>Ga0163217_1002781_pt1 | contig 11746 bp, 13 predicted proteins | sample SynspAceP_FD_185933 | JGI IMG/M metagenome (GOLD analysis project Ga0163217, IMG submission 185933) | Saline lake microbial communities from Ace Lake in Antarctica - Synechococcus sp. Ace-P (PacBio error correction) | ecosystem: Environmental > Aquatic > Non-marine Saline and Alkaline > Saline ... | reverse complement strand
CCCAGCCGGCCGTTGCGCCCCTGTTCTCAGGCACACCGACCACGACTCGAGCAGCGGCTTCGGGCCGGATAGGCTTCACCGGAGAGGTCTGCTGGTGGCACAAGCGGATCAGCCACGCAGGCCCAGCTGACTTCCACGGCAGGATCGATGTCCGCCGCGGGAATCGTCTTTGCCAAACCGTTCCCACTTCCGACCTGATCTGACGGATCAGCGCGTCACAGCCAACACGGGCCTGCTACGAGAATCAGCTGGACCGGACTGCCCGGATCGCTTTTCGAGCAGATCGGAGCAGGGTGGTGCGAACGTTTGTTGGATGCCGGCTCGGTTGAAGACGGCCGCCAAGTTGGCTGCCACGGTCCGAGCTCTGGGGCAAATCCCTTAGACCTGGAAAAATGGCCGCAACGATCGCCAAGGCCTCGTTTAGAAGCGGCCGAATTCCACGGACGTGTCGATTGAGCGAGACTCACTTCCAATCGGCAACGGGGTGTTCACCAGTTCCACGGCATGCGACCCAAGGCCCCATTGCACTGGCTGATTCCAGCGGGCCAGATCGCTGTGCCCTCGCAAAGGCTGCATGGGGTTAGCGCACACTCAGCCAGTTTTCCCCGTGAGATGGTTTGCAGCAACCTAACCCACTTATGGGCAGCGGCACCACGATCCTCTTCGACGGGGCACGCGGCCGGGGAGCCCCCAACCCCAGAACCAGCCCCAGAACCGCCACAGGCCTGCCGCCGCCGTTTGGACGATGAACGCTCAGCGCAGAGGCCGGTGAACGCAGGTCCAAAGGGTGTGTGCTTATCAGTGTTCCCGGTATCAAAGGTGATTTCACCCCCCATGCTTGGGCATGAGATGGGTGCCAAGAATCTTCCCTAGCCACGGACGCCTTCGTTCTCTTCACGGGTGTCGTTCAAACCATCATGCCCATTGCCTGTGTTCAAATCTGACAAGTCCTATGCCAAGCCAGATCCTCAACACATTGGCCGCCAACAACCGTTGCGCGGGTGAAATTTCTTCGGCCGGGGCTACACCGCGGCCGTCATCGCTTGCATTGGCCCTGGCCTTGGGGTGGCCTCATCGGAGCTGTGCGCGGGCGGCCAGCTCTGGTCCGGCAGCGATCATCGTCTGGTCACCGCCTGTTTGGCGGCAACACAGGCGCTGATTTTCCGAGCCCACGGCGATGACGGTGGTGTTCACGGCGCGTGCTCGCCAACCTCGCCACCAGGCGACCCGGCCCAGGCCCTGAGCGATCGCCTTCACCGTGGTGATGCTCTCCGGGGGATGTTTCCAGGATCCTCTACGAGCGTCTTCCGCCTGGGCCGCTACATTCACCCAGATGCCTTACACCGGGTGATCTCGGGCTTCATGAGCCGGCATCGAGCACGATTCCTGATAACGTGCTGAAGATCGGGCCCATGCTCGGCTTCAGGCCCAGCCCACGGGCGAGTGTGATCGACTTGCAGAGGCCTGCACCCAGCTGTTTGCAGGGCGTCCAACTCCGCTGGAATCGCTGCTGGCCCTGACTCCCCTCGCCGTTCTCTGGTGGACGCCGGAGCGGATCAAACGGCTTGATTCCCCCGGCCCCCGCTGTTCGCCCAATGCTTCATTGCACGGCATTCTCCCTTGGTGGCCTTCCAGAGGGGTGGGAAGGCTGCGGCCGGAATCGGGATGTGAATCCCCAGCAGGTCTGCCCCAGCTCACCCTGCCGGCCCTCACTCCCGATGCTGCTTGCAGCTTGGTGCTGATATCAATGCCGCCCTGCTGGGGAATGCTCGGTTCGATCGACTGCCTGCTCACCTGGCTGGTTTCCGACAAGCTCACACCGCAGCGAACACAAGTCCGAACAAGGAGCTGGTGGGTCAGGCCTCGCCAACAATCTTGGCCGGCCTCTGCGGAGCCCTGCCATGGATACGGGGGAGCGACCACCGCCACGGTGGTCAACATCCAGGGCCGGCGGCCGCACCGCCATGTCGGGATCCTGCGCGCGCTGATCCTAGCACCCTGCTGATCCTTGGGCCGGCTCAGGGCCTGGTCGTTCAGCGGCATTCACTGGCCGCTGCTGGCGGCGATCGTCTTCAAGGTGGGGATCGCATCGTCGACTTGGGGCTTCCTGCGCCGGTGCCCCAGCTCTCGCCCAGGGTGCCCTGATTCACCTATCTCGGTCAGGTGGCGCTTTCACGTGCTCAGTCGAACCTGATGGTGGCGGTGGGGCGTTGGGCATTTTCCTGGCAACTATCAATAACGATTGAACACAGGATGAAACAGCATGCAGACGCGGCTGTGGAATCAGTCTGCACGAGGTGACAATGATGCCGAACTCAGCGATTCGAACGTGTCCTGCTCACCAGGCGGCGGCCGCGTGCTGCTCTTCCAGCTCAACAGGCGCCATTGATCTTCGGGGTGGCCAAGCGATACAACGGGAACACAATGCCATCGGCCAGACCTGTGATGCCGTGACTTCGATCTCAGCGAGGGTGGTGCATCTCCGGACTCACCGCGTGCACTAGCGACTCGAGAACCGCCGTCCGAGGGCAATTGAGTGGGCCGCCAACGTCTATGTGGTGGGGGCCCGCGGCACCACCTTTGAAGGTCTGGAGAAACTTCAAGCTCTAATGAAACAGCTTCCTCAAAATCCTCGAACCTAACCGCCACCAAGCGCTCGTATCATGCGGTTGAAGCGTTGGGCTGAAAGCACTCGCTGCGTCAGCGTCCCTGCCTGGCCAGGCAAGGAATGACGGTGTTCTAGGCTTGGATTGCCTCAACCAATGCCAGGATGCTGTCCAACCCGTCAGCTGGGCTTCGGCTCAACGTTGCCGACATGGAGGCGCGCCAAGGCGTTCTACAGCGCTGTTCTTCCAGGTCACGCTTGAGGACATTGTCCCAGGACGGCATGAGCCTATATGGTGCTTTCCGATGGACGACGGGTGGCGTGGTGGTGCGTGGCGCTTGATGCAGATGCAGGGTGCTGAAAACCTGGGCCAAGGTTGGCACAACGGTCTTAACTTCGCCTTGCGCAAGACTGCGCACTTGAGAGGAGAGCCGTGTGGCCGCCGCCGCGGAACGGCTGTGTCGCCCAAAGATGGCGATCGTGGAAGGGTTTGGCTTCATCCTCGATGTGATCGACACGGAAGGGCAATTCCGATGGCCCTGCATTTCGCTTCAAGTGAGTAGGCTGTTGAAGAGCGGGAGCCAAGATGAACCAGAACCCGCTGCTGGGGCGGCGAAACGATCCGCCGGTGTTTCGCCGGTTGTTCGCCCGCTGGCCGAATCAGCTTTTTTTTTCTTACGCGACCATGCCGGCCGCGCACTTCCCCGCAGCCTGAATCGCCTCCACTATGAAGTCGATTCAGGTGCTGGAGACCCACTTTGTGGCCTGGGATCTGGTCGCGTAGGCGGCTGGCCGAAGGGCCGATCGGCCCAACTCGATGCCTTCTTGATCCTGCAACAACTACTCACGGCCTGGTGATCGACCCAACGGCCGCTTGAGGCGACGGACTCGATTCGTTTGACCACCACGCGAGCACACAGCCCATTGCCGCCAACCAGACGCTTTCGTCTGTACCGGCGGCGAGGCAACGGATCGAGGAACTGTTGAGAAACGCCTACACCGCCGCATCGACGCTGAGCTCGATTCCCGTCTTCCAGCGAAGGGCAGCCAAGCGTGCTTTGTGGCCCTGCACAGCTTTCACGCGGTGCTACGCCGGCCTCGGTGGTGCGCCCCTGGCCGTGGGCGTGCTGCACGGCCGCGACGGGCGCCTGGCTGGGTCTGCGCAGGAGCTGCGGCGCAGCCGGGGCTCCTGAGTGGGGAGAGAACCAGCCTATGCGCTTAGCGACAGCACCGATTACACGGTGTGGAACACAGGTGAGCGGGCGCCGGATTCCCCATTGTGGAGCTGGAGATCCGCCAGGACATCTGTTGGCCACGGAAGTCAGAGCCAGCAGAGGAGTGGGCGATCGGCTCGCCAGGCGTGCTGGAGAGCTCCCTGGGCGGACGGGCTCCTTGACAGCGCGCAGGACAGCCAAGCCCTTTCCTAGGGCTAGAGAGACTCGATCGTCCGCAAGGCGGCCAATGACTTATTGCGATGGCCGTGTTGCTGGAGAGCGGCATGGTGTTTCGCCTCGGATTCCGCGCACAGAATGCGGAGCTTGGATGATTCGCCAGCTTCTCGAAGATGGACGCGTGTTGAGCGCGCCAGGCGCTCGGGTGTTGGTGCGCTCAGCTCCGGCAGTCTTGGCGGTACGCAGCGGTGATTGGTCTGCCTGCGCCAGCGCGGCGAAGCAGGAGATGGCCAGGCCACCTGTGTGGACGGCGCGGACGAAATGTTCGATGTGCATGGAGGCATTGTGTCCGAGCAGGTGCGGGCGATCGGGCCAAGAACGTATTGGGCCCCTCACCTGAGGCGATCGGGCGGACGAGATTCAATGCGTCGTTCATCTGGTGGGCGGGCAGCTGTAAGGCGAGCCGCCCCGCAGCTGTTTCGGAGGGTGTTACGCCCGAAGGCCAATTTCATCGAAGCCCCGCTGTATTACCACACCCTAATCTACAGACAGGTTGAGGCGAGTATGGCAAAGCCGATCATCGAATCGCGTGCATCCATACCCGACACGACGCTGGGGGAAAACGGCCACCGATGGTGCTCGATTTCATTTGATTCGACGATTTCGCGAGCAATTTTCGGTAGGGACTGGCGATTGACCTGATTGTCTACAACGCGACAGCCTGGCGATCACCCACCGCCAGCCATTTCGCTGAAGGCGACAGCGTTTTTCAAGGGCAAGCTCAGCGACGAGTGGAGCTAGTGGCCGGGGTTCGTACAAAGTGTTTTCGTGAATTACCAGAGCTGGTGGTGGGTTTTTCGAGCTCAAATTTTTTAGCTGGCATTGATCAAAAGCTTTTCGCTTGGCAATTGATCAGGGTGCGTGAATGAAGAGGCCAGCTGTGCGTCGACAGAGGCCTATTACCAGCCCTTTTGTTGTTTCGGGTAGCGGAATTGCTGGATCGTCGCGAGCGATTGTCGTTTAATGTCCTGTTTCCGCGCCTCTCCGGCCGGAGGCGCGGGAATGTTATTTCGCTTCGATTACCACTGATCGGCGAACAGAATAAAACTGCTTGCTGCATCGGTAAAGCATGGACACCTGAAGCCTTGAGGTTATAAAACTTGCGGTTAGCCGTAAAGAAAGGTTTGGTTCGGCCGTAGAGCCGGACTGAATCGGGTCAACTAGGACGTTCGGCTGACCGATCTGAATAGGAAAGGCCCACTTGAGCGACAACCGAGCATAGGCGGTGTGATACGCAAGCGCCAGACAGGGCCACAACCGGATATGCGAACGAGTTTCATGTCTGGTCGCGCGCGAAGATTGATCAACCCTAAAGGGATCCGATCGTGCTGGCAGTAGAGTTACTCCTTCTTATGGAAGCACATTCTCATGAAGAGCCGGCGATCGCAAGCCGCTGAATCCATTTAACCGAAGATGCGAACTGAATCATCTCGGCCCCATTTCCCTTCGGTTCAGATCTTTGCCTGCACGCTTTGGATAGCCTTAACAAAACAAGTGCACTTTGGAATTTGGCTGGCATCACTGAAGAAAAGCTGATTGGATTGCGTTGTAGAATTTGTTGTTCTCCGAAAGAAGAATTATGCCCAAGTTGTTGATTCACACTTGGGTGAGCTGGACGCGGCTTCAGGCTGGCGGCTAAGTTATCAGTACGTGATTTTGGATATCACCCGTGTCTCCCATCGACCGATAGGATCATAGCTTCTTGAATCGATGGGCTTTTGACCCTGCTCGCAGAATCAAAACTATGTCTTTTCAAGTAAGATCCAAATTAGGAAAAAGGAAATGTGACTCTTTGGGCGACATTCGTCGACACATATCGAAAGGTCGTTATAGCACTAATCTGCTGACGGGTGACGCTGGGCATGCACATAGGTTCCACTCCACTGCCAAGGCTGCGCCCAACAAACAAACAAGGGACGTCGTTTTACATTGATCTTGTAGGGAGTCATAGGCTGCAAAGCACAGCACTACCAATCCTATCTTCCTCCTGGGTACCCCGAGCTTCCGCATAGCCCTGTAATTCATAAATAGATGGAGAAATGATGCAATCAATGGCTTTGAAACTCCATGGCCGTTACACGCCAATGGAACTCTGCATTTGCGCCAAAATACAAAATTCGCAGATACGTTCCCCTCATTTAACGAGATGACAGCCGAATCTTATTGCTCATCGTCTTTCGGAGGATCAGCTTCATTGATCATGATTCAATCTTTGCTGGTGGCGAAATAAATCAAGTCGCGCTGAAAGAAGACACAATAAAAGCAACCACCCCAAAAGTATGTGGCGGCAATGGCAAGCAGGGATTGCGAGAAAGTTTCGAATGCATTGGATCATTGCCTAGGTGTGTTTTCTCACCAGGTCATTCAGCGATCAGCAGTCCGATTGAAGGCACTAGCTGAAGAGCTTGAGGTTACCGAGAGCCCAATTGTGGCACCATGGCTGGGGCCGTTACAGAGATCTCCAGCGTTAAGCGGGGTAGCCAGCGGTTTCGCCAGCAACGCGGCGGGCAGCTTACGCCATGTTGGTGTCAGTCGGCGCCGGGCGCTGCGGCTCGGAGCGTGGAAGCGTTAGGTGCCGGAGTCCCGGCCTGCTGCAGTTGCTGCGGATAAGCTGTTTCGACATGAATCAGTGAGTAGCGCGGCCCGTGCAGAAGGGGGGTACGCAGATAGCACGGACTGGTTTCAGTTCAATGGCTTCAGCCTCGGTCTGCTGCGAACGTCTGTCGCCTCCAGGCTGAGGAGTTGGGAATGCGAGTTCCGGTTTCAACGGCTGGTCAGCCGCAAGAAGGAAATTGTGGAGACAATGGTAGGCCGCGGAGCTGGTCATCACGCAGGACACGTCTCGCCGCTGCTGGGCCGGTGGCCGCGCTTTCTGGCGCATACCCACGTGAAATTCGTGTGGGGGATCGCTGCAGGTGCCTCTCGGTTGACCAGGAAGGGGGGCTGCGGTTGACCGCGGGCTGGGCCCTCTGGGATCACGCCAACCTCCCGGGTGGAGCCAGTGCAAGAACCCCGCGCCTCTCGGAGTGAATTGCTCGAGCTATCGGCCCGACTATTCGTGGCGGAACCCGAGGCTGAGGCGCTCCCCCCGCCGGTGGCGATCACGCCGGATGGAGCGTTCGCAACGGACAATCGAAAGACCCCGACCTGCTCAGCTCAAGGCCCCAGATCTGGCCAGGCCGGGCTCTTCCAGGAGCCTTTGCTGGGCGCCAGGTGAGCCTGCTCGATCGCGCCCGCGAGGACGCCCAGCCCTAGATCAGTACTGGCCTGAAGATGCCCGTAGAGCGTGATTTCCGAAACGATTAGGATCAACAGAACTAGGTTGCTTGCCCCATGGCACCTTCTTTCGATTCCGCCCGATCACGCCATCACCACCGCAGCCCTGGCGCGTTGGGCGGGGCCCTGGCGCCTGCGGCTCGATTCGCTGACAGAGCCGCTTCCGCACCACCTGCTGATTCGAGCCGGAAGCAGGCGCGAAGGCCTTTGTGAAGGCGGGCTGGATCGCCGCACGCTGCAGCTGCGCGATACAACTGGAGCTGCGGAGGTTGACGACCCGCTGCCCCGCCGACTGTGTGGTCACCACCACTGGCCCAGGGCGCCTCTGCCTCAGAACTCGGAACATCCTGCGGGCGACGCTCGCATAACAAGGTGGAAGGCAGGCATCCGGCTCTCGGTGCTGCGGGCGGGTGCCCTACAAGCTTGGGGATCCGGTGGTGTTTGCTGGGTGATGGCCGGCGTGACGGGGCTCAGGTTCGGTTAGCAAGTGGAACTTGCTGGCCGCCAAACGGGCCAGAACTCCGTTCCTGCTAGGAGGTGGGGAGCGGCCAGGCTGAGCGAGATCACCAGCCCGGCCCCTTGAGGTTCAGCCATGGCGGAGAGGGATCTCCGGTCGATCCATTTATGGGACGCTGCTGTCGAAATCGAAATTGGCGATTCACCACCACCAGGTCGGCAGGGACGCTGGGGGTTGAAGCAGCACCCATGCGAGCAGATGGATCATTCGCCAGGGGCAGCAGTTCGCGGTTGTTGAAAAATCATCGAAGGCGGGGATCTCCTTGCGGCGATGGCGATCAGTTCATTTTGCCATCGCCCCAAACAGAGCTTGTTCCACCGCTTCCCGCCTGGTCTGTCGCCGCTCGGGCCCGTTTCCAATTGATCTTGTTGCAGGTGCACCCAGCGGTTGTCATGGCTCTGCTGGGATCATTCGGCAGAAGCTGTAATCGTTAGAGGGGTGCGATGGACGTCCTCCGTTGTACGAATCAAGCGGTGGATGCCACCGAAAGGACAGGCTCACGCCGTGCACAGCAGCAAGATCCAGGTCAGGAGGCCGCTTTGGATCAGGGCCTGATCTCGCCTTCCAGTGCGGTTTCCAGGCCCAGCCGTGAAGCCAACGACCGCAGATTCGGCATCGCCGTAGGCATCGTCGCGGTTTTGAAGGCCAGACCCCCTGGCCTGGCGTCGAAGCTGCCTGGTTGAAATAGTCGGTGACGGAAACGACGGTGCGGGGCGCCGGGGTTCATAGCCGGACGGCCGGACTGTCCTGTTCATCAAAGGCCGAAGCCGATTCAGTCACATTTGGCGCGGACGTAGCATTCAGCCAAGGTGGCCCTGGTCCAGCTTGCCTGCAAGGCTTCATTGCAGGCCCTGGACAGAGAGTTTGGCGTTCTTGGGGCGTGGCATCCCAGAGCAACGCCATCAAGGTGGCGTTGTAGGCCACCTCGCATTCCTTGGCCACGATGACATCTTCGCCACAAGTATATGCGTGACTATCCACCGGCGCCACGATCGCCTCGGCGATGAACAGGCACGCTCGGCGCGGGACTGGCAGCAGATCTTTTGAGCCAGCTGCGGATTTTCAGGTGGGCCATGCGTTATCGTTCTGGCAGGTGCTTGCCAAGCGCTTCCAGAGAAAGGCCACCGCAATCAAGGCGGGGCACATTACGACACCCTGATTGGAGCCAGAACAGACATGAATATCGACGAATCTGGACTCAGCACCTCTGCGATTGGAGTTAATCTCAGGGCTCCCACTTGGTTAGTTGATGAAACACACTAGTTGTCACCCAGACGCTGCATCTCCACCACTAGAGTGAAGTATATGCCGCGGATACGGGTTCCAGGAACACACTGCGCTGGCTATTGCTTCAGCATAGTTATCGGGAATCCGGCCGAACTTCGAAAGATGTAGTTAATAATACCTTGGGTAGTAGTCTCCCTGCCTGGCCTTCTAGGCCCACGCGTGTTCTCGGAGGTGTTGATCTCAAAATCGATGTCATGAACCAAGCAGGATCTCGCGCTTGCGGAAACTCATCAGCACTTGGCGAAAGTGTTGAGTGTTCCACGCGGCTCATCGATCATGTGCGGAAGCTCGCTTCACAGGCATAACCACCATCACTCTGGCCAACTGGAATTTCAGAATCGGCATGATTGTATGCCACATGTTGCAATGCCAGCTCCTGGAGGTAGCCGATTCTGTTGTGGAGGCAGGTCTTCACAGGTTTTCGGGAAACCCAATTGGTGTAAGAGCCATCCCACCCAACTTCTGGGAGGAGAAACCCAGTTGTGGTCACGCTCCGCTCCATGCTCGAGCTCCTCCAACTCGGGCTGCGATTGAGATGATAGCCTTCGCCCTCGTTTCAACAGATTTAGGATCTGAGATGTTGAAAATCACGCCCGGTTGGCCGTAGAGCGGTGCTGAACAGGGAGTGGTGCATAGAAAATTTTGCCCCCAGGCCGTGATGTAGAAAGTTGCGTAGGTATTTGGCGGCGAATTTTCGGGCTTGAGAATCCGTTGAGGATCGAATTCAAGCAGGGAATGGGAAACTTGTATCAGTACCTTCATGACAACGGGGGAGAGGCTGATTCTAGGTGGGTGCTGGCTCAATCGAACGGCACTAGGACGGACGTTTTCTATACCGACGCCCGAAAGCCAGGGCTGGAGCGGATGGGGTCTTGATCGCTGGATCTGATAGATGAAGGAGGATGACGAGCGGGATGGTGTAGAAACGCTAGAAGGATTCGGTTTGGGCCTCGGCTGAATCAAGCGCGAAGGGCGCAAAAATCCTGGGGCCTGCGAGGAAGAAGTTGTAGTCGCTCAATCGCTTCAAGGATCCCCCTTGCAGTGGGCTCCCTCGGGGCAAATACACACGCTCATATCTCACGAAGGTTGGAGAGAATTCGTTCCTTCCCAGTTGACGATTGAACAAACCACGCCCGGCCATGTGGCCCGCACGGCATTATCAGTCTCATCGCGCCGCGACCCCCGGTGCCAGGCTGCGCTCCAGGGGGATCCGCCGCTGGTTGAGCACGTCTAGCGCAGCGCCTTCCTTTCGAGCCCGGGCCGGAATCACATCGAAGATACTGGCCGAACACGACAAGATGGCACTTCACGCTGGAGAAGTTCCGTTGGCGCAGGATGGATTGAATTTCTACCGCGGTGGGGCCTCTGCAGCATCGTAGAAGTAGGAGGGTTATGTAAGCGACCTCATGTTCTTCCTGCCCTGGGTCTTTCAGGCCGGGAATGCCCTCCAGAACGCGCCGCAACACCTTGGCGTCCAGAGTGGTCGATTGTTGGTGGCTCCCAGGCGATGTCGCCGAACACACTGTGGCTGAGTAAGGGAATCTCTGTTTCCAGGCGGTAATGAAGCAACATCGGGGCTGGGGAATGATAGGCCCGGATCAGCTTTCCAGACCGAATCGCCTGGCGGCGGTGGCGATTCGCCGGAAGGACGAACTGGCAGCGGTGGCGGCGCCGGTTTACGATGAATTTCGCGCAGGGCTTCGACATCAACAGGCAGTGTGTTGGTCATTGGGCGTGAAGGGGCGGCGGCGGGTCGATCTGGCCATTACCGGACGAAAGCGGAGTACGCGCGGCGCGCCTGATGGCGAATCGGTGAGTCGGCGCGGATCGCTGCAAGATAAGCTTGCTGGCATGGGCAATCCCAGAATAGTGCGCTTGACATGCGGAAGGACGTTTTGGCTGCGCCAGCGTTTGCCGAGTGCCTGATCGGTGAAAGACAACTGTTTCGGGCACTGGCGATTCGCCCCCTTATCGAAGTGGAATCAACAGAAGCCCCGTTTCGGCAGTTGCGATTGATGTCGACGGGGCCACCCGTTTCTCGGTGGACCACCAGCAGGTAGTCGCAGGCGGCCGCCTCCAGCCAGAGGTGAGACCGCAGGGGTTCGGTTCAGCGGCTGGATTGATGAATACCCCCCCCGAGTCCGGCAACCTGCGATAAATGCCGGGAACGATTCGTCGGCAGTTGTTTAGATGCTTTGGGAAAGTCGCCGCCAGGCCATACGAGCTCGTGCAGGAATCGATCGCCAACAGCACGACTCTGCAAACACACCTGGCTTGGTCGCCAAGGTCGCGGATCGTCATCCGGTTCAGCCACTTATCACCAAGATTGGCCACTGTTGCAGGGGCTGGGGGGGGATTGTTTTTTTTTTTTCCCGGCCATAGGCTTCACCAAGGGGTATTGCTTGGCTTTTGCCAGGTCATAGGTTCATCTTCTTACTCTACCGGTCTACCTTACCGAAGGTTTCCTGTGCCCTTGCCTTCCAAGGTCTTTATGGCCGTAGGCTTCAAAAACCCTTTCACCTATCTCCATGATTGTCTCCTTGCTAATGGTCAACATCCAAGCAAAGATGATGTATGCAGTAAAACCAATTAGGCCATTTGCCAGGGGCT
>Ga0163217_1085247_pt1 | contig 11747 bp, 8 predicted proteins | sample SynspAceP_FD_185933 | JGI IMG/M metagenome (GOLD analysis project Ga0163217, IMG submission 185933) | Saline lake microbial communities from Ace Lake in Antarctica - Synechococcus sp. Ace-P (PacBio error correction) | ecosystem: Environmental > Aquatic > Non-marine Saline and Alkaline > Saline ... | reverse complement strand
GGTTCTGTTGTTGTGTGAGAAGAGTGCGCCTAGCTTTCTCGCTCGAGCCATGTTCTTCTTTTCAAGCGCTCACCTTGATTGTCTAGTGCATAAATTTCCCGCTGCAGTAAAAACCTGCTTTCGCATTTCCTCCACCAAATGATTTTCTTCACTTTCTAGCTCGCTTGATATCCGCTTTTGAGCCGATCAAAATGACCCCACGGACATCCCTAGCCCTTGTTTGCTCAGGCAGATGGAAATGTATGAAATTGTGCACCCCAGTCTGCTGGATTTTCGCCAGTTTCTACTAGTGCATTGAACCAGTCTTGCCTTCCGTCAAGATGAGTTTTCAAACCTTTCGCGTTGCAAAGTTCGATGAAGTGGGGCTTGATCTCTTCCAGGTGTAATTACTTCCTCCACCTTTATTCATGGTGTTTTCCAGCGAAACCAAGGTCGTCTCAGGGGCATGGACATCATCTGGATTTTGATAGAAGCTGCCAATTTGCGGCTCAGTTATTTTTCCCTAAATTCAACCATCAGCAACTTGACGAAGCTAAAGAATTGGCCATAATTCCTCCACCCTCGTAGAGGTAGATATGAGCAATATTTATGGCAATTCACCTCCGTTTTGAATTTCGTGTTATGAGCCGAATCGCTATCTGTATTAGTCATGGTACCAGATGGACAAAGAGTCCTGCTTTTCCATTCCAAAAGCTTGGAAATTTTTTCCTCCAATGAGGCATTTACCATTGGCATCCTCACCAATTAACATCCCACTCCCACTGGAGCGGAAAACATGGGCATCCCGCCCATCCCAGCAGCTGGCTGGTCAGGGTATCACTTCTTAAATTCAAATAATCATCGTCTTGTTAAAATAGCTGGATTTGGACTGTTAAGATGGACTTGAGGGGTTTGAATCGCCACTGCGGCTTCTCTGGGGCGATCGGTAAGCTAAATATTGCCTCCTTTCTGCACAAAAACTAGCATTAAAGTTGATCAACCTCGGGAGATAGCACTTCGATTCCAAGTTGTCCAAAGTTGCCTAGCCACCACCAGAGGATCCGTGGAAAAACCCCTTTTCTTGTGTCTCTTTTTTTTTGTAGGCTTGGTTAAATTCCTGCGGCCGCTCTGCGACTCCCACCGCTATAAAGCAATCACGTGTCCAAGGAATGCCGTCCCTAAATCGATTGAATCTCTTTCTTCATTTCGGATGGTGATCAGAGCATTAAGTTCTGGAGCTAAATAATGGCATTCTTTTTTGCTGCCGCAAAGCTTGTAAGTAATGACCGCGCATGGGTTCCGAACGGGTTTTTCTCTCGCGAATCTCATCAATCAATTTTTTCGTAGCACGGATTGCTTGACATCCACAGTTAGAATACTTTCCCCCTAGACCAAAATTTATGCTTCCTTAAATGTTGGAACTGTGAAATCAGTCAGGGTCCAGTCTCAATCTTCAAGAAATAGGCCTTGATGTTAGTTCTACGTCACTTCACGGACTTTCCCTTACCAGTGGGGCGTGCGCTCCAAGTCGTCATCATGCATCAGGACAAGTACACCATCTTTGGTCATTGCGACGTCCAGCTCAATAAGGTTCGGGAGTGTTTTTGGTTACGTTTTCAAACGTTTCTATCCGGGGCATTCTCGGGGAAAATTCCAGGATAAGGACCTCCTCGATGCGCAGAAGACCATCGGAAATCGTCCGAGGTCCAAGGAATAAAAAATCTCGACGTCTCATCAAGGCCATCTTACCTGAATATAAAAATCTCACTTCCAGCATTTTCAATTAATCCGGATTGGGAGTTTCCTCACTGCAGTTTTTTGTCCACAACTTGATAAAAATCAGCCGCCAGAACAATTATCAATTCCAAGTTACTATTCATTCTTTTTTGTTTCTTTTTTTGAAAATAAAATCTAATTCCATGGCTCCGTTTTTGGAAGATTTCTTCCATATCCTGAGCTCCAGATTTAATGCTTTGGTGGAAAATTTGAATTCTCAACCAGGAATCAACGGGGGAGGACTAAGAGGGAACCCATACTTGCCTCAAACACCCAATTAGCCGCCATGCGTATAGCCACGGGAAGAGCAATACTAACAATGATTGCACAATAGAAGCTTAAAAACGCCGGAAGAGCTGCATGTTTTTGATGAGTGTGACCGGCGACGCAAATTATGAATCTGCTCGACGATAAGATTTCTGATGGGTTCCTTTTCATATAGAAATTTTTATGAAGTCCCCGAATCAAAACTTGCAATGGCCAAAAAACGGTTTGGTGATGGCAAGCATTAGCAGCGTTGATGGGCCGAAAAAAGTTAAAAGCTGGGGTGGAGAGTTGGAGTTCCCATATCTGTCTAGGTTTTTAAAGCATGGTGCATTTTTAGAAAGCACAAAAAGCCTGCTCAAAAAACGAGCAGGGCTTTCAATTTATATTTATATTGCTTGTTAAGTACATTTCAAATTACCCACCAATTTATCTAGTGTCGGTGACTTGAGACTCCCTTTGGCTCGATGTTGATGGCAAAAGTCCCTGCTTGAGCTACGGGCTTGCATTGTGCTGAATGGGTCATTTTCATTCCTTCATTCACCAAGGGCCGATCCAATCGGAACCTTCATCTCGATTGCCCAAAGCTGGTAGTCAAACTCGTCGCTAAGGTCATCAGATTATTCACCGCTACAAATACTTCTTGTTGCACTTTTGATCCAGGAGAGGGTTTACCGGAAAAGCATCTTTCTTGCATGTCCAGACTTTCACCTTTGAGTTGACAAGTCGGAAATCCCCTGCCACCAACTATCAACTGAGATTCTTTTTGCACAAAATCCAGCTGTCACCTGGTTCAGGTTATCCGCTAGACAGATTAGATCTTGGAGCTAAAGCCATAACTGCTGCTCTTTTTCAGTAGAACTTACTTGCGTAGAAGATCGCTACTCCTGAGGCCAAAACAGCGGACAATCGAAGCCGCTTACAGCAAAGGATTTTCCAAGGAGAAAGTACTACTACTTTGCCTCTGATACTTACAGTTGCTGAATTAGAAACCACTGGATCTGTTTTAAATCCCGATTCAAGAGCAATCGAATATTTTATCCTGATTGCAAGGTAAGGCGTTTTCCCAGTGAGCTCGTCGATTGGGCAAACATTGCATCTTCCAATTTCATCCAATTTCTTTTGGATTTTCGGGAATTTAGCAGCCATGGCAACCACTTCTGCACGCTCTTGCTCTGATTAAATTCTCCAATAGGGGAAGAGTTCCAGTTTGCCTGATGTGATGTTGCTTGAATATCCACTTAAATGTGTCTTATATTTTTCTTTAATACTGAAATGCTGCCCTACCTAGGACTTTACTGGTTCCGAGCGGTTATGTCAAACTTCTTCAGCTATTTCTGAATGTGTATATGCCCTTGAAGTTAAATATTGCTCAATGATAAAATGTTGATTCTTTCATTTAAATCATTCATTCAGCTTCCTTCACTCCGATGGCATTCACATGGTCCAATAGTATCTGAATGCTTTCAAATTCCATATACGGAAGTCATCAATAGTATTTGGTCTTACTGATTGAGATATTTCCTTTGACCGAGTTTTATCAATGGCAGATATTTTCCTGCAAATATTTTGCCATCATTGTGTATAGGGCGGCCTTTTGATTTCATCGTAGCTATTCTATTTTTTGGGATATTTTCACGAAAGAATCATGGAAAACTCCTCCGCAATATCCTTGTCAAAAATAATCTTTTGGAGACCCACACCAAATTAGGGCACGCGAATATTTCTCTATAGAGATATGTCGGTTCGTCTTTCGGGTCTTTGGCTCGTAGGCCAGCGATAGTGTTGTTCTTCCAAAGGGAAATTTTTAATGCTTAAAAAGAAGTCAAAGATCGAGTGTTCAACCTTGTGCTTTCAAGTTATCTAAAATTCTACTGTTTTACAAATGTAATCACCTCATCGTAGGCTGCCGCGGCAGCTTCCATGATCGCTTTCCGACATGGTTTAGGGTTTGCGGTATTGAACTGTCTTGATTTAATTCAATGACCGGTCCGTCTCTAGCTTACGATACCGCCGACAATCTCAGCGATCATCTCCGGTCACAATTTGGCTCCGATCATGGTGTGCGCCAAAGAAGCTCACCGTATCTTCTTATCGATTACTAATTTCACAAACCCATCTTTAGCTCCCGCTGCTGAAGCTTTTCCAGAAGCTTTGAGAAGGAAATTTACCAATTCGGATTCATAGCCTGCCTCTTTGGCTTTGGCTCGGTCATGCCACAAAGCAATTCTCAGGGGAAGCAATACGTACATCCTGGGATTGTACCATAATAGTCTAGCGGATCAGGATTTGGCCTGCGATTTCTTCTAACCACCCAGCAAAAATTCCCTTTCCAAGGCCGGAAGCTACGGTGGCCAAAAGCTGTCCCAAAGGAAAAAACACATCACCTATGGCGGTAAATAAAACCCCTTGGGGATGTTGGGTTTAATATACTCGTCTTACTTTTTAATTTTTTCCTTTCAAAACCAAAATACCGGGACATCTTCCAATCCGCCAATTCTCAAATTAGGGAAACTTTACAACCGGCTGCAGAAAAGAACGACATCGCATTCTAGCGTCTCTGCCCCTTGGCTGTTTTTTACCAGTCACTTTGCAACCAGCACCTTTAGTATCTACAGCAGTCACCTCTGATGAGGTCTAAGGGGTTGATACCTTGGATTTCTTTATAGATTTTTTTTCCAATGCTTTGGAAACCTCACATTTTCTACAGGTTACGATTCTGCTGATATTTCAAACGATCGTAACCTCCAGTACAATAGGAATTATAGAGTAGGCCAAACTCGACTCCGCATAGCTCCAAAGAACCTACCAACCACATTTTCTTTGGCTGCTTTTCCATAGTTCATCGCCTTTCGATAGCCAAATTATTTTTTTATTCATCGATTTTCATCGAAGGCAATGACGAGCCCGAGCTCCAGTAGCGTTAAATGATTGTTTTCAGCGAATAGGACTGGTTCTTTTTCCCTTTCCTTATCCAGACAACCTCGATTTTCTAACCTGCTTTGGATTTTGCCCCAACCTGCAACACATCGATTTTATTTTTTTTCATTCAAAAAAGTCACTCTTTGCTTCATGCCGGTCGGCCAACCCCTCTGTTTTTTACTTCTTTTGATCATTCCTTCAAAGTCAGCATTGCCTCTTTGACAGAATCCCATAATCTGCAGCATGTTGGATGTATTCAAAAAAACCTGTGCGCTTTTTAAAAGTTGCTTGTCGGGATACAACCCCAGTCAGGGCCAAATACCGCCAACTCTGTCTGCTTCTATAATGGGCTGTTTTGAGCCAAGTTGCGAAGCGCGAATCGCTGCTTACATATTCACCTGACATCTGCCCAAACGCGATCAATATATTTTGTCGAAGACATATTTTTAAAAACTTTATTGAAACTGAATTAAAAACTAGCAAAAATAGGCCTTTGGGAATTCCAGAAAAAAATTCTTGCGTTGGGCTCGAAAAAAGGCTTAAATACTAACACGAAAACTTGTTTTTACAGTATAATCAAAATAGATCATTGATAGCTTACATCTGAGAAATTAAATTCTATCAATCCCCCCTCTTCCACCATTGATTTCAGATTCGACAGGTTTAAAATCGATCACTATAGCGTATAAAAATCGGATACTTTATCTTTTTTTCTATTTTTTGGGCAATTAAAATTAAAAATCAATGGATTACTTTCAGGAAAAGACAGCTTTGATTACCGGAGCTTCAAAGCATCGGTCGTTGCAATTGCCATCAAGATATGCACAGAAGCGCAAATGTGGCCTTTTACTTTTTTATCAAGTTAGAAAAAGGTCAAGCCTCGAAGCTGAATTTAACCCGCTTTTGGAGTTAAAGCAAAGGCTATCAATCGACGCTTCAGACTTCAAAGCAGCCGATGAATTGGTCAATGCAGTGGTTTTGCTGAATTTGGCGCACTGGACATCTTGATCAACAATGCTGGAATCACTCGTGACAATCTCTTGATGCGAATGACAGAGGAAAGCCTTGGGACGATGTAATCGGCATCAAACCTGAAAAATCCTGCTTCAACACCGTAAAAGCTGTCACCACGAACGATGATGAAAGCGAAAAAGCTGGATCCATCATCAATATCACCTCCTGTCGGGATTAAAGGAAATGCTGGACAGGCGAATTACGCCGGCTTCAAAAGCTGGCATTATTGGCTTTACCTAAGTCAGTTGGCTTTGGAGCTTGGCTCAAGAAAATATCGCTCAATGCAGTTGCCCCAGGATTTATCGAAACCGAAATGACTGCTGTAACTCGATGAGGAAAATTAGTCCAAGGCTGGCGAGATTGGTTATTCCGATGAAGCGTGGTGGCCAACCTGAAGAAGTGGCCAACGGCCTGCGTATTCCTTGGCTCAGATATGAGTAAGCTATATCTTCAGGTTCAGGTGGCTCCAAGTGGATGGCGCGATGTTGACCCTAAACCTTTGAGGTCTTGAAGACCTCGAAGGTTTTTATTTACGTAAGACCTTCGAGGTTTTGAGAACCTCAAAGGTCAGTGGCGAACAGCGGCTGGAGAGATTCAGCCGTTGTTTTTTTTTGAGATTAGTATTCTCGTATAATTCACCGATCAACACTCATTTTATTTTGAAAAAAATCGAACTAAGTAAAACCCATAACAATTCCAATTTAGACAGTTGCTTACGTAAATTTTTTTATTGGAATACTAACTTAAAACATCTACGTATGAAAAATTTCTTTCAAAAAAATCAATTGGTCTAGCTTTTGCGTTTATCGCCTTCAGCTGCCAAAATCTACAGAAGAACTCCTGTTGATGAATCAATTAATGACGGTGACGCTACGCTTTCGCAACCGCACTTAAACGCCCGAAAAGGTCAGCTTGCTGAATATGGGGCAATTTCTGACTTGGTGCAGAGGAAGTGCCAGGCGGTCGCGTCTCCAGGTTCTGGAGCTGCAAGAATCACTCAAGTGGCTGGGAACACCCTTAAGTTGAGGGTCGAAGTGGCAAACATGACAGGTATTATTTTCGCACATCTTCATAATGCTTGCAGTAGTGCTAATGGGGCCGTAGTAGTAACCTTAATCCCAACTCAATCACCCTTCTGGTCTTAGTAATGGTGTAGTAGCTGAATGAATGATCGATGCATCAAAAATTATTCAGGTCCATTGGCAGGGTAAATCTATTGGTCATCTGATCAAGGAATTAGAGGGCTGGGTGGAAGGATCGGATGGTCAACATTCACACTCCACTAATCGAGGCGGTGAGCCTTTCGCGGTCAAGTAAGGTTGTCGAGGTCAAATGACAACAAAAAATTTACGGAGGAGGCTAGTTAGCTGGAGCAAATTGAAGTCCCCAGCAGTCATGGTCAAATGGAAATGGTATTGCCAAAATTCAGCTTTTCAAATGATGGGTAATTCTGGCTTCTTTCCATGTAAACGTAGTGTCGTGAGATGTGAGATTTGCTCATCTTCATTTTTTGGGCTAAAGCTGGAGCAAATGGTGGCGTAGTTCTATACGCTTAAGAATGGATAAAGTAGTAGGTTCGGTTTCCGGAATCTACGCAAAGGCGAATTTCTGCAATTTGAAATTATCTGGTCAATTATTATGGTGGCGGATTTGTTATCCTTTTTAGAGAAGCATTTCAGGAACTGGAAATGAGTATGTCAACGTGCATACAGACAAATTCCCTAGAGGGCGAATTAAGAGGACAAGTTAATTTGACGTTGTATTATTTCTACCTGAGTAGGAAAAGGCAGCGTTGCTGGCCTTTTTTTTTATTTCGCTTGAGGTGTCTATTACTTTCAATTGAAACATCACTTAATTTTTTTCTGATAGCTCATTTATCCATCAATTCTTGGAAAATCTCCCAACAATTCTAAGTATTAGATTAAGCGGAATCGAAACAAGTTTGTTGAAGTCGCAAATAGAAGTAGTTAAGAGCCCTGTGTTTCCCCATGCCAACCTGATCTGGGTCTTATAAAATCTGTTTTGCTCAATATTTTTCAGAACTTTAGAAGAAATGAAGGCGACCACAACATTTGAAAGGGAAATTGACCCTCGGATCGGTCAAACATAGGGCAGCCCACTTTTTGAATCAAAAAAAATTTTTTTTTTCATCGAAAGGAAAAGATACCAACACAATTTTCCCTTACTCATGGAATTGAATGCTTACCGTCTTTTTTGCTGTAGTATCTGGCTGGGGTTCATTTAAAAAATCAAAGCCGGGGTTTCTGGAAATGCTTTCCCAAGTACCTTTTCTCTTCCGAAATTCTCATCTTCCTCAGAGAGGATTAGGAATTCTCACTGCTTACACCCTCCCTTTAACCCAGAATTACTAATTCCTTGATGCTTACCATCCTTCTCTGTTTAGTTCTTAAACTCAATCGCTTTCATTTGTATCTAATTATTTTTCCAAGGCCATTTGGAATGCCCTTCAATATAATTTCCATTTGTGAGAAGCATTTCTCTTGGGCATTTCATAGATTAAATTTAAGTAAATCATTTTTCAATCCATTCGCCCTAAGTTAATTATCTTCCAAACCGATAAGTTCATCTTCCAAAACTCATTATTCATCCTCCGACTTTTGCTCGGCCTTGTTCAATAAATCCATCAGAAAGCTATTAAAGTAATTTTCCAACTTGGATCCAGTCCAATCGAGTGTTATTTCGGAAAAGGGTTCAATCGGAATTCAAACACCGCTGAGAGATAATGTTTTGTCCTTTTCTCGAGTTAGTTTCGCCTGCATGATTTCATTTATTTTTGAAATCCTGATGAAGATATTCCCTTATACTTATCGTACAAAAAAATCTAAAATGAGAACTTGCCTCTTTTTTCAAATTCAATAATCCATATTCTCCTCTCACTACCCCTTTCACTTCCTGCATAATTAAAATCTATACCAGACCCTAAAAAACTTTTTTTATTCTTTACCTTGAAATCGGAACATGGACAAATATTTGAATCCGAATAGGAAATAAAATATTTATTTTTCTTGTTGCTCAAAAACTCAACCTATAGGAGGATAGGACAAAATGATCATTCTAAAAAATGCGACTTGTAGCCAAAAAGGAATACAATATTTTTGCGTAGCGGTTTTATGTTCTTAGAATAAAAGTGATTAACCATTCTCGATTTTATTAAACGCTTAGGTTTTTCCGAAAAATTGCATGCTTGGACTTATGAGAGGGATACTGAAATTGGATTATAGTTCAGAGATATTGGTGAAATTTTTCCTTCTCCCATAGTATATACTACTTGAGTAGGTAATTTGGAATTCCAATCAGGAATCGATCCGTTCCCCAGTTATCCTTTGACCTGGTAATTAGTCATAAAACCAGCCGTCGAATTGGACCAGGGTCAATGAATCCATTCCCTCCAGCTATCAACAACACCCAATATAAACTTGAAGCTATTGGGTTTGGTCCATTCTAGGGGGAGTTTGGAACTTCCTTGACCTTTTTCTTCCTGATTGTTACTGAATTTAGTATTTGGATTTGTCCCGCTCTCTGTTTTCTGCCAACGAAAACGATTATATCGATATCCTGATAATAAATTGCCTTGCCTTGACTCTATACCTTTGTCAAATATCCTTTTTGATAATTCAATTCCCCAACCAATCAAACTCCTCCAACTTCCCTTGATAGATTTGCTCAGAGATTTTTCAGAGCAAGAAAAAAAGTGGGTAGATAAAAAGTAGAAGTATAAATAGATCCTTTCATCCATGTCTGCAAGTCTGATAAGTCAATCTTATTAAAACCTCATATTCATCCTCCGACTTTTGCTCGGGTTTATTTGATAAAAAGACCTTCGGAGGTGATAAACCAGTTTCTAGATCAAAGTTTGCGTGGATATTGAAAAGTCATATTTTTCCACCTAAAGAGTCAAAAATCCGATTGTTAAAATTGGAGAATGAATAGGTTTTTAGTTCTAGATTCTTTGCTTGTCTCCCGTCCCGGTTTCATTTTGCTTTCTTATTAGGAGAAAGAATTACGTTTTTATCGAATAACAAATCAATTGTTTGCAGAGATTCTTTTTTTTAATTTCGTACAGGGAAAAAAACTTATCATTTGTTCCTTAAACGTTTTTCTACTAGTTCTGTCCCAACCGTAATTTGAATTCCGAGCTTGATTTCAAGAAATTTCTTACTACAAGCAATGAGTCGTTGTAAAATAAATATCGAATCGGAATAAGGAAATGTAAAATAGCTCATAATCTTCAAATCAACATATAATAAATCTGGTGGGTAGAAACCATATCTTTTTGAAAATTTTCTAAATATCCCAAATGGATAGACATATCATTAAAAATTTATTTTTTTTCTTGGATCGTGACTAAAAACAATTTTTTAAGACTATTTTTATAACTTCTTCATCCTTTGTAAAAAAAGTGACTTAAAGGTGAATAAACGGTTTTTATATGCGGCCCGTTTTTCAATCTAAATAATGTCCGATTCGGAAACTTAAGGAACTTAAATGAGCTGTTTCAGAATTAATAAAGAATTTTTTTCACAAGCACCTTTTTTATCATAAAATAAACATCCCTTTGAGTATTTAGAATTGCTAATTCATCTTTAGAATTAGCATGAAATAAAGCAACATAATCATTCAAAAAGGCATAGGCCCATCTAGTGTTAATTGATAGTCATTGAAAATTGACTTGTCCTGATTCTAATGAATAAAAATTTTTCACGATTCTGTAAATCTCAGACACTAGATATTCTATATTATCAAATCTTCAAAATCTGATTAATTTCAATCCTTTTTGGGTTAAAGAATCTTTCATCAAAAAAATCCCCAACAATCAACTTCCTTCCAACTTCCCCTTGATTTAAATCGTATCAGATGCTTTTTTCAGCACAGGAAAAAAAGTGAGATAAAAGCTAAGTAGTATAATAAATCTTTCTCATCAGTTCGGGGCAAATCGTTGATAAATCAATTCTCAAAAACTCATATTTCATTCCTCCGACTTTTGCTCGGATTTATTGATAAAAAGACCTTCGGAGGTGATAAACCAGTTTTCTAGATCCAATTCATTTTTCAAGTCGAAAAAAATATTCGCCCAAAGGAATCCACTCGCCTGGAAAAAATGCTTATTCCACATTAATGTTTTTGTTCCGTTCAAAAACCTTTGGTCTCACCTACGCCGGATTTCATTGATTTTTTGTGCATTTTATGATTAAATCTTGTGCTTGAGGTCCAAAGAGCAAGAAAAAATATTTTTGAGACCCTTCTTTGGTAATTGATAAACGGTAGCATTTTAGCACCCATGGGGAATTGTTTCGGCAGCCAATTAATTGAATTCTACTTTTGACTTCAGGTGTGATTTTTTCCAAAAAAGCTTCTAGTTTTTTAAGAATTAAAAAAATTTGGACTCGATTTTTCCAGGGCCCACATTAAATATGTCTTATCTCTTTGTGAGTCAAAAAAGCACCATATAATCTAGTCGAGGTTGGGATCATTTCTTAAAAACTTCATATCCGTCTTGGGATTTAAAAAAAATACCTTTTCTTAAACTGTTTTCCTATTTCCAAATCCTACCAGAAATAAAGCCATTTCATTGAAAATCAGTTGGAGGGAATTCAGGTCTTTAATTCTCCCAAGGGGGACCAAATGGCTTTTCGGGAAATTAAACAGATCGGAATTTTGGGCATTTCTAACCCATTGGGGAATGGGTGGGAATCATAATATGTTATTTAAGTTTCTTTCCCCGGTTTAATTTTTGTCCAAAAAATTTCCCTTTTTCTTCCCTCCTTGTGTGG
>Ga0163217_1047215_pt1 | contig 11747 bp, 17 predicted proteins | sample SynspAceP_FD_185933 | JGI IMG/M metagenome (GOLD analysis project Ga0163217, IMG submission 185933) | Saline lake microbial communities from Ace Lake in Antarctica - Synechococcus sp. Ace-P (PacBio error correction) | ecosystem: Environmental > Aquatic > Non-marine Saline and Alkaline > Saline ... | reverse complement strand
GATCCAATGGTTGACGACACGAGTTCCAAGGGGTGGTGAATTGCGCAAGTCGGAAACCCGGGTGACAAGAGACCGCGCGAAAGTACGTCATCGACTTGCACCATCTTTTCGACAATTGCGTGTGGTTAGGTCGCGAAACCGTTAACGAAGAACACTGCAATCAGGGGCGTAAGACGACGATATTGAACCCGTCAGTGCGGCTGCGTCAACATCACACCAAAAAAAAGCAAACGAGGATGCGAGAACGGCGCACCGACCTTCTCGCGGAGACCAACGCGGCCCACGTCACGGTCAGTGGCAAACGACTGCAAGATTGCGCTGAGGTTCGCCAGCGGCATGTTAAAAAGCTCTGTTACGAAGAAAGAGCTTGCCCGACTTCGGCACGGACGGATTGGCGACAGTTTCCATTTCGCGACGCTCAGTCGCAGGTGCATCGGGGCAAGTTGTCGGCCGCCCAAATGAATTCAACGATCAATGAGATCGAGATACACCACGCAGAATAGCAGCTGGAACAGCGGCACGCCCCCGTGGTCTTGGTCATTGTATCGTTCAACGAACAAAGGCCGCATGGAAGCCCCATATGAAAAGTGCTCGGCGAGGTTTGGCGACATTGGGGCGGCTTTCTTTTTGTTAGGTTTGGCTTATCCATTTGGCCGCAGGCGCGACGGAAAAACAGCCCACTTAGCGCAAATTTTTAGACGCTATTTCATACCCGCCCCGCAACGAAAAGCCCGCGATCTCTCGGCGGGGGCTTTTCCAGTTCTTTGTAGCGTAGGATTAGTTCGGGCTTTCATCGTCGTTAGGGACGTATCGAATTTACATCGCCACGGCCACATCATCCATTTAGGCTTGCGCGGCAAACGTGCGGCGGCTTCGGCTTTCTTCGCGACGGGCTCGATAACCACGTTGTACGATCCGCTGGCAACCTTAGCATCGTGCGTCGGAACCACCGGTACCGGGGCTGGGATCAGACGGCCCACGATGACGTTTTTCTTTCAGGCAACCAGGCTGTCGCGCTTATCCTGAACCGAAGCCTCGGGTAGACAGTGTGGGGTCTCCTGGAAGGACGGCGCCGAGATGAAGTCTGCGTTGCAGCGACGGCCTTGGGTGATACCGAAGGATCGGTTCGCTTGCGCAGGACGTTCCGCCTTTAGGGACAGCGCTTTGGCACAGGCTTTGGTTCGAACTTTGCTTATCGACATGTTCGCCTTTTCAACAGGGGTGGTGTCACGCTGTCTTGGATTCCACTTTGCAAACATCTGACGCACGGATCACTTCGATATGTTATCGTTTGATCTTAACGCCTGGCAGACGATAAACATCTGAAACTTCGTCGATAATGTAGTCAGCCAGCGGGGGGGGGCTTTTTTTCGACACCATTAATCGCGGGATGTCATGAGGGCGAGGGTTGCCGATGATGTAGGTTCGCCCTTGGACAAGTTCACCTGTCCTCAACGGAGAATGTTGATTACCCTTAGGGCACCTAGTATTCGACCTTGTGATCCGGATCTTGGAAGAGCTCGATCGAGATACGACGCTTGTTCTTGTAGTCCTTGCCGTTAGCGACATAGCGTCGATCTTCTGCGATGATCGGTATTCTTGGGGGACGTGCCTCAAAGAGTTCGCAACACGTGGCAGACACCGGTAATATCTCCTTTTGGTCTTGCACCTTTCGCGCGGATACGCGCAACGAGTCACCGCCGCGATTTCAGTTCTGGTCCCAACGGACAGAATGGCATCAAGGACATAGGTAGGTCACCGGTTGCCCGCATCGTTACGGACAGGTTCGCCATCGGCATCTTACAGAATAACTTCTGGCTAGTCATTGCTTTGGGTTTGCTTGCAAAGCAGTCGATCACGATCTTCTGTGTTCTACCGGTGGTGCATCATCGGTTTCATTCCTTTAACCGCGATCCCCACAACAACGGTCGACGAACTGGTCATACCGGATTTCTCGCGAATGATCGGCAGCGGTGTAGGATTCCCATGTCGAACAGGCTTGCGCCGCGCAGAATGTTCTGACGTCTTGGTCACGAAAAGCTTGGTTACATAGCGACTTTGTGGCTGGGCACGCTTCGTACACCGTTTTTTCGTCAACAATCGCAAGACTTCACTGTTACGGCCATGACCATGATTCTCAGCCTGCGGTGTTCTCAAGGGCGAGCGTTATCGAAACACAACCTTACCGGACTGCATCGACGCTTCGAGCGCAAGGACTGTTTGGCCACCATGAGGCACAGCCACAATGTGGAATGTACGCATCGTCAGCTGGCGTTGCCAGGTTCACCCGATCGACGCGCGGCAATAATGCCGACAGCTTCACCCTTGGTTCACCAGCGTACCGCGTGCAAGGTCACGAATAGCACATGGCGCAGACGCCCTCTTGGCTTAAGGTTCAAACGGCTGCGGATGACGGGCAAGACGCCACGGCAGCTTTCGTCGATAATATCGGCAAGACGCGTCGATCACAGTCTGTGCAGGGTACCAGCATCTTCGAACGGGGCGCAGAATGTCATCAGCCGACAACACGACAGGCAGACGTTCGCAGAGGACGGAACGACTTCGCACGGATCGTCGACGCAGGCTTCGGCGGTGGATCGCAGTTCGGGTTTGCCACACGCTATGCATACGGAATGATACAAAATCTTTTGCCACGTCACAGACGAGGGTTTCAGGTAACACGACGTTCGCTGTTTTTCAAGCGGCTATGCGACAGACCCTTACGAGGCAACGTGGGTGGAGTTAAAATACTTCCAGAACGGTCAGACCTTCTTTAAAGTTCGGAGATAATCGGTTGTCTCGATGATGTTTCGCCATTACGGCTTCGCAATCAGACCCACCGCGACATCCCGGCCACAGTCTGTGTTCATTCTTGTGTAACGTAACACGCGCACCGGAGTGGCCATCAGTAGACCGAGTTCGGCTCATGGAGCTGCACTGAGCATCGCGACGGTTCGGCCGAAAATGGCGCACCCATCATCGCATCGGTGGACTTTGTTCGTGATAAATTGGACCCAGGCATCGACAACTTTGTTGTACTTTTCGCCCTGAGTTGATCAGGCCGTCCATGTTAACTGCTGTTCAAAAGGTCTTTACTTGATCAGTTGTCACCTCGTCAATACTGAAGGTCCATTTTAGGTTTGCCGGGGATCAGGCATGTCGTGCTACCAAAGGAGGATACCGGCGCGGAAAGCTTCGCGGAAACCCATGGTCATGATTGGTTCACAGAAGATAACGGATTCATTTCTGACAAGTAGCGGTAGACCGTATCGATGACTGCTGCACTTCTTTCTTTAGCAAACAGACGGTTACCAGATTCAAACGGAACGCGTTGGCGTCCAGCGGCAACAACGCCCAAGACGAGATACGGCCTGGTGTAGGTGTCGAAACGCTTCATCACTTCGTTGCTTCGCATCGATCTGTTGACCCGCGCTTTGATTGCGGTGTGCAGGTGGGACTGCAACGGCCATCATAGCGCAGTGTTACAGATATCCTCAACAGGCAACAAAACCATGCCTTCGGCCGAGCATGCCTATCGCGGTTCCAGCTGTCGATGTAGTACAGACCAAGATAATCCTGGACGGGAACAATTGAATCGGTGCCACCGTTTCGCAGGCGACAGAAACGGTTGTTCGTGGACATCATCAGAACACGTGCTTCAAGCTGGGCTTCAAGCGACAGGTGGTAGGGCGTGAACAGCATTTGGCCGCCGTCAAGTCAGCGTTAAAGACCAGAAACAGAACCAGCGAGGTGAAGCTGCCTATCGCTTACTTCGATCAGAACCGGTTCGAAACGCTGAATTGCCAAACGGCTCCCGTCGCACACGTAGCGCGCACGGTCAGACGATGACCGGGGCTGCTATACGCGGATTCACCTTTCGTCAAGAATTGATCCCAGACTTCGGACGCTCTTTTTCCACCAGCTCTTCTCTCTGGTTGCTTAGAGTGGGAAGAGCAGACCTTTGGCTTCGAGGGCGAGTAGATGAACGGCTTGAACAGCTGCGGAGCGCCTAAATTCTTGAGAGGACCGCAAAACTGGTGCAGCTTCAGCTCGGTTCCCGGTCACGATGACCGAACGACCGGAGAAGTCCGACGCGCTTGCCCAAAAGGTTTTGACGGAAGCGACTTGATCTCACCCTTCAGCAATCGGACAGCGATTTCAACGGTCGCTTGTTGGCACCCGTGATCACGCGGCACGACGGACCGTTGTCGACAATGCGTAAAGATTCCTGCAACGATCGCTTTTCGTTTCCGGACGATTTGATGTCAGGTCGCGCGCAAATTGATCAGGACGGCTTTGAGTCGGTTGTTCCGGTTTGATGACACGGCGATACAGGTCGTTAAGGTCGGAGTCGCAAAGCGGCCACATCAGGCGCAACAGCGGGCGCAGCCTGGTGGGATCACAGGAATGACGGTCATGGATATCCACTGGGCGGTTTGCGGAACTCGAGGATGAAATTCAACGACTTTCAAAACGCTTGATGATCTATTTTTTCGGCTTTCAGTTCGCCTGTCGCCTTTTTCAGATTCGGACAGACATTGGTCAGTTCGGCTTCAAGATCAGGATGGAGCCAGCAATTTCGCGGATCGCGTCTCAGCGTGATTACGAAAAATTGGCGGTGAACGCGTCATGCAAGGCATCCTGAGCGTCAGTACTTTCCTCACCGTCATCATCTGACCATAGTAAGATCGTTCAGCACAGGGATAGCTAACTATCTCCCCCTCTCTTGCCACTCTGTAATCTATTTTCACTCCACACTATGATCCAGGAGCGTGAGCTTTTTCAAAGCTACAGTGCACGCCGCTCCAGATCGCGACACGTCCAATATCCAGGCATCAGGCGATGGCGCGATGGCAGCGACTTGAAGGAACCAGATGTGCGCAAACAGCGACGCCAGTTCGATTGTGGGCCCATACGCTCGCGGCGGACATTTTGCAGGTAACTTCAACGCAATGTTCTCGCAGACAACGCCGCGATACTTCGATGCGTTTAATTTACCGCACAGGCATTGTAATCTTTGATCGGGCCAAAGATACGCGCGCGCAGAACAGGCCGTTCCCGTTCGCTTGAACGTCCGGTAGTATGATTGGTTTTCGGGCTTGCTTGATTTCACCGAACGCACCACGACAGGTTCGCTCTGGCGAGCAGAGAGATCGCACTTTCGTCGATACGTCTTTAGATCGGCGCGCACGCGCGCGTGAACGGTTGTTTGTCAGTTTTCCTGGTCATCTTAATCCTTTCAGATAAGTCTTCGAAAGCGGAGGAGAGAGGCCGTCTCTCCTGCAGTCTTGAGAAAACGGGCCGGGGTTTTAAGAAAACCCCTGGTGCTTGCTCATCTTCTTTCCTCGCATTCCAGGAGTTCCATGTTCAGACTCAGACCACGTACTTTCTTTCACAAGTTACGGTTGAACGATTCCGAATACGGCTGAAGTTGATCTTGCCTTGACGATGCTTTTCTAGACCTTGGTCCGTCCGGCAGTCATCCGATTTCACAGTCAAAGAGCACACACCCCCACCCAGCCAAGAAACCCCCCACAAACACCTCACACGCAACCACAACACCAACCGCCCACAACACAACCACGCATCCGCCCCCCCACGCACCGACAACAACCGAACACCCCATTTCTGCAAGGGTATGCAGCGCCGTAAGCTTTTCAAAGCCTCAGACCTCCATCTCACCAAAAGCGCTGACAACCGAACTTGCGCTTTACGCCAATGGCTGCTGGGTACCAGCTGAGTATGGACCAGTCGAACGCCGCGTGGAGATTTTTGTCGATTCCAACAAGGTGGGTGCAGGTTTCAGCAGGTATTTGACGCCGGACGGTGACAGGGGGGCAAAAACTGCTCAGCCTGTGCGACCGTCAAACAGAACGACTGACCGGACGGTATCGAACCGCCCGTGGTCAGACTGTCATTCACCGTCTGATTCTTGGCACCATTTCGAAAAACCGGCGTGGCGATCGGACACCCGGTGCGACGTTCTTGGGCATTGACGTCCTAGCAAGGATTTCATCGTCCATGCAACGATGCCTTCTTTCGTAGAGTCGGGTCGCATAGGCGGTGGTGCATGTTGCTTTCGCGCACAGGTGTCAACTCACGGAGCGTTTGTATTCCTGGCAGGGCCTTCGTACGATGTTGATGCTCCAAGCCGCGAGCGCCCAACCAAATGTGGTCTCAAAGGATTAGAACACAACGTTTCACTCACGCGAGGAAACAGCCCAGAAGCGGTTCAACAGAAAAGTTCTACTGGCGTGCGCATTTCAGCCACAAGGAACGGCATGTTTCATCGTCAACCTTGGAAAATAACACCTTTGTCCGTGACGAACCAGCTCATTTGTCGCCCGGGTTTGCAGCTTTGGCTTCACCGCGACGAAAAACTTTGAACCATCTTCATCACGCCCGGGGCAGATTTCGTCACCACGACGGACCTTTTTTCGGACTTTGTCTCAAATCGCGCAAATCAAGGTCGTTTCTGGACTCTCGACTGCTCGTTCAGGGCTTCGACGATTTGCGTCGTCTTTCGTTCGAGTTGCCAGCTTGCCACACTGACCGCGCGGACAGCGACGCAGCAGGTCTTCGGTGATTCGAGGTTCGACTTGACGGCCTTTGGGACCTTTGACAGCAATTTGCGATGGATCATTAGACTGCAGACGCGGTAGATTTGTTGCGGTCAAGAATACCAAGCTCATCGTCGCGGTCACGGCCAGACGTTCGACTTCTTCACGCTCGATCTGGCAACGCACGTTTAGATACTTTTTCGACGCCGTGACGGTTAAAGAAGCGACACTTACGACTGAACTGTACCAAAATCAACCGAGGCTTCACACGCAGCGATGTATCGCGCACGTCCGATGCTTCTCACCAAAGATAGGCGCGCAAGGCAGTTTTTCTTCAGAGATCATCGGGAATTTTCGCTCCTGGGATAGTGATTACTTGCCGACGAAAGAATGTCACGGTTCAACATTCCGCACAATGTAAACGATGCCTGGCCTATCGAGGTTGCGCAGCGCTTCTTACCGACGTTTTCGGGATTACTCGCGGTGTGATTTCTCTGGCCCAGGCTTTTGTATCACGGGCGGCGACTTCGAATTCTTCGATGTGGAATCAACAGTAAACACCGTCGGTCACGCGATACACGGTCTCAGAAATGACAAGAATGGAGTCTTGCGTAGTTTGCTAGCCGTTCAAGCATAAACGCGACGAATTCACGGTTCTTTGCCAGCGCCAGTTCAATGGTCGCGTCAGACGGACGTCCGCGATAACCTGAAACCGTGTTTGATACCCAGTTCTCGGGGACAGTTCGACAGCGGGACGACTGATTGTGGTGATGATAAGAGTAATGGTTGCTGGTTCGAAACGCTTGGAAGAATGTGCGCGATGCTGGTAGATGTGCTACGACCGACGTCACGCAAGAAATAAGGGATCTCGCTCAGGCACGCGGATAACGATACGGCTGGCATCGGACATGGTTTTTCGATCTGGATACCGCAACGTTTTCGCCATAGTTAAGCAGGCACCGGCAACAATTTCACCGTGCGCACGGATTTCTGTCGATACGGTGCGCCAATCCGACAGTGGTGCTTCGTATTTGACACGACGCAAACAAGGGGCCACCGCCACAACCCCTGACGCTTGAGACATGTTCGCAGCCATTTCCAACGGCCTGTTTGCTGTCGTTTAAGAGAAACAAGGGCTATCAAGCACCGCGCAAGCCACAGAAGACACAACTTCTTGCGCGAACCGTCCGAACTCAGCCGCGTCACAGAGTTTTCGGAAGGGCGGCAACAAGGTTGGTAGTCAGCCTCGATTTCCGGGTCGATTGACCAGATCGTTACGAATGCTTTATGTCTCATCAAGATATCCGCCGGCTGAGCTGAGACACTGTGGTGGACAGCCACTTTATTTCACGTTTCAGCAGACATGTTACTGCGTTCGGAAACACACGTTTCGATTACCTTTGCGGTCAATAGGGCGTGTTTCGATAAGCCCCGTATTGTTCGACACCGGGCACACGAAAACCGTAGTGCCAGCGCGAGGTTGAGTCAGACGCAATGTTCGGACCTTCGGGCGTTTCACTCACAATCGGACACATCGCGACCATAAGTGGTCGCATCTAACGACAAGTGAAACGTCAGCGTACTTTTCACAAAACCACGGCCGCCGCGGTGTCAGACCACTGGCCCAGCGCGGAAAGACGGTTCGCTTTGTTGCGTAACGGACAGCGGCGCTTTAGTTTGGTCCAGAAATGGCGACAGCATGGCTGGAACGACAAGAATTCAAGTACTCGCAGCAGCTAGCTCGGCTTTCGACACAGTGACTCACGATAACCTGTCGGCATCACAGTGTCTATTCAGAAGACACTCTACGTCCTTGATCGCGCGCTCATCGGAGCAGTGCCAACACACAGGGTACGTGGTTTTCATCAGCTCGCCGGACGGAAACGAACCACGGACGGCCAGAACTTGCCCAATGGGATCAAATATAGTCGATGCTCGCACAGGCACGTTACGCGCAGGGTCAACCAGCGCTTCGACTCTACGAGGGCGACGAGTATTACGTACGGGTCCAGGAAGTTGCACGCTTGCGTGGTCTATCCTTGTTGAGCGCAAGCGCGCCATGTTCACATCTTTCGACGGCCAAACGCGGCGAAAAGGATCATAGCGGTCCCCGAATCACACGAACAGCGTGCTGAAACAGGTTCGGACGCGGACTCTCGACTGTGGCGCGGACTCCCGGACGCCATTAACGCCGGTAGATATCCATTTGAGCCGCGGGTGTCGCCGGTATCATGTTCTCGCGATTCGCGCCGCCCACTGGTGTTACGCATGTAAGGAGCGACCGTTGAGTTGTCGATGTCGAGCAGTGGATTCTAAGATAGCCTGCGCTCAGAATCAGTCTTTATGGTGGTAAACCACGATTGAGCGAACACCGCTAAGTCTTTATCAAGTGTCGGAGCACGTCACTATCGGATGCGCCCGCTTCGACACAGATGGCCGGTTTCTTCGCATATGATGATATCCAGCTGCAGCACAATGTTGCCCCGCGCGACTGTCGGAATACAAAACGCAGACAGCAAGTTGCGGAAACCTTCGCCTTCGTCGAACTTCAACGTCAACTTCAACGGCACGAGGTCGTAATGTTGCCTTCTTCAAACAGTGGATCTCGCTGTCGCAGCGCCAACGAGGTAATCTTACGATGGCCGTGTGCCCGCCGCGACACGATTGCCGGAAGAAGGGTGCAACCCAGCCTTTCGCATCTATTCAGGGTATAGTTTAACGGAATGTTGTAAATAACGCGGATCCACTGATCGGCTTTTGGTCAAGACCCACAGCGATAAAGCAGCCGTTCGTCTTCAAGGCAGTTGACCAGGGCGAGCGCGATGCGCGCGAAAGGAGCATGGTCTTTGGCATCGAATTTCAAAGTTCGAGCCACGAACCGCGGTAAGGAATGATCGCTGCGGCAACCGGCGAAAAAGCAGTTTACCCGAAGAGTGTGTTTATTAGCCTTCTCGTCGTGGTTCAAAGAACAGCGGCCTCGGTGAACGGTGCATTCTGGGATCGATCACAGCTCACGGTCAGTCAACAGAACAAACGTCATCCGCTTGGCGCTCACTTAAGTGGGATGTCGCATAACAGTATCCTGTTCTTGATGTGCCGTTAACGCGAAATTTTCTGCACAACCGGCTGTCTTCGTCTCACAGTCCAAACACGATGAGGCGCGAGCGTCACTCAAATAGCGACACCGCTGCTAGAGTCAGTGTCAGGCGTTTTAGACAGTGACATTCACACCGTCTACACATTGATATTCTGGGATTTTCAAAAGCATCGCTACTTGAGAACTTACACAAGCAACGACCGTTTCATATGACAGTCTTGATTCAGAGCGAAAACACCAACGATCTGAAAATGACGCACCTGGATGCGTTCACCGTCTGTCGGTGTTACGCATCGCATGCGAGACCGCCAACAAACGAAGCGAAACACAATCATAAGGAGGAATTTGAAACTCGATCAGAGTTCGCACTCTCCAGCAACTTCGCGGATTGCCACCATAAGTCACTCTACAGTTAGGACGGCTTTCTGGCAAGGCAGGAGGATCCGGCGCATGTGGCTGTCACCTTTTGTTTATCATCATTGGCGAGCTCGCTCATCACGCGGGCCGTTGATGCGCGCCATAAGAGCGGTAAAATCCTGATCAATTCTTGAGGCAGCGTCCCACCGTACCCTCTTCGACACTAGGACCTATCCAGGAGAAATATTTCGCATGAAAATACTTTTTAAAAACAGATCAGGGTGGACAGGGAATTCCCCGTTTCCAGCCTTAATTTTTTTATGGGCTTCCCAAAGTTTACAAACTTGGGCCGCTTTCATCAAGCAAAAACAGCTCACCTGATCGAATTGGCTTAGGCCAGTTTCAAACTTCTGCGCAAGCTGGCTCAGCCTTTAGCTTAACGTCTTCAGCTTCCGGCTTTATCAACGCTTTTTGATCTGCGCAGCTTCAACAGATCTTTTGGCTTCTTTCAGGCCAGACCGGTGATGCCGCGAACTTCTTTGATACGTTGATTTTTGGATGCGCCGGCGTTCTCAAGAACGGATCGTCGATTCAGTTTTCTCTTCTTCAGCTGCGCCGCCATTCTGCCGGGGGCCAGCATCATCGCACTGCGGCGCCAGCTGCGTGGTCGATTGCCATACTCATCTTGAGGATGGTTTTCAGTTCTTGTTGCTCAGAGGCGTCAGACAAACGATGTCTTTTGCCAGTTTTTTTCAGATTCAGCCAATGATTAGGTCTCTTTCCGTAACGATATGTGTGTTTTCCAACGCGAGTGTTCAACCCTGCGCAAGCTTTGACGATTATTGCTATTTAACGCAGCCGCCTTGTCCTCTGTTCGTGACCCAAGATTGGAAGCGATGCTGATGCTTGCAGGTGCAGACACAGAATGGCCCACGGACAGATGTTGCAGGACGGTGCGTCCCACAAGCCCAATAACCGCGATGGGTGGAGAATAACGCTGCTCCCGCGAAGGCACTTGGACAGCGTTCCACAGACCGGGCGACATCTCAGTGCGTTTCACAGCGCGCCATGGAATGACAAATTTTGGCATTCTCTTAGCGAATTCCGGGCACCTTTGTGACTGCTTGGCCACGGGGAAACCACCTCTCGGGAATAGGTCAGAAGCGGTACATACGGAACCTACCGTCAAGAGAGATCTGCAATGCTTTGGCATTCGGAGACCCAAACCAAACACGCTTTCCGTAAGTGGCAATTTTGGCGAGCTGTTTTTGGCAAACACGCACAGGCCGCCGCAGCGCGAGCGCGCCGCACGAAGGTCCTTATGCAATCACAGCAAACAGCTGTCAGGCGACGTTAGTTGGCTAGACAAACGAACGCGCACGAGCTTTTCGAAAGATCCTTGCCGAGCCTCGTCGGACCGGAATGGTTCTTTCTGGGGTCTCTATCCACCGGGCAGTTCACTTCCAATCTGGGGGTTGGGCGCCGGCTCAATTAAGTCGCTATACGCGAACAGTCTTAGGTTCCATTTTACGGGAAATAAGCCAAAATTATCGGCCCACGGCTTGCTGCGAACGTAATTTTTGCATCTCATCTCAGAAAGGGAATTAAGGCTTGCGCCACCTTTCGGTCTGCGGACAGGAAGAGTACCATGCTCGATGCATTAGTTGGAATCGAGGGCGTTTCTAGGAGGATGTCTCGGCACGGATTTGCGGAAGGTTCTTGGTTCAGCGTTA
>Ga0163217_1116659_pt1 | contig 11748 bp, 14 predicted proteins | sample SynspAceP_FD_185933 | JGI IMG/M metagenome (GOLD analysis project Ga0163217, IMG submission 185933) | Saline lake microbial communities from Ace Lake in Antarctica - Synechococcus sp. Ace-P (PacBio error correction) | ecosystem: Environmental > Aquatic > Non-marine Saline and Alkaline > Saline ... | reverse complement strand
GTAACCACTCTTCCAGCATGGCCTTGGTCTGCCCATCAGCAGGACGTCGGGCCTCGGGGTAGAGCATGTTCATGCAGGAAGGATCGCGCTGCCTTAGAACCAGGAGACGCAGATGGCCAGTGGCCACCCGTATGTGGTAAACTCCACGGCCAGTTCTTGGAGGTCGGAGGCCGGTCTTGTTCGCCCAATTCCGCAAGGCATCCATGGTGGGGGATGCACAGATCGCTTCGGGCATCTGGGCGACAACAATACAATTATCAGAGCGCGTTTGACTGACCGACCGGAACAGGGCCCTCTGCTGGGGGGAGGTCAGCAGGCCCGAACAGGCAGGCGAGTGGAAATTCGCCCAGGCTGTAGAAGCGGAAATCGGGTTTCGTCCGGTGGCATATTGCCGATCAGGTAGCCACCCCGGTTCTCAGCCGTTCCTAGCAGCCCAATTCCGGGATCACCTGGGGTTGAACCGTTGAACTCGTTTTGGTCCTCGCTTGCTGATCGCCGTACTGCTCGGGTGGCTGCCGCCGCGGTACCGCATGGTTCTATGCTGAGTGACCCCAGTCTGCTTGTAGCAGGATAGGAAGCGCAAGGGTTGTGGAATTCCACTGCGCGTCAGGCCCAGCCGTTGACTCAAAGCAGCCGGCTTCGCTTGGTTCTTCTGGCCCCAGTTCCATTTCAGGGCTGGCAACAGCTCTGAGGCAAGCCGTAGCGGCAGCACCTCCACTTCCAGCGGGCGCTCCCCCAGACAATCCTACGGCCGATCAATCCATGAAGGCGCAGGTCGGCACGAAGAGCAACAGGTGTGCCTTCAAAGGCATTGGATGCAGCACCAGGATCAAGCGCAGCTGAACACCTCGCTGCACCTTCTGGCTGCCCGCGAAAGTCCCAGTACCTTGCTGCGTCGCACGTAGACGCAGCAGAGGATGGGGCCACCAAGAGACTGGCATCCACAGAGGTGTCCTGCCGATCGACCGCTGGCCGTAAGTCTATAAGACAATCTAGGCTGCCGTCACTGTTCGGTGAAACTGGTGGGGGAACACCCACGGGTCTGGTAGGTGCTGCTCTGCAGATCCAGGCAGACGCTGAGAAAGTGACGAACGATGTCAAAGCGTCATATGCAGAGAATCAGAATACACCATCACCGGAACGTTGTCCCGCAGGGAAAACTTCGCCGTAGTTGAGGGCGATGCTGAACTGCGTGGATGCTCCAGTGCCGGCCACCGATCCCCAAACTGGCCTTGCACCGTCAACAGGGTGCGTTCGAACTGGTTGGCGGGCCTTGTGACGACGCCTCTATGGCGGCCTTGGGAGCTTGGCCTGACCGGAGGCACGTTCCTGTGCTGAAGTTGATCGGAACCTGAGCTCCCCTGACGCCTGGTTGAAAACGCCTTCAATCCTAGGAAAGGGCAGGCCTGGTGACCCACCAATGGAGTGGCAAGAGAAAAGGCTTGCAGAATCCTGTGCTACATTTTTTGGCTGCGCAGGAGCCGCGAGGCGAGTGCTTGCCCAGAACCGAAACAGAGGGAGAAATGGCGCAGCAACCGATTGCTGAATCTAGTCTCTCCAAAGCGGTTGAGAGGACCTTAGTTCTGAGCTGAGAGGGCGGAGCGACCACCTGGACAAAAGAAAGTTTAGGAAACGACCGCTATTTGCTGCGTGAGGCCCCTGAGTTTAGTGAGCGTGAATGAGCGGCAGCGAATAGCCGACGCGCCGTATGGGCGGTTAGCAAGATTTGGTTTTTTAACGTAACGGGAGCAGCCAAAAGGTGGTGAGGTTCCCGTCAAAAAAGAAAAAAACAAGCGCTTGTTTGTTGGGATGTTGCCGGTAGCTTTCACCGGGCGCTGCTGGGCGATGAAAAGTTCCAGCAGGTAAAGACTGCGACGGATCTGATGATTTGGAAAGTCATTGATGCCTGGTTGTTGCTGCAGGTGATGACGAAGTGGTTGATGCACTCTCGAACCCTCTTGCAGAAGAGGCCCCTGGGTAAACGATTATCGTAAAGGTATAGGCGATTGTTCAGTGGCACCTGGACTGGTTGCGGATTAGTGAAATGTCACTGATGAGATAGTTTAAGACGAGAAAGTTTCTTAGGTTAGTTGAGCTGTGTTTAACAGGACGAGTGACTACAACAGGAGAGTTTTGATCCTGGCTCCAGGATGAACGCTTGGCGAGCTGCTTAACACATGCAAGTCGAACGGCGGCCTTCGGCGCTAGTGGCGTCCACGGGTGGATACACGCGTCGAGAATTCTGCCCTCAGGAGGGGGTAACAGCTGCGAACGGCTGCTAATACCCATTATGCCGACGAAGGTGAAAGCGAATTTCGCCCCTGAGGATGAGCTCAGGTTCTGATTCAGCTAGTTGGCATGTGAGGAAGGGCTCCCCAGGCATCGATATCAGAGATTTAGCTGTCTGCAAGAGGAGATTGATCTAGCCACACTGGGGACGTGAGACACCGGCCAACTTCCTACGGGAGGCAGCAGTGGGGAAATTTTCCGCAATGGAGAACGCAGCCTAGACGAGAAGCAACGCGCGGGGAGGACGAAGGCTCTGGGCTGTAAACCTCTTTTCTCAAGGAAGAAGACATGGACGGGGATTACTTGAGGAATAAAGCCACGCTCAATTCCGTGCCAGGAGCCGCGTAAACGGCCAGTGGCAAGCGTATCCGGGAATCTATTGGGGCGTAAAGCGGTCCGCAGGCGGGCCCAGAAAGTCTAGTTGTTAAAAAGTGGAGCTCAACTCCATACCCCAGTCAATGGAAACTACTTGGCTAGAGTTGTGGTAGGGCAGAGGGAATTCCCGTGTCTTCTTGTAGCGGTGAAAATGCGTAGATTATCGGGGAAGAACACCACGTTGGCGAAGGGCGCTCTGCTGCGGCCATAACTGGGGAACGCTCATGGACGGAAAAGCTAGGGAGCGAAAAGGAGATTAGATACCCCCCTGTAGTCCTAGCCGTAAACGATGAACACCTAGGTGTCGGACGAATTATCCCTCTCGGGTGTCGATAGCCAACGCGCTTAAGTGTTTCCGCACTGGGGGAAGTAACGCCACGCAAGTGTGAAACTCAAAGGACCTCGCGCGTCCCGGCACAAGCGGTGGAGAGTATGTGGTTTATCGATGAACGGCGAAGAACCATTACAGGGCTTGACATCCTGCCGAACCCCTGAAGAAGATCGGGGGGTGCCTTCGGGACGCACGAGTGACAGGGTAAGGTAGCATGGCTGTCTCAGCTCGTGTCGTGAATGTTGGGTTAAGTCCCGGACAACGAGCGCAAACCCACGGTACTTTAGTTGCCAGGCAGTTTAGTATGGCGCACTCTAGAGGACCGCACGGTGATAAACCGGCAGAGAAGGTGTAGGGATGACGTCAAGTCATCATGCCCCTTACGTCCTGGGCTACACCACGTTTTACTAACAATGCTTACGGAACGAAAAGGGCAGCAAACTCGCGAGAGCTACGCAAAATCCCATAAACGTGGCTCAAGATCAGATCGTAGCTGCAAAACTCGCCTTACGTGAAGGAGGAAATCGCTAGTTAATCGCAGCGTCAGCATACTGTCGGGTGAATACGTTTCCCGGGCCTTGTACACACGCCCGGTCACACCACTGGAACGTTGGCCATGCCCGAAGTCGTTACTCCAACCCGTAAGGGAGAGAGGGACGCCAGAAGGTGGGCTGATGACTGGGGTGAGTCGGTAACAAGGTAGCCGTACCCGGAAGGTAGCGGCTGGATCACCTCCTAACAGGGAGACAACTGACTTTGATGTCTGACCAATTTTGCGATGTAGGTTGAGGGCCAAAGTCCTAGTCATCTCGGATGGATAATCGGTACCTCGCATGACTTAGCTGATATGAACATGGTGGTGACAGGCAATTTGGTGATCATGATGGGTGATGTCCGTTTAAGTTTATTCTGTTACCTAAACTTTGGTCTTAGGATGCACACCCCACAAAGGGTTCCCCTGGCCATATAGCTCAAGGATGAGTTTAGAGCACGCACCCACTGACATAAAGGGCTGAGGTCCCTGGTTCAAGTCCAGGATGGCCCATATCGTGTTTGGCGGTTAGCTCAGTGTAGAGCGCCTTGCTTTGCAAGCAGGATGTAAAGCGTTCGAGTCCGCTAACCTCCACTGACCAAACCTTCCTTTAGCGAAAGCAACAGGGAGGAAACTATTGATGGTGAGACTAGATTTTTTTGCTGTGAATGGATTTTCAGCTTTCCTTTCATATTGATTAGATTAGGAGACATATCTATTGCGATTTGATTTTTTTGAATAGATATCTCACATAGAGTATATTTTTTAAACAATTTATAAATCCAATTGAAAAGACCGCAATGGACTATCATGCTCTAGCATTGGCATGTAAGGCTGATGGAGTGAGTGGTCACAGAACCTTGACAACTGCATAGGTATAAGTCTGAAATATTAAGCATCATATCATGCTCAATTTACCAGATCCAGTGATAGCATCCATTGGCTTGAATCGCTTGCGTTTGAGTGAGCGGCGAGGCGGATGGCGTTGTTGCTGGAGAAAGGAGAAAATTGAAAAGAGAATATCATAAAGTAAGAGCAGACTACTGAACAAAATAGGATTACACTGAGATTCGTTGACCGAAACAACGGGTTTGATTCCTGTTATTTACCATCTGAAGTCTTTTAATCTTATTACCTGTGTTGAAAGGGTCTGCAGAGCTTCAGCATGATAGGTTAAAACAAGAGAGAATCTGCGTACAACCGCAGCAATGCTGTGTTGGAGGAAACAATTGGTCATTCACAGCTACAAGGCGCTCACGGATGGACCTTGGCACAACAGAGAGCGAAATGAAGGACGTGTTCCCTGCGATAGTCTCGGGGAGCTGGAACACGCTTTGATCGGGAATTTCCGAATGGGGCAACCCCTAGAAACGGCCAGCGGGAATCATAGGCGGCTCGAGCCACCCAGCGAACTGAAACATCTTAGTAGCTGGAGGAAAGGAAAGTAAAAAAACGACTCCCTGAGTAGCGGCTGACGCGAACGGGGAGAAGCCCTTAAACGATGGTTTCGACCAATCGGTTGTGGGACAGCAATGTGGACCAGGGACGTTAGAGAAGCGTTTGAATGGCGCGCCAGAGAGGGTGAAAAGGCCCCGTACCTCGAAAACGAAACGGGCCTAGCTGTATCCCGAGTAGCACGGAGCACGTGAAATTTCCGTGTTGAATCCGCGAGGACCACCTCGTTCAAGGCTAAGTACTCCTGTGTGACCGATAGCGCAACAGTTACCGCGAGGGGAAAGGCGTGAAAAAGAACCCCGGGGAGGGGAGCTGAAAATTTAGAACATGAAACCGTGAGCTTACAAGCAATGGAGTCCTACTCATAGGCATGAACCGCTGTGCCTGTTGAAGAATGAGGCCGGCGACTTATAGGCACTGGCAGGTTAAACCGGAAATGGTGGGAGCCATAGCGAAAGCGAGTCGAATAGGGCGATCGTCAGTGTTTATAGACCCGAACCCGGGTGATCTAAACCATGGCCAGGATGAAGCTTGGGTGTGATTACCAAGTGGACGGTCCGAACCGACTGGTGTGAAAAAACCAGCGGATGAGCTGTGGTTAGGGGTGAAATGCAATCGAACCCGCCGAGCTAGCTGGTTCTCCCCGAAATACGTTTGAGGCGTAGCGTTTAGGTGCTATAGCAGGGGGGGTAACAAGCCCACCGTTTCGGTGCGGGCGCGAGAGCTGGTACCAAATCTCGATACGAACTCTGAATTACCCGTGTGAAACTAGGCAGTCAGACTCGTTGGGGATAAAGCTCCATGGTCGAAAGGGAAAAAACAGCCCAGACCGCCAGCTAAGGCCCTAAGATCCAATGGCGATGTGATAAAGGAGGTGGGATGCCCAGACAAACCAGGAGGTTTTGCCCAGGAAGCAGCCCATCCTCAAAGGAGTGCGTTAATAAGCTCACTGGTCGAGCGATCCTGCGCCGAAAATGAACGGGGCTAAGCATTGTACCGAAGCTTGCGGATTTTAATTGTTCTTAGGAACATTCAAAGGTTAGGGGAGCGTTCCATGTGGGGTGAGGTCAGTTATCGTAAGCCGGGCGTGGACTGCATGGGAAGTGAGAATGTCGGCTTGAGTAGCGAAACAGCGGTGAGAATCCCATGCCCGAAACCCCTAAGGGTTCCTCCGGCAGGGTCGTCCGCGGAGGGTTAGTTCAGGACTAAGGCGAGCGAAGGCGTAGTCGATGGACAACAGCCGTCAACATTCCTGTATCCTGTCATGTTTTTGGGAAGGGGACGGAAGAGGCTAGCCCAAGCCTGTTCGGCTTCGTCTGTCTTCGAGGCGTAGGAGCGGAGAAGAGAAAACGCTCTGAGCTGAGGCGTGAGTACGAGCTGCTCGGCAGCGGAATGTGGGTGATGTACATAAGCTCTCCAAGAAAAGCCCTCATTACCCGTTAAGGCATGATGGCCTGTACCCGACCGACCACAGGTGGAAGGGTTGGTGAGAATACCGAGGGCGCGAGGAAGATTAACTCTCTCTAAGCGAACTCGGCAAAATGGCGCCCCGAACTTCGGGAGAAGCGGGTTGCCACCGCAAAGGTTGGTCGCAGTGAAGAGGCCCAGGCGACTGCCTTTACCATTAACACAGGTCTCCGCTAAGTCGCAAGACGGATGTATGGGGGCTGACGCCTGCCCAGTGCCGGAAGTAAGGAAAGCCTGGTCAATGCGAAAAGCGGAAGCTAGCGACTGAAGCCCCGCCTGTGAACGGGCGGCCGTAACTATCAACGGGGTTCCTAAGGTAGCGAAAATTCCTTGTCGGGTAAGTTCCGACCGCCACGAAAGGCGAACGATCTGGGCGCTGTCTCGGAGAGAGGCTCGGGCGAAATAGAATTGTCTGTGAAGGATGCGGACTACGTGCACCCGGACAGGAAAAGACCCTATGAAGCTTTTACTGTAAGTCTTTTGGTATGTGCCCGGCGCTCTGAATTGCGCAGGTTTAGGTGGGAGGCTTTTGATCCAATTGGCTTGCGGTTTCATGGTGAGCAAACGGTGAGAACCACTCTTTTCAGAGCTAGGGTTTCTAACAGCCACCCGTATCCGGGGGGCTGGACAGTATCAGTTGGCGCAGTTTTGACTGGGGCGGTCGGCCTCTAAAAGGTAACGGAGGCGCGCAAAGTGGTTGCCTCAGGCTGGTTTGGAAATCAGCCGACGGAAGTGCTTAAAAGCAGCAAGCAAGCCTTGACTGTGAGACCAACAAGTCGAACACGACGAAAGTCGGCCTTTAGTTGATCCGACGGTTCTGAGTGGAAGGGCCGTCGCTCAACGGATAAAAGTTAACTCTAGGGATAACATGGGCTGATTCTCCCCCAAGAGTTCCACATCGACGGGGAGGTTTGGCAACCTCGATGTCGGCTCATCGCAAACCTTGGGCGCTGAAGTCGCGTCCAAAGGTGTTGGCCTGTTCGCCATTAAATGCGGTACGCGAGCTGGTTCAGAACGTTTCGTGAGAACCAGTTGCGGTCCATATTCCGGTGCATGCGTAAGAAACATTAGAGGAGTTCTCCCTGTACGAGAGGGGACCGGGGAGGAACGCACCTCTGGTGTACCCAGTTTATCGTGCCAACGGTAAACGCTGGGTTAGCCATGTTGCGGAGAGGATAACCGACTGAAAGCATCTAAGTGGAAAGCCCACCCTCAAGATGAGTGTTCTTCATGGCTTAAGCCAAGTAGGTCACGGGAAGACCCGTTGATAGGCTCTACCCGTGCAAGCGCCAGCAATGCGTGAAGCGGTTAGGAGTACTAATAGACGAGGGCTCTCCGGACCACCAACACTTCCCGCTCTTGCTGCAGATAAGGCACTTGAGCTGTTTGATATTCCAGAGGATTCTGCCAACGCCTTTTGAAAGGGTGTGTTGATGGGATTCTACTTACCTAGCAGTTCTCAGGGTTCACCTTTGGGGGCAAGAGATTATTTCCTGGTGTTCATGGACACTGTGGACCCACTCCGATCCATCTCGAACCTCGGTTGTGAAACGCAGTAGCGGCGGACGATAGTGGAGTGGAAAAGCTTCCTGCAAATAATAAGCTCGACCCTGCCAGGATTAAAACTTCTTGTCCATCCATTTTGGTGAAAGCGCGGCGTAGATCTAAGCGGCGTAGACCAAGACGAAAAGGCCTACCGCAAGGTGGCTTTTTTTTGTGCGTTGAAACAAAATACCAATTTAAGCTTCTGTAACATCGGCCTTAAATTCGCCAAATCCCGCTCTGTTCGGGGGTCTAAGAATTATCCACGGGCAATTGCGTGACTCGACCCACGTCATCGTGCGCGTAGGGCCCATGACAGCTTCCGCCTTGCCTCCAGGGCGTTTCTCGCTTGTTGGTCAGAGATGGCTGGCACAGCGGCCTGGGCTGTCGGTGCGCGGGCTGGTTTGGCCGCACTTATACGCTGGATCTCTGTTGGGGGGCTGATTGGGCATTATTCTGATCCCCAGGTTGCTTACAGTGGTGAGTACTTCTCAAGATAAGCTAGAAATTTACCGGGGTTTCAGACAGATTTCGTCAAATGGCTGCGTACCGACCTGGCTGGTCCTGACGCCTGTGGGATCGACATGGTTGCATTTGACCTCAGTGCAGCTTTGCCTATCAACACTCTCCAATTCAAATCTTTCTCCTTCGTGATGCCCTGGCATTGGCAGCCGAATCCGGACGGGATGAAGGGACTGATGGATCAGATCGAAGTCTTTGCTAGTCAGCTTGTAACTGCGGACGGCATCACCGTTAATACGGCACACGTGCGAGCTTCAGCCAGAGAGCGCGCGAGCTGGCGCTTACGGCGTCATTTGCTTTGCTCATCACTTCGACGAATACCTATCTCACGCCATGCAGAAAAAAAGGGAGGGTCCGCGCCCGGCACGTCGGGGGTGGCGGGCCTTTTTTTTTTTTGGGGTTGGAGCTTCTCGGGCCTCAGATCGCCGATGAGCGGTAACTTCGTTTCTTTCCCCTTGCCGCCATTCGACGCGTTTCACCACCTCCCAGGGGCTCAAGCTTACTGGCTCTGGTGGGTGTGGCACCCTTTTGCTTGTGCTCGACCAAGGAGCTCACCAAAGCCACCTTGAAGTGATCAGCGCCCAAACCTGGAAAGATTCCCTCTTCAATCAACCTCTGCCTTGGCCATTTCAGATCTCGATCCCGATTTTTCTGATTTGCCGGTCTTGTGCTCTGCCGCATGGGTCTCCTCGTTGCTGTCCCTTGTTGTTTGATTCATCCCCATCGCGCATCCACCCGATTCGATCACTGGTTCCACGCGCGCCCTTTTATGATTGGCCTAGAGCTTACACCCTTGGCATACAATGTGCTGGTAGGCCAAAGTCTTGTTTCTCTTCGGTGGCCAAGTTCAGGCCTATGGCCGGTGCGTCAGTGGGCCGTCTTGTTTTGACGCCTCCTCCGGGTCTGGTTGGTTTGGCGGTTGATCCCTCATTTCGGAGATGGCTCTCAGTGTGGTGGTCGCCCGTCGGATGCGGGGGGCGATCCACACCTGAGCTCAACGTCATCAAGCTTCCTTGCAGGGCGAAGATTAGTAGTCTCCGCATCCACGTCAATGGCCCGACAGGTCTTAGCTTTGCGTCCTCTTCCTGCCAGCTTGCCCTCTTCCTGCGCAGGTGTCGGCCCCCAGGTTGCGGCGTGGTTGGATTCCTGCACCGTTGCCCCTGTTGCCGCTTTGACTAGTGAGGTGCCGCGTCGTCTCTGCCTGCTGGTTGGAGCCTGTGGTTTTGGTTGGGTCTCGGTATTCGAGGGGCTTGGCAGCCTACTCGAGTTCTGGATTTGAAAATGCACCCTCGCTGGTGGTGCAGCGTTGATGGGACCGTCTCCATTCCCCTGCGTTCCTGGATCGCCGTCTTGTGCACTGGTGCTCTTGCTCCAGGCCCGCTCGCGGGACGCTTACTGCTTAATTTCTGGCCCCGGACTTCACCCTGGGCTGGTTCTTCTGTTGCCTTTGTCCTTTCTTGCTGGAGTGGCCTGGATTGCCTGGCGGATTTACTGCGCAGCCGAATCAGGGTTTGTGCGCCTGCGGTGACTGCCACCCTCGGCCTTCGGCCCAATGTCCCAGCCTGCTGGGGCCTCATGGTTTCGCCATCCCGCTTCGGGAGATGGCCAGGGTCCACTTTGGGAACCGTTTGCTTCGTTCTCCACCAACCCTCTGGCGTTGCTCAAGATGCTGTTTCGATTTGGAGTGCGCTCTAATCGGGATGACCAGGCTTCTGAATTTGCAAACAACTTCCCGATCCCTCCTCAGAATTGACGCTGGCAACGCCACGATGATATTCCCTCCAAGGCCGGTTAACGACGGAACTAGGCGATCACTCCGCGCAAAAAATCCTCTATTAATTTAGCCTCGCCTGGTAAACCAAACCTTGAAGATTGGCTTGAGCGTTCAACACAGCTTGGTATTGGACCTAACTCTCCCATTTCTCGGGTTGATCCCTCATTAATTTGAGCTCGGCTTAGACGGCGTTCCCTCATCCACAGGAACAGGGGAGCCTCCGCAGCAAAGGCTATCGTGACGTGCAGAATCAAGGGCAGCCACAGCCCCCCTGAGGCTTGAGCTGCGCGCCTTGTCGACACCATCCAGATCGTGATAGCCGGGCCCCGACAACAGATCCCTGGAGAGTGATGGGGCGCTGATTGGCATTTGGCCAAGCGACACAAAATGAGGCGAGATCAAAGTGTTGCCCGCTTGTGCGAATGAAGGCCGATGTTCGCCTTCCAGGGAAGGGACGCTCCAGCTATCGCCAGGGCTAGATTTACAGGCCACTGCCACAACATTGTCGAACGGACTCGTGGCATTTGCCCTCAAGGCTCTTGCTCCAGGTCAGTGATATTCAATTGCATGATCTCCTGCTCCACTCGCCCAAGAATTCTGTCACAGCGCTCGGCCGATGGCCTGTTGCCCGCCTATAGAGGCTCAAGCCCATGGTTTACACTTTCCATTTCATCGCGATTGAAGCTGGCTCAAGGCCAGCTCCAAGGGCGGTACGAGCCTGGTTGTAGGTCAGTTCCTTGACTCGGCCTTTCCAGCTTTGTTCAACTGTCAGGGCTGCCCGTGCCTGCGCGGAATCCTTGCTGGGGGCCGTGGCGTTTTTTGATACTTGCTTCTTGGCTGGAGGCAGGCTGCGTAGGGACAGGACTGAAAAGCCTGAGCTTGATTGACTGGCTAGAAGCTTGAGACAGAAGTCAGGTTTAGGACGTAGTGGCGGAAGACTGGTGCTCCAAGTCCGAAGGCTGATCGAAGATTGAAGGCTGCATCGAGGTAAGGGCGTGCCTCAGCGGCGAAAGACTGCAACAACTTCGGTTGATGCGGGCTTTCGGCATGCCGCCAATCCGCCCAGTGGCAGCTCCACCTGCCTGCCGGAGCCTCACCTGGTGGACCGATCGCACCAGCTGCGCCAGACGGTGTTCGCACCAGTGCAAAACCCCCGTCCAGCAAAACGCTTGAGGGTGAAGGGCAAAAAGGGCAAGCGGAGGTCATGCGGCCAGCTGTTGCGTTGACGTTGGAGCAGTAGCTGTGGATGCATTGGATAGCCGTCGCGAGATTGAGAGTCGTGGTCTGCCTGGCTGGCTCGCATGCGATAACGCCAGGCGAGCTGGGCGGCTGAGCTGTTGCCGGATTGCCGTGAGCTCCTGTGGGCATGGACCCGATCCGGCAGCGGCCACCAAGGCGGCGGGGGCCTCGAACGGGGTGGCGGCCCGTGTAGTCAGCGACCAGCGTCCGCCAATTGTGGTG
>Ga0163217_1114445_pt1 | contig 11748 bp, 10 predicted proteins | sample SynspAceP_FD_185933 | JGI IMG/M metagenome (GOLD analysis project Ga0163217, IMG submission 185933) | Saline lake microbial communities from Ace Lake in Antarctica - Synechococcus sp. Ace-P (PacBio error correction) | ecosystem: Environmental > Aquatic > Non-marine Saline and Alkaline > Saline ... | reverse complement strand
CAGATCGCAAATTTCCATTTAGGGATAGTTACGGGCGGTAAGTTCCGAATACTCTCAGTTACACGCAAAAATAGGGTCATAAAATGAACATGACACAGGCTTTTTCCATTAGTTAGCCCTTGATTATAAGCTTCTTCCAGTCCGCAGTTTGTTGATTCCCTTGGTCGTCAAGAAAACCACATACGCAACATTCACTGCCATTTTTACCAAGGGACGTTTCCCATTCGCCCATCTTCTCCTCCGTAATAAAGGCCCCTTGCGTTCTGATTTCGGCAATACCTCTGGTCGTAAAAAGGGTTTTCACTTACTATAAATATCTTTTTTTATACCAAAATCTCTGTTTCCCTGTCTCAAGCGACGCACCAGCCTCACCATCCCACACAACAAGCCCCTTTACAAGCACTTAGATTACAAAACGAAAATCGTTCTCAATAATTTCCTCGGACACAATGTTTTTCCCAGTTGGAAACATACCATTTAGGAGGCAGCAAAGTTTATAATTCTTTAGGTGAATTATATTTTCTCTAATTAAATTCAAATACCCCTTAATTAAACGTAATTGCCGCGTCTTAGGAGGAAGAGGCAATAAGCACCTGATGGACTAAGATTATATTTTTAAAAGCTATTGGAATTCAATTTTAATTTTAGGGAAATAGTACGGCTAGTATGGTTTCTTTTCGCGGGTATTTGATATTAGTGGGAGCATTCCCATCATAATAACCCTAAGAAGAAAGTAGGGACATATACCAATCTGAAAAGCGTCAGTTTGTTTCGGCTATTATAATGGTAGCCTTTTTGTTTAGGGGAAGAAAATTCTTAATCTATTTTTTAAGGGTTTTTTTTTATTGATGTCAAACTCATTTTTGCCGTTGGCAGGGGTTTATAAATTTATCTTTTGGCTATAGAGATGATTTTGGGTAATCCTACTCTGTATAGGGACGAACAAACCGAAAGTGGCTTCTATAGTCCCATCGCCATTCCCTTTAATTGCCGGTGCGGCTACGTAACCACCTTACTTTCATAAGGGCGAAAAAAATACTACGTGGAGAATATCATTGTTACCATTATAATTAATGTTATTTTTTGTATTACATTTCGTCCTAAAATCCTACTAGTAGATAGAACACATTTTGGTAAAAACGGACTTAATGTAGTCGAAAAAGTATTTGTGTTTAACTTTTGCGGCCATGCGGTTAAACTGTTTACCTCAAATATTAACCAGTTATTTTAATCAATATAAAAAGAAGTGAGATGAACAAAATATTAATAGTTAATACTCATTGTATGGCGATTGCCTGAAGAGCCTATAACGTAACTTTAGTGGCATCTTTAAGGACCCTTTTTCAAGGAAATAGTATAAATAGCCTTAATAGGAATAGTGGCTTCCTCTTATGTGCCGTAGCGCTATTGATTTGATATACAGTACCTCTTAAAAAGATCCAGAAAAAAATTGACAAGATTAATTTGTAGCTTCAATTTATCTTACCTCTTTTTGGGCTTATGGTTGGTTTAATCCAATTCCAAAACCTTTTTCAGCATATCATCTTCACCGCTTTTTATTTGATGCATGAAGGATTGGGGTCGAAACAATTGCTCTGCCAATGTAGCTTGAATATATAATTAATTTTTTCCTCGAAGGCAAAAAGTCCATTTTTATAGTTCTTGCAAGGCAATAATCTATAAATATTTCCAAAAAGGATATCGTCTACCTAAGTGTTATTGATAAATTCCTCTCTGGAATAAACCTTTGGACTGGCCCTATTCCCATCCAAATGACTCAAATACAAAAATAGGATAAAAACCCCACGCTTTCCATGCTCTCAAAATATTCGGATTTCATTTGGTCCCAATGGTCAAAAACAGCGTGGGAATAATTCCGCCACCCCCCATATACCACTTTACCTTTAGGGGTTTAACCTTTAGCGAATCGGCCACTTTTAATGGACTGTTCTACCGAAAGAGTTTCCCGCTATCGGTAACGATCGTAAATTTCTGATTAATAATCCTTGTTCCCTTTCGTTCGATTTCTGAATGACCGCCTGTTGGGGCTGTATATTTCTGGAAACCTTTAAACGCACAAGCAGAGCCATCTCCTAAATCCATTTCCGCTGCACTAACCTTTACCAAAAGGACCTACGTGCTACTATAGTACCTATATTCATCTATCTGTAAAGATCCGCGCAATGATCTCACTTGCAGAAGCGAAACGCTCATTAATCAAACATACACCGGTTTATCCTCAAAATCCCCTGTTTTTGATTGCAAATACCTTATCTATTCCTTTCCCTTTTATTTTTGTAAATAAAATCAAGCTTGCCGTCCGAGAGAAATTCGTCTGCCATCTGTTCGCAATACCCAATAACCCCCAGGGAGGGGTTATCTCTCAAGTGTCCAAGGTTAATTTCCTTGCTCCTTTTGCCCCTTCTAACTTCCTAAGGGCCGTTCTACTCTTTGTAAGTTGATTCGGCAAAGCGATTTACCTTTATCTATAACCCAATATCATTGTAAGCCATATAATTAACGCCTCACGCTTTTAATGGGAACCCACATCTCTCTTTGATATTTACATGAAGGTGGTATTATTGTCCTTTCATATACCTTCATCTTAACAGGAGACCCTTTTTACCCTTCAGTTTTTCTGACCACCAAATTATTGGGTATTTTATTCTCTCCAAACAAAGTGTCATTATCGACCATCAGAATTACGGGTCCCCAGGCCTGTAGACCTTTAAGAAACTAGGTCCATCCTCTATGGTTCTAATCACGGAAAAATAGTATCCTGTACATAGAAAAAATTAAACCCCTATCCCCACAAAAATCTCCCTTCATATTTTCAGAGACCTTATTCCATTTCCTGTTTTTGGATGTACACGGAATGGGATCAATTTCTCAGACATTAATGGTTAACGGTAAACGTCACAATACTATCCGTTATTAATCTCATCCACATACTCATAGTCTATATTAGTCTATTAGGTCATTGAGTTATGTCCTTTGTTGAATGCGTCGTGGAAGAGTTTCTTGGAGAATCATTTAAAGTTCAATTTTCCCAACAAAATATTCCCATGGCAATTGCCAGAGCTATTAACAGTAGGCCATATGTAGTATTTTATTTTCTCATGATTTCAAATTAGCATTTTAAACGTTTCACGATAGTAAAATGGGCAGTGAACGAGTGCACTCCAAGCTTTTTCAAGAATTGCAAGCCGATTATCTTTAATAGGCTTTCTGAATTATACTCACGTTTTATGGCCAGACTGAATGTATTAATATTACTACATTCCTTTACAGCGGTGACAATTTAATGTACAAGGGTTGCACTTTTTCACAGACTGGTAGAAGAGGCTACCTTGGATATTGGGCATTGGCTTCGGCATTGTAAAAAACATACCATTTGGTATAAACCCTCCTCATCCCACCATTATATTTTCAAAAACCAGTTGGAAGTTTCCATTGTAACCAGCAGGAAATTTAATCATAACCTATCCTTAACAATGATGGCCCCGACCTGTTTGCGCTTGCAAAAAGAGAGTTTTCCCATCACTCGCCATACGGAAATACGCTTTATCGCTACTTTCTTGTTTACGTTCTTGCATTCAATATTTTTCCCAATAGCCGCATGGGCCATTTCTAATATTGTGCCTATAGACTCCTATTTACCTATTCCCATTTTGGTCTTGATTACCACAAAGATTTAAGGCAACTGTTGTAATTTGAAATATTAGCAATAGGATTAAATCACTTTAGTTCTTATAATGATAGATGCTACCCTAACAATTCTCACAATCTTGAAAGGTTAAGATTTCTAGGCCAAAACTCTCTCTACCAAGGAAAACGTTGTAAATCACATTAGGTTATTTAATTAATAGTACAATAAATCGAAACATTTATTTGGATAAAAATAGGCTCTGTTTCACCTTAAACAGGATGCTGTACATGTATTGCCGGAAAGAGAACAGTCAATAGTAGAATTAATATTGGGACATTTCTATCCCGGCGCAAAGCCCAATAAGGTGTAACATTTTTTTCCTCTTCCCCCTGCCATCACATCTTAAATAATGGAGAACCCGAAACCATTTTGAACAAGTCCAAAGGAAACCAGTAGCACTATGTATGCCACCAAAGTTTTCCGATCCGTAGCTTTTCCTAGAACTTATTAAATTATATATCGCCGAAAAAAATATAGTGACATGGAATCAAAAATTCAATGAGACTACATCCACCAGCACCACCTTCATATACAGATAGACCAAAGTGAAAAAACATATGGGCCAATTGTAAATACAGGTAAGCGAGCACCAATTCTTTTTTTCCAATCCATAAAGGTAAAAAGGTTATGGTTAGGGCACGCCAAAAACAATATATGCGTCATAGGCAATCCAAATCCAATACATGTTCCAAGCCCAAGGATCATAAACCAAAAAATTTCTCCATTGCTTAAAAAATTAAGTCAGATATATTTAATTTTCATGAACAAAATAGTTTGAAAGACCTCTCTCTTGTTGAATTTTAATTCATAGGCCATTTTTGAACCTCCTTAAAATTTTTCTTTCGCCCCCCTTTCTTAAATGGCTTCGATTTCTGTATTTACCCTATCCGGATGATACTCTTAGCATTGTTCTATAGCCTTCTTAACCTCTTCATTCCGTTACCGATTTTTCAATCTCCAAAATCTTGTAGCATGTTCGGGCCGATTTGATAAACATAGCCTTAATACTTTCAAAATTCGGATCTGACTTACCCTAAAATATCCAGGCAATTCGAAAATTTTGTTTATCTCTGCAGGACGCAAGGTTCCATTGCTTGGGCTATGCCGAATAAAAATGCAATAACTGGAACGTCTGACCTCATATCTGGTACGCTGTTTAGGATAGGTACATATACGCTCCGCAGAGGACTTCCCTTTTTTTAACATACATTACTAAAGTCTTAGAAAATAGCATTGCTTTTTCCTTGCCATAAGGTACCGAACAAAATATCGCCTAACGTATCCATCTCGGTCTGACTTACAGAAACCATCAGGACCTTTATAACAATTGGACCAAGGGAAAGTAGGTAATCTCAAAATCGGCAGGCGATACTTTTGCTGTGCTAATATCCCTAAAAACAGATCTGGCACCTCCACCCCCCGAGCATTTTTCAGATATCGAAAAAGCTACCAATTAATAAAACCTAAATAGCCCCTGGAAACCTAAAGGTTGTAAAATATCCCAATATTGCCCTGCAAACATTAATCAATCTCCAATACAAAAATTTGGCAAAGATATAAATTTTAAGGTACAAACAGGAAGGTCTAATGAAACGTTAAAGATTATTCCATGGAATGGACCTAGTCGATTGCAGGTACAGCCGCGGGCATCGCATGGCGAGCGCGCCATTGATCCGTCGGCTCGGCTCGGGGCCGTGCTGTCCCAACTGCATTGACAGGATTTTCAGCATCGCTCCGGCAGTGATTTTCATGCCGTTCTGCCGGCGCTGCGGACGAGAGCAGCCCTGAAAACTCACAGAGAGCCCTGAGGGAGGTTCTGGGCTACGGCGCTCAGGCCAATTACAGGGGATTGGACTCTGGACCAACGCCACGGTTGTCTTCAAGGCTGTTCTCCAACGACTTCAAGTGGCGCACCGCTTCCCCCGACCACTTGCAGGCAGCATGAACAACCTCAAGATCAAGAAACTCCTGAGTCACTGAGATGTGAGAACGACCCATGAATCATATACCCCATGTTGCTCAAGTCGGGGGTCGCTGGGATCAGCAGCCGGTAGAGATTGTGTAAGCGTGCATGAAACAAGTGCGTCCTCGGGCCCCGAGGAACCATGGCTACCTTATTGGAAGATTAAATCTTGAAAGCTGAATGCGACTGGGTTCTTACTATGCCCCACCGATGTACTTGAAGCCGTGGTCTTCGGGAAAAGGATTGAGCAGTCGGCGTGGTTCACGGAAACCATCCAATAACAAGTTATGTTTCACAAGAGAATATTCAGGAAAAACAACATTTACAAAATTGGAGGATGTTTAAATGAAAATGGATAGGATGGACAAAAGGCTGTTTGGGATTTGTACAACGAAGATTTGGGAAGAAGCACCGCACGTGGTGGAGTGGAGGTATTAGGTGGGAGTAATTCATCACAATTTTTGCCATGAGTAGGTTATGATAAATCGGTTCATATTGGTGCAATAATCGATACAATCGTGGAATTTTTTAATTGGCTAGGCGGGCTATTTTAACGATTTAAAGATGATGAAGAGCCAGAGCAGAGATCAGGGATATGTCATGCGACGAATTAATGCTCTTTCTGAGGAGCGTCTGATTCAATGACTCAGGCTTTACTGGATGGCTCCAACTGGTTGATGCATGATGAAAAAGCGTTAATTAAAACATTGTAGAGGTTTGAACTGTGATCGATTGACCGGACCTATTGGCCTCGGTTTTGATCGCCGGACTTATTCAGATGATACACAATGGTAAACGAATTCGATCGCTTGCGTGTCGCTATGCGTAGATGGTCGGTTAGTTAATTCGTCAAATTGGATGAGATGCAACAGAGTATTCAATGTAATTCATCTTGTCCTGATTTGCATACTAACGATTGGATGACATAAAACAACTATTGAGAATATGTTAGTGGCTTTACTGGAACGATGATGAAGAAATGATACAATAAAGCTTATATTATTGTTTGGAGTTCTGATACCGTGCAGCGTCTTGTTCGAGAGCGGGTTTTCCATTTCAGACTTTTGATGATGAAGTTTGACGGTTCGGAGTGGATACAGCTTGTAAGAATATTTAGGAGTAAAGGAGTATCTTGCTTGATCCAAGAATGGAAACATACTAGGACCTCCAAGGCTACGTAAAAAGCCGGCGCTCCTGTTCGTCGCTCTGCTTTTTACGCATCTGAGCATAGTTCGTCACAAGTCCCAAGAAGCCAACCTCAGCTATCCGGCTGCCAGCGCAATCACAAGTATCGAGCAGCATCCTGGAAATCTCCCGCCAAGCGCTCGGCCGTGATCCCAGCCGCTGCGATATCCGATCGGGCGGTTGTCCTTCCCGCAGCGGCTTCTGCCCGCTGGCTAGAGGTCGCGCCAGGGAGGCGGCACCTGATGGCCAAAGCCGTGGTGCCCGCAGAGTAAGTGAGGTAATCTCGCCGTTGGCGTAGGTGCGGAGCGTAGGGGCGAAACGAGCGCCCACGCCGTTACCATCGAAGCGCGGCCGGCTTGAGCAGGCGATCACCGCGAGCTGACGCAGATCCATCAAAGGGATGGGACGTTGCCGCCGGCGAGGTGCCGGCGATCTGTCGGCCAGCTCGAGTGCTCCAGCGCCAGGGCGTGGGCTTCGAGAGCGCGGGCGATGAGCGCTGGCGCTGGGGGCCGGCTCCGTGGTGGCCGGCGAGCGTCGAGGCTGAGCGCCAGCTGTTGAAAATCGGAGCAGGAGACGAGTCGGGCGGCGAATTGGCGAGCGCGGGCCGATGTCGGGGCCAGGCGGAAGGCGTATGAACCAGCGCGAACTGAAACGGCAGGCAGAGCTGCAGCACAAACGGATTCAACGGCGTCAAGCAGCATCGGCAGCGGGCTCCCGCTTGAATGCCAAAAACCGCGCCAGTAACGGGATTCGAGCCAGAGGCACCCTGGCCAAAGGATCGACCAGTCCTTGAAGCCCGCGGAAGCGGGACAGCTCTCCAGCAGCGGAGCGGCCGCGGTGAGGAGCCCAACTGGCCGGCTTCCAGCAGCGGGCGCAGACAGGCAGTGGCGCCCATCAGTCTTGGAAGGCCCTCGGGGTCGATCGGCAGGCAGGCCCGGCACTTGCGCCGCAGGGTCTGGAGCACGGCCGGGCCGTTGGCGGCTGTCCTCAAGTCAGCCACCGCGTTGGGCGCCTCAGCTTCTGGCGCTCCAGGCGGGAGAGGCTTGGGCAGGAAAGCGATGGTGTCAGGGTAGGCCCGAAGCGGTTGGCGGGCAGCCCAGACACCTCAATCTCCAGATGTGAGGCGACGGGGGAGTGGCTGATCCTCGGCTGGTTTTGGGGCCGGCGGGTCGCTCTGCAGCAGGCCCATCCCAGCGACGAAGCCGCAGAAAATCGCGGTCTCCTCGCCCTTAAAGGAGAGGTCACAGGAGAACCACCAGCGAGGCGAGCGGCGGGATGGCGGCGCTCAAACGGTTCCGCGCAAGCCAGCTGACGCTGAACAGGCCGCACTGGAGGGTGAGGCCGCTTTGCTGGTAGAGCGCATATCCACCACGTAGGAGCCGAAGGCGGCCACGGAAGCGCAGCAAACTCATCGAGGGGGAAAGCGCTCAGGGCAGAGGCGGTTCACCGGCTCGCGCCAGTCAGGCGTTGAACGCTGCAGGTCGGCGGGAAGGCCTGGCGCTCAAGGCTGGCGGCTGGGGCGATGGCCGGACAGCGTCAACGTAGTGCCGAGCAGCTGGGGGCCTCACCGTGCCTCATCAAGCAGGAGCGAAGGCACCACGTCTCGTGTTCCCGCGCGTGGCACCAGATCTGGCCGAGAGGTTGCGCTGGCGGGCAACATCACCGGCCTCGATCGATTCCGTTCGCCCGTGTGAACCAGACAGCCCGCAGCCCACGTCCATCAGGCGCTCGCGCACGCGAGGGAACCAGGCATCAGCCGGGCCGTGTAGGGTCAGCGAGGATGGCGAGGCTGTAGCCCTTACAGTGAACGGGCCATTGACACCAGCGGCATGCAGCCACGCCCGCTGGGCGTGAGCCAGTGCCGACCGCCGCTTGAATCACGGGAGAGCAGGCTCGCTGGGCCGGTAGAAGTGCGCGCTTCGCGGGATGGGCATAGGCAGCTTCGCCGGAATAGCTGGCCGAGCGGGCGAAAGAGTGCGGGTGCGATAGACGAGTAGGCCGGGAAAAGCTTGGAGATCAGGCAGCGAATTTGCCCAGCCGCGGCGGCGCAGGTGACGCATCAGCCGCGACAAGATCGCCAGGCGGATGGCCTGGAGCAGGGCAATCCAGTCGTTCATTCCAGCGGGTGGAAAGCGTTTATATCTGAATGGAACGCCCGCAGCGCCAGGGTGCGTGGCGTTGTGGCGGCAGCGGACTTTGCAAGGCCGAGCAGGCCAAGATCAGCCCATGGATCGCCGTTGCGGGGTGTATGTATATCTGCTGAGGCAGCTGCGCGAGAGGTCGTGCAAGCGGTCGGGGGCCACGCAGTGCTCATGGCCCCGAAAAAAGGCATTGCGCCTTACAGGGAGCGCGAGTCAGGCCGGCGAATTTCGCGTGTGACGCGATGGGCACCAACGGAGAGCACTGAACTGCTCAGCCCATCAGCAGCCGTCTGCACATTCCATCAGGGTAGATTGCTGCTTCGCAGTCCTTTGGTCATGAGCCGGTACATCGATCTCTATCTCTCTTTGAACGCGCCACGCGCATTGTACTGGCGCAGGGGCATTCCGAAAGTCATGTCCCAGAGGATGGAGGCCTGATCGCGGATGAACAGAACGCGGCTGGCGTGAGCGATCCAGAGCTGAAATGGCGGGGAACCGGTTTCTAACCTCAGCGCCGGACTGGGACCGATGGTTGCTGAAGCCTTGTCTGGGGGAAGCGAACCACCTTCGCCGTGCGCTTTTTTTTCCCTTGCGCTGAGGCATTGGCGCGCTGGACGGCCCCGGCCAGAGGAAGGGTTGCCGATCGTCGTCCATCATGCGGCGCTTAATTCACGGAGGATGTCAACAGACGGGGTTTCGCGTTTACGAAAGATCGTATCTCGCCAAGGGCTAAGGCAGGCTGGCTCTTCTATCTGTATGGCGAACCATCCACAAACAGGAAGGGAGGCAAGTTGCACCGGCCAGGGGTCTGGAGCGGTAGCGAACCCAAGGAATACAGAACCAAGAAGTCATAGGCAATGCTGGCGCCCGTCGGCTTGGTTGAGTGGTGTTTTGTCACGCCACGCAAAAAAAAAAAAAAAAAAAAACGGCTGCAGCAGGTCGCTGACGCCTCACCTTGCGGTGAAAAACGTAATGGATTCCCCTTGCCGCGCAGGGCTGGTGCGCTGAGTCCACGCGCCGCACGGCGGCTCTTCCCGCGCTCGTGTTGGGCCAGCGCCTGTAGGGCGCAGCTGGCTGTCGGCGCGGTGTAGCGCATAAAGGGCCCAATCCAGGAGTAGAATAGCGTTCGTTAGGGATTGGTTTGTGTTGGTCGCTTGGCGCTGAGCGAAACTGCCGTGCGTATTGGTGGCCTTCGGTTGGGGTTCATTTTGGCCTTCTGCCAACGGTCCCGCTTACCGCTCAGGGTCCGTGGTTGATTCGTGCAGCCAGCGGAGGGCGGTGATCTGTCCCTGGAAACCATGCTGTTGTCGAAGCAGCCATCAAGGAAGCAGCGGCGCGCCAGGCGGTTCTGCATGCGCGCCCGTGGTGCCGATTCCCCTGGTGGAATCGGGCGGCACGCGGCTGGGCTGCAGTTTCTTTGGAGCGGCCGAGTTCGGGATCGCTTACCGGCAGGCAGCCGGGGCCGATCGCAATCGCAAGATGCTGGAAGCGCGTGGGGTGATGCGGCGGCACCGTGAGAGGGAGACGTGGGCTCGGTTTCCCGGCGGGGCCGGCACCCGCCGGATTGCCTGCGCTATGCGCAGTTGCTGCGGCGGCAGCAGCCAACGTCGGTTGGCGGGTGGCAGCGGCTGCCACTGAGCAGGCCGCTCAGCCGGCGGAAGTTCCCGTAGTTTTCGCGGCTCAGGTTCAGGCGTTATCCAGGTGAAAGGAAGGGAAGGCCTCGAATCTGCGCGTTTGGGTGAGGCGGCGGCGCCATGCTTTGCCTGAGGCTCCCCAGCGGAAAACCCGCTTCTCTGGCCTCGTCTTTCGGAGGCAAGATCAGCGGCCACCAGGATGCTAACGTTCAAGGTCCTTTCCAAGCTTTTTAGTCACTGCCTTCCAGGTCGGGCCCGCTGTGCGAGCGAGCGCTTGCCGAGTGAGTGTCAGTCGGGTCAGGCACGGTGGGCCGACCAGACAGGGACCGTGGGCCAGAGCCAGGCTGCAAAGGAAGGGGTTGGGCATGAGATCGGGCCAGCTGATTGCCCTCGTAGGCTGCAGATCCAGCGGGATCGCTGGGGGGGGGTGGCGGCACGAGGAGGTGCGCTTCTGGATAGGAAGGGATTCAGGCCAGGGGCGATCAAAGCTGGCGTGTGATGGCCAGAGGGCATCAGCGCTGTCAACCAAAGATGAAGAACAAGGAGCGCGTGGCCTTTGTGTGCGGCATCGCCAGGCGTTGTGACTCAGCATCGATGCCCATTGACGGGCTCTATGCCTTGTTCGTTATACCGCCAAGCATGAAATGGAGAGCTGCTGCAGCACGGGGTCCCGGTGGGGCCACAGAGGAAAGAGCACCGCTCGGGCGATCTCACACAGGCTCAGCCGCTGGGCCTGAATGGCCAGTGGGTTTCGGTGTCAAGGATCAGCAGAGGTGGGGGCACTTGCTTGGGTTCCTGTTTGCTTGTCCGCGCTTCGCATCGGGCACTCCCTTGGTGGTGCCAAATCCGGGCTGGAGTTCGTTGCCCAAGCGGGAGACGGGCAAACAGCGAGGGAACAGGAGGAAAAAGCGCATCGGTCTTGTGGGGGTCTTGTGGTTTCATTCGGCAAACGGCCTTTCGCCAACACTGGCAGGAAAGCTGCCGTTCAGAAGGAGGCCCAGAAGCGAAGGCCGGTCGGGAGTTTCACGGCTTTTCAAAAAAAAAAACCCCCATTGCGGCCGTTGTAATAGGAAGATTTGCAAGGGGGAGCAAATTCCCTCCTCCTTCTTTTGGCAG
>Ga0163217_1079656_pt1 | contig 11748 bp, 7 predicted proteins | sample SynspAceP_FD_185933 | JGI IMG/M metagenome (GOLD analysis project Ga0163217, IMG submission 185933) | Saline lake microbial communities from Ace Lake in Antarctica - Synechococcus sp. Ace-P (PacBio error correction) | ecosystem: Environmental > Aquatic > Non-marine Saline and Alkaline > Saline ... | reverse complement strand
AAATCGACGCTTCAATCGCCACCAGTAACCCGCTCTAACTTCTTAAAAATACGTTTCTCGAATCGTTAGGGTCTTTGGGTAATAGTAACTTTGCAAAACACAAGCTGAAGCGCTTCTTTTTGCGCTTGTCCTGGCTTTGGTATTTCTACAACACCCAATTTCTTTAATATCGGCGGTCTGAGTCCGTCATATGAGTTCGATCAGCAATATTTCGTCAATTTGTTGAAAACTCATTAAAACACTTAACCACTGCTCTAGATTCGCGCGTACTCTTTTGAATAAGACGAAAACAGGTCCTGATTCATAATGACTTCAGCAACACTCAACCAGTTACAGCCATTCATCATAGCGGATCAAGACAACTTCTAATTTTAACTTTATGAGATTCTTTTCATTTTTAGTATCTTTTTCTCAAAATTGCCTAATACATTTGAGCCAATGGTTAATGGCATTTTGATCTTGGCATCTTGCACAGTATCACGCAAATAACGGCGTCGGCGGTGAATGAGTTTATTCATTAAGCCATTGAGGCCAGCTTTATTGAGCACCTGCTCCGGAGGACTGCCCTCCTCAAGGCCTTTAAGTTATGCTTTCCAGTTCTGCATTATTTAATAAGCTCAGCAGATTTCCTGAAACGTAAAACGATAAGACTGAGGACTTTTCTTGATTTTCGACTACCCGTCGATAAGAACTAACCCCTTCTTCGATCATTTCCTCTGGGCCGCTTTGCAGCATCTTGCCTGCGCGGACATTTTTCTTCCAATCACTGAATGAGATCATCTACGGTATAAAAGGTATGCATCGTTTACTTTCTTCGGACTTCCGGCTCTAATAATCGCGAGGCACAGCAATATCAATCAATAAAAACCATGGAGAATGGACGGGACGCTGCGGGGAGTAGCACGGCCAACCATTGCCTTTCCCTATAATCTGGTAATTGGCTGGCCGTAGACGAAATGGACAATATCCGCTTGCGATAAGTAGTCGCCTATTTTCGCCCAACATAATGGCTTCCGCATTCAAGCTCATTGCAATTGCCTCGGCTCGAGCCAAGTTCGGTTGGCGGACTATAATCGTTTGATTTCCATTTTCTTTAAAGGGTGGTCTAGCCACCAGTTCAATCGTCTGCCCTGCACCAATAGCAAACGCGGTTGCTGTTCTTGATGTCGCAAAAAATTACGTTCGCCAAAACTCACGGCAGGCAAACGCTATCGACCACCGGGGTTCTCACGATGGCCGTATCGCAGTACGGACACGTTTAGCGACAGAAAAAGCACGCTGAAAATAGGAAATCTAGTTCAGGGACCAATACCAAGACCCTTCTGCGAACCGCGTAGGCTGGACTTTACCTGCCGAGGATTGAGGCTCGCCTAAAAATTAAAGGAATCTAATCCAGAAGCCCACCGCATAATGTGACGCACACTATCATCGTTAGAGTTGCGTGTTAGCAATATTGCTTAATTCCGACAGAGCAATACCCACGTGATATTCTCCAAGCCACGCAAATACGTCTCCACCATACTGAAACTTCGGACTGAACAATACATTCAGTTCGATTACAGCGTTGGACACTATTGACGCTTCATTGGCTTTTTTCTCAGATATAAGAGAAGACAAGCATTCTATCATTTTTTTTCAGGAGGCAAACGCCAACACGCTCACGGATCGAAACCGGCGCAGTTTGTGATTTACACCTACAGTAATTAGCGGCATTTTCAGGGCTCTCTCAAGATCGAGATTTAAGGTAATGACAGGAGCAGCATTGCTCCAACACGACTCTTTAACATAAAGAAGACACATTATACCGAGAAAATTAGCTTTTTTTCGGCACCCCATATGATCAATAAAAGTAATAGGATAGTTATAGTTATGCCTGACATTAAAGAGTGGGCTAGCGATACCATAAGGGTTATATGAATTTAACGTCGAGAAAGCACATTGTCGTTCTGGTTTTAGACCTCATTAAACAAAAACCACATAAAGAAAGCCTCATACAAAAAAGGTTTTGGGCTGCTGCTTACAAATTCTTTTGGGGCGCATTATTATTTAAGCGCCTGCACTACAACACGACTCAACCTGATATCGTACCATTGGAGCAAAGAAAATACCTCTCGAACAGAAGAAAGTATCTCATTAGCAACATTGCAGAAAGCTTCTCCAAACGCCGAGTCACGCTACAAAGAGAAGGTCCGATAAAGCATTTGACTCTTTTTATAAGCTAGCTGCCAATCCGAAAATCTATGCACTAGAAACTCACACACATCGGGGGGTCGTTTCACAAACCGCCTTTATACCAAGAAAGAAGTTACGGGAATTTTATGGCTGTCCGTTGACCCAACGTCGAGCCAAGCTTACTCACTTAAGCTGCAAGTTCTCGTTCAAGGAAGATCGCATTTCGGACGATAGTGGACAAACGCTGACTAAACCAACGCAATTCGACAACCAAGACGTCGCTACGTTTTTTGCCGCTTTACCTTGAAGAAGTTGTCCGTGACAGCGATTCAAGTTAATACCATTAGGAAGAAGCATAGCAGCGCTATCTCCTGAATCAAAAACACGATCAATACGTTACAGCTGAGCCCACGCGCACCTTTTATTGCTTTCAGGAAAGTATCAGTCCGCGATTAAATGCATCCAAAGCAACTTCTAGCCAGCCCATAACACCGAAAAAAGCGAAGCTCTTTACCTCATTTTGGGCTTTTAGTCAAAAAAAAAACCTTGTCGATTCGAAGACGCTATAAAAAAACATTACAGACAGCGTCCCAACGCGGGCCCCCAAAAAACGCCACGATTACTAACGCCTTTTGATCGACTTCTTGTCAAGAAAGCACCCGAACGCGCAGGCAACGGTATTTTCAAAGTGCGAAAACTTAGAAACACCCGAAAAACCAAATCGGCATTTATTTCATTCGTACCTTACTAGGCACGAACCAACCAAACCACTGGCACTTGAGACCGCCAATCTTCTGCCCAAAAAAACAACTGGGCTTATCAGATCAATTCAATATTTAACCGCCATATGCACAGTTGGCTCAAACTAGACAAAAAAACAGAAGCCATCGAAACAATTGGATACGGTGGACGGTGCTTTTTACGCGCTAATGCCACCAGGCCAGAATGGCGGTTATTGGCTTTATGACGGCGACAAAGAAAACGACGTAAACGACATGGTTCTCAAGCGTACTCTTACGAGAACAAATATGCCGGGCAGGTCGCTGCTATTCAGCCGACTTCATGAGGAAAAAAGGGAATATCGATTTTATTCATACGAATTACTAAATCACGCTTTAATCGCTTTACCGGAGTCCGACGTTTTTTTGCGCTATCGGAAAAGCTGTTTACTCGCTGAACGTAGGAAACTGGACAGTAACGGAAATCGAACTCAAAAATATTGCTCGAAAAAAGACCCAGATAACCCACGTACCTCAATGCACTTGGCTACCACCCACTTCTCACCCGAACCGCTCGCATGGATGAAGCAATTTGAACTACATAGAATCCGCCTACGAGAAAGCAGCAATGACCCAGCTATTTGACAGTTTAGGATTGGGGGTTCTTTATGAAAGGGAGAGTTAGAGCAGTCTTCTTATTATTTTAAAAAAAGCCTGGTCAATTTCTACCCCGACGCCGAGATTGCAGCCCATTACGGCGAGTCTCTCTGCAACAACGCCACTACAAGAAGCAATAGATATGGAAGCGGCCTTAAAAAACATCGCCAGGTACGCCATTATTACTTGATACTATAAACGACTTTCACGTTCGTTGATAGATGAACTAGAACAGGCATAACCATGATGAATTACCGTACCCTCTGCCCTACTTTAACTTTGACCTCACTTATCGTGCTTGTAGTACGCAAACCAACAGGGCCAATCACACCAACCACCCACCAGTGTGGGCGCCATTTCAAAATGGGAAAACAATCTGGTCGAGTTGGCATTCGCACACCGAAAGACGCAGTTTCTGGAAATTTTAACTTGGCAAAAAAGATCCCAACAAAACCTTCGCTCTTAATATTGTGGCCCTTTTTGGTCAAGGCGCAACCAAGCTAGATAAATCTCAAAGATGGCGTTTGTCACATTGGCCTAGATGACACTGTATAACCGGCAAACGACCCCAAGCCATACTATTGCAACAAGGAGCTTGGTTGAAATTCCCCAAGTTAGAGCAGGTTTTCTTATTGGATAAGAGCTTGGCGCGATTCCGCACTCAGGCCGCACGAATTCACCAAGGACCAGGACAGCAAACTTGCCAGCCAAAATAGAAACAAGATGGCTGGCTGGTACTTACAACAGCTTTTACAACAATAGATGGCCTATCCTTGCCACAAAAAAATGGCAAGTATCTAAACCACCCTTTAAAGTAAACTTGATTATCAAACCAAAATGGACCATTTCAGTACCAGCATGCCAATTACTTCTCCTGCAAATTAAATTTATTTTTACACATCACTTGGGCGACGGAGAAGACGGCTACCACGAACTGCAAACACTGTTTCCCAATTTATCGATTTATTTGCGACACGCTTTGATTTTTCGCTTACTAGAGATACCAACATCATCATCTCACCTGCTATTGAGCCAACTTCCAACAGAAGAAAACCTCATTTATAAAGCGGCGGGAACTGCTACTCCCTTCAAGCAAAAACCCTCACGCTGGCGTAGATTATTATCTAAAAAAAACAATTACCTTATGGTGGAGGGAATCGGCGGAGGAAGTCCAATGCCGCCACGACTTTGTTGGCTCTAAACACCCTATGGGGAATGTCAATCTTTCTTTAGAAAAGCTGGCTGGATGGGAGTCCAATTAGGCGCGGAACGGTTTCCCGTTTTTGTCATGGGTTTTGCAAGCCTTTGCGGAAGGTGTGGAAGAGAAGCTTCAAAAAAGCTCACAATTAGATAAACCCATTTTTTTACTCCTTAAGGTCCCAATTGTCACGTTCTCAACAGGTCAAATCTTAACCGATAAATATTTGACAAAGAGACACCCCTCGATCAGGAATATCGCACGCTTGAAGCTGGGTGGCCATAACGACTGTTTAGATGTGGTTAGAAAGCACAATCCTGAAGTGAATGAAGCGTATTTATGGCTTAAAAAACCATGGCGATGACAAAAGTTAACTGGGACCGATGGGCTTTCTATTAGCATTCGATAAATGTGCGCGACGCTGAGCGGGGAGTTAAGATTGTGCTTACACCAAAAATGCAGAGTGGGTTATTGTCTGGGTGAACACATCACCAACTCACGACGCACAAACCAGTTGGATTAAAGCAAAATAGGGATAAGTGCCCCCAAATAAACAAATACTTCCCTGGCAGTCTATTTTCATCGCTACAAAATACCAAAGGTATACACAGTGTCCAGTTGAGGTTTTTACCGGTTAATGCAACCTGAACTCGCTCGCAGGGGTACGTCGCCTAGGGCTACCTATCGGAAAAACGCAACCGTAGGTAAGTTAGTGACGGAGAGATTTACGGGTCGAATCAATTGAGAATGTCCGCAGGAAAAAGACGTTTTTATTATCCATCCACCTTGCGCCCCTAGTAATGACAATCTAATGGAGCTGATCTCATGGCAGAAACGCTTACGTCGAGCTTCCGCCACACGAGTGACGGCGTGTTATTCCATATTTTTGGTTATGCCCGACAAATCGTCGCGTACGGCTCAGCCCGATGCGTACCTATTTACAGCGAAAGTCGTGGCCGATATGATTTCAGCTGTTGGCATCAACCGTGTATTAACCGTTGACCTTCATGCAGACCAAATTCCAAGGATTTTTCGATATTTCCCTGTTGATAAACGTCTACGGCAACGGCCTCTACTACTTGAAGATTTTACAACGCCAAGGTTATGGAAAAACATTACCGTTGTTTCCCAGATGTAGGGCGGTGTGGTTCGAGCGCGCGCCTTCGCAAAACTGCTTGATGACGCAAGACTTAAGCCCATTATAGGACAAACGTCGCCCTTCGCGGCTAACGAGCTCAATCATGCATTTGATTGGTGATGTCGCTGGAAAAAACATTTGCGTCCTAGTATGATGACATGTGTTGATACTGGGGGACCTGTGTGCCCGCCGCAAAAGCCACTAAAGATCACGGTGCTGGAAAAAGTAATCGCCTACTGCACTCATCCAGTGTTGTCAGGCAAAGCCATTGAAACATTACAAATTCCGTGGCTTGATGAGTTGGTCGTGACTGATACCATCCCATTGGACACAAGAGCGCTTTAATTGCCCTCAAAATACGCCAATATGGCGATGTCTGACATTCATGGCGGAGGCTGTTCGTCGTGTATGCAACGAAGATGTCTATCAGTGCCATGTTTGGGGCCTAAGCAACACTATCGCTCGGGAACGGGTGCCAGTTCGATGGGCACAAACTTTGATTAATTATTAGGAAAATACCATGTCATTATCTATTAATGCCGTAGCACGTAAGCAAGAAGGCTAAGGGTGCCGAGCCGCCGCCTTCGTAACGCTGGTCTAGTACAGCGGTTATCTATAGGTGGTTGAAGCTGCACCACCAATCTGTTTCTTTTAAAACAACGAGATTCTTAAATCTTGTTTCTACTTCCAGTGTTTCTTAACTGGTCTAGTTGAAAGTATCTGTAGACGGTAAAGCAGAAAAAGTGCTTGTAAAGCGCTTACAACGTCACCCAGCAACAGGCCTTGTTATGCACATGGACCTTCAGCGCGTTTCAAGAAGACAGCAATCATCTACTCGTGTTTCCTTTAAGCTTCAATCAAAACGCTGCACAAAGTGAAGGGCGTAATAGGCCAAGGTGGTCGCTTGGGACGGTTGAATCTAAACTGGCGAAGTTTCGTTGCCTACCAGTTAAACCTGCCTGAAGTATTGTAGTAGAGTGATCAAGGTGCAACTTGAGTTCAAATTTACCATCTATCTGATGTATTCTTTCCAGAAGGCGTTGAATTGATTTTTCTTTGTTGAAAGGCGAAGATCATAACCAACCTATCGGTCGTAATCGGCAAAGCTAAACGTTAAGACTACTTGAAGGCAGTATTTGGGCCAGGTTTCAGATTATTAGTCGGCTTGGGTAAACCCAGGCAAACGAATACGAGAACACTCGTCACAATGCAGGCGCTCAGTGGATGAGGCATTGGCTCGTCAGAAGCCCAATGCCTTCTTCGCTTCCGAGAGAAAGGTTTTTCCGGCCCAATTTGGGGCAAAGTTTTCTATAGCTGGTGAAAGAATGCTACCTCCCTTATTTCCACCCACCTATATGAATTTAAGCGGCAAAGCCGTTCAGGCTGTTTGTCAGTTCTATAAAAATCCCCCCTGGAAGGAAAGTCCTTGTTATTCACGATGAGCTCGATATTCCACCCGGGAACAGCTAATTGAAAAAAGGTGGTGGGCTGGTTGGTTCACAACGGATTAAAAGACATTATGCTAAACTTCCGCGGAACAACCGTGAATTGGCCTCTTGGGAATAGTATTGGCCATCCAGGACACGCAAGGCCAAGTCGCCACAATTACGTCTTTAAAAAAAGCCGCACCTGACGATTTCGCAAAAAACCAGAACAAAACCATTGACGAATCATTGCGCTATGTGATGACATAGTGAAGGGCAACCGAATTCCGTAATTGAAATCAACTTCATAGGCTTCAAAGCATAACCACTTAATTTATTTAGAATTTACTATGGGTTTTAATTGCGGCATCGTTGGGTTACCTAACGTCGGTAAATCAACTTTATTTTAATGCATATAACCAAGGCTGGGGCATTTGGCCGCAGAGAACTTTCCATCTGGCACAAATTGAGCCAAATGCTGGCGTTGTTGCATGCCCGACCCGCGGCCTAGACCGCACTAGCCAGCCATCGTAAACCAGAAGCGTGTTTTTAGCTACGACAATGGAAATTTGTTGATATTTGCAGCCTCGTAGAAGGGTCATTTCAAAAGGTGGAAGGGCTTTGTAACAAATTTCCTAGCCAATTTTCGCGAAACGACGCGATTTGCCCCACGTGTTCGTTGCCTTCGAGATGATAACGCATCCATGTTCGAATCATTGTAAACCCAAAAAAACTAAGACATTGAAGTGATCAATCAGAATTGATCTTTTGCGGATATCGAGTCCATTGATAAACAAAATTTTTCGCACAAGCAAAAAAAATGCAAAAGCGGCAACAAAGGACGCTATTGCCCACCAAAGCACTGTTAGAAAAGCATTAAGGAACACTTAGAGAACGGCCTACCCGTTCGCCGCCATGGAAATGTCTGGACGATCAAAAAGAAAAGGAAGTGACCGCGTTTCACCTTTTGACCACAAAACCAACCATGTACATTGCTAACGTTGCAGAGATGGCTTTGAGAACAAACCCATACCTAGATCAAGTACGAGAAATGCTGAAGGAGAAGGCGCAATGGTGGTCTCCTTATATGCAAACCAGTTGAAAGCAGAAATTATCCGAGCTAGACATAGAAGAAATGCAAGAATTCCCCATTGATGAAATGGGCATGGAGAAACCAGGGACTGAATCGAGTGATTCGTGCAGGCTATGAATTTGGCTAGCCTCAAGACCTACTTTACAGCGGGTATGGAAAAGAAGTACGTGCAGGACAGTCAAACAGGGCGCAACGGGCCCACAGGCTGTGGAGTGATCCACACCAGGACTTTTGAAAAAGGCTTTATTCGCGCCGAAGTGGTCAGCTATAAACGATTTCATCCAATTACAAGGGCGAAAGTTGTGGCCAAAAGAAGCCGGTAAGATGGCGCCTAGAGGAAAAAGAGTACATCGTAAAAGATTTGTGACGTTCGTAATGCATTTTCGTTTTAATGTTAACCTATTGTAAACATTTTTAGGAAACACTGACCATTTAACCGGATATATGAATAATATCGCGCCACAGAGGCAGTAATCAATTTTTATGTTAAAAGCGGCTTTTGTGTCAGTCTGTTGGGTATAGCCAAGCGGGTAAGGCAAAACAGGTTTTTGATCCTGGTCTTGCGTAGGTTTTCGAATCCTCTTACCCCAGCCAACAGACAAGGCTATGTAGCTCAGTTGGTTAAGCCCACATCACTCATTAATGAATGGGGTCACTAGTTCAATCTAAGTCATAGCCAACCACAAATTCGATATTGGGTGTATAGCCAAGCGGTAAGGCAAAAACAGGTCTTTTGATTCCTGTTCATGCGTGGTTTCGAATCCTTCTACCCCAGCCATCGATAGTTTTTATTAGTTAGTTAATTAATATTACAGTTTAGGCTATGTAGCTCAGTTGGTTAGGAGCACATCACTCATAATGATGGGGTCACTTAGTTCGAATCTAGTCATTAGCCACCAGCCGAAAAAAGAAAACCAATAATTGGGTATAGCCAAGCGTTAAGGCAACAGGTTTTGAATAATTGTCATGCGTAGGTCGAATCCTTCATACCCAGCCATCTATGTAAAATAATCTTTCACAGTACGTCATCCTTTTCCTTATTCATTGCGATTTTACTTCTCTTCAATCTATAATTAGACCAAAATTTATCCAACTCGAATATGGACGCTAATTATGAAATTCAACAAAGTTTGCTTTTACTCTATCAACACTATTGCTAGCAGGACGCTGGGCCAATGCCGATAATTTCTTGGCCGCTAACGCAGAAGCTGGTATTTTGACGGTGACGATGGATCTGCAAACCTATGCAAGTCTGATGTACAAACACCCTATCCCCAACTAATTCCAAAAATCTGGTATAGATGTATGGGGATTTGAATCAGGGGACCCCTTTTCTGGCACAAGGACATTAGCCACTTAGATTTCACTGGTTATTATGGCGTGGGGATATTATGGGCTAGCATTTGAAGCGCGGCGTTACATTTCGCAGTCTAGGAACATGGATAGCTGGTGCATCTAGCATTAGCGAATCAGTACCAATGGCTTTTCTTAGCCGCTTCTCTGGGCGATTCCAGGCACGGTGTTCACATTGGCAGCGGAGCTCTAAAAAGTATTTCTTCATTTGATGATGTCACCATTACTGGACCAGTCGTTTCAAAATACAGTACCAGCCATTAACCCGTCTTGGCTTGGAAGTTCTTATTCGTTCCAATTAGACCAAGGAAAAAACCAATTTCCTTAATTTAAAGATTACGATTGGTATTTCATCGGTGTAACCCTCGATATTTAATTGTCTAAGGGCCTTACTCATAAAAAAAGCTCTAACTCTTTTTGTTGAAAGATTAGAGGCTTTTTTTATGCCTAATTATTCAACTGGCTTTTTAGCAAAAAACCAGTCCACCCTCGACAACGGTCTGCCACCCAATACGGTCACCGATAAACAAAGTGACAGATAATAGTTTCATTGCCAAATGGATTCTCTATCCATTTCTGTTATCGCCGCTTCAAAGTCGAGGCCCCATAAACCGATCATACCCCACTTTCAACCAAGCTTGATTAGAGGCCGCATCGGTTAAACACTAACGGACATACCCATCTCCGCCAATCGTTCGTTTAAATGAGCCAGAGCTTGCACGTTGCATCCCCTTGATCTGTGATTTCATTCAAAGGATTGAAACAAACGGTTTCATCAATCCGATTTAATTAAACTCTGGACGGAAATTTGCATTCCTACCACTTCCATCACTTTGGATTTGATTTCTTCATACTGCGTCAGCTGATTTATATTCTTGGAACAAATTCAGAACCTTAAAATTCGATGTCCATAAACCAATAAACCGGTTGTTTCTAAAATCCACAGTACGGCCTATTGGGACCATCCCGTTCAATTTTCGACCATCGTTCCCCAAAAACCTGCAAAAGAATGTTAAAAAAAAACATCTGGGTGTGCTTTTTTCAACTTCATCAAGCAAATAAACACAGAGTAAGGTCGGCGTCTGAACAGCTTCAGCAAAATAACCCCCTTTCTTCGTAACAAACGTAAACCTGGAGGCCGCACCAATCAAAGCGAGGCCAACCGAGGTGTTTCTCCTAACACTCAGGACATATCAACTCGAAAAACCAATTGCCTTGCTCAGTTAAATCAAAACAAAGAATTTCGCTAAAAGACTTACACAAGCTCCGTCTTTTACTACCCCTGTCGGCCCCAAGAAGAGGGAAAGATCCGTTAGGGGACGGTTAGGATCTGCCAAACCTGCATCGGAAAAAACGTCTAACCGCATAGGGGACACCGCTGAGGAACCGCTTCATTTTGCCCCATTCCACAGGATTTTATGCAATGGCATCTTCCATACGAAGCAAACTTATCTCGCTCCCCCTCCAGATTTTTTATTCGACCGGAAATGCCTGTCCATCGAAGGAAACAAACCGGTCGCAATCTCTTCTTCCGTTCACGCGTCTTTTCAGTTAAACGCGTTCTCCGATATTCTTCCTCTTACTTGACTGGCCTTTTCGAATTTCAGTCTCAAGCATTGGAATTCACCCACCATTACTAAGCTCGGGGACATGGTTTCGGCTAAATTTACCAACTACGGCGAGCCTCTTCCCATCTCATGACGGAACCGCGTTCGTTAATTTCTTTCTTTCAGCTTCTTGCGCCCCCGTGGACCGCGGCGGCTTTCTCAGCGTTCCAGAATTTCTTCCCCAAGTTCAAGGAAAAAACTTTGTTTCTTGCCAAAATCCTTTCAAAAAAAATTTCACTATCCCAATTCTTGCCAAGTCTTCAGCTTAGAAAGCTTTTGTCCTTTTTTTCCTTCTTAAGGCGGGGGGCCTCTCTTTTTTTCCAAAAATCTTCCCAAAACTGGATTAAAAGCGGGGCGGCTCCAAAAATTTCCCTTTTCCTTTCCTGG
>Ga0163217_1091614_pt1 | contig 11749 bp, 5 predicted proteins | sample SynspAceP_FD_185933 | JGI IMG/M metagenome (GOLD analysis project Ga0163217, IMG submission 185933) | Saline lake microbial communities from Ace Lake in Antarctica - Synechococcus sp. Ace-P (PacBio error correction) | ecosystem: Environmental > Aquatic > Non-marine Saline and Alkaline > Saline ... | reverse complement strand
GCTCAATTTTCCATTCTTCAAAAGCTAGATTTGGATCAATGAATCCTCAGCCTTAGTATAAGAATATGAATTAGAATTTGAATTCTTGGATTGCGCACCATATCATATCAGATTTATGGGTGGTGTTTTTGAGAAGTTGTTAGAGGCATTAATCTCACAGCTTGAAAAGATGTTTAATCTTCTTTTGCCATTATTCTTAATTATTACATCAAAAGGTCAATTGTTCTAATTATTGAACTCAAAAGCGATCAAACCTTGCTGTGATTACTTTTCTAGCAGGTTGAAATACATTAGAAGTGCGCTTTCACCTTTTTTTCTTGAGAAAACATGTTGAAAAAATGATTAAAAAAACCGGTTCATTCTTTCAAGCAACCTTCAAAGAATGGCATCTTTCCAATAACGAGTGAGTATGAATTTCATTACTTAAATCAATCGAAAAAACATCTAAACTAATTTTCTTTTTCAAATAATGAATTGAATCCATAGGAGTCTTGGGCACTGTAATTCAGGCATTGTCAGTTCTTTCAAGCATCAGGTGAATTTTTAAGTTGTTTTTTATTTCTAATAGTTTTCCACAATTTCGTCATCAAAGGATACTCCAAAACATTTTTTTAATCTTGATATCATCTGAAGCCATTTCACTCATGGGTCAGTACTATCATTACACAACTCTTTCAATAAAACTGAATAAAATCAGCTTTTGCCATCTTATCACAAATTCCATCTTCTCGCTTTGAGAGACTACTCAAACTTCCATTCCAACTATAACGGAGGAACAAAAGAATGGCATGGGCATATTGCTTCTAGACTTCGGTAAACAGTTTTGTGAAGATGGAAAACTGTCTCGTTCGGGAATTATTTCAGTTCTTGTGCTACACCTATGACTCTTAAAGATTTATTTTGATTAGCTTTTCTATTTCCGTATGCATCTAGGCAAGGACCCAGTATTTTGATCTAAGAATGAAGATATTGTCCAGATGAGTTTGTGATACTGTATTCTCGATTAGAGCCGCTTTTTGTTGGACTTATAATTCTTATTCTAGAATCGTTCTCAAGTATTCTCCTGTTTGTTTGTCTCATCGGTGCTCCGTCATGATTTATAAGGATTTTCAAGCTGTGATTTGAGCTAAAATGATGGATCGCATCGTTTCAAAAGTGACTTGATCATAGAGGAATGTTAATGGAAATAAGCGCTTCATTCGATGATCAAAGTTTAGTCCATTTTTTCTAGAAAATCTAGCTGAAAATTTTCGATTGGACCAATTTCAACAACCTATTGTAAGTCAGTATCAATTGATAGATGATTTGGAGATTCTTATTCCTGGCTGAAAAAGCATTGTACTCCACTCCTAAAGCATCTAGTCCTGATATCCAAGCAAAAAGGTTAAAAGAGATGCTAATTCTAAACCATGGGAACTTTTATGGAGCTTACAAACTGCTATATTCGCAGTCTCTAAAGCTAGGGACATTTGCACTTCTCGGTATTTTTCGGGTTGCTATTGATTTTATTGTATAATCTGAAATCAATTCAGATTTAAGGTTTACCTGCAAACAATTGTAGTTATCTAATCAGCATTCTTGACTTACCTTTTTCACGCTTTTAATAGGTTAATATCTTTTACAATGTGGATTCCTACCTAACTACTTTCAATTTAAGGGATCAAACTACTCTTGTAACTTTTTTCGATAGGACTTTCATCCATTTGGAATATTTCGATATCCGATTGTATAAATTTCTAAAATAACTGCCGAACTCCATTGCTGATGTCTTAGTAGTTTGCAATGCATTAATTCAAAATTTTTTGAGAATTAATCACCATATCCCGTGTTCCAAAAAAATTTTTTAGCTCCATCATTTGGAAATGAGCAAATCAAGTTTGGGGGATACTATATGGATAATTAACATCACTTTTAATTTTCTAACTTTAGAGTTCAATAGATAATGATCTCATTTCAAGCCCATACTTTATGTATGTTCGAATTGGAGATAGTTTTTCTTGAAAATCCAGATGATATGTTGGCAATCCCTTTTTCTTTGAATTCGATAGCCTTCGTACTTTCATCACAAGCTCTACCTATAGCTCTTTCCTGAAGAATTGTGCTAGTCAGGCTGGTTTCAGCCCCACCTATAGCAAAGCGTTGTAGCAATTAACTTTTTAGATAAGTGATGTGATGAATCTTTAACGAGACTTTTTAGGACTGAATCAACTTTTTTCCAATGGTAAAAAACAATTTGTCATATTTGAACCGAACCAAAAAATTATCAAAAACCGAATTTGATAGGCTTTTGGATTGATGTCTAAGGAAAATTTATGGCTAGACTTGCCACCAAGCCAGAGAATTGATATTGAATATTGAAATACCGCCATTTGAATAAGTTTAAAGAGCATGACCTTAGATACCTTCGAAATAGCGATTCCTATCGAATTCAGAATGCAGTGATTAAATGCGGAACCAAAATTATAAGTTTCCATTCGGATTTTGTACTTCAAACGCCATATGAACCTCTTTGAATACCATCTTCAATGTGCTCCAGGACATCAATGTTAGATGGGTCAAATTTTAGAACATTTCAGGTGCCATTCCAAATGGTGAGAATTAGCCAGGAGTGCTCGAAAAAATTTCATTCAGAGACACAAAGTTGGATTCAGTTCCACATACCATTTTAAATCCTTATTTTTTAAACTCGTTGTAGCACCTACAGCCCACTTCCAAACCTCACACTTATATTTGAATTTACCTTGAAATAATCTTTTCCATTTTTTGCTCAATTTTAAAAAGCTAATCATTTCCAAATATTCATTATTTGCTTTTTTATACGCTAAATAAAGGTGTTCGAAAATTCCTTTATGGGAATAAATGACTTTGCTCCTATTCGCTAAGATGCTTACTGAAAATCTCCATGGATAAAGGATGAAAAGTAATCTTAAAAGCAATACTGAATAGGTTGCCATCTGAATAGCCATTATGTAAAAACGATAGGGACTCGTTAGGAAACCTGCCAATGAAATTATATATTAACAGCGAGAGACCCACTCTAAAAGTGACTAATCAGATAAATTGAAATCGCTAAATCTGAAGAAGTACTTAGAAAAATTCATTTCGATTTCCCAGTATCGTTCTCTTATGGTATCCATAAACGCATGGTAACTAGATTTCAAAAGTAACGGCATAAATTATTCAAATTAGAAGTTATAACTAGGGTTAGCAAGAAGTGGGAAACACTAAAATTCCCAAAACTAAGGCTTCCTATAGTAGTAAAAGGATAAATTATTAGAGAGGTAAAAAATCTAAATAAAAGGACCTTCCATCTTTTTTCGTATGCAAAACACTGGATCGTTCTTCGGCTTCCTCAAAAGCTGCAAAACATATCTGGCGATTCCCCATCCGATCCCATTACAGAAACAAACTGCTGGAAAATTTCTTCCAATACTAATTAAAACTACGCAATAGCCGATGATGGCCAGTTATTCTAGTTGGACTATCTAGTTGAAATTGAGTAGGAAAATCTAACCTCGAAAGAACGTTTCCTGTGATGAATCATCGACAATAATGAGACAGATCTCTTTTGAATCCAAGGCATGATATTTTTTCTAACCTAATCTTAATACTCAGTGATACTAGATCAAATACTTAAACAGAATTCACGATTGACCTTTACCAATTAGTATTTTTTCAATTATTCAGACTTTTAAATACACATCATGGTCATCATGAATGGAAGCAGGATGAAAAGGATTTTCAATTAGTTCTTAATGACAAAAGGATGCATCAAGACTGTAAAGATTATAAGGAAATTACTATCCAAAACAGATTTAAGATAAAATAAAGTATCCATACTCGCTAGACATAAAAATATGGAGGTGCTATGGTTCTTGAATGATTTTGAAGATTAAGGCCATCCAATAATAAATGATATGATTTGGCTTTAGAACAGAATTGCTTCAGGTAATTTATTTGGCCTGGAGATGTAAAAAATAAGTTTCTTTTTAGAAGTACTCATCTGTTCGAACCTTGTGATGACTTTTCCAGTTTCAAAATCTGCTTTCTCCAAAAAGGCATTGTTTACAAACATAGTCTTCTTTTATTCAGGACAATGTATTTTCATTTATCTCGACGTAACAATTCAGAGAAAACGGGAATTCTCTTGGTTGCTTCTTCGCAGCATTCGTTCCTACTCCACCATTTAATTTCCGCATCTCTTTCCACCAAAGGTAGTGCCCAATCACGGGAGAATGTTCCAGAGGAGCTTTGTGAAAACATTATCCTTGAACCTGGCCCATAAAAAGATTGACGTGGGATAACTTCCCTCTTGAATGGTAATTTATACGAATCCAACCAGCTCAAGATCAAAATAGGACCAAAAAGAATTCGACGAAGATCAGCATTTTTCCGTTCTTTTCGTTTCAGAAACCAATGTATTAACCCCCATGATGGATAACGGTTGAGAAAATAAGATCCCAAAAAATACCACTATTAGGTATGCAACCTTATGATATCAGCCATCTTTCAGAAAAGTGGGATAGTAATGTTAATAAAATTGAAAAAGCTTTCTGTCAAGATAAATGTCATACAATGACATATTGCGTGAATAGGTAAACTGAAAAAATGTGTAGAGTAACGTTCCTTTGAAATAAATAAATGCATATTCCAGGAAATAACCGGCACCGATTCGATAGAATGGAACAATTAAGCCGTTCCTGCCATCGCCTTTGAAAGACTAAAATGGCAATAAAAGTATCCATCGAGCATCCTAAATCAGGTAATTAGATACCAATTACCAAATTCTCTATTTACCGGTACTAGATAAGAATCTGAATCCCGAGAGATTTTCCCAAGAACCAGGGTAGGATTCAACTCACTTACTCTGTTAAAGGACCCCAATAGAAAAATCCAAGCTTAAAAATCCAACTGAATTAACCCATTTTCCAGTCAATTGATCATTAATCCAATCTCTGGTTTGTTTTTCTTATCGTACTCCCATTCCTGCAAAAAAACAGAAGCATTCTGGGCCCCATTTTTACACTTTTGCAATTGTTTCTAAAGCATTTCGATTAAGATTTATCCTCCAATTCCCGGTCCAGTAATCGGGCTGTTATTCACCATTGGCCTTTTTTTTCATCTCCAAACCCAATTTTGAATCAGTTACTTCCAAATCCACTTTTTTCGAATGCAAACCGTACACTAGTCTTTGCTACGATGTCTTTATAATTGCTTTCCTACCCAGATCCGAATTGTTTATTTATATTGATCTCTTCAGAATTGAATTTGCTATTTTATACTCGAATGTCAATAGTGGCTTCGTACCTCAATCTATGGGCATTATTAGAGGCAATATCTACTTTGGTCAACATATCATAAGGTAATAATCCTTAAAGTCGATTCTGCGCTTTTGAAGTGGTAAATGATTGGATGATTTCCCAATTCTCGTTAGAAATCTCAGCACTGAAGTTGTGATTGGTAATTTCTTCCAAGTTTTTCAGATCGTTTGGAAAGACAAGTGTTTTTCCATCTTCAATTGTATTTCGTAAGAAATTGATGGCTAGGCATTGCAATCGATGCTACTTTTTTTACCTCGAAAGAATGCTAGGATTGGATTGTTGCCTACTCCAGCATTTCGTTAAGTTATAACTTGCAAGACCAATTATTCCCCCATCCCCAGGAAAGCAGCACTTTACCTCTTTTGCTGCAGTTGGTGGAACATAATAAGTAGATGCAGAAGATCTCAAGTTTCTCCATTGGTTTGACAATTAGGGTTCCAAGTGCATCTGGTTTACTATAGCTTCATGATGGCTTGTTCCCCACATGCTAGCTTACTTCCTTCTAGCTCATCGAAAATCCTTCCTCCTCAAATCCATACTTAAAGGTTTTGACAGCGATCCATCAACGTTGGCATATTCCAACCATAATAGATAATTTCAACACCACCAGATTAGACGCTCCAAAGCACATCTTAAACCAAGTGTGTTTTTAACGGATTAATTTATTGCAATCTTTATCGCTTCTCCATAGGCTGGTTTTGAGAATCAGGTTATTGAAGGACCAATAATGCTTTTCTTCGATTCATTTTCCTTCAATTCCTCTCAAAAATGTCGTTTAAGTTTTTATTCTTTAAAATTGTCTTGAGCGGAATACTGTTAAAGATTTCTTTAATGCTGAAATCAATTCAAATCAACGAAATCAAGATCATGAAGGGCCTGAATTTTAAGCAAAGCAAAGCTCGGTTTTCGATAACTTGGTATGATGCCCAATGATCTCTTGCTTAGAAAACAATTCCTTACCTCTCTGTATCCAGAATGCAGAAAGCAACACCCACGGAAGTAATTCACACATCTTTACCAGCACGCTAGATTGATCATACTTCGGTTCTGAATTAGTTAAATAAAAACCTTTTCGAGTTGCTCTTTTCCATTCTACCGTATTATACAAATCCATTGAGGTGATCCAATGTTTACACTTTCATCGACATGGTTCTTGCCCACCTTCAAAGATCATAATGCCAATCTACTTTGCCCTATCGCGAATATTCGAACGCCACTACCATCTGGCCCTCTATGCTTAATTTTGAAAGCATTTTCTGTCGTAAAGAAAAGCATATATCCTTATTTGGTGATGTCCTATATTCCACACATTTAATGAACTTTTAATATTTCAGAAATGAAAGATTCATAAATACTATTTTCATATTCTCACTGAATATTTATGCCTGTTTGAAAGGCGTTTTCTTGTGAATTTAGTATTCTTGAGTAATGATGATTTTTTTAAAACACAAAAATCAATGATTTATTAAGAACTATTTATAATTCAATTCTTCGACCCAAGCATTCAGGTAACGTTACAATTTTCCAACTTAGAGCTTAACAAGTATTAGCATCTTAACAACTCTTGAGTAAAATTACCATATTCTATTCACCAAATTTAATAATCAGTTTTTGAGCATGGAACACCAAATAATTACTTTTTTTGTGTTGAGATTAGAGATGCTATTTCTTTATTCTATGACAATCTCTCTCCCATATTACAGATTGAAATCCATTACTCTTGAGTATTTTTAGAAAACTTCAGCTCCTTTTTCGTAGTCAATACTTCCAAAAACCAAATAGTAATCCTTTTCTTATCATTTGTTGAAAATTTAAAAAAATTCTCAGATTTATTATAATTAAAAAAGGGAGCTGGAAATAGACTTTGATTACTACTTTTTTTTAGAAGGCCACTATTAAGCAAAGATCGAAGGTCCAAAATATGAAATCTATTTATCATAAGTCTCCTCTTCTATCCTATTTTCGTTGCATTAACTTTTTTCTTCATATCCATAATAACTCTGCAATTTTGGATAAATAATGATCGTAAGGTAGCAATCATAACCCCTGAAATATATTTAACTTAAAATATCCAACCCTTGTAAGATTAGTTAACGAACTAAATTCAAATTTTTATTATGTTCAGCTCATTATTTAAGTTGAGTTTGTTTTGCTTGCTTTTTAAATTTCAATAATGAAGAATGATAAGATGAAATTAGTTTTTATTCAAAATGATATTAAAAATCTATTAAACATTGAATTTCTAGAATTAATAATTTTATCTAATATATATAATCAGAATCATTGAATTATTGAATTTCATTTTTCTATCAGAAGAATTAACATTACCTTGATCCCTTTATTGAAATATTTTAAGATTTAAACTAACACCTAATCCGCCTATTAAAGCTCTTGGCATATTAACTTGTTGTGACATCGATATTCTTTCAATGTTCATGAACTATTATTTTATAATAAACAACAGAATATTTCTTCCTTTCAAACAATAATTTGCAGCAAATCCTCATATATTTTTTTTTTCGCCAAAGGTATTTTATTACAGAAATAAAATTCTAGTTAACATTACAACTGTTTGATTATTACTCATTAATAAACATTAATTCCATAATCATTATAAGGCTCATTGACAAATTTGGATTATCCTACAACTCAAGTCACTTATCAGATTCCTTTCCACACCCCTATTGATGTGGAGAAATTTAGAGTATCAATTTTTCAAATATCAAATAGATTTGAATTGGGCATTAAAATGTATTTGCCATATACATTCAAAGAAATTTGCACTCTTGAAAATAGAAATGTCCCAATATGCTCAGAACTGAAAAGAACGATCGAATCGTAGTTTACTTTCGTTAAGCTTCTATGGTTCTGAAGACATTATACCCTCTCCTAACGTAGATGAATAGATTCAATTTATGAGAAGAAAACTTTTTCATTTGAAGAGCATTATATCTAAAACTACCAAGGACCCTGACCAACTTCCAGGTCATCACTATCCAATTAGAATTTTTTTTTGCTAAGTAACTCCATCGATCAGATGATAATATTTTCACTCTCGCCATCTAAATCCTTATAAAAAATTCCATCACCATTAAATAAAGGGTGAAAAAAATCCTATATCCTGTCTTAAGATCTATTAGATTACAACTTTTATCCCCTAAAAAACGAGATATATCTATGTTTTTTTTTAATATCTATAATAATCCCGATTCAAAAACTTCCTTAACAAAAAGTCAAATTGAATATGGTTTTTACAATTTTCCCATACCAATTCTCTACGTATTTAGCCGTCACCAGCAGCCAATATCACTTCAATACTGAAAGGAACAAAACATTTCGTTTTCTGTTGTAGTTAGCCTTACTTTTTCTATCGCAAAGTATATAATAACATAATAATGTCTGGAATAATTTAATATTTTCTAATAGATCTTCAATTTTAATTTCATTTATAAGTTTATTGAACAATTTTTCGAAGCATAATAAGCTCATGATATATGAAAACATTGTGTGAAAAACTTTAAATGAAAACGCAGCATCTAGAACATTAATAGCGTTGCATATTGAGATTTCAATTTCCCATTTATCTCATGTTTTTGATTTTTCCATGTGAGGTCATTTAACAACCAGAATTGAATTATTATCTTCGAATTTTGAAATTAGAATTATTACGTGAGGAGTAGTTAATATATTATTATCGCAGATCTGTGTTTCTATATTAATTATCACTCCACTATAAACCATCTATTAGTTCAGTCGAGAAGCTTGCTTATTATGCTTAAAAAATTACCGTTTCCTTACTAGCTACATTCCTTCGACATTTACTTGAATTATCATTCCCCACTCCCAACCTATCAATGATCAAATCTCGATCTAATGAGAGCCACTGAATCCCAAGCGACCTTCATTCCTGAAGAATAGAATTTGACATGCAAGTATTAAAAAACTTCTCAACCGCTGAAAAATCATAATCTCATCAAGCTTGGATCAATTCTCCCTAGTATCCTAGGATGTCCATCTTCATTATAGATATTGTCCGACCTGAGAGTTCTGGATGAATCCTGTCCAACTTCCAGCAAGAAGCTACTTCTTACATGAATTTCAATTTTTCCCGAAGTGGGTTCTTGTCGAGGAAAGAGCTTAGCGCGTTGATTATACCGACTCCGTATTTGTTACCATTATTCCCCAGACTTCCCCCTTCATTACTTTGAAAATTATGGTCTTGCGGCCCAGAATAATATTATCTTCCATTTATTTTTTCGAGATTTTTTAAGATCTAATGGCCCTGATTATATTCCTATTCTACTGCTTAAGTGTGTGATTGCTTTCTCAATCTATTCATACGCTCCTAGATATTTCGATTGTACTTACGTTTCATTGTAGTTGTAAAAAGCCTCCATCCATAATTCCACCACCTTTTTATTTCATTATGGAAACCATAGAAAAAAAATTTGATCTAGGAAAATTCAGAATTTAAAATTCGATTTCGATGTTTTGAGCCTGAGCAATATTGTAAAACGAATTTTCAAGTCGTCCTCCAAACTTTGCTATTTATTTCATCCAAAAAAACGGCCGGATTACCATTTCAAACTTCAATTTTTGAATTGTTCTCAATTCTAAAGTTGAATTCAAATCTGATAAAAAAATCAAATTGGGACCTGATCACAGGCTTATTCTTTTTAGATAATCTTGCCTCCTTCCATTTCAAATCCATTAATCTATACCCATTTTATGACCTTCTTTTATATTTCAACTAATCCAAAAACTCATATCCAATGGAATCAATTCTAGAATTAACTTATATCGTATCAATGGGAAATAAAAAAAATATTTAGGAATGTAGAATTCTTGGATCGAAATGATTTTTCTAAATCTCAGGCTCATTCATATAAGCAACAACTGCTCTCATTCAAATAGAGGTATTCAATTGACCTAAGTATTGAATCTTCGACCAAAATAGATAGAGGACTTTTTTTTCCGAGAAAGCCTCTAAAATTTCTTTTGAAGAAAAATTGATCCCCATTACCCAAGTATAGCAAAACTCAGTCAGTTTTTTTTTGTTGTCTCACATCATAATGACCAAGGTCGTGATAACCCAACTATGATCACTCAGCGTCATACACTATCACTTCTGCATTTAGATATATCTCGTATTTGGGACTTCACCATGGTACCAATAATCAAGAACTGCACAGTCTATTAAACTTTTCAAAATTAAAAACTTTTATATAAAGGAGTTCAAGTAATGGAATTATTTGGATTGATTTAGCGAATTTTTGGATTAAATAATTTGCTTTAGTATCCGCAAGTGATTGAACAATTAACTCCTTCCAATGTTGTACTCTCCGCCATTTTTCCCATATGGGCTGAGGCAGCGCGGGCTCGGGGTAAAAAGTCATAGAATAAGCTTCAGAATTGATCTCGTATTTGTTCCAAGTAGTCCAAAAAAAATGCTTGCTTTCAGATTCCGCCTAAAGGTAATTTGGTAGATCTTGATCTTGATTCTTGTATGCTTGCTCCTTTTATATAAATAGGCGAGAATCAAAACAATTTATTAATACTATTACCTTTTCAAGTTATTTTTAAAATCGAACAGACTTTCATTAAAAAAAAAATCACGATTAAATTTTGTTAATTTATCGTCAGTTTTTGGTCCCAAGAAGCACGTAAACTGGAAAAACCCTTTTGTCCCTTTTTTTCCGATTGGCCTATTTCAAAATAAACTCCACTCATCGCTCCCAGTGTGCATATCTTGCTATAGGGATAACAGTCAACCCATTATCTTCAAAATATACTTATATTTACTTAAATAATACGCTTTACACCTTCGTTTCTAATAACACAATGGGAGAAATTTCTGCATCATTCCTTGCGATTCGTTACTCTGTTTCAAAGATCAATCAAAAACCAAGAATCAATTTTGGTTTTGGATTTATAGAAGAATAATTCAAAGCAAAAGTTGAAAAATCAATTGCATACCAATTTCAAGATAATAGCAGGCAAATTAACTTCCTCAAATAAAAGGCCGACTCACAATTGATCGACTCCTCATGAGAGCACCAAAATATATTACACAACTCTCTTATCTATTCCTGCTAATACTTTGCTACCTAGCTTCATAACCTATCCTCATATCGGAATTTGAAGTTCCTATTCTGATCAAAACGATACATCACACACTGCCAGACTGTTTTCCCACACCAATACCAAAAATGAATCAAAGTTCAGTTTTAATAAAAATGTCTCACTTTAATTGGAAATAGTAATTCTTTTGCCTCCCCAAAAACATCCCACAAGATAATAGAGCGCAAACCAATAAATAAAATCGTGATGCAGAAGTTAATTTTTCAGCTTTAAATAGCCAGTAATATACTGTCCTACCAAGCCATTCAAATCAAAAAACAGTAAAAGTGCCATCTCAATCATTAGTG
>Ga0163217_1001829_pt1 | contig 11749 bp, 12 predicted proteins | sample SynspAceP_FD_185933 | JGI IMG/M metagenome (GOLD analysis project Ga0163217, IMG submission 185933) | Saline lake microbial communities from Ace Lake in Antarctica - Synechococcus sp. Ace-P (PacBio error correction) | ecosystem: Environmental > Aquatic > Non-marine Saline and Alkaline > Saline ... | reverse complement strand
GATTAACTCGACCGTCAACCGCCACAACCGCTTGGAACTGCTTCCTCAAAAAGCGCATCATCGCTAGGGGCCCGCAGCGCGGTTGGCCCGGCATTCACCAAGCAATCTTTCAACGGGCGGTTAAAATTGGCGGCTCGATTATTTATAGGCTCAGCAGATAGCTGAATGTACGCTTCGCGGGTATTCCACCCAACTCCATAATTGCCGCGCCTTCGTATCGGCACGTCGGGTCCCTTCCCTCTATTGAGCTCATAAATATTAGCCTCGGGCCAACTCGCGAATCTGCACCAACGGCCAGTCATATCAAGCAGAGATCGGCCGAGGACCCTGCGCGCACCAGTTTGAGGCCGTTGTAGTCGATCGGGTTGTGGGAAGCCGTCACCTTCATCTGCCCGCCTTCCACACCCAGGTGGAAAGGTCGCGAAGTACCAACCTCTTCAGTGCCCGCCCAACCCAGGTCCAGACGTTCAACGCCGCTCGTCTCGGCAAGCCGTTGCCAAAAGCCGCTTGAGCGCCTCGGATAGTTCTGAGTCGCATCGCCACATCGCCTCACCCGTCTCGATGCCGATACGGTTTCAGCACTCATCACTATGGGTGAAAGCCCCTAGTCGATCTCTCGGCTCAGACTCTCGGTAAGCTGAGTCTATCGTTAACCTCAAGGCTGCGCACGGTGTCATCGCGTTGAAAACAACTATGACATAGGGGAATTGCTGATCCTTAGATTGAGAGATGTTTGCCACTTAATTGATACAGATTACAGATAAAGTCTCCAAAATGTGACTACGTCCCTGCGTTCGCCGGGAAGACGATTGAGGGCGGAGGGAATGACAAAAAGGGGCGAGCGCTGAGAGTGGCGAGAAACGGCAACGCCCTAAGGCCCCTCATTCTCGCGAAGCGGGGATCCATTTTGCCTTTATAAAAGCGAGTCTGTGCATTATTGACCAAGGCGGCAGCGCCCGAGGCATCCCACCTACCCCATAAACCCGCCAAGAAATCCGCCGCCACGCAACAACCTGCCGGAACGGATCCGTCTTGTATCTCCAGACAGCCCCCTTCGCCGGAGTCCTGATCCAGCGTATCCACCGCTATCTCATTGAGCCCATCCTCCACTCCCCACAGAATCGAAGGATTGATGTCCCAAGACACCGATTTCACAAACACCTTATGCTCATACAGTGCGATCAGCGCACCAAGCTATAGGCGATCAGCTCTCAAAAGCAACGTAGAGCTTGGCTGATTTGCCGCGAGTAGCGTTATTCCGTGGCAGCGAGGCCGCGCCTTCCACAGCTCCGCATTCACCCACTGCCAGGCAAGCGCGACTTGCGCAGGCAGTTAGGCCAGGGCCAACTCGTGCTGTTGCTACCAGCTCAGTGCGGCTTCAATGATGTGCGCCTCCAGATACCGCCGCGTGGCACAATAAAATCGCAGGTCACCGCATTCGTGGTTGTGCCCTGGTGCAGCAACTGGTAAAAAGATCGTGCTGTGGCATTCGGCCCCATCTTGCCCATACAATCGGCAAGTCGCATTAATCCACCGGTGTCACCCGAGGGTTTACGCTCTTGCCGTTTGATTCCATTTTCCAAGCTGTTTCAAAATTTATTCGGCAGTTCCTTTCAAGCGACCATCGTAGGGCAGAATCGCGGATGGAGCACTTGATTGTGTCAGATATGTAATTTCCAGCGATTACCGATCATACCGAGCCAATACTCTGGTCAAATTTCTGCTCCCAAGGCGCCTTACCGGGAAGTGCTCATCCATATCATGCGCACCACGCAGCAAACTCCCGAAAGCCATGGCATGCCATGGTCGTCGGCCCACGCAAACCAAATCGCCGTACCACATGAATAGCGGCCCGCCTACCCCAATCCCAGAGCCGCATCTGGTTGTATTTTCGCGGGATGCCCCCACTCGGTCATCTCGCGCAGCAGAGACACGCCCAGGAAGTGACAACTCAACAGCCCGTGCGGTCACCCAGTTCGCCTCGAGCCCAATTGCCGGCGAGCCGTCGCCGCATTAATCAGCGTATCAATAGTGGAAAAAAGGATTTGGACAAATGATAACAGAGTGGAGTCGGCCAAACCGGCCAAGCAGCTTTGCGATAATTGGCTCCATCCATTAGCGAGGGAAATTGCACATCAGCTCTGACGCGCTAGCAGCCGCGAAATCGGTCAACGCCTGCGTCACCATCAGCGGGCCAAGGGCAGACCCACGCAATATTACCCACAATCGGTAATCACTTCCCCAGGTAGCACGCGCCATTGCCCGGCACGAATTCTGCGTGACTATCTTCTCCATTCGACTGGCAGGTTGAGCACGAACCTGGGGCCAGTTAATGTCCTTGGCCGGTCTACCTCGCAAATTCGCTCTGCGGGTAAGCGCAGGCCCCAGTGCATGGGCCGCTCACGTTCTTCGCGGGTATTGACTCTTTTCCCCAGCAAAACGAGAGCATCCATCCACCGCCGATCCTGCTCCCGCGCCAGCCCGAAGCAGGTGAGGAGGTTGGCTCTTCAATACACTTGTTTTGGAGAAATCAAAAGAATGGGGCCAAACTGCGATGTAGTCTCTCGAAAACGCTGGCCATCGCCGGCAACATGTCCGATAGAATGCTTGCCCGCGCATACTTTCGCCGTGGGCAAAAGCAAACGCTTGCCAAGGCTTACTGTTTTTGCTTGGCAGTGTTTGCATCCACTCCAGCGGCCCGCCCCTATGCCAAAGGTAGTCAAAACCATTCGCTTGATAAAGCCGGATCCCACACATTTCGGCCCGTCAAGCATAGCGGATACGACCAGCTCATCTTCAGGCCAAGCAAATCAGTGGCTCCAGATAAGCCTTCCATTCGAGTGACAGCATGCAGCGCATCAGCGCCTCCGGCTGGGCGTTCCGTAAGGAGTCCGTATGCGAGCTTCAGGTCCCTCACGCTCACCCGCCCAGGTCAGCCAGCGCGCGCGAGCGCCGCGGATCGTGCACGATGCACTTCCACGCCCTGCTGCCCAACAGCACGCTTCTAATCAATTTCAATCGGGGAGTTATCGATACGGGGACGATTCAGGCTTGAAGGCCAACGCCCAGGCGCGACCTGCGCCCACGCAGTTTCCAGTGCCGTATGCGCCACAGGTTTGCGAACAGCACCTCTTTCTGGCGATTCATTATGTCGCAAGCTCTTCATCCAACAATTGCGCCTGCATCCGCTACCCTGCAGGGTGAGGCCAGGCTCATCAACCATCACGGAAAAAGCTCAAACCACCAAACCGACACCAGGGTACAAGTAGATTCGCCAATGGCGCTTTTATCCGCACCCATGCCTGGCGAATACGTTCAATATCCACTTCAGGCTGGTTCTGCCGAATTCGCCATACATTTATATAGCTCAGCGGCTGTAAGCCCAACTCCGGGTAACGCCAGTGGTGAATTCGCTTCACGGGGTCGCATCACCATCACCGATCACGGCGCGGTTGAACGGCCCCAGCAGCTCAAAGAACGCATGTTTCTGTTGCCCAGGCTCATCCGGCAAGCAAGACCAGCTATCGAACGCATAGATCCCGCCCAACGCATTACCCTTCTGTCAGGCAAATCCGGCAGGGCTTACCACAGTACTGCTGTGACTTACCCTGCGCTCTCTGCCTCTTCCATACCTTCTGCAAATCTCGCTGTGTCCACTCGGAAAAGTCGATCTGATTGCACAAACCAGCATGCGCTGGTTATCGCAAGGCAACGCCAAAATGTCCTGGGCCTGCAAAAAAGGCACTCGGCTCAATGGCGCAACCAAGATCACCCGGCTCGCTGCTCCAGGCGGCGTTTCCATATCCGCCCACCACCAGCCCTACCCCGGCCTGGCTTTGTTCGGCCATCAGATCAGCCCAGCCAGGTTCACGGGTAGGAGTACTCGAGCCCTTACCAATTGGCGGCCACAGGCCCGTCTGCAATATGCAGAAAAAACCTGAATTACCCGACGACGCCAAAGCAGCAGGCACTTCACCAGTGCGCAAAGCGTATCGCGATTATAAACAATCCATGTGCATCTGACAAAGCTCGCTCAGCGCTGCATAGCGCGCCAGGCATGGCTTGAAAATCGTTGCCCATAACAGGGTCGCAACCCGTAAGCCAGGGTGGCTTCCAAAGAACCAGTTTTACTGCCGGCAAATCATAGCGAGGCCAGCCGCGAATGTGATTACGCCCCACGCCCTGTCGTGCTGCATGAGAGGCAGCAAATAGCATTGCAGTCAGCTGTATCTCACCGCCCGGCCACCAGGTGTGTCTTGGGCTAACAATTCAAAAATACTCGCCAGGCAAACATATCGGCCAAACGATAGCCAATTTTGGGCTTCGGCTCGCGGCAGCTTTCCGCACTACCTGCTACATCAAACGCATGCTTGCCCTTGGATGCAGATCCCGCTCCCGTTTCAGATCAACACCCATACTGGCTGACTCGCTGCGTAACGCACCGGCTCAACCATGATCTGCGCCTGGCCATCAACGCCAAATCGGTCAGTCCATCCTGCACGACAAGTCCACCACAGGCCTGACTGCTCCACCAGCAGTCCTGCAGCAGACGGCAAAAGCGCAATTCACCCACAATCGGCCGCGCCACAATACACGCATGCCCCAAACGCAGCGCTTTGCCCCTGGCGCACTGCCGTACCTTCAGGCCAGGGGCGCGGTATCGCGCAAGAATTTCCAGCAGCTCTTCTTGCTCCACGGCGATTCCAGCTCGCGCTTTCAGCTCGTAGTTCACGTCAAAAGTGATCTTCAATTAGCCTTCTTGCTCGAGTGGGTCACCAGCACAATTCTCGTATGCCGGGCCCCATGGCCTCCTCCACACTACTGATTACCGGTTTATCAAACACGGTGAACATTTCCTTGGGATGGCCTTGCTAGCGGGAAGAACAGCGCGTGCGAGACCGGCAACGGGATAATCGGGCTTTCTGTACCTTCACATAACTCCTGATCGCGTACCAGTTCGGAACACTAGCTTCGTGATTTAAGAGCGCAGTCGGGCGAGTCAAGCCGACTCTTCATCGCCCTTATCAGCAAAATTACTGAGCGGCGTGAGTAACATATAGGGCCGACGGAAAGCGTTGCGAGTAATTTGCTGAATCATGTCCGCATGAACAATGATCAGCGATGCACCATTGATGCCCAGAGCCGACTCGTGATCGCTCAGCTAGTAGGAAATTCGGGGACAATTCAAAACCAAGGCGTAAGCCTCCATCATCAATAGTATAGGGAAGCCGGCTTACCTTTGCCCTTCTTCAGAAATCGCCAACCTGGACAGTGGATTCATTAAATTCAGTTGGCTGATTGTTTCTGATCGCAACGCCGGAAGAAAGATTCCACCCTTGATTTTAGTTACATCTGTTAAAATCAATATCAGGCGCCAATAGCCTCTGGCTGTTGCAGGCAAACTGGGCGGCTCCACATGAACGGCTGAAACAGATGCTTAACTGTTAACGGCCGGAGACTCCAAACTCATGAGCAGCTAACCACACAAAGAGTCGAAGAGCTTATAATTGGGCTGCATTCTGCGCATTCAAGAAGCCGTGCTGTATTGCCGAGTGAAGTTTATAGCTTACACGGACGACACGTCTCGATCGGCACCCAGCCACCATCGTAAACAGAGTCTAAGGCCTGGCAATTCTTGCTCGTTCATCCTGGTCACAGCCTAAAACTCAGCCCGCATAACTAGCAGCCACGCAAAAGCCTGCGCACAGACATAGCAACGCGCATCAACTTGTCATCGGCTCGATTTGCGAGACGTAGTCATTCTCATACCTTACTAAAGCGACCGGCCCACCACCAAAACCTGGAGCGGTACGGATTGGGACAACCCTTAAACCTTTTTCTCATGATCCCTGTACTTGGCTACCGTCTAAGAAGGCCATCACCTGTTATGGAAGCTAAATAACAGCAGACTTGTTTGCGCGCAGTGATTGAACAAGCGCTGGATCAACACCGCAACTATCCGCACCACAGCAAAAGCACCGGTATCTGAGCCGAATTGCCCTTTATATTCAAAGGTTCTGCATCGGATTTTGACTTAACCGCCCTCACCACAAACGGGCAATAGCCAATTTCATGAATTTTTCATAACGCACCATTTAATATGACTTCATAGTGACAGGAGGAACCAACAGCAACACCAAGGCCGTCCGACCTATGCAAATTTACGTAGTACTCCGCCACTCACATCTTCGCACAAATCGTTTCAATTTCAGCCGTTTCAAATGTGGTATGCGTTCACGCTGCCCAGCAACCGCTTCGCCAATCCAACACACTCTGATTCCGATACCGGGCCAGAACCTCAGGAGTGCGCAAAAGATATCTTAAGCTTGTTTCATATCCAGGACCTAGATTTGCAACATTCAGTCCTTGCCTTACAGGTTACCACGAAACCTCATCAGCTAGCAACGACGCCAAACACGATTCCTTTATCGGATAAATCGGGCCACCCACGATCTGGTGTCGGCCGCCTGCCTCTGAATCCGCGCTCGCCCAGTATACAGGCTAAGGTTTAGCCTTTATTACCATTGTGGGTAAGTTCCCTGTCATATCAGACTAGACCTTCCGTCGGAAAGTTCGTGTTCGCAAAAACGCCTTCACAGGGTCCAAAGGTCACGAATTAAGTCGACTGTGAGTCCACCGTCAACTTGCACAAAACCCAACGCAATCCCATACGGTTCTCAAAACGGACACCCCAATGTGCCACCATTAACCCTAACCGCGCATTTGACCCCAGGTCCTACAACCAAGGAACTAGGTCATGACAAAAAGACGCCTTATTCTATTGCTGATGGCACCTGGAACTCCAACGAACAAGAGGCGGACAAGTATCACCACGTAGGTCAAGCCTTCTGCGCTCCAGTACCCTGTGTGCGGGCAGATTTGGTACCAGCCGCATTTCTCTACTACGGGCGGCGGCGGGGCATAGCAGGGTGAAAAACTGGCCAGCGGCTTCAGGGGTTTGGCCTGACGAAAGATCATCGACGCCTACCGCTTCCTTCGGCTAACAACTACCAGCCAGAGTGACAAATCATCTTGTTTGGCTTTTTCCGCCGGCCTATACCGCCCGGCAGCCTGGCAGGGCTGATTTCAACTCGCGGGGACTATTGCACCCACCCTGCCTTGGCAGCAAACTGGATGACATACTCCGCACCGCCGCACCAAGCAAAGCCAGAACAGAAGGCAAAGCAGCATGCCAACATTCCTGATCAGGCCGCTATGGCCAACGTCGAGCCATTTAAAAATGCACGGGCGTGTGGTACCTGGCTCCACTGGCATACCCGGCGAGGGGCAAGGCACAAGTCCTTCTCTTCGCGCTTACTTCCATGACTACACCCTTGGGCCGCCATGTCAGTGCCTGCACGCACTGGCCATCGATGAAAAGCGCCCGCATTCCCGACCCACCCTGTGGGAAAGAGCCTGACAAACAGCCTCTTACCGCGGGGGCAAATAGTCGAACAGGTCTATGTTTGCGGTGATGCTATTCGAATATCGAAGCTCATCATGCGGATGCCGTCCGACATCACCCTGGACTGCGATGGTCAAAACGCCTAGAGGCCCACACCGATCTTGAAGTAACTATCTACACAGCCCTTGCCAAACCCAGCTGCGATAAAAGATAGGGACTGCATCAAGGGCCAAAGGCGGGAAAGCAGAAACGCTGCTCTATTCGCATGCATGCCTCAGCTATTCTTCCCCCAAGCCTACGCACCCTCTGGTAACTTGCTGACGCCCGCGGACCGGGACGATAGTACGGCCTGGCTGCAGCAAGCTGCGCCCAGCTTACAGCCGGCGAACATGCCCAAGCAAATGGTTGATAAAAAACCATCAGTGAAAGCCTGCATATATCGCCTGCAGCGCTGGCAAGCTGCGAGGCGTGAAACATGATGCGCCATTCAACAAAGGCCTCCCAGCTTGCCCCCTACCGCCGGCAAACCTGGCTAAAGTGATCAACCAGTATAACAGCCAAATCATGGTACAGGAGGCATTCCTGTAGTCGGATGGGACGGCGAACGCCTTCCCGTAAGAAAAAGTACCCCTGGCCGAGCCTACCCTAATATAGTACCCGCGCGCCTAAACTGGACGCCCGGCTCCACAACAAACGTTATAGCCACCAACTGCTACCCGCACTGTAACCCAGCGCGAGCTCCAATCCGCACTTCCACCAGCCAATTTGCACGCCCGGACCACGATATTGCGATAGCTATTCCATCACCCACCATCATGGTCTTCACGTGGCGTTGGCATTAATTATCACACCACGCCCACGGTAAGCACCTACCCACACAGCCGGCCAGTCACACGCGTCCGGGTGCAACAATCGCGCTTGGCTAGAGGGCTCACCATGCTTATGATGAGACTATTGAACTCAGTTTTGATGCCAGCCGCTGTTCGAATAAGTTACTAATCTCTACTGCTTCTGTCCGAACAAACTTCTTGCTCGGACACGCTGATCCCACCATGACAAAAATGTGCAATCTGCAATAGATGATCATCTGCCATTACAGGGCAGTCCAAAGCTTTCTCTCATTGTCGTCTAGGAAGATCACATTTCCCCAAATCCGCTAAGCATATAACAGTGCGCCTCGCCACAACCTGCCATGACCTCCAGCGCCATACAGCAAAAGTCTTTAACAAGAAAAACGCAGCCCCCAACTGGGACACGGACGTCAACGGTACAATCGCAGATTAAAGTGGCCTTGATATTTAATCTAATCTTGTAGATCCCCTAGAAAACTATTCTTGATCTACTAATCATGAAGCGTCACTTACAGTTTATTAGTCTCTCTCTCGACTACTATTCTTCTGCAAGATACACACATATTCCCATATTAGATTGTGTTTATACTCTGCTCACGTTATATAGTATCGCTCTATCGTTGTATATCTGTATCTGAGGCCCAATCTGTAATACCCGGTTTCCACATATAATATTTTGTCCTTGCAACGTATCTGAAGGGTAACTGCAACATAAACGGTGGACCTGCAGACGGCGGACCCACCAGGCACATCCTTTATCCGCGCAGTACAGTCAAGCAACTGGGGGAGACATCATCAAGTTTGTACTTCCCTTAAGGTTAGCGCTACTCGGGTGATCTGGGTCTTTTACCAACAGTAATCTGCAACCACGCGTTCAGCGTCCGTAACATGGTTTCGAAAATTTGTGTATGCGGAAATGTCTCCCCCCCTGACCTTAACCGTTCCTGCCTAAGAACATAGGGCAGTGCTTGTCGATTTTAATGCAAATAGAAAATAATCTAAAAAGTTACAGGCAATAAAATAACGAAAACCTTATAGCCTAGCGGACAAGTCAAAGAGTCTCTTAAGCAACATCAAGACAAAAAAAAAACCTTCTTGTTGGGGGGGGGGGGGGGGGGGGAAAAAAAAAAACCGCAGGACTACACGCTGACCATCATCTTCCGTCTCCTTGTTAAGCAGAACGGAAACGTCAGCGGGCCTTTTCAAAGATAAGATTGACTGACAGGAAAACATTTCAGGCGTGAGGTGTTAGGTATCGCGCCAATATGATGAAGGTGAGCGTATTAAGCACGCTGCAACCAATACCCCTTTTGTGAAACAGCTCGCCCAAACTTCGTCTCGGTCCCATTATTTCAGTTTCAATGGAAGGTTAGATCAGAGTGGATGTCTCCTTCAGCGGATGAGCGGCAATATAATGAGATCGCCAGAAGCAATCTCATATAATCCTGCTAAGTGTTGCCGCTTTTCTGGAAGCTTTTAATTTTTGAGCTGATGGATGCCCAATTGATGCACGATATCATCATAATTATATTTTAAAGCCGCGCGAATACTTCGTAAATACCAACTGGGCGCTTTAGCAGTCAAACCGATTCAAACGCATCACGATTGAATACGCATGGAGGGCGCATGACTCCGTGCAACGCTTCTGCGATTTCAGGTCTGCGGGTAACTAGCATCCCGCCCTACCTGTGGTAATAGATTTTATGTGCCTGAATTTCGATGCAGAATAATGTGCAACGCTTTGAAACGATAGGCAAGAGCCAGTACCGGTACAATCCAGCGCCTCACACCGAAGGATTCAAGCGCATATGAATGCAACATTACCGGCAACTGACTCAGACCAAACGTTACCAGATTGAAGCCGGATGTGTTCAGCATGTCGTCAGGCGTTGCCCAAACAGATTGAGCGGGTCCATACATTCGACAGTTACAGTCGGGAGGTTAGACGGAACTAGCTCCTCGAGCGCGTTACGAAGCGGCGCAAAGCTGCGGCCAATGCGATGCCGGCGCACCAAGCACGCAATTACTGTAACCAGATGCGTGGTTAACAGCACTTTTTGCCGGTCTTGCTGGAGATGAAGTTCGGCCCTGACGCAAATAGCCAACCGCCTTCGGCTTGGAAGGCTCACGATCATGGTCAGCCAGAATGGATATACCGGTTATCAACCGACAAAACGCCATGTGGAGCTCTTACCTGCATCTGCGCAGCCCGCAGGGCTCTACGGAAAACGCTACGTGAGCCATGACAGGCGGGTCGCTTCGAAAATCGAGGTTCTATCAGCGAGCGTCCTTCTGAGGCTGCAACCCGTGAACGAATCGGCGGAACTGGAGGGCGACACTGTTGCATGCAACGGCAGTAACTTTGTCACGTTGGTGGATCGGAAAAGTGGCTTATCAGCGCCTTATCGGTTCAAGCGCAGAAACGCGCGACCAGGTGACCCGCGGGCCTTAATTCTTTCAAACTAAAAAGGGACACCAGGTGCATACGTCTTACGCTGGACAACGGCCAAGGATGTTTGGGGGCACGAACGGATCGCTTGAAAGCAGGTGTATCGTTTACTTTGCCGACCCTTATGCGTCCTGGCAGCGCGGCACATGAGAACCACCAATGGATCTGTTGGCGAGTGACTTCCCCAAGGGAGCCGATTCAGCACGATTGGATCCGTTTTTTGAGTCGGCTAAGTAAGTCGCAGCGCAGTATCAATTTAGCCCCACGCAAAGCTCTGGGATGGAAGCACGCCGACGAGTATACAGGGTGTGAAGCGTTGCACTTATTGTGTTGAATTTCAGGTGGCATAAAAAACTGAAATACATTTTACCATCGCTACTCGAGCCGAGCCATACTTTAGGCGCCCGCCGGAAGTCGTAGGGAAAAGAGCGGTAGCTGCATCTGTCCAGAATGCAAACTTTGTGGGCCTTAGCATCTCGACGAAGCAGCCATATCAGCAGCTCTACCAGCGAAATGTCTGGGATGATCGCTTTCGTGCGCTGGTTATTAAGCACCTCAACCGCTTGGAACGTCGATACAACCAAGTTGAAAGGCATCAACATCGACACATATAGGATTGGCGTGTGGCGGCGAAGGTTGTAGCGTGTGAGTGTGCGTGTGTGTAGCCGTAGCGGTAAAAAAGTTATGAGTGGTAGTTATAACCTTCATCCCCTGGGCCGGGACGCCTTAGCGCCTCCAGCCCAAGGGCAAGGGCCCTCGGCCGGTTAGGAGATTAAACAGCTTACGCCCAAAACTTCCTCACCAACCCACCGCCCAGGTAGCTTTGCAAAAATTCTGTTTCCGGGAAACTGGGGTTTTGGGGCCGTTAGTTAACCCAGGCCCCTGATTTTTTCTTAAAAAAATACGGAAACTTTTTTCCCACTTCAGCAGAAATTTCTTTTTTTCCTTCACCAATTTTCTTGGGAAAGGGGCCCAAAATGTAGAAAAAAAAAAAAATGTATTCACCCATAACTTAAAAATTTTTTTCTCCCCTTCTTCCCCTGT
>Ga0163217_1096042_pt1 | contig 11750 bp, 13 predicted proteins | sample SynspAceP_FD_185933 | JGI IMG/M metagenome (GOLD analysis project Ga0163217, IMG submission 185933) | Saline lake microbial communities from Ace Lake in Antarctica - Synechococcus sp. Ace-P (PacBio error correction) | ecosystem: Environmental > Aquatic > Non-marine Saline and Alkaline > Saline ... | reverse complement strand
GCATACATCAAAAGACCTTCTCTTTGGTTACGCTTCCAAATTGCCCGCCGACTTTGTTAATAGCTATATTTTAGGCAGGTTGGCAACGTGGGCATTCTATGGTGCGTGTGCCACCTATTTATTCAATTTAGAGAAAAGCGATCGACGGTATTAAATTGGCAAGTTTCGTGTTGCTATGGTTGGTGTAGCGATGCACCTATTACACCGGAAATCATGAAGGCTTAGACAATGGGTGCCTTAGCAGGAGATTACCGCACTGCTAGCCCTTGACCAAATCAGCAATCAAAAAGAACCAGATCATACTCGTAGCTTGCCGTCCTTTTGCTCAAAAAACTGCGGTTTTAGGATGGTGAATCCAGTCAGTGGGACAAAATTTAATGGATGGATGAGCTTAGCATTGAATTAGGAGCTGAAATAATTTGGTGCTATCCCAGCGGTTATACTCATACGCAGACGGACATAAAAAGTCCATTCAAGCACCCGGTATGGTAATTATTGTCGTGAGCAAAGCCATGGCTTATCTACAAAACATCATTGGCAATGACGCTTAACACAACAACCTTTATCCAGGCTCACGGCACAAGCACACCGCAAAACCGTATTACTGGAATCTCATGTTCTAATAAGCCGCCACAGCTTGCGCCACTGCCATTCCATTGTGGCAATGGAAGCTTCCTTGGCCATTCTCAAGGCACGGCTGGTGGGGCATCAACTTCATTTTGTCTTTGGCGTATGGAAAGGATGGCATCTTACCTGGCATTACCACGTCCAACACGCCAATCGCCGATGATGTCTATCAGACGGTCTAAAATTTTCAGCTCCCCAAACATGAAGCATATGGGGAAAGGGACTACTTGATGGGCACTATTAAACTCAAAAGGTTTGCGGAACAAATGCTACAGGCTGTTTTATTGTCCCCTAACCAGTCATGAAGATGCTAAAAAAAAACGTTAGTGAAGCACAAATCAGTTGATTACCTCGTCAAAAAACGCTGACGTATAGCGAACGCAGAAGGCGTATTATCAAGGCTATGTGTCGTGGTGAAAGCCTGCCTATTTACAAATCGGTTTTTAATGGTTTTAGGCGGTGAAGAAGCTAACGGTAACGGACAAAGAAATTCGCCTTCAGGCTATTTGATATACGGTATCTCTCAATTGTGGAAAATGAGTCAGCGAATTTAAACTAACCTATACCCAAACCAGATACAGTCAACACATCAATAAAATGTTTGTTGGCTAGTCTTTCCGCAAAAAAATCTAATAACAAACGAGTTTTCTTGGGCATCAGCTTTCTTTGTGGATAAATTTAGCATAAAAAAGCACAATTCATACCTTTTATAGTTTGGCCAACATATTAAACAATTCCCCAGGACTCAATGTATTTAGCACTAAGAAATCCGGCTGATATTTATCCCTAAACCTGCCAAAGCAAACCGAGTTAAAGGCACTTCCCATTATCGCACTAATGGAACCAGAAATAGAACGACACGAGATATTTGGCCCTCTCATCCCGTTCAATGACCAGCGATTTGGCTACCAAAGAATTGCCATACGGAAAGACAAGATGATTATCCAAATCCTCTAAGCACTCAAGTTTCACCAATGTCCCAAGATATAAATCTGGTGATCACAAAAAACAATCCTTGAAATCGCACAAGTGGACGCGCGACAAACTTGATCCCCTCCAAGACTCCTCCCCGAATCGCTAGATCATTGGCCCGATTCTGTCTTATCTTACGACGTTTGTCACTAAAATCTATGTCTAATTCATATTGGATAAAGGCGACCCAAAGCAACCTAACAACGAACAAGGTGTGGACAGCCAAAATCCATTGAGGACACCACTCTTAGCAAGCCCTTTTGGCTTCTGGTCAATTCTCCAATGTCACTTTCGCTTCTTTCATTGCATCCCAATATTGGACAACACAATTGCTGTGTATTTCCCGTTCCAGCATAAGTGATGCTGAATTACGAGATTTCGCGTAAGAGCTTGGTGCCTAACTCCTCCTCAATAAAAATAAAACCATACGCGTCACCATAGGGACGCAGAGATACTAAGGAGTCACTTAGCGGCTTGAAACTTTCTGCTTCAATGAACACGGCAAAAATACCCTATTGCTTGAAGTTTATCCAATTTCTATTTCCCAAAGATATCAAAATTTTTATTTATTATCATTTCTTTTTGATTAATAATTGAATTGCTTTTATCGTAGTTTATTTATTAAAACAAAACAAAATTAGACTAACCCCCATCTTTGAATTAATAGAGGAATATCAGAATGAAAATTAATAACTATCAGTGCATTAACGCTTTATCAAGGCATCCACTATGGCAGCCGATATAAAATTGACCTGCCCATTTCCAGTGTTGTTATTTAAAATGGCAATTTGGGTGTCAGCACTACCGTAGTCAGTTCAACGAGTTTGAAGGGTCAATTTTTCGTACGCTGAAACGGTAAATCAGGAAGCGCGTCTCCTCAACATAAAAGCAGACAGTGTTGCACCAATCATGAGCACGCGATAAGCACCTTCGCAGCCCCTGACTTCTTAGATTGTAAAAACAATTCCTTCTTGACATTCAAAAGTACAACATTTGATGGAAATACGTTAACAGGTGAATTTGACTCGTACATGCGTCACCAAAGCCGTCAGCCTTTTTTTGATGTTAATAAATAGGTGAAAGTTAAAGATCCGTGGGCGGCTACCGTTTTCAGGCTTCGGAAGCAAAACGGTTATCTTGCGTAGTGATTCGTGTACCTACTTCATCTCCTGGTGTAACCGATAAACAGAAATTTGAAATTTATGTAGAAGGGCATTCGCCAGAAATTCATTTAGGAAAAGTAATCATGTACGAAAACGCCAGCAACGCTACTATTTTAATGCTTATTACACACAAGCAGTTTACCCTTTCTTGCCGCTCTAATGTGAGTGTTGTTGCTGGCGATGGTTACATTGCTCGCCTTATCTATGGTTATCCTCGGTGGTTTTATAGTCGGAACTCAAGCCTGATTCATTCAGGCTTGAGTTTCCCACGAGTCAAGCAATAACTATTACAAAACATAAACGGCTTTGGCCGGTATCGCTTCGGATACTATGCTTAACCATGATAAACCAATCCCCTGCGCAATATAATAAACAGTGTGTTGTTTTGCATTGTCCTTCATTATTATTAAACCCTGTACTACAACACTTCAGGACTCATTGCGAGCCTTAGCTGGGCTGTCGGCAGTGCGCATTGTCGTATTACTTTACAAGTCCTATCTGAAAAATACAAGGCTCTATACGAGCAGCAGTTAAGAAGCAAGCACAACGTGAACTGCCTCCACTACTTTTACTGATTGGACTTTTATAGTCGCAGCAGCGCGGCGCAACCCTGTGATATTCGATGGCGCGAAGCCTGTTATAGGACAAATTATAGGGGCCTTTGGTGCCGCTGTATTTGGCCTATGTTATTATTAGCTATTTAACAAAACGCTGCAAAAACCACACCGTATTCCGGCCCCCACCCCCCCCATTGTTAATTCTGGCGGACTTGATAACACAAAGTCTATGTGCTAGCAGACATCCCCTTGGCGTCATGCTAATGCTGCAGCGAGTAGTTTTGTAACGCTATCTCCATTTTGTTAAAGTCCCCAAATGAACAGCAAACAAAGCATCGTTATTATTGCTATCAGATTCATCATCAGGCGCGCTGAATAAGGGTTAAGGCTTATGGTTAGTATGCCAGCAAGTAGCTTATATTAATTATTAAATTATAGATCGAAGAAGAATCGCCATAGCGGTAATATTAATCGCGGCTTATGCGCAGTTTATCCCACCCATAGGAAAAAGCCAAACATAGAAAGTATCCAAATCCACTAAAAGTTCAGCGTGCCAAACTAACAAAAGCATAATTAGGCAAGGACGATAAATAGGCCATATTTGCTATCACCAATAAAAACGGCCAAACCCAGACATCCCCTTAATCCTGGACAGTAACAAGCCGTAAAGAACAAATACACAAAACGTCGAAAGTACAACAACAACACCATGCCAATGAAAGCTTGTTTGAAAAGATCCTCTAATGCAAAAACGCCTAAAATGACGAAGTGTCGAGGGCATACCACATTGCCCCACTTGCGAGCTGAAGACAGAAAACCAACATTACTGCTTTAATGATTTATCTTGTACACATCAACCCTACTCTTCTTGTTTATCTCCAACCAAACGACTGGTCACTAACTTACTTGATTACAACTCTTTAACAAGGATTTCGTAATTTTGATCGCCACGGGCGCTGCTTATACCAAAGTGAATTAAATATCTTTCGGCAAGAAAAGTGACTGACGCCTGCATGCCGGTGACTTCCTGAGCCTCAGGAAACGAATCACAATCGCTTCCGACTTCTACTTGCGCTTATTGGATCGAACTGACAGAAGTTGCGACGATCGCCTCTTGTACTAGACGAATCCAACTGATTTCTCCGCGGCAGCAATAATGATAACAACCTTTATTTTTCGCGCGTAGTGCCCTTGATTTACCCCATAGATAAAATCACCCGAACCAAATTTCTGAAACAGGTTTGGGCTACCAATTAAATCGGTCTTTATACGGCAAAGGTAACGCCATCCTGGAATTAATGGCCAGCGTTCTAACAGACAAAAGTCATCTCCTTGACCCACTAAATAAACCAACGTTCGCAACACAATATTTCTTCAGCGGTTATTCAGTACAATCGACTTCAGCCTCAATCAAAGCTTGTGCGTAAGGTCATGCTGGTCTGTACATCCATTTCAGATAAGGCACGTTCTTGCTGCCTGAAAATAACCTCTGGCGCTGCCTGATCATAATCAATGGAGCATCATTTTTTCGCTCAAATAACGTAAACTCGATTGAAATCCCCATAATCACGTCTGCAACGGCATACGTACTTAACGCATTCAATAATTGACATCAACTGCATTGCATCAAGTCCGCTCTTTATCGACATCGAGCAACAGCGACTCTTCTGGACACAACCACTCCAAATTCTTTTTTCTCTGTAGACAATTGAACAATGATGAACCTACTTCTGTTCCAACTTCCTAAAAAGAAGATACGAATAGGAGCATTAATATCTTGTGTATTATTACAAAGCAAGTCCTCGTTCCACTAGGAAAAACCTAAGTAGTTAGCATATGTCGCCATTGTAAATCTTGCTCGACATCTTCTCTCGTTCGTTGCAACACATTGCGCGATAAAGGGTATTAGAAAGCTGGAGTATTATTTTGCCTGAAAGCCATTTAATGCATAATCAGGCGAATCAGTTTCAAGTATAAACCACTACTCTCCAGGCGCAGATAATACTCGCCGGCGCCTTATTGGCTCTTGGATTTAAGATAACGGTTTCCACCAACCCCAAGCACGGAATCCAAATTCAGGATTCGTTTAGCCTGTTCAAAACTACCATTAAAAGCATGAATAAAACCTCCGCCTTCCTAAAGCCGACTTCGCGTAAACATTTCAACACAGTTCATAACTCTTTCTGGCGTGTACGATACAGGCAGCCTCAACGATTTAGCACGCTCAACTGACGTTTAAAGAAGTTCATTTGAACGTTTATATCAACAGCACTAGGCAGGCATCTAAAGCAATTTCACCGACAGCACCACACGCTTCCGCTTTCACATTGCTCAACCCAGAAAATCACCCTGTTCAAAAGATTATTGCTGCTGTTGCGCTTCAAAAAAATATGGGTGTGACCGAACTGTTAAGAGGACAGCGACGCCCACTGTGGATACGCTCAATGAGCAATCCAAATCTTCCTCCAGCTAATAAAGTGGTTGGCTGCACCAAAAACCCCAAGATTACCGTGGTCTAGAGGCAACGCCGCATTAACATCACGGCTGAGTCGTTGAACACATCAAAATTCAAAAATGGCCAATGGCTATCAATAAACATACACAAAAGATACATTATTTAAGGTTAAAGTATAGCGTATACAAACGATCATCACCAAAAAAAGCCGGCAAAATGCACGGCTTTTCATGACTTATAAAAACACTTAAAGGAGAAGGGCCAGCCTTAACAATAGCATCAGATACAGTGTCAAATTCTTAAAATTTCACAACAAATTGTAGAATAAGGTTTTTTGCTTGCTTCGTAAGATGCCTGAATCAGCCATGTTTGCGAGGATTCAACAAAATTACTATCAAACACCTGGATGGAAGTGTGTTGGTACCCATCTAGGTTTAACATCAGCCTAATGCCTCAGTTTCTACATCGCTAGCGCGCCGGATTGGGAATCGCTGAAAACCCGGCACGCAGTCAACGGAATTAATCTAAGCCGTTACCGCCTTGTCCATGTGCGCGGCCCGTCCAACCTGTATTACTAAGTTAACCTTTACTACCAAAACTCTTCAATACGCTGTGATCAACAAGATTTCCGCATACACATCGGCAGAGCGAGAAAAAGGCGCGCCAAAGCAGCAGGTCGAGAAAGTAGACTTAATACCTGTGCCCGCACCCATTTTTCTGTTGAAACCACCAACGCCGCTATAACCACTCAAAAGTGATACGCCGCCGCTTCTTTCGTTAGAATAGAAACAGGAGGAAGAACGCCAGTTCAAATCACATGTTAAGGAAGATAATGCATTTGGCTCACCGCACGATTACCCGCAGCACGTTTTTCAAATATGTTCACGAGGGTAACCAGCGCGGTACCCATTTGGGTCAAAAGACGTATCGCGTAATCGCAACACGTGTTTTCAGGATCCAACACGAATTTTTCAACCAATTAGTACCCAAACTTTAATCGCCATCCCCAAATGATCGGCTCATTCTTCTGAGAAAGATCGAGTGGTTTTTTGCGTAACACCCGCACCTTCAATATTGAAAACCGTCCTTTACCCCAAACCATGCTCATCATCACCAATTAAAAACGTTCAGGTTATCAGCAGACAAAGTTGTTTGCCAGTGCCTGACAAACCAAAAAAATAAGTTTTACATCTTCTTCTGTTCCGACGTTGGCCGCACAATGCATGGTAATACATCAATGGCAGTACAAGTCAGTTTTGCCACAGAGAACATGGGCTTTTTCATTTCCACCAGCATAACGCATACCGGCAATAAAGCACGCCTTGCGCCCTCAGCAAGTCAAAAATGACGCCAAAACCGTCAGAATTGGTCCCATCACGCTCAGGTTTCACATACCAAAGTAGGGGCATTTAGAATCTGCCACTCTCCTTGCTTTGGAGGATTATAGGTTTCTGGACGGATAAATAAATTACGCCAACACAGCCTGATGCACCGCGTTCAGTATGCATAAAACGGGTAAATAATATTATCACCCGCACCGACTGAATATTGGACAAATAAGATCTTGACCATCTAGATAAGTGGCACTCGGATTTCCACAAGTGGTGCAAATTTTTCCTCAGGAAACGGACGATTAACAGTTCCCCAGTGAATGCTGTCTTTACTAGATGCTTCTTCCACAATGAAGGATCATAGGAGAGCGACCTGCTACGAGCGCCTGTTTCAACGACGAGTGCGCCATTATCAGCAAGAAACCCCTTCGCCCATTATGCAGGGCTTTTCAACCAACGCGGCGTTCGTTAAATTTTATGAGTAGTTGTTACTTTCTGATTGCGAAGTTCATGTTGCACTAAGTCCTTGAACTATAAAGGTATATCTGGTCATTTTAGTTATTATGCGAAACGTTTTTCTGTAAAAAGGTTAGTAACAAAAACAATCTAAAAAAAAATTGTTATAACACAATTATGTTTTTTTATTACCATTTTTTACTTTCTATAAATTTTCAACTCATTGAAAATATAATAATTTTTTTTACCTTAAAATAATTACTAAAAACCCCTTCATACATCCAGGATCAATAACATAGCATTTTTTGTAGTTTTCTTTCTTTTCTGTTGTCTTTCTACTAGATAGAAATTTTATTACCGACACTCCAGACAGCAAAAAAACATAGCCATAATCTTGCTTTTTTTTAAAGGAAAACCACCTAAAACGTAGGGTTTCTATTAAAAAGCATCAAAAAAAAAACATTAAAACAGTAATTAATGAATTTTCTTCTCTCTAGTATGTCCTGAATCACCGTTTGCTTCATGGTCAAAGATTCTTACCTCACATCCCTCCTAAAATTGTTCAAAAGGGTTGATCATATTTATGTTAAAAAAACAAATCAGAATTGCAATATTGGATTGTCGGCCTGGGTTGTCGATGGGGTAAAAATTTAGCTTTGAATATTTAGCTGACCACGAGCTTACCGAGTTTGCAGGTTTTTGATTTTGACACCACATAAAATTACAAACGTCCTGAGACACAGAAGCCAGCTCTGAACGGTTCCTGAGTCATTACAACACAGCAACGAATTATCGGTAGTTCAAGCATGGAAGAAATGCTTTGAACTTAGAAAACCCCGTGTATCGTAGTGTTTGGTTTCCTGCTGGTAATCCTGGTCGATGCCTGTTTGCAATAGTTGGATCGATGGTGGATTAGAAGCAGATGATATCGTTGTTGACTGCGGCAATAGTCAATGGACAGGACCACTAATTAGACGAGAAGCAGAATACAAGAAAATTCAAATTTCTTTGGTACAGCCGTTCTGGCTGGTGAAGTAGGTGCTCGTTTTGGGCCATCTCTTATTGCCTGGGTGCGATGCTGACTCTTGAAACTACCTTACAGCAATGTGGGGAGGCTGTAGCCGCAAAAGTAGACAAAGATGGCCAAGCCTATCGTTAGTAACACTCCGGGTAAACCTGTGAGCTGAAGGTGAACCCTTGTACCGCTTACTAGGGCCAAACGGCGGCAGGCCATTTACTGTAAAAAATGGGTACATAACGGCATTGAATTACGCTGACATGCAGCTGGATTTGTGGAAGCCTATCATTTACTACGCTCTTTACTTGGTTACGAGCCAGGAGAAATTGGTAAAATTATTGAAAAATGGAACCAAGGGTTCTCAACAGTTACCTTGTGAAATCTAGCCGATAATTTTACACAATTGACCATAAAGACAGGCGCACCTTTAGTTGATATGATACTAGACAGTGAGGACAAAAAAAAAGGCACTTGGGCGCTGGACATCGATTCAGCGCGATCAAATGGGCTGTGGCGGCTGGTTATTATTAGTGAGTCCGTTATGCTCGTGCTCTAAGGCACGCTCACAGGTGAAACGTGAACTTGCAGCAAGCAAGCTAACGTGTCCTGAAGTAGAAAGTGGCGAAATTGAAGCAGAAGAAGTAGAGAAAGCGATTCAAGAAGCACTTTACTGCGCAAAAAAATCTGCTGCTTACGCTCAAGGCTTCCAATTGCTTCGTTGCTGCACAAAAAAAGAATACGGACTGGCATTCTAATTTCAGTGATATGCGCGAAAATTTGGCGCCGGTGGTTGCATCATTCGAGCATCTTTCTTGCAAAATTGCTGATGCATTGATTTGAAAAAACCACGAGCTTGAAAACCTACTACTAGCGATTATTTCGCTGACGCAATGGCAAGCAAGCAGGCCGGGTTTACGTTAAAGCCGTTAGTGCTGGCTGCAATTCAGGCATTCCAGCCGCCGTCCATTTTTCTTCGGCTTGGCGTATTTCGATTGGCTACCGCTTCTGAAGTTACTGCCGCTAATGGTTGCAAGCTCAGCGCGATTATTTCGGTTGCCCACACGTATGAAACGAGGTGGATGCAGAACCAGGTCAAAAATTCCATTACTTTTGGCAAGAAGAGGTCGTCTGAGCGTAAAAGCTTAAGACCAACTCCTAGCTCAAAAAAAACGCTGACTTATTGCCTAAGTCAGCGTTTTTTTATGTCCACTTGGAGCAAACGAAATTCGATTGAAGTCCATTTGCCTTTTTAGGAATAACGATTTCGGGTGCAGACGTCATTCTTTCATCTGTTTTTCCATCGACGTCAGCATTCCTCTCAGCATTCCTACTCTTGTTGATCTAAACGCGAACGCTGAAAACAATCGACGAAAAACGCGCGTCATTTACTTGCATTTGTACATTCTGATCCAAAAAAACTCCAGTTCTGCACCCATACCTTCTCAAGGTGCTCAAGCAAGTAATCTATTTGTTCGACGTTTGCCGCCGTTTTACATCCCACTTCTCCGCCACAACCGGTTGCATCCTTCATCAGTAAAGATTTCATTTCGCAATTCGTAGGCGATAACCTGCACCGCCGAGGCCTAAAAAAAGGTTTAATGAACTTTAAAAGTCTCCACGAAGGAATGTTGCACATGGTAATTACAACGCCTTGAAGTTCTCATTGGTCAAAACCACGGTCTTCACGGACAATACAAAAATGCGGTGACCAAACCTTCATCAAACACCAAGTCCGCGGCCTGCCTTGATCACTAGTGCGCCAAGGAATATTACGTCACGAGCACTGGTTCCAAATAAAACTAGCTGACAAAAACCGCAAAAGCGCTTCTTCTAGGGCATCCACTACCACGGCATTCTCTAAAAATATCTGACGCGCCAGCGGCACGGCTTACTGCGTCATTCACGGATAATGCTTTGGGCCTTACCGAGATAAAGATCGGCCATCCCTATTTTTCAGTTGCTCGAGCCGCTCCCTCCGATGTTGCCTGGATGAGAGGTATTAAACAAGGACAATTCTTACTTTATTTTGCATTTTAAGGCGGGGTACCAATTATAACGGTCAGACAATCGCTGTATCTTAACAGATATGGTTATGACAAAGCCTTAATTGAGTCAGTTTTTCACCAACAATTCACTGGTAAAATAAGCTTTATTACGCTAATATTCCGCGCTCATATTTAGGGCGCTCTGTCGTATTTTACCACCTTGCTTAGAGCATTTTTCTTAGGCAGTTCTTAGTAACACAAACAGGACCGCTCGCTCTTTAACACTTTTATTGGCAACATATCTCTTTCCTATCGACGGTTATGTGCATTTTTAATGACGAATTTAATGACGGTTAAATTATGCACTAGAAATCAATATTGCATCTTAAAGCAAAAGCTCGTGCGCTGCAGAATTACATAGTTCATTTCAACAAAGACAAAACTTGCTTTTTGACCAAAGAAAAAACAAGGTTCAGGTTCCGCTGAGGGCAAGTTTTATTGAAAAAAACAGTTTGTTCTGGTTGCAGAGCGCAGCATTGTTTACCATCTAGAAAAAAAAGCCTACCCATGGTGACACCGATTACTGTACTCGGCCTTTCAGGTTTCAGTGCAAAAAGGTGAAGAAGGCGAAGGATCATTGATTGCGATCCTCAAGGGGGACGCATTTTATTTTCCACGCGGCCTAAACTGGCAACGTCCTCGACAATTTTGAGCATACCTAGTTGCCGGTTTAAAGGGAGCACGCTTTCTTGTGCTAAAACCCTCACACCAAAGGGGGACGAGTTTTCCGCAAGTAAGGGTCGTGGTTTGCCTACTTGAACAAAACTCCAAGGAATTCGCAGGGCAGTTCTTGCTCTACACTAGAAAACGCAACGGATTGCAGCAACACATTTTCCTGCAACCGATCGCCTTATTGCCTTTCTTCTTTCTGGTCAGTTTGCCGGTTATTAACGGACATCCGCGCAGAAACAAAAGGTCGCCCGCAGCCCGGCAGTTTAATTGCAAGATTCTTCCAGGCCTTAATTGGCTTAGCTTAACGCTTGCCTTGCTGGCCGGTTTCCTTGGGATTTGCCGCTTTGGGGCAATTTAAAAAAAAAAACTTTTTTTCAAAAAGGGGAATGGGAAAAATGTTTTTTTGCCAAAAGGGCGGGGCACCCCCGCTGTTTCATTGCAAATCTCTTCTCTT
>Ga0163217_1080199_pt1 | contig 11750 bp, 16 predicted proteins | sample SynspAceP_FD_185933 | JGI IMG/M metagenome (GOLD analysis project Ga0163217, IMG submission 185933) | Saline lake microbial communities from Ace Lake in Antarctica - Synechococcus sp. Ace-P (PacBio error correction) | ecosystem: Environmental > Aquatic > Non-marine Saline and Alkaline > Saline ... | reverse complement strand
AATTCCGCACTCGAAGGCCGTAACCGCTCAACCTCCTCCGCCTGAAGCCGCCGCACCCTGGGCTGCGCGGCAGCAGCTCCACCGGGCGGCCGATCGGCCAGCACAAACCTGCTCAACCGCCAGGCGGCACTCTTTGATTTCGCCTCAGACTCATCCTCGGGCCACTGGAAACAGGACCCATGGCCAACCCCTGCCTGCCCTGGGGCCAACTCCCAGGGTGATCCCCCCTGCGGCAGCCTCTTGACGACGGCGCAACAACCGGCTTCAAAGCCGCGCGTACAACCTGGGGCAGGGTTGTCGGCTTGATTCACCAGGAATCGGCAGGCTGATGGCGCTGGCGCCAGGCGCGCGCACCCCGGGTCCCGGCGGCCCAGCTGCAGGCGCCAGACGACACTGCCTCGGCCTGCTCCAGTGTCACCACAACCCGCTGCACCGGAACTGACGGGCTTGCGCGCCGCCTGCTCCAGCAGCTGGAACTGACACCGCCAGAGAAGATTCCGCATCAGAGCTGGCGGCGGCGGTGATCTGGCAATTCGCTCCAGCAGTCGCTCTGGCAGGTCGACGGGGCCGCGCTGCGGCCGGATCAGGCAGGGGGAGCGGGGCCAGGGGCTGGCGGTGCGCTCAGAGCGGCAGTCTGGCGCCGTGGCGGCCGCAGGCCCGCCCTGCGGCGCAACGGGGATGCTCCAGCCGCACCGCCCGTCCGCCTCCAGCTCACGGATCTGGGGCTGGCGCGGCTGGCCGCGCAGGTGGCCATCGACGGTGCGGCTACATCGACGTGAACCAGCCAGCGGCTGCGGCTGCGCCATCTCCACCCCAGCGGGTAAGGTGGGGCGGCGCTTCGCTCGAGGCACCGCCTTCTGGCTGCGCGCCGGCGGCCTCCTCACGCCCCAGGGGACCGACTGAGACCACCGATCAGCGTCGCAGAGCGTCGGGTAACGGATCAAGTGTGCCAGCTCGTTGCCCATGGGCCGTGGCCACAGCTGCACCCCCCTATCTCCCCAGGCAATGGTGCGAGCCGCCAGGGCCTCGCGCTCGGTGCCGATCTCATCGATCACGATCACCTCGGGCATGTGGTTTTTCAACCGCCTTCGATCATCCACCTTCGTGCTTGAAGTTCCGGGCCGCTGCCACCTTGCATGCGCCGGGCCTGGCCGATGGCGGGATGGGGATGTCCCCCGTTCTCCCCGGCGATCTCATTGCTGGGTTGTTCAATTACCACGACCCGGACGCTCCAGGTCGTCCGCAACACCCGCGATCTCGCGCAGCGCCGTGTTTTGCCAAACGCCAGGCGGGCCAGCAACAGCAGGACTGGGCCGGAATCGAGCAGGTCACGGACCATCGCCACGGTGCCGAACACGGCCCGGCCCACCGGCAGGTGAGGCCAAACCACCTCGGCCCAACCCGGTTGCGGGATGGCGCTGATCCGCGTTGCAGGTGCGCTCGATTCGGCCCGGTTGTCGCGCGCGAATGGGACCGAGGCCGCTGCAACCACCGAGGCCAGGCGGCTGCCGCTCGATCAGCCGAGCTCCAGCTGAACGGTACGGCGGAATAGCGCGCCTGGCGGGCTGCCGGCCCAGATCCAGAGACAAATTTCCAGGAGATACCCTCGCGGCTGGCAGCGACTTCCCAGCGCCAGAACGCACGCCATTTCGGCAACATCTCAGGGAGCAGCGAGGTGTCATCGATGGACCGCCGAGGGAGAAACGGGCGGGACGACAGGCAGACGGCGGATAGGGCCGGGAGGATCACGAATTCCACTCGAAGGCAGTCTGGTGGCAAGCCCTGACCAGCAGTTTCTAGCGGATCAGCAGGCCAGCCAGGGAGCCACCAGCCCCCGTGCCAGCTCAAGGGCCCAGGGCGCCAGAGCAGCCGGTCATCAAGCAGGACGGTGCCCTCTTTGTTCGGCCTGGAGGATCAAAGGCTGCAGCAACGCCCTAGCCACCCACCGCCGAAGGCCACGCCAGCGGCTGGCTCCGTGGGCCGCCAGGGCGAACCGGCCTGGCGGCGGAACAACGGCAGGGTGAGCATTGGTTCCGCCGGCCAGCGGAGGGGCGCCTGAGGAGCGATCGGTCCACCGCCGCGAGCAGGCGCAGAGCGCGTGGGCCGTGCCCTGGCGATATCCCCGCTCATGGCCCGCCATACGAGCTGCCAGAGCGGCGGAGGCCACCGGCGCGCAGGCCGGGCAAACCGCCCCCAGAGCTCCTCGGCCAGCTGGAGCGGCGGACGCCGGCAGGGCCCCTCAGGCCACAGCTCACAGGCCAGCCGGCCGGCAGGCTCTCAGCCCGGGAAGCCTCCACCTGCCGCAGGCGCTGGCGGAAGGCTCGCGCACGACCCAACGCGGGTGTGGAATCTCCCACCGCCTCGGGCCGGAGGCGGGCCAGCAGCGGCGGCACCACAGAGGCCGAGAGGATCTGCCCCTGCTCCTTCAATCAGCCCATGGGGGCAGGACCGGGCAGACAAGCGGGCCGCAGCCAAACAGCGAATCGGACTGAACCAGCACGGTCGCCTGCAATCGCCAGGGCAGGGCAAGACCTGCTGGCAGGGACCGGGGGGCAATCAGCTGGGGCAGCACAGCGGATCGAACCAGGGCCTTGCGGAAGTGGGGATTTCGTCCCCATCGCTGAGGCTAGACATCCAAAACCAGGGGGAGCCGCAGCCGCTGTCGGGGCCAAAAGGCCTGATCAAAGCGCCCAGGCCATGCCCCCCGACGAGCGGCTGCGGCAAACAGCGGGGTCTGGCGGCCACATCAATACAATGAACCCCAGCCAGGCGTGTAGTCCCGCAGAGATCCTCGATCCCGGCAAAGGTCCTGATTGCCTGCCCCGCAGATCAACTTTACCCAGCGACCAGCGGCAAGGGCCTGCTCAGGCGTCGACACACTGCTCCAAAGGCTCCCAGCGCAAACTGCGCGAGCCGCCATCTTCCGCCACGATCGGTCAATCGTGGTTCCCTGCGGATGTCAGGTTGCAGAGGATGTCCTCTCCCGCCGAGGACAACACCTGGGCCTCAAGCAAACCACAACAAACAATCGTGTTGGCTTACCGGGACCAAGAGGGGACCCAACTGCGGCATGGACCCGCTGGAAACGGTTTCCTACCGCCCGCATCACGGCCAACACTGATGAAGTGCCGAGGTGGGTTGGACGCAACCCCATTTGAAGCTCAAATAGAAAGGCCTCGAGGGGCACCCAACCCTTCGCGCCGAGGTTCATCTGGCCCGGTAGCCGGCAGCGCGCGGGGCGGCGCATCAGGCGAGTTCGCTCCGGCCTTCGAGCGGGCATTAAAGGGCCAACGCTCTGCTTGCTCAAGGTCGTCACGGAAAGCGTTCGGCCAGTCAGCAAGAGTGGCATGGAGGCCTCCAGAACAACTGGACTGAAAAATCTGACAGCCGGGAAGCCTAAAACCGGTCAGAAAGGCTGTGGGGTATGGTTTAAAAGCTGTGCAATTGATCTGCGCCGAACCGCTACCGGGGCCTCCGGACCATTGACAGGACTCCCGCTGTCGGTGGAGTCTTACCTAGGGCCAGTCCATTTCCAGGTTTTTTCACTGTCCGTTTGAAAAGGACAGAAGACAATTCATCGGAATGGCGGAAACTGTCGCCTGATTCGACGGGCGGGAAAGGTCCCAGCCTGCTGTTCGCCCCGTACCGCTAGCCCCAACCGTTCTGCCCTGAATTTTCAGGTGCAGCCCCGGGAATCAGACTTCCAGTCTGGTCCAGCGCAGTCGCCCGAATCAGCTTCACGGTCTTCAGGCTTGCAAGCTTTGAGGCGCTGTCCTTGCTGGCGTTATCCTTCCATGGCCATACGGCATTTCTTGGGAAGAAACTGGCATGTCCCAGTTCTTTTCAAACGCGGGGCAAGTCCATCCCGGTCACTTGAATCGAGGCAGCGTCCTTGCCGGCATCACCCCAACTTCAAAACCCCCAGCAGCGAAAACGGGCTACACGCCGTGGCAGGTTGGTTTTGGCGAGAATTCGCGAAGAAACTCTCAACCAGCCAGCTCGGGGGCACCTTGGCCAATATCAGGCAGCGAGCTGCTGCGTCATCTCACCAGAATACCGCCTTCAACACAGTTTGAAGGTTTGGAATTGGGTGAACCGATCACAGTCGAGCGCTTTGAAGCGGTCAGAAGGTCGATGTTTCCAGTGGTGACACCATCGCCGCGGCTTCAGTGGTTATCAAGAAACGCCACCGGGGCTTTCACCGCGGCCCCATTGACCACGGTTCAAGAACCACCGCCAGCCCGGCTCGACCGGTTGCCGGCACACGCCGGGCCGGGTTTATCCCGGCAGCGGATGGGCCCGGCCGCTTACGGCGGCAAGCAAATCACCAGAGGGGTCTGGACGATCCTGAGGTGGACACCGAGCGCAATTGCTGGTGGTGAAGGGTTCGGCTTCCGGGCAAGCCCCGGCGCCCTGCTAACATTCCGTCCGGCGCTGCGTGTCGGGCGAAGGGACGCGAACTTGAGGGATGGTAACCATGATTCAATGCGTCGTTCGCGACTGGCAAGGCAAGGAAGCTGGTTGAAGCTTTCCCTCGACCTGAAAGTCGCCAAGGAAATCGTCCGCCGCCGGACTGCGTCCACCGCGGCCGTTGGTGCGGCAATACTGGCCAAGCCCGACAGGGCACGGCCAGCACCACTCACCCCGCGCCGAGGTGCGGGGCGGTTGGCGCAAGCCTTACAAGCCAAAAAGGAACGGGTCGCGCTCGCCAGGGTTCCATCGCCCACACCACTCCGCCCCGGTGGTGGGCGTTGATCTCGTCCCCCAAGCCTCGCTCCTATGCCGATGGCATGAACCGCAAAGAGCGTCGGCTCGCCCTGCGTACGGCCCTGATCAGCCGGCCGCTGACATCGATCGTGGTTCAAGGTTTCCGCCGCCCGACCTGGAAAGCCCCCAAAAACCCGCGAGATCTGGCCAGCCCTGCAACGGCCTCGAATTGCCGCAGGGGCGAAAGTGTTGCTGATCCTTCGAACGGGCCGTCTGAAGCGGTGCGGTCTCTCGGTTCGCAATCTCGAAAACGGTGAAATTGATCGGCCGCCGACCAGTTGAAACGTTGTTCGACCTGCTCAAATGCCAAGCAATTTGTGCTGAGCGAGAGGCACTGGCCAAAGATTCAGGAGGTCTACAACGATGACTGAACGTTTTGCAGGCCGTTTGGCGATGTGATCCGCAGGCCACTGATCACGAGAAGGCCCACCCGAGCCTTGAATTTTAATCAGTACACCCTTTGAAGTGGGATTCCGCGTGCGGCCAAGCCCCCGACACAAGGCCGCCGTCGAGGAGTTGTTCTTCGGTGAAGGAAATCGGCGTGAGCACCATGAACCACCGCGCGCTCCCGGCGGATCGGTCGGTTCGCGGGCAAACGCGCCCAAGTCAAAAAAGCGGTGGTGCGCCTTGCCGAAGCAATTGCCATCCAGCTGTTCCCAGAGGGCCTGAGGGATCTAAAACGTTATGGCAATCGCAAGTACCGCCCCTACCACCCCGCGGCACCCGCGGCCGCGTCGCTCACGGACTTCAGTGAAATCACTGAGCGCAAACCCGAGCGCAGCTTGGTCCGTCGCCAAGCACCGCAGGCAAGGGTCGCAACAACCGCGGCAGTTGATCACCTGCCGCCACCGTGGCGGCGGCCATACGTCTCTACCGCATGGTTGACTTCCGCCGTGACAAGCACGATGTGGTCGCCCCGCGTGGCCGCCATCCACTACGACCCCCACCGCAACGCCCGGTTGGCGTGCTCTTTCTACACCGACGGCGAAAAAGCGTTACATTCCTTGCGCCTGCTGGGATTGAAGCTGGGCCAAAACGGTTGTCGCCGGCGCTCAGGGTGCCGATCGAAACCGGCAATGCCTTAGCCCCTCTCGCCAATTCCCCTGGGTTCGGAGCGTTCACAACGTCGAGCTCTACGCCGGCCGGCGGTGGCCCAGATGGTTCGCACCGCAGGGGCCAGTGCCCAGTGATGGCCAAAAGAAGGTGATTACGCGCCCTCAATGTTTGCCATCCCACCTGAATGCGGCTGTGCGTCGCGAGCTGCACGCCACCCTCGGGGAAGTGGGCAAACGCGGAATTACGCAACACACACCTGGGCAAAGCCAGGACGCAAGCGGCTGGCATCAGGCCGGCCGTCCCCGGTGCGCGGCAGTTGTGATGAACCCCTGTGACCACCCCACGGTGGTGGCGAGGGCCGCCGCTCCGATCGCCGCTCTGGTCCGGTTACCCCCTGGGCAAGCCTGCCCCTCGGCCTCAAAAACCGGAAAAGCTGCACAAGCCGAGCAACCGGTTTGTGCTGCGAAACGTCGCCGCACCTCCAAGCGAGGCCGTGGCGGACGGGATTCGTGATGGTCATCAACCCCGTTTTGCACTCTGCTTAATCCGCCATGGGACGTTTCACTCAAAAAAAGGACCATCATCGCCGATCAACCTTCTGCGCAAGTCGAGACGCAGAAACAAGCTCCGGCGATAAATCGTGATCAAAACCTGGTCACGTGCTTCGACGATCCTGCGATGATGATCGGCCACACCATTTGCCGTTCACCAACGGCAAGGAGCCAGTGCCGGTCTACGCGTGACCGAGCAGATGGTGGGCCACAAGTGGGGGAAATTTCGCCCCCACCCCGCACCTTCCCGCCACATCAGGACAAAAAAGGTGCCCGTTTAAGGAGCGAAACACCCCATGGTCATCCAACCCACCCAGCACAGAAGCCGCGCCCACGGCCGCTACACGCCGGATCCCGTTTCCAAGGTGCGCCGGGTGCTCGGATCAGATCCCGCGGCCGCTCTATCGCGAGGCGCTGATCCTGGCTTGAGTTCATGCCCTACGCTCCACAGGGACCGATCACAAGGTGCCTGCGCTCAGCAGTGGCCAATGCCGAAAACAATCTCGGCCTTGACCCGCCTCGCTTGATCATCAGCACGGCGATCGCCGACATTGGGACCCTCCCTGAAGGCGATTTCCGTCCCGCGCCCAGGGGGCGGGCCTTCGCCATTCAAAAAAAAAACAAACCTGCACATCGCATTGCTGTGGCAGCACCATCACCTGATCCGAGGAGACACCGACTGATGGGCACAAGATCCATCCAACGGCGCGACTGGGGATACCCAGGAGCACCGCTTCCCGCTGACCGCCCCAAGCAAGACCTATTCCCCTCTGCTCCCAGGAGGATCATTCGGATTCGGCAAATTCTCCCCAAAGAAGTATGCGAGTGCCGGCATCAGCGATGTGCTGATTCGCCCGCCAAGGCCGCCAACGTGAGCGTGACTCAAAACCGCACAGCCCCGGCGTTGCTGGTCGGTCGCCAGGCACGGCATCGAAGATTTTGCGACGGGCATCCCAAACCACCCTCGGCATCGCAACCGTCAGGTGCGCATCTACGTGGTGGAAAATCGAAGGTCGAACGCCACGCCCTTTTTGTTGGCCGAGACATCGCCAACAAACTGGAAAGCGTGGGCTTTCGGGCGGTGATGCGCATTGACCGCCCAACGGGCCCAGCGTGCCGGTGTTCTCGGCCTGAAAGATCCAGGTGAGCGGGCGGCCTTCAACGGTGCCGAGATCGCCCGGACGAATGGACCCCGGGAAGGTCGGGTGCCCCTTGCAGCCCTTGCGCGCCGACATTGATTACGCACCAAGTGGCCCACCACCACCTACGGGGGTGCTTGGGATCAAGGTCTGGGTGTCAAAGGGGGGAGGTGCTTCCCGGGCAGAAGGAGCAACTGGCCCGCCGCTGGAGCACCACGTTCGCCGCGCCAACCGGCGTCCCCAAGAATTTGAAGACCGCTTCAACAAAAGAGTGATCAGGAGCCCTGAACCATTGCTGAGTCACGAACGCGTTCAAATTCCGCAAACCAGCAGCGAGGCGCATGTGCGGATGTCGCCACCCGAGGGCAACACCATTTGCCTTTGGTCAGTTTGCACTGCAGGCCCAGGAATGTGGCTGGATCACATCCCGCCAGGATCGAAAGCCAGCCGCCGGCCATGACCCGCTACGTCAAGCGGGGGGCAAAGATCTGGATCCGGATCTTTTCCCCGACAAACCGGTCCACCATGCGCCCTGCGAAAACACGGAGGCTCCGGTAAGGGGCAACCCGGAGTTCTGCGGTTGGCCGTGATCAAACCCGTCGCATCCTCTTTGAGATGGGGTGGACCGGGAGATCACCGAAGCCATCGCCAAGCAAGCGGATGCGTCTGGGCCCAGTACAAGCTGCCGGGTTCAAAACCAAGTTCATCGGCCAAGCCGAAATGGCAACGGAAGCTGGGTATCTTCCCGGTCCCGAGTTCCATTCTCGACGCCGTTTCCCGCTGGAGAGTCCTAACCCATGGCCCGTCCTGAACATCGCCGAAAGTGCCGTCTCCTCAATGACGGCCGATCTGAGCGATCAGATCAACGGTTGCCGCCGTGAATTGTTCGATCTTGCGCTTCCAGCGGGCCACCCGCCGTCTGGGAGCACCCGCACCGCTTTCAAGAAGAGCCGCCATCAAGCTGGCCCAGCTGCTGGACGGTGCAGAAGGAGCGGCAAGCGCTCCGCTCTCACCGCCTCCTGATTCCCCCCGATTACCCACCATGGCACTCAAGGAAAGGGTCGGCACCGTCGTCAGCGACAAGATGGATAAAACGGTGGTGGAGCGGCTCGAAAACCGCTTTTCCCCATCCATCTATCAAAGGACGTCAGCCGCACCCATCCGCTACAAATGCCCACGACGAAGGACAACCGTTTGCCAAGTCGGCGAACCGAAAGTCCGTGATCACCGAGGACCCGTCCGCTCAGCCGCCCACCAAGCGTTTGGGCTGTCGCCGAGGTGCCTCAACCCACGGCGCCAAACTTGAGGTCAACCCCATGATTCAGGATTTAAAATTCCGCAGGAAACTTACCTCAATGTCGCTGTATACAGCGGCGCAAACGCATCCAGGTGCATTCCGAGTTTGGCACCAACGCCGCTACGCCCACGTCGGTGATGTATCGGTGGCCGCCGTCAAGGACGCCATGCCCAACATGGGAGTCAAGAAGTCGGATTGTTGGTGAAGGGAGGTGGGTTCCGTACGTGACGCGCGCCACCATGCGCCGCGGACACCGCAAATTCGATCCGCTTGCATGACAACGCGGCGGTGATCCTCGGCGCGGACCAACAAACCCGAAAGGCACACGGGTGTTCGGGTCCGGTCGCTCGGCGAACTGCGGGAAAGAACTTCACCAAGATTGTGTCGCTCGCCCCGGAAGGTGATCCTGAAATGGCCACTTGCCATCGCTTAAGGAAAAAGCCAACGGAACGCATCCAAGATGCGGATCCGTAAAGGCTGACCACCGTCAAGGTGATTGCGGTTAAGGACAAAGGCAAAAACCGGCGAGGTTCCTGCGCACCCTCCCGACCTTGAACCGGGTGTTGTGCAAGGGAGCACCTGCGCACACGCCACAATCAAAACCCGATTCCAGGAAGGGGAGAGCGGACGATCTCCACCCGAGGAAGCCTCCGTGCATGCCTCCAACTTGATGGTCTTCTCCACCAGCAAGTCCGTGGCCAGCCGGGTCGGCATCGAGAGATCCAGGCGACGGCAGCAAAAAAACGCTCCGGCTCAAGAAAACCGCGTGAGTTGATTCGGACTGATCAGCCTTCCTTCTGACCACCGACGCCACAGCGTCCTTTCCTTTCCCCTCTTCCTCGCTTTCTGACCCACGTCCAGAAGCGCCAAACCCCAGCCGCCATAGTTCACTCCAAAAACAGCCGCTACCGGGAGGGACGATTCCCAGCCCAAGCTGCTAAACAAGGTCTGAACCCTCTCCAACGTCCACGAAAGTTCCCAGGTGGTCAAAGTCACCCTGAACAGGGTACCTTTGGCGAAGCCGCCCAGAACGCCCATAGGCCCTTGGAGGCTTCGATCGCGGAGCGGCCCCATCCACCGGTTTCAGGGAAAAAAGGTGTGGTGACCCGGGCCAAGAAGGCCATGCGGCCTTCAAAGATCCGCGAGGGCATGCCATTCGGCGTGGCCGTCACCCTTCGTGGTCAGCGGATGTACGCCTTCCGGAGCGCCTGATCAACCTGGCCCTTTCCGAGGATCCGGGATTTCCGTGCGTCAGCCCCAAAAGCTTCGAGAACGGGCGGGGCAAATTACACCCTCGGGGTGCGGAACAGATCACTTTCCCGAAATCTCCTAGACAAATCGGGACGCATCCGCGGTATGGACATCACCATCGTGACCAGTGCCGTACGACGAAAGAGGGCCGGGCCCTCCTTCGCGAGATGGGGAATGCCGTTCCGCAGCAACTGAGCCCTCTTCGGACCCCCACCATGGCCACACCACCCGACCCGATTTTCAGACATGCTCACCCGCATTTCTTGCAATGCGAGTGAGAGAAGAAGCACCAGTCCACCAAAAGTTCCGGCTTCGCGGCCTTCTCCCACAGCATCGCCAAGGTGCCTGCAGAAAGAGGGCTTCATCGCTGAGATCAGCGAAGAAGGCGAAAGGGCGTTCATCAGCAATCTCGTCTCGAACTCAAGTTACAGCGGCAAGCATCGCCAGCGACGATCCGCTCCGTGCGGCGGTCAGAAAGCCCCGGTCTGCGCCATTCTACAGAACCCACCCGTCAAACTTGCCCAAGTTGCTGGTGGCCGGGTGTGGCGATCTCTTCACCTCCCGGGGGGGATGTGATGAGCCGACCGTGGACGCCCCGTAAGGCAAGGGCGTGGGCGTGGAAGTGCTCTGCTACATCTACTGATACGAAGGTCAATCCATGTCACGCATAGGTAAAGCGCCGATCCCCATCCCCGACAGGTGACCGTCACCTGAGCGGATTTGGCCGTGTCGGTTCAAGGTCCCAAGGTGAGCTCAGCCGCGTCCCTCCCCGATGGGCGTTGTTGTCAGCCAGGACAATTTTGGCTTTGTCCGCTTGAGGCCGCCAACGCAGCCGTCGCTCCCGCGAAAAACGCCATGGGGCTTTTTGCCGCACCCTGTGGCCAACATGGTCGAAGGGGTGAGGCAAAGGTTTTTCCCGCAAGCTCGAGATCATCGGGCGTCGGCTACCGGGCCGCAGTCCAAGGTCCGCAAGCTGATGGTCAGCGCCGGTTTACAAGCCACCCGCTGAAGGATGCGTTCCTCCCGAGGGGATCCACCTTCTCCGTGAGAAAACAACACCCAGGTGATGGGTTCTCCGGTTTCCAAACAAGGGAGCTGGTAGCAATGAAGCCGCCCAAGATCCGCGCCATTCGTCCTCCTGAGCCCTACAAGGGCAAAGGGCATCAAGTTCGAGGGCGAGGCGCAGGTCCTGCCGCCCAAGGCCGGCAATGAATCTGGCAAAAAATGAGGACGGCCTTAAAGCCTCCCTACCCCTATTATTCCGTCATTGTCCTCCCTCACGCAAAACAGCAGACCAAGAAAGCGTCCACCGTCGCCTGCTCGCCACCTCACGGCACGGCGGCACGGCCCGCGGCTTTTGCTGTGTTTCCGCTCCGAACAAACCCACATCTACGCCCAGGTTCATTCGGACGGACGAGGCCCAAGGGAAACACCCTCTTGTGGCCGGCCTCGGACCCTCGGGAACAAAAAAGGACCTGCAGCGCAGCCTCGAAAGTTGAAGGCGGCCGTGTTGCGGATTGCTTTCTCCATTTTGCCCCGGTGGGGGCAAGGCTGTGGGCCCAAGCGGGGCCCCCTGGCCCCAAGGGCAATCCAAGCAGGTCGTCCTTTTCGAAACCGCCGGGTTGGGGGGGCCCCCAAAAAGCTCTTTTTTGTTAAAAACCCAACGGCCCATTCTCTCCTCTTTTTTTT
>Ga0163217_1116844_pt1 | contig 11751 bp, 15 predicted proteins | sample SynspAceP_FD_185933 | JGI IMG/M metagenome (GOLD analysis project Ga0163217, IMG submission 185933) | Saline lake microbial communities from Ace Lake in Antarctica - Synechococcus sp. Ace-P (PacBio error correction) | ecosystem: Environmental > Aquatic > Non-marine Saline and Alkaline > Saline ... | reverse complement strand
GTCTCAGCGTCGGCATAGCCCAACTGCAGACCTGTGTAGAAGCCTGTCAGTCGCCGCCAAGTTTGGTGCAGACGGGGCGCGTCGTTACGGGCTCGATCCTGGCTCCGACAGGCTACCAGCGATGCTGCGCCAGCGAATTGTGTGGCATTGCAAAAAGGCGCTGCGGATGCAGTTCATAGTGCCGTTTCATAATCGTAACTTCCTCGATCAGTTTGTACGAGCGGGCGCGTTCCGCTTCATCACACAAACCACGGCAGCTAAGCTCTGGTTGCAGGATTTCCCTCACGGGTTGGTGATCGGTTAATATGTGGCTCAACATACACATTCTTCGAGGCACTGCCGCCGTAGCCCTTATAAATAACACACGCAGGCGTTTCACCGCACCCCTTGACCACAACACTCGAAAAAATTCTAAAGTTGGAACCATACCCAAGCGGCACTCTAGTAAAATTGGGCAAAAATGCTGCAAAATGTGGCGGCTGACCGCTATGTGCTAGGTAGCTGAGCAGCCGGATGCGATTTTCTACGACTTCAGGGCAAAACGACCATGATTGCATTTCCACCACTCATATAGTTGTTGGCGTATCCTGCTGGACGCTTGGTTGCCTTTATCTCTTGCACAACGCCGCAGCCCGCAATCAACGGCGCGTGGACCTGTTTTTGGTGGTCATGCCTTATGTTGCCTTCGCTGTTTCTGGCACTGATTCGCAAGCAAGGGAAACCTACGAGGGGCCCTCCATTCACTCAAAAGTAAGATCCACAAACTCTCGGTGCATGCGCTGACCAGGATGTTCCAGACTTCGCCTGCCCCCCGCGCTAGAGGCGCAGCGGTTCAACCTGCATGAAAACACCACAGACTCGCCATACACCGGCAGCGATGGAGTGATCACCAGCGCGACACAGACCATCGATGTGCTGTTCTATATCGTTCGGATACGATACCCGGGTAATTCATGTCGTCAATGCGCTGACCGAGAAAAGCCCGCAATGGTGTTAAAGGTCCGCTTGTGATGGGGACGGCTGGGCACGTTGCGCGCGCCCCTCCAAAGCGTCAAAGCGCTGCGTAAGGCGGGTGGCAGGTTCTGTTTCTTTCGCGACCTGCAGTTGCCCAGCAGTGGCCACCTGAAACTGCGACAATCACCGCAAGATGATCATCGCCGACACGCTGCGCGTTTTTTCGGGCGATGAATATTGGGCGAACACTATCATGTCTGGACCATCCCCACGCGGGATCCTGGTTGATTTCTGGCCTGTTACCTGGAAGGTCAGTCGGGGCAGATGTTTTTGCGATGGTTCCGGCGACTGGGAATCCTGTGGCGAAGATGTAACCATATTAACTACGCCCGCCCCCACAACGGGGGCAATGCCACGTACAGCTCATTCCGTCGGGCCTGATATCGTCGAAACCCCGTGCACGACGGGGATCATTCGTGCGCTGCATCTGGCGGCAAAAAACCCGTTCTGGATCGCCACCCGTACTTTGTTCCCGACAGAGCGCTGGCCAATGCGCTGCGCATCGCCGCGTTGCGCGGGTCGATGTACGTATTCTGGTGCCGCATAAAATCCAACAGCATATTGCGACTTCGCGCGCGGCGGGTACTTGCGCATTTGCCCATACAGCGGGTGTAAAGTCAAATATTACGAACCCGCCATGATCCATGCAGCTCCTGAGTGATGATGTGGGCTAGTAGCATGCAAAACTTGATGTGCGCAGTATTGCTTTTGAACTTTGAGCGATGTTATTCGTTTATGACGCAACAGCGTTGGCCAATCTGTCGGATTGGTTCAAGCCGAGAGGCAGAGTGCCACGAAAACATGGCAAGTCCGCATTCTGCCGCCGCCCTAGCCGAGGGCGCTTTTCGCATAGAGCACGATCTTGTGACCAAGACCACCCTTCGCATCGCCAGCGTATAACATGCGCAAGGCCCAGGGCACGATCGCAACCGCGACCCGGACCGCGTGATGAGGGTGATAGAGACGTCCAAGCAGACATTTTCTTGCTGAAGAAGCCGACATGCGGCTTGGGCCCCGCCCTGCGCTGCCGGTGGATCAGGTGACCGCGCAAACCGGGCTATCGCCGTGGCCCGTTCCCCAGTGATCAGCACGGGTGCATGGCAAACGCCGCGTTCTATTAAGCCCGACCGCAAAGCTGGTCGAGTCAAACACCGAACCTGCCCGGATGGAAACCCGCGGTGCGAATTGGTTGTCGATTTCGACCTCTTACGATATCCCATGCGCATCATGTCGCACCCATCTGGGCCTTCATGCGCAGTCGCTCTGCGCGCAGCTTTCAGCGTGATCCGCAATCGGGTATGAACAGTTAAACGACCCACGCTTATCGCGGCGACATGAATGAGTGTCGCTGACGTCGGTCTTGGACGCTGGCGCATTCATTTTGAAACATGCTCCGGGCAAAAGCTATCACGCAACGCTGCCGCTGCAAGGCACTGGACCGCATCGGCTGTAGACGCCGCGCTGAAGCGGTTCACAGACGGGCGCGTATGCGAGACGACGACGCCGCCGCGCCTTCGGATCACCTGCCGATCTGGCTTGATTTTTACCAGTCAGCGGCAGTGAACTCAGGAACTTAACGCGAAGCAAAATTATAAACCACGCATTCCCACTGTTTATTTTATTTTAAATCGAAGTTAAACTGAATTATCAAGTTCTTTCTAGCGCCGCTCTCAAATGTAGCTTTGGCATGCGCGCTTCGACAGCGCGTGTTTTAACCGGTCCGAAACCGCGTATATCCAACGGCAACGCCAGGCAGCTTATTGCACTTACCTCACTGCGTTGCATCATTCAACCTGGCGCAGCTCCTCCATTCAAATTCTTCTTTACCATGCGGATCAGGGCAACCTCTTCGCGCGCCTTGCGTGTAGCCAAACACATCCAGGTCGTACCACGCAGCGGGCTGAGCTTCGCAAGGCCGAGACAGCACAGGGTGAGCCATCCACGAAAGCACGCTTACCGAGGCGCCCCGCGTGCATCCTTGCGCGAAGATACGATTGGCGGGCCATGTTGATAGTTGATCTTGAACCCGGCTCGAAACTCTTCTCAGCAGCCGGCAAAGGGCGGGGCGCTGTGGCAGACGCGCGACCCTCGTATCATCTTTGAACGCCATCACTTGTGTACCAAGCCGGCGCAACCTGCGCAGATCTCGGTGAAGGGGCGGTTTGAAGGCCGGGCCCCCCCCGGGGAAAAAATTTTGCCCCCCCCCGGCTTTTGCCGGGGAAATTTTTTTTTTTTTGAGCCTTTTTAAGCGATCAAGATAGCGCTGCGCATATCCGTTCGTTGTACGCACGCAGCCGTTCAGCCCGGTCTCGTAATCGCGCTGCCGCTTCGGCTTTGTCTTGCTGCAAGGCAAGCGGCATCGGGCGTTGCCGCCATAATTGCGACCCAGATCAAAGCGCGGTGTTTTTTGCTTATAGCCACGCCGTCATACAATCGCCTGTCGCAATTTGCCGCGTGGGATACCGGCACCAGCCTTTTTGCACGCGAGCCCAGCATCATCATAATTTGCAAAAAAACCGTTATCGGCCCTAAAAACCGTTCGGCCATGCGTTGCGTCAAAAACCGAAACAAGGTTCTCGCGCCCCACTGTAGCGCGGATAACCTCCTCACGCAGAGTCGTGCAGCTGCGCATCCGTGCAGCACCCATGATGCACCCGTCGGGCATTTCGCAAGGTTTCAGCACAACCTTGTGTCGGCCCCATAAATATTACCGAGGCTCTGCGCGGCTGAAAGACACAACGATATCCCGCATCCAATCACGCATCCCCGCCCGTGGTCAATACGCACCCTGATGGAATCGCATCGGGTGACGTCCCGATCCTGATAAAGCTCAGCAGCGAGCCCGAATTTCTGCGCAAAGCCGCGTGAAATCCAGCACGCTTGAACCACTTGCCTTCCAGATGCCCGCCATCGTGGATCAACGCGCCACGGATAATGACCCCCCGTGCCGCCAAACCACCCTGTACCAACAGGTTCAAAATGGCCGTCCTGCACTTTGCAATACGGCGGGGTGTATGTCGGGACAGAAGCGCGCGAATACACTCGCACCGTTTCTTGCGCCGCCAGGCCCTTCAAGGTCACAAAGCTCGGCAGAAACCGTTCAGACAGGAAAATCTTGTTGCAGCTCGAAGGTTATCTTGCGCTTGCGGCCCAGTTCGTCTCCAGCGGCCGATGCTCAGGCAGTTGCTTCGAGCGAACCAATCGCCGCAGGCCTTCGCAGACGGCCGGGGTTGATGAAGGCAAAAGCGTTTTTGGGTCCCTCCAGTCTGGCCGCGTTTGCGGGGGCGGCGTTTTTCAGGTGCACGGTTTGCTCGTTTAGATCAGCAACCGATACGCCTTTGACCTCGCGCAGGTCGCGCTGGACGATATGCCATGTCTTCGGCGCGAATGAAGCTGGTGCTTGCGGGAAATCAGCACGTCGTATTGTCGATGACACGACACCAGCGCGATCCGCGCCACCCCTTTCGGCACGACACGTTTGGGCGATACCGGCCACGCTGATCGGCCCGTCCCACGGGTTGCCCGCCGTCATCGCAACCGCATCGTTATAAAGGATTTTTAACGTTATATTTCGTTTCTGGCCGCCGACCGCCTGACGAATGCAAGCGAGCCCGAGTGTACCCGTGCCCTCACCAGGTTCTGGAATAAAATGCTTGGCCACCGTTTGAAACCTTGGACGCCACCACATTGCTGCACGCCCTCGCGCCCATTGCGCATACCGCGGGCAGGTTTCGCGGGTCCATCACCCCCCCATGACGTGACAGCCAATGCCCGATTGCAGCCTTGCGAGCCCTCGGGCAGTTTTGCGATGTATTATGCGACAACCCGACAAAATACGCGTTGCGCTTGGCCCCTGGGGCAGTTCAACAAAACAGGCGGTTTTCAGTCAGCGCACGCGCCTTTTGCAGCAGATTTTCATCCGGAAAGAACGCATCAGCCATTCGGCAGACCGCACCAAGGTCCAGCGGCTTAGCTCTCCGTCCAGGCAGCAGCGGATCGCCCCGCGCGGTGTTTGCCACCATTCGACCGGCTTGTGCCCCGGCCCAATCGTAAAAATATTCTGAAGCTGGCTTTTCGATGATGCGCGTTTTTCCGCATCACCAGGCACCTCTTGGTGTCGGACACAAATGCCAGCGCATTCCCGTCGCGCCAAGGCCAAGGACCATCCCGACCTTGTAAATATCGATCCCCAAGCGCCGACACGCCGCCTGTCCAACCCCAAACAGACGCCAGCGCTTCCATCAGTCCAGATGGCCCTTGCGTGTGACGATCCAAGTCGCGTCCTTCCAGATCATAGGATGCCTTGTCGATCGGTTGCTTCGACAAAGGCTTCACGGCACGCGCTTATGTCCAAGACGTGTCTCGATCTCAGGGACTCCGGCCATTATCAGAGCGGCGTACATGCCAACCGCCGGCGTGAGTGAACTGCGGAAGAGTGAACGCGCGGTCAGGGCGCAGAGGATCACGATTGCCCGCTTCCACCGTTTCAGAGATCGCCTTAACCGACCCATGTGCCCGAACCGGCTAAGCGCCAGCCCGTACCGCGCCAAACTCAGGAATTCCCCACGTTTGCAGGGCTTTAGCGTGGGCATTCATCCACGTCATGAACGCACATCGGACTGATTGCGGCATTCCGACGACGACACGCACCCGTGGTTCGTCCCCGCAACAAACCAGAACGCCGCCATTGGCGACCGACCATAGCGTTGCCGTGGCGAGGGCATCGCCTCTTGACCGGTCAACGCCGGTCCCATTTGCCATTACCACATGGAGGAACACGCCTCGACTTCGCAGATGAGGTCAGCACCGCCTGCTGCGCGCCCAAGACGGCGGTTCGCCCGAGAGTCTTTCGTTCCACAGCGGGCATAAAGGTGATATTATGACCCCGTCCGTCACATCCCGGCGCGCGCCAAGCTCTAGATCGACCCCCAGCGCGAGCCGCATTATCCCCGAGATAAACCCCGCAGTGCTCAGTCCTGCGCCGCTATCGCGCCGCGCCTGATCCAGCATATCCGTTTACCAAGCGCTTTGCGTGCCGGTCAGAATACCACTGTCCTTCGGGTCCGCGTATAGCGGTCGACAGGGCGTAGGGTAAAAAGTCGTGGGTCTCTTTGTCATAATGTGATCTTGGCTGTCATGAACCATCAAAACCACATTTCCGTGAAATATCTCTCCCCACTTGCACCCGATTGCGAAATGAGGGTCGAAATTCTATTCGCATATGACAAGGGAATGATAAAGTGTCTGACAGATGATCTTTGGACGCACGCGACGTCGGTTGCTTGATCTCTTTGCAGCGCCGATTGCCGTATCTCGAATGCCGAATGGCCGACAAGCAGGCATGTCCGCTTCTGCCTGCTGCGACGGTCAAGCCTTGACAGACGCGGCGTCATCGGCTATTGCGCAGACGTATCCCCGACCAAGGCAGGGCATGGTTTTCAGGCCTTTACAGGTTGCAATTGGCCCCGCCATAATCAGGAGAAGAAACTGGCCGAGTTCATTAAACCCGCAATGGCGCATCGCGCCGAGGTGCTGGAAATGGTGTATGCCACGACGGCAAGCCAACTACCAGAGCGCGTCCTATGTCGTGACATCGCCGCTATAAACCGGTTTCTCGAAGATTTCTGTTCCTGTCTGCCAGCGTCGAAAGCGCCCGACCAACGTAGTGCTGGCGAAATTCAAGCGACACAGCATCCCGATGTGAGCGGATATACGCGGATGGAACGGCCGAATCTCGGTAAATTGCATCTCGCTCGAGCGCTATCCCACGCGGATCCCGACGCAACCAAAGAAATATCAACCCTGAGCTGAATAAGGGCGCGTTGTGAACCGTCAAAAACCTCCTCGACACATATGCCATTAGGGTTATTCGCTAGGGGAACGTAATATGTTCTCATCAGTAATAGAAATACAAACGAAGAATATCAAAATTGAAATAAGATTTTATAATATCTACGCCGACGCACGCTGTTCTCATTCATAAAAAACGCACGTTCGAGTATTTCCAGGGATAACCGAACTCCACGCGACATTCTTGTGTACCGACTTTTTTAAATTGACCGTGTATGATTGTCTTCTCTCGGTTCTCCCGAAGTGCGGAACCTCCCGGAAATTTTCCCATATGAATTAGAAAGTGTTTGTCTTTCGTTTTAATACGGACGTTGATCGATGCAGTCGCCCCCCAATCGTGAGTGTGTTTCCGCGATTTTCCCTCGCCCAGACTCACACCGTTATAGCATTGCACCAAAACATCGGGCATGGCGCTCAAGCAAACCAACGTTGATATAGCTCTTGGATAGTTCATCCCGAACACTCTGAACGCCCATTGCCTCGTGGTCCCCCACCAGCGCGAAGGCCTGCGATCCGCAAGACGCATAACACTTCTCGACCGCTAGCATTCTCTTTTCGGCAATGCGTTACGCCGCGCAAACTGTCGATCCAGTATAAGACCGCGACATGGCTGCCAAGGCACGCCGACGCCCCGACAGGTTTTTTGAGGCTGTGTGGGCGAATTCGTTACGAGGCCGTAGCAGAAAACTTGAGAAACTGCGCCGGTGCAACCGCTGTACAATAGCGTACTGTCGCCCGGCGCGGGCCCCACGTCAATCCCGCCTTGTCCTGATCTTCTTCGTCGGTGCGAAGGTGAATTTCCGATATTGAATTCGTCGCCGGGCAGGGACCGTTGTTGATGTTGGGGGGGGGGATGTAGCCGATCAACGCTGAGCCCCACGGAAGATAATGCGCTTCTGTGCCCCTTGCCGGGTCGGTGCATCCAAACCTCATACCGCATAAGCGCTCAGGGTTTTAAGTCTCGATGTCGGCGGTTTTGCCTTGAGCACGCTAAAAAAGCTCAGGACGCTGAGATCCGATATCATCGCGATTTCCAACACTGCAGGATCTGCCAAAGGCGCGGTCCGCCAAGCCGCACGCAGAATACGTGCCCCTTTGAATAGGTTCAACAAATTAATCTCAACATTTTAGGGAGATTAAGGGCGGACCATATGCGCCCCCAAATTTTACTGAAGTTCCGGACAGTATTATTTCTCTTCCGAGACAATCCAGCCGTCGCACAAAAGGAGCCATCGCCGAGTTCGCGTCAATTTTCGCCTACTGCCGCTCTGCGTTGTCGCCGACGAACGCCCGGTTGTTGTTCCGGTCAATGTGAGGTTTCATTCAGGGCCATTCGCCCGGTTGTTTCAATCGTCCCGTTAAGATCGCCGGTCAGATCACCGCCCGAGATGTGCCGTTACCAGATCAATTTGACCCTTAACGGTCATGTTTCCTCGTTCGTTTGCAGATTCGCATCGAACCGTGATGGAGAGCTGTCGAAAGTCAGCAGTCAAGATTGAGGCCGCAACAACGCGGTCTGCATCATTTTCCATGCGCTGCGCAAGGATTTCTCGCTGTCGGCACCCACAAACCGGCGGACGCCGGTATATGTCGCCGAACCGGAACGCTGGACATTTCCTCAGCGGTGGTGATGTTTGGTACTCTTTCGTTTTCCTCGTTAGTAGTCCGCCCAACTACTTTTACGCACGATTCACGGCGTCGGCTTTATGTCCCAGCTCTTAATAGCAAGCAATACCGTTGCTGCTTTGCGCATGCACTCAGGGCGACTGCGATGACAGGGTTAGCCAAGGCGAGTTTGAATGTGAGAAATTTCATGAAATATTCACTTTCTATACTTACGGTTTATACACTGTCCAAATTGAACAACTTCCTGTTTTCCCAGAGACTTTCAGACGTCAAACCCACAGCTCACAACATTTGAACGAACGTATGTATTTGTTGCAGAATTGACACTCGTTAAGTTGTACTGTGCTAATTCATTAATTGAGGGTTAACCGAGAAATACATGCACCCTCAGTTGTAATGAAATAGATTTTAGCATCCATACTGTAGCGTTCATTCAATAAATCCGACGCGGAAAACTCAAAATCGAAAAATATAAGTTTCACCAAAACAAAATGTCATCCATATATACGCCCCATCGATAGAAAAGGGTGATCGATTCGATAACAAATACCGTAAAAATATTCTTTTTAAACCTCACGCAGGCTGACCTGCGGATCGATTAAAAGGTGTTACGATACCCTTTTCGACTTCGTCTACCCTGAGGGTATTATTTTTTCGCAAAAAAGTAGAATAATCGACGGATACTCAGCGCGGGGGGCTAAAATTTGGCTTCAGGCGCAAACCGTTCGGGGGCAATCATACAGACCTAGGCGCATCAGCTCGAATAACGTCCTCCTTTGTGGCATCCGACGGATATTGTCACTTTTGCCAGTGTCGCGGCTTTTGTTTGGTGGCAAGTGATGACAGCGAACGTCAGATGGAGATGATCTCATGACACATCGACCCCGATCTTCTTTGCCGCAGTCGACACCTATTTCGACGCGATCCAATGACTGTGATATCCAAAAGCTGAAAGCCGGGTTCACCCGCAATCCAGCTTGTTGATGCCGACAACGATCGATCTTTGTAGAGCTATGACAGCTTTGTCGCGACGTTGCGGGGCGTCTGTCACCGGCGTCCAAAGACCAAACCGCGTGAGGCCGAGGTATTATGATCGACCACCTGTCGCCGGATCAGCTGCAAACGGTCAAAATCCGTATTCGCGCGCATCAAAACATCTTTGTCGACCCATCTGGCTTTGTGGGTGAGAAGGTTGCAGATCGTTCCCAGATCTGGCCACCATCGAAAGATACGCTGGGGCGCGCAGACGGCGGATGACGAAAAGCGCCTAAACCTCGATCAATCCCGCTTTGGCAAAGCTATGGGTCAACGCCCCCATCCTCGTCCCTCGTCCCGCGACCAGGTCTTTAACCCTGCGGATAGACAACGCCCAAACGCCAGTCAGAACCTGAAACTTGAGGGCGCCAGAGTTCCTCGGTGGCTCCGCGTTTGGTTTCGGGGTCTATCCGAAACGCCTATGGAATGGACACAGCTCCCCCATGCCCGAAGCGCCCTCGATCTACGTCTATCAGGTCGATGCGCCTTATTGAACCTGCCAGAGTGTGACACGAATTGGGTCGCTCAAGACCCTCGACACCGCGCCGGCCACCCGCGATAGCGTCGGGAATGTGCTAAGGAGGATGGTGACACCGTCGCCTGTGATTAAGGACCTGAAGATCAAAGGGCCTTCGTCCGTGTTAAAGTCGGAACCAGGTGCGCGGCATTCGGTTGTCGACGTCGATCACGACATGACTGCAAGTTCTGGAGTCGCCAAATGGGCTGAATCCCATTCGTAAAGAATAGTGTTGGATAGACGCCCAAAAAAGCTGGATTATCCATCGCAAGGCGGAAGCTATCGACGTGCGGTCGCTGCTGCTACGACGCACCACCACCGTGGCTACAGCACCACCTGAATTGCCGGGGGGCAAAGCCCTGGTTTCGCTTACACCGACGTGCAGCCAAGCGGCTGATACAGATCACACCGAAGCGCATGCCGCAAAACAGGATTTTTCACTCGCTCACACGCCAACATCCGAACGAAACGCTGCAATCATAGCGTCGTCCATGGTACTGGCGCAGGCAGAAAAAACGAGCCTAGCCTAGCTGCAGATCAGAAACCTTTGCGGAGTTCTAATTCCTAGGCGCATGGCCCTAGGCTCAGAACCACAGCGTCAATCATCGTGGGCCTTTGGCGGGTTTCCTCCACAAGTCGCCAAAGCTTCAACGCTGGACGCTTGACAGTCGCTTGTGTAAGCACTTATTTTTCCATTGCGTGTCTTAAATCCCTATCAAACCCTCTTTCGCCTCGTTCTAGGCGCGGTATTGGTAGCGGCTTTTGTGCTGCCCCCCTCGTCGGCGCAGCGAACGCTGATGCAACAGGGTGCACATGCGACGCACCACACTTGGGCTGATCTGAGAATGGGCCTCTGGAATTCATGCGCAGCAAGCTGCGGTCGGCTTCAGCCTGCGGCCCGACGACACACCTGACAGCTTTGAGGCGTGACCAATGTGCGGCGGCATTATGGCATGACTGCTGCCGCTTTGCGCAGGTCCGCAGCACGCTGAAGTGACAGCCGTTCAATCCCCTGTTTCGCGCTCAGCTACGTCCATGCCTCGGCCGACGCAAACCAGGCCAAGCTGCGCCCCCCTCCGAGCCTGGACCTGATCGCCGCTGCATAGCGCATTTTGGCGCCTGTACGATACATTTGCGTCCGCGCAAGATCACCTTAAATTCAGGTCAACAAGATCCATGAAAAACAGTAATTGATTGCAGGGAGCGATGCTCCCTGGACCTTGGTGGCTTGCGCAACCCACGCTTCCGCCCTTTTCCCGATTCACGGACTGCCTATGGGCAAACAGCCACCCCCAGCCGAAAGTCGCCGCGAGACCGCTGCTGACAGCAGCGCGCGTGGCGGCCGCCACACCGCACCTGAACAGCCCTTTGCAGGCTACCGCCGGACGTGGCGTGGTGGAACCGCTCGACTTTGGCGACGGCTGAACGCGAACAGGCACGATGCAGGGGATGAACCACGATTCGTTCTGGACATTGAAAACAGCCCGCTGTCATCACGCCGCCGTTCTTTTGGCGCCTGCACCAGCCTCGACCTGCCCGTCAGCTATTCCGCACGCCGATGCGGGCTTTGCCCCGTTCGAGTTCGCGCCACTCCAAAGCGATTGGAAGCGCACCGTTTGGCGCAAGTTCGCAGTCCGAAACGGGGCCACTTTTCGAAACAACGTTTCCCGCGCCAGGTTGGGCAGGGGCAACAATTTAAACCGTCTGCC
>Ga0163217_1090030_pt1 | contig 11751 bp, 14 predicted proteins | sample SynspAceP_FD_185933 | JGI IMG/M metagenome (GOLD analysis project Ga0163217, IMG submission 185933) | Saline lake microbial communities from Ace Lake in Antarctica - Synechococcus sp. Ace-P (PacBio error correction) | ecosystem: Environmental > Aquatic > Non-marine Saline and Alkaline > Saline ... | reverse complement strand
GTTCGCTGCAGGCGCTGGGCCACCGAGCGACCAGTGGATCGGCCGGTCGGTGAAGCTGGCGCAACTTCGGCTGGATCGGGCAACGGCGTGTGCGATCCACGGCGTTTTTGAGCGGCAAGCAGCCGGGCCCAGGCGCTCCAGCAGATCCTGCAACCGGGTTGCTCGCGGCTGAAGGGCTTGCGTTCGTTACGAGCAGCAGTGATCTTTATTGCTGCGCGAACGATCGCTCGCCAGCAACTGTCTCCAGACCCCGAGATCGTCGTCACTGTTTGAAGCGATGGTGGAGATGGGCCAACGCAGGCCCGCCGTGGGCAGCGGAAACACATCAGGAGGGCGCCACGGGCAACGTCACCACAGCACCTGACGGAGCAGTAGTCGCGGAGCGGGGGAGCGGTCCATCTTCCGTGACAGCCTGAGTACCAAGCCGCGCCCCACTCTGCTTGAGCCATGCCACGCGAGGCGGCGAGTGTAGTCGATCTCGGCAGGCGGGAAGGAGGCAGATCGATGCGGTTGGTGGCACCGGTGGGTTCTCGTCGTCGCGTGTCGGGTCTCGAGGCCCCAAAAAGCCCTGGATCGAAACCTGGGCGTGGCGATGCGTGGTTGATCGACCCAGGGCGAAAAAAGTCGAGATGTTCGCGAACCAGGCAGTGGGGATCCAGGGGCTCGGCTTTTGCGCAGCAAGCGGACGGGCAGCACTCGCCACTGGCAGCCAATTGTGCCCAATGCAAAGGGCTGGCGGTGCCAGCAGAACCTGAGGTTGGAGCCAGCTGGGCTCGCTCCTCCTTGAATAGGCTTCCTGCCACGACTGCGGCACCGCAATGGGTAGTGTGTTGCCAAGGATCCCAGACCGGAAAGTTTCAGGGCCAATGGCACTTGCAGGACCGCCGACAGTTCTGCGCGGTGGGGCTGGGGAGATCGAAGAGATCCCCAGCGCACCCAATTAAGCCGCCCCTGCTGGCGCGCCACAGACCCAGCCAGGGTAATGGCAGTCAGCCGCTCCTGCTTGGAGACGGGCCGCTTGTCAAGCTCGCACTGACGAGGCATAGGGCTATGCAAGTGCAGTCGCCGTGTGGAGTAAGCGGGAGCTGGAATCGGGGGACCAGTCGGGGTGTGGTCAACGGAAAAACGTTCTGCGCTGTACGCTTCTTAGTACTTGCCTTAAGATCTCGCGTCTAAGCCACAACAGATCATTAGGAAGTTTGCCTTCCACAGGGCCATCACACGAAAGAGGCATCAGGCTAGAAGCTGGTTACTGTCCTCTTGGTACTGGTCTCATAAGGACCGGCTGATCAGGAGGAGGAAGCAGATTACCTATTGGAATTGGATTCGGTTCCAAGTCATAAACAGGCAATAAGCAGACCAGACTTTCGACTGACTTTCGAGGGGATGTTGATCTTGGCATATCCAGCTGCGCTATCGCTTGAGTTTGACAGAGAGTTTTTGGCGTCTCAGAAGAAGCGATATTGATTGATTCGTATGCTTGATAGTGCAGGTCACCTTTATTTTCTATTTTACTTTTGAGTGAGCTCATCAATAAAGGGATCGGGAGGATGTTGCAGGCAAAATCACGGAGTTCCAGCTGCAAATGTCCTTGCTCACTAAAGATACATCGGATCTGCTGGCCAGGCGGAGCGGGCGTGAATCTGAGTTCGAGCGGAAGCGGAGGTGATGCCCGGCAGGGGCCTGGCGGGCTTGTGTGTGCGCAAAAGCTGGGCGCTGATCGCTTCGGCATAGGGAACTGGCCAGCAGGCGACGGTGCGGCGCAGGATGCGCACCACTCGCCTATCCAAGTAGGGATTGGGGCGATCAGGTCGTCCAGCTGGTGCCGGTGGGCCCAGGCATGGACAGAGCATTTCACTCCGGTTTCCCACAGGCCGGCACCCACCGGCCCTGCTCCTGCTGGGCAGCAGTCGCGGCGGCAGCCGCCGAGATCGTTGCAAGGGCCTTCGGCCAGGGCGGTGAGAGCAAGCGCTCCAGGATCGGCCGGTTGCACTTCGGTGCTGATCGCCTGAACACGGGCAGGCTGGGCGGGTTGAGGGATCGAGGTGGCGGCTCATCAGGGCAGGCCCAGCCAGAGCTCGTTTCACCACGGCGGGCCGCACGGTGCGGCCCACTCGGTGGGTCGAGGCCTCGGGGCCATCGAGCGCACGAAGAAGCGCAGGGAATCTTCGATCAAGGAGAGGAAAGTGTCCCAATGGCGATTGGAGCCGGATGGGGGTGCGGAGGCGCTGGACGTTCCGCGATCTCCAGATCCGCTCTCAATGCGGCCCCGTTGCATTCTTGAGCATGGCGGCGTTCCCAAGCGGTTGGCGGGTGCAGCTCGAGTTACTCTCCTGTTCCGCCACCAGTCGGCCTGGTGCGCACTCACCTGCAGGTGTTAATGGGGGGTGACCATTTGTTCGTGGCGGGCTGGCCATCGAGCCCACCCGCCAGGGCCAGGCCGCCACTGGCTGATCGCGTGGCGCAAACTCACCGGCATTGGCGCAGCTCGGGCGCGCGCTGGACCCACTGCAGGCCATCAGTCGGCTATGCAGGCTCACCACGCCCTGGAGGGCCCGGATCACCAGACGTTCTCGTCGGTGAGGCAGAGGAACAGGGGGAATTGGCCGGACCCTGCAGCTTCTCAACGATCACCGCCGGGTGACCCGGCCCTGAGCTGGGGATGCTTGAGGTTCACCAGCCTTGCGCTGGCGAACTTGCAGGGCAACGTGAGTTCGTTGGCCAGGGTCTCCTCGGCTGCTGCTGCAGGATCGCAGCAGGCGCGCTTCTCCCTCAGCCGCTCGCGCTGTTTTCATTAAACTCAAAAGGACTTCAGGCACATCGCTGACGGGCACTGAGCGTGTCGGTGCTTGGCGCGTCCAGGATGCGGGTTCGTCGTCGAGCAGATCGAGGTGGCCAGTAGCGGCCGAAGTGCGTTCACCAGTTGCTTGGCTTGGCCCAGCCTCATAGCGCTTGCAGCAAGTTCGAGACATGCCGTAGCTGGGCGTAACATGGTCACGAATGGGATCAGCCGGGCTGGTGGCCAGCGTTCCGGCTTCCGCACCCCTTCGAAACGGCTTGCCCGTGACGACATTAGCCCATGCACAGTTAGGCACGCCGCCCGGCCGCCGCCATCTTGCAGGAAGCATGCCCATCAGCGGCGGTTGGCCGCTCGTTCGCTTCGAGAGGGGCGAGATCACCGTGGTGCGCGCCGGGCATTGTTATGCCGGCCGCAGGTTTCGGTGGCAAACACCACCTTGCACCCTGCTGGAAGGAGTTCTCGATCAGGTTCCTTCCAGGCGCAGCACCCGGCGTGGTGTGGAGGCATCCCGCCCTGGCGCGTCGGCGTGGGGGCGCCTCCCGCACCGCCTCGGCGTGGCCGCACGAAGGCGTCAAGGCGGGGCGGTCGATCACCCGCCTGCTCCGGCCTGCTTGACAGGCAGATCGCCGAGGTCGCGCACCGCCTTGTGCGGGCGGCGGATGAGATGAAATAAGAATGGCGCGGCAGATGTCGCGCTCGGCTTGGGCAACACGGAAAGGGCAGGGGGGCGCTCGGCTGGGGTGGCTCGAAGTCTTGCACTGCGACGCTCGCCTTTGGAGCGCGCCACACCTGGCCAGTTGGGGATGCAGGCCCGTCTTCTCGTCTGTTGAGAGGGGATGCAGCCCTTTGCACTGCAGAAGTGAAGGCAGGGAGGGCACGGCCGGTTGATCATCATTACCAGGGTGGTGGGGCCATGTGCACCCGCTCAGATCAGTCGGCTGTGAGCTGACGCGGACGTTGGGCACGGTGGCGAAGAGCGCCACCAGCTGCACCGCCGGTGGGCAATGATGATCGTTTTCCCAGACTGTGCCGCTGGAGTCGTTCATGTAGTGGCACTATCGAGACCACCGGCACTCCACATCGGCGAGGGGTCGTCGCCGCGATCACCTCCGCGTAAGGCATGTTGCGGATGATTTCTCGGTGGTCATCACCACGATCGGAGCCCCTTCGGTCGTGCTAGATCATCGGTCATCAGGGCCGACTGATCGGCACCGAACTGCTCGCGGGAAATCGCGAAGTTTCTGGTTGGAGAGGACTTCAGCGGCGTCGTGTAGAACACCTCTGGGCCGTGGCGCAGGGCGGTGGAGGCGTATTCGCCCACGGGTTTTGCCGGGACCCGTGGGGCGCTGACCACCACGAATTGCCTGGTTGAGGGCATCGAGCGCTCGTGCTGAAAGGGGATGCGAGCGGAAACGGAAAGAGCTTGCTCAAGGGCAGGCACTCAGCCGATGGGAAATCCCAGGGCAGGGGGAGGTGAATCGCGCCGCCTCGGGGTTGGGCGTCGGAGCGACAGTGAGCATGAACAAACTTATGGCAGCGGGCCGTGGGCGACTGCATGGCTGCCGATGCCCGTTTGGCGTCCCGCGGTGGTTGGTTCGGACCCTTCTTCCCACTGAAGCGAAGCTGGAGAGGTTCCGCCGATCAGCGCCGCCAGTTGCGAAGTCAGCCCGCTGGAGGCTGGCTGCTTCGGGCCGACCAGCCCAGGCTCCCCTGCTGCTGGACTTGCCAGTAACGACTACTGGGCCTCAGGCGCCATCCGCGACTACGGGCGGCGGCCACACGCGCCATCGGATGTCAAGGTCGGGGGCCGGGCTCACGCTGATCAGCGGGGCAGCCGGCCGTCCACGCACGCCTGGAGAGCGGCTGGCGGCTTGGTCCGGTCGGGAGCGGGTTTAGCTGTTCCCCAGCGGCTTTCAGGCCAATCTGGCGGCAGTGATCGCCCTGGTGATTCGCCACAGCCTGGTTGCTGGCCGACAGGACTGATCAACATTGCTCTTGGGTTGGGTGCGCGCAGCGGCGCCACGGTTGCGCGTTTCGCACCACAACGGACAGCGCCGCGCTGGAGCCCTGCTGACAGCAGCGCTGTGGGGATCGCAGCGGCGGCTACTCGTGCTCACAGGAAGCGCTTGTTAGCATGGAGGGACCGGTCTGAGCTGGCCGTCACGCCGGCCTCGCCAGAACTACGGGGCTCTGTGCTGGTTGATGGGCCCGCCCTTGGATTTGCTCGGATCCGGTGGCGCGGGCCTGGCCATGGCTGGCGGGGGTCACGCTGATCGCGGCACTTCGGCAAGGCCTTCGGAAGTGGCGGCGCTTTCTGGCGGCGATGGTCGAGGTGGTGGTTGTGCGACTCAGGCGCCTGTCGTATGAGACGGCCGGCCGCCCCTGGCCGCCGCCGCCCTGGCGGCCCTGGAATGCTGGGGAGGAGCCCTCGATGGGCGCCAGCTTCAGGCGCGCGCCCGCCACTTGGGGCGGGCCCTGAGAGGGCTGGGGCGCCAGGCCGGGGAAGCCCGATCCTGCCACTGCGCGGTGGGCAAGCCCATGGGGCCCTGGGCCTGCAAACAGCAGCTTCGAGCGCGGCGGCCTGTTGAGCGTGGCATCCGGCCGCCACCGTGCGACGGGCGCTCCAGGCTGCGAGTGGTGCTGCGCCGCGTTTCCTCCGAAGCCTGGAGCGGTTGTGCTGGCCCTGGGGCACCACCCAGCGAGGCGCGGCATGAGTTGCGGTGCTGCGCGAGAACATGTCAGACATGGCGGAAACCTGCGCCTGCACTGATCGCATGGCACGGCTGGGCGGCGACAGCGGGACCTGGCACCCTGCAGGCGCTGCCGAACGGCGCGGCTGGGCCTGGGAGCGGGGAGCGCGGTGTATGGCCCCTGACGCACGGCTCCTGAGTGGCTCCCGGCCAGGGAGCTGGTAGGCGGGCACGTGATGGTGCACTTCGCTCGGCCTGCCTGTTGTCGGCAGCAGGTGCTGCAGAGGCGTTATGCAGGGTGGTGCTGTGGCCAGCTTCGGGCGCTTTGTTGCGAGTCCGAGTGGGGCGGGTTGGGCACGGCCTGAGGCTGGGGCGCCCGGCTGGAGGCGGGTGAAGCCCAGGCCAGCTGCGGATTTCCTCACCAAGGCGGCGGCACGGGAGTCAGGTGCCCTGCTGCCGCTCGGCCGGGCTTCCGACTCAGCGAAGCGATCAACGCGCAGCGGATGCTCCATGACTTGCGCGCATGGAAACCCTCAGCGGCCTACCAACGGATTTCCGCCAAGGCCGGCGGTGCTGATGTCGAAGCCGGTAGGATGGGGTCGTGGCACGATCAGGCCGCCTGCTCGTTTGCGCCAGTCGCTGCCCTGGCGAGCGCTGGCTGAATCGAGACGGCAGGCCAAGGCTGCCTGGGCGCCGACTGTTGAGCCGGTTTCGATTGGGCTGGAGAGGCCCGATGAGGCAGCGCCGGGCGCAGCCAGGCTACCCTATCGAGGACCTGCTTCGATTTCGCAGGCGGGTGAGGGACGGCTCGAGCGCCAGGCAGGCGCTATGAACGCGGAGCAGAGCTGCAACGGCCTGGCATGGCGCTGGCCAACATGCGCGGGCACTGCCCTTCCGGCGAGGCCCCTGCGTCTCTGGGGCGGAGGGCCCTTGCTGGCTCGGGCGATCGAAACAGCAGCGTTTCACGGCTGGCCCTTGCTGCGAGCTGGACAACTGCGCCGCCCTGCTCGGTTGAATTAGGCCGCCGAACGGTTACTGGGACCTCAACTGGGGCTGCCGGCCAACTGCAGGGCGCTGCTGTGGTGGTCCAGCTTTTGCCCCTCCATGCTGGAAGCGCCGGGCGCCACTGGGCGGTGGTGCCAGGTCTTTGGGCGCGGCGGGTGGCGGCCCTGGCGGTTCCCCGGCCGGCAGTTTTTTGCCATGGGCCAGGGCCGCCCAGGCGGCTGCCTTGCCTGGCGCCGCCTTGCCTTGCCCGTGGCCGCGCCTGGTGGAGCTGGCCGCCGGCCTGCGGATCGAACGTTCGACACCTTGGGCTTCAGCCGACAGCTCCGAAGCGCCTGAATTTTTGCGCAGATCGAAGCGTGGGGCGGCACCAAGCCTGTGGCCGTCAGCCCGGGAAGTGGGCCGGATCGAGGGCCCATTGGCCGCGTCCGCTGCAGAGGGTGGCGGCAGCGACTGAGCTGGGAGATGCTGCTGCTGGTGGGGCAGAAACCCGCGCCATGACTCCTCTTTCTGCCAATGGACCGCAGCGGTGATCGTCTGCGGACCGACACGATGTGGGCAGCCGGTGGTGGCGCCCTGTGGTTCGGGCTGAGGCCGTGACTGGAAGCCGGTGCCGTGCGGGCTCGAAGACGGCAGGCGACGCAAGCGGGTCAGGCCTGCTGGGCTCGTGAGGCCGAGGCGGAAGGCGGATCTGCCGGGAGGCCTACCGCTACAGCCATCCGGTCTCCCCCAGGGCCGGCGAGCTGTGAGCACGACCTGCTCGACCAGCCGCCTGGAGTTGCGATCGGGACGGCCCCTGGTGGTGGAGCGGCGGCGGACTGTTGGTGCCGTTGGCCGTGACCTGCTCGATGGACCGGTGCGCCATTGGGACTGCGGTGCTAGCTGGTGGACCGCAGCGGGCCTGGGGCACCTATGAACACCACCCTGCTGTCACGGTGGAGGCCCTGGCCCCGGGGATCCCGCATGCGGGCTGGAATGTTCAAAGGACCATCCATGCCGACAACCCCGCAGCACCCTGGCGGTCCCTGCAGGGTGCCCCGTGCTCGGCTGTCTGCCGCCCGCTGGCCTCGCGTTTCAAAGCCCAGACCCTGGTGCGGCCTGGCAACGATCCGGGCCTGCAGCGAGCCTCACCTTGTAAGTAGCGCCTGACACGCACCACTGCTGGTCAGCAGGCTTGTCGTGCTCTCTGCAGGTGGGTCTGTGACTGTTCACCGACATCGAAAATGGCAGCGGTTTCGGAGGGGGTCAGACTCTCCCTGGATGCGAGGGCCGCCAAAGTTCGACCCCGCTTGCCGTTGAGCCTTTCCTCAAACCTGGCCACCAACCTCTGGCATCCGACCACCACGGTGGCGGCAGTGAGCCGCGCTGCGCGTAATTCGCGGCCAGTGGCGCCTGCTGGAATCGGACCGATGGCGCCGCCTGATCGATGCGTCAGGCAAGCTGGTGGGTCACACTGCACGGCCTATGCGGAGACCCAGCATTCGCCGCGGCATCGCGCCAGGCCCTGGGCTTGAGCAGGGTGATCTTTCGCCAGATTTTCGACCCAGGCCGAGGTCTGTCGATGCGGCTGAGCGCCGCAGCGGCTGGAGCGTTGTTTCTTTCTCGACAACGGCTCCACCGCCGTGGGTGGCCTCAAGATCGCCTGAGAGTGGGTGCGGGAACCAGGCAGCCCTCGGGCGCCAGCTGATCGCTTTTGAGGGGCTTATCACAGGTGACACCTTCGGGGCCTGGCCTGAGGCAGAGCGAATGGGTGCCTGTTATCCGCCGTTCGAGCCTGCTCTGCCCCGTCGCCAGGGCCCCTGGCCGGCCAGGTGGTGGGACACGAAGCGTTGACGAGGCCAAGGAACGCGGCCCTGGGCCAGACTGAGAGTTGCTGGGTTACCACCGCTGCGGTGATCCTACGAGAGCGCTTGTGCAGGGGCCAGGGCATGGCGATTGGTGCGAGCCCGAGGTTCTGCGGGGGCGTGCACGGAGCGCGTTTAACGCCAGGCTGGGGCCGTTGATCACCGATGAGTGATTTACCGGAGCTTCGGCCGCAACCGGTCCCTTGTTCGCCGCCAGGCGCCGGCTCCAAACCTGACCTGCCGCCTAGCTCTTCCAAGGGTCACCGGTGGCTTCCTGCCGATAGGGGGGTGCCTTGCCCGTGAAGCCCCTAGCGGGACTTCATCACGCGACGACCCCGCCACACCTGTATACGGCCATAGCTTCACCGCCAACCCCGTGGGCTGCGCCGCCGCCAAATGCCAAGGCCTGGCCGTGCTGGAAGCACGCCAGGGCTGTCTTCGGCAGTTCGCAGCGCGCCATCAGCCGCTGTTCTGCGCTGGCCGCGCCACCCGCGGGTCTGCCGACCGCGCCTGCGCGCGCACGATCGCCGCCTTTCGATCTTTGAAGGTGGAGATCCGGCTATCTCACGGGGGCTGGCACGCCAATCCAGCGCCATTGCCCTACGGCCATGGCGTCTTCCTGCGGCCTTGGGGCCATGTGGGTTTGTAACCTACTGCCGCCGCTCTGCTCGATGACGCCAGCTAGAGAGCGTGCTACGCCGCCATCGAGCGGCTCGACCAGCTCTTGAATCGGCGCGCAGGTCAGGGATCGGCGCTTGGAGCTTGCCTTGGGATCAGGGCCCAGCCAGGATGGGCTGATTCCACGTCGGCAGGAGAGAGGCCGTGGAGGAACAAGGGCCGGGTGTGCGGCCCTGCTTGCTGCCAGCTCACTTTGAGTTCATCGACCTCCAGTTCAATCAACGGCACTCCAGAGGGGTTGGGGGCAGGTCCCAGCTGTGGAGTTCCGCCGGCGTCCGGGCCGCACCCAGCTCACCAACAGCGCTCAAAGCGGCAAAGGATGGCTGTAGAGGGGGGTTGGCGTGTTGGCAGCGCGTCATCCGTGTCGTTGTTGGGCGAAGGGCGGTCTGCACCGCTGGGCCTCCAGCAGCTGATGGAGGGTGACAGCTCCATTTGCCGCACCAGCCAGGCTTGATGGCACAAGAGGCTCAGCAGCGGCCCGCCAGCAGAACCAGAGGCAAACACTCCGCCGAGAGGGCCGGCGACCGATGGGACTATTTCTCGAACCGCCACCAGCATGGCGGGGGAGTACCACCTGCACTGGTTGTTCATAGGCCCGGCGTTTATTTGGGGATCGTCAAGGTGTTGAGTAGCCAGCTGCGAAGGCCGAATCTGTTTTCCGCATCAGCGGCCGCAGGCGAGTGGATATCGGGGTGATTAAAGTTGCTGAGGAGAACGGAAAGCTCGCCGCAGATTCTGGGGCGGGCGCTCTGGGGGAGCTGCAGGCAATTGTAGTGATTTGGGGCCGACCGAGGGGTGGCGGTTTCGCTTACCTGCACCACAGCCCGCAGCTGCGCTCTAGAGATTCCCTGATTGATGGTGGATGGCTGCTGACGCAGGACGACCGCGGTGTGGTCCGCTCTGGCCTGGCACGCCCATCGGCAACGCAACGGCGAACAGTTCTGGGGCTTTGCAGCAGAGTCCTGCGCCACTGGAACAGCCGCTCAACTCCGGCTGTGTCGAGGGCGCGATACTGATTTCCCAGGCTACTACGGACAGCTCTGGCCCTGAACAGCTGCTGCGGCAAGCCCCGCACTCTTCGGCTGTCGGATTGGGCACCGGCGGCGGTTTTCAGGATAGCCCTGGCGATCGCCTTACCCAAGGCCAGGTCACCGGGTCGATTCGGTGGGCCGCAAGGCGGAAAGGCCGTACGAATAATGGGCCATGGCCCATGCATGGGGTTTGGCCAGCGGGTCATGATGTGCGCTGGGAGCGGGCGGGACCACCGGCCAAGAACCTGATTTGCCGTGGCCGCTTCGACTGGCCAGTGGCCAGGGCCGTGGCGGCCGGACGCGTGGTCGCGGGAAGTATCTGGTGCCCTTGCTGGTACCACTGGCCACGCCTGCTGTATCTCGCGAGCCAGTGGAGCCAGCCGATCAGCAAAGCCTGGAGCGGGCGCTGCAGCCACTGTTGCGGCCGCCGGCGGGTGGAAGCGCTTGCGACCCCATGGCTCCGTGGCGATGCGCCACGCCGTGGTGCTCCGCTGGCCCTGCCCGGCCAGCTATCCAGGCCGGTGGGCGTACGGCCAAGTTGCCACTCGGCGTCCTCTGCCCCACAGGGGAGCCGAGGATCGTTTTGGGAGTCGTCAGTCCGCGGGATCAGAAGCTGGCTGGGGCTGCCCCCAGCACGCTGGCGCAGCGGACGAAGGAGGTCTGGGATTGCCTTGCCCAGGGGCTAATGCCCAGGCAACGCAAGCAGCTCGGCCTTCAAGAGAACGCCGTGAGTCGAGGATCGGCATTGGGCCGGGGAACCAGGTGGTCACCTGGCCCAACGGGCCATAGCGGGCCCGCCGTAGCTGTCTCCGATCAGGCTTCCAGCAGATTTGGAGCCGAGCAGCACCGGCAGGTTGATGCGCGGGCGTGTATCGGGCCACTTCGGCAGCCCTTGGCCAACTGCTCCAGGCCAGGCGGCGCGAGGGTTCTCTGCCCGGGCGTTCTTTCCAGGCGCTCCAGGATCGGCGGCACAGGGCGAGGAGACTCGCAGCAAGCCCGGCTTCCGAGGTGAAGGTCGAGGATCGGCCGGGACGGCCGCACCAACATGATCGTGTGGATTCTGGAGCCGAGAGGCAGAACGATCGTTGAACCGTTCGGTGCAACGGGACAGGAGTTCGTTCAAACGCGGCGAAAGGGCTATGCAGGTGGCCCCCCTTTGTCGGTGGGGTGATACGAGGCCTGGTCGTGGCACGGGCCGCATTCAATCGCGGGCGTTCTGCTTGGCGATGGAAATACCGTGCAGATTGATGTAATCGAAGGCATCCGGATTCGATCGCCTCAAGGGAATTCGGGGGCAGTTGGCGCACTGGGTTGGAGAAACCGATCGAACGATCCGGCCCTTGTGAGCTTGCCAAAAGCCTGTGGCCACTCAGGGCAACCACGGGGAGCAGGGGGTTGCTCCAAGGTGTTCGGGGAAGGTTTGAGGCCGTGATTGGCAGGGGCATTGTGCAGTGCTGAGTCTCCAAGCCGCTCGAAATGGCGCTCCAGTTTCGCCTCGACACGGGCCGGGTCTGGGTTGGGTGGACCTTCGTCTGTGCAGGAGCGGCTGGGGGTCTGGCACTCGGGGCAAGAGCAGACCAATTGTCTTTTTGAGGTTTGCCGTAAATGGGCGTTTCCGTTTTCGATGTGGTGCATTCCCACCGACCGGGCGCGTCGGAGGTGGGCCGAACTGTCTGGCTTGTGGCCAAGTGATCTATCCTTTCTGT
>Ga0163217_1034298_pt1 | contig 11751 bp, 11 predicted proteins | sample SynspAceP_FD_185933 | JGI IMG/M metagenome (GOLD analysis project Ga0163217, IMG submission 185933) | Saline lake microbial communities from Ace Lake in Antarctica - Synechococcus sp. Ace-P (PacBio error correction) | ecosystem: Environmental > Aquatic > Non-marine Saline and Alkaline > Saline ... | reverse complement strand
GACAAAATTTATCTGTTTCGCGAGTGGCCCGAGCGAAGGCAAATCCAGATAGAGCGCTTACAGAACAGGCCTTCACCAATGCAATTGCGCATAAAAAAGACGGAGGCAGGCCTTCCGCTTACCTTCTCAATAACGGATGAGACAGTCATTGGCTTCAGGTAATGGCTCGAAAGGGAAGCAGCATTTTTTAAGCTGTGGAACTCGACGGCACTGCGCCATAGCGCCACGAGCCTTGATGCAGAAGATTTCTATTATCGTCGGTGACCAGCAAAAAGAACACATCGTTCATGAGGAGGGGGCGCTATTTTCTGAGCTTACCGAGGAGCCATTCCGAAGAAAATTCTGGCGAGGTGCGCCTTACTGGTTTGTTGAACTTGCTAGAGGCGCGGGCTTTGGCTATCAAAATAGCGCCCGAGTCATGAAGAGGAAGGCATCCGCAGAAAACGTTCCACCTTCCTCCTCAATCAATGTGGGATTCTTTCGAACAATCCAAATGGCTCTGGAACGGATATCGAAAGACCTAGGCATGCTTATTTTTCTCCCCGGTCGACGGCTTATGTGGCCGCCTTGGTAGGACATGCCGCGATTCCAAATTATGACAAGACCGGAGCCGGTAATGAACGGAATTCTTGGCAGCATTCGCCTTGACGCCGAATATCTATCCCGCGTGCCCTTCCCGGAGATCGTGAAGCCATCGCCTCCGGGCCATTCCCAAAGGTCGATAAAGCGGAGGAGCCTTACTATATAGACGAGCGCTGCATGAAGGCCCTGCATGGCTGCCGTGGTCTTTCAGCCGGACCACGACCAGAACTTTGGCGTTTGTTCCTCCCACGGACAGCCTGAAGCATTAAAAATCAAGCCTGCACCTTATCTTGGCAGCACTGCGGTCGACACTTCAATCATGGATGTGAACGCAGCATGTTGCATTATGCCTCCATGGCATCACGTTACAGACGCCAGCGGGCAACATCATGTCCGGCCTTGACGTCCTCACCTCTTACGCCATGGCTTTGCCACAGAGATGCGGGCGCTGGATTACGCCGATGGACCGTGATCGCAATTACTCCATGACAGCAGCGGGATGTAGGCGCACCGAATACTACTCGCAGCCGGGAGCCGGGCCAAATGGGTGGAGCTACACAAAAAATTCTTTGAAATGCGGAGGGACCTGTCGCGCACACATATTCCGCTCTTCGGCGCACGTTTAAGCGGCAAATTGAAGCAGCGCAAGATAGGTAGGAGCACTGAATCCCGGGAGTTATGGGTGGCCGCTGTAACTGTAGCAAATCAGTTGTCCTGGCAAAGTTTGCCTGTATCGGCTGGGCGGGTAACGCGCCTGATGGCACAAGCGAGAACAGTAGTGGCGTACCGGCAGCCTACGTGACGATGCAGCATGGCGGAACGCAGAACCTGCCTGCTTGTAGCGCCGGAAAAGCCCAAGAAAATCCTCCACAAGCTGCGATGATGTACTGGCGGAGATGAAACTGCTGGAGGGAAACAGACCAGGCAGCGGCCAGCGCCTGTGGGCCTTGACGATCAAGAGGAAACCCGTTGGCTAAGCAGCTCAAAGTCACTCGCCCCGAAGCTGCGCTTGCAGGTTTGAGGGACGCAGCCACAACCAACGCCGTAATCAAAGCACTGAAAGCGTACGGCGAGCGATCAAGACATTACAGGAGGCGGTTTAGCCCCAGTCACCCTTCGGGCGAATCGCCAAAGCAAAACACGTGAAACTCTCGGCGGGACGGAGAGTTGGCATCTTCTTGAACCACCATTTTGCGCAACCCTGAGTGTCGCGACTCTTTTACGAAGAAGCCGCTAAAGCCGGTACGACGGCGGCGCGTTGTTAAAAACGAGTGCTGGCCACAGGGAATTACACCGGGACCAACGGCGGCGAAGTGGCGGCGTTACACTACTTAGCTGCGTATGACCAAAGCGGAATTGCCGCGCAGTTCATCGAGGTGGAGAGGGAACTGGCTCGTCAGAGAAAAGCAAACAACCTTGCTCCGTGAGAAGTGCTTCTTTGAAGCTTTAGGCCGCTTGATTAGCTAATAAGCGCCCCTCGGGACGCCCTGACGGCAAGTAGGTTGCCGTCAGAGACATTCGCCACTGGTTGCAGATTCGGAATGAGAGGACTCTATTCTCAAACTCAAAACAGGAAGTGTTATCCGTGTTCTGTTTGCGATTCGCACCAACATCAGCATCACCGGCACCTCACCAATTACCCCGACAACAGTAGCCAAACGCCGCGCCGGATTGCAGCCAAACCAATGCTATGGCGGCCGCCACGGCGTAGCTCAAAGAAATTACTGGGCACCGATCATGGCTGCGGGAGCCGCCACGCTGTGTGGCACACGCCAAGTTTTGGCCCATCCATAAGCGATGAAGAAAGATTCAGGAAACGTTTGTATCGTCAGGGTATGCAATGAGGACAATGTGGGTAAGGGTTGTCAGGATAACCTCCCACCCTGAAACGCGAAAAGAGCAGGACGAGGGTAATGATTCCAGCCGGATTAAAGGGCGCACCGGCGCCACCTTTCATGAAAAACACATTGTCGAACCAGTCGATACCCTTTCGGCAACCAGTTGCCCGGGCCGCGTAAGTAAACCGGCAGCGAAGTGGGAAATTCACGATATACAGCAACGGACCGAAAGCACGAGGGTGCCCTAGGGACTGTGATATCGGATATACCCAGCAGCAGGACAACGATTAGGCTGCGAAGGGCCACGAGCATGACAGATCATTAACGGCGACCTGCACCAGCGTATAGGCCGGCTCCCCCTGTTGGTGAGGATTAGCTCCAGACCAAAACACCAATCGCCGTGCATGGCCGCGGCCCCAGCAGGATTGGCGCCTGCCAGATTACTGGCTTGCCAGCTCAATCGGATATCAGGGCGCCAAACACGACTCGTGAGGAAGAAACCAGGCGATGGACGAACATGGTGAACGGCTTGATCAGCCAGTTAACGGCCGTGTGATTCACCAGCCCTTTAGGCTGTCTCCTGCCACCCGCAACGCTTGAAGTCAACTTTGCCCATCATCGGAAAGATCATGGCCTCAGATCAGGATCGGACCGGAATGGACCCTTGTGCATATTCGAAGCGCGATAGCGTTTCCGGCACTACCGGGGCAACCTGCCCAGCGCGACACCGGGCCACAATGGCCAAAGGCGACCCAGATCGTTAAGTAGCGCTCAAAGAAGCCCATTGCTTTCAGGCGGGATTGTCATGTGCGGTGATACCCCGGTATTCACGTGATGGGCTCCTCAGATAGCTCGTTGATTAACCCGCTTCGATAGCTCTTCGCGCTTTCTTTGCGCGGGATCGGAGTAGCGATCGGTCAGGTAGGGCACTGCGGTTCTCGTACCAGCAGGGTGAATGTTCATCAATTCTTTCCATGACGTACGGACGATCCGGTTCATAGAACGGTGAGGGCTTCATCCGATCGTTGGGCATCAAACTCCATGAACGCTTTAAAGGTAACGAGGATTGTTTGGGATGGTCACCATCCGCATCCAGGCGTCCCAACAACCCGGCAACTGCGTTGACGGCATTAAACGATTGGGAACCCGCCGGAGGACCTGCCATCACCGCGAGCGTCCTTGCCCTGGTGGGGCGTTAACGCCCCCCATCGATAACGGAATCCAGTCAATCTGGAATTCATAAATTGCCGGTCATGGCCCCCCGTGCCGCTCCGGTGAGCACCAGACCATTGCCTTCAGACCACTGCGCCATTCCCGTAACTCTGGACTTTCGGATGCGACGCCTCCTCGGCATCGGCAAGTGGCAAAAACCGCGCGGGTTGAAGATACGGGTCTTCGGCGGCCCATCGCTTCCAGCAAACCTTGCAGCTTCTTCAAACGAGAGGCGGACGAAAAGGACCGATGGCTCTCAGTGACCCGTTACCAACAACAGGAATGCGCGGCCGATCGCGAGGGCCGGGGTGCGGAAACAGGCCTGCTTGAGGGCGCCTCGAAATGATTCAAGTCACGTTCGGAAGTCGTGGGGTCATTCAGGGGTTTGGGTCACTTCTCCGGTAAATAATCTTTGACACCACGGGCCGCATCGCGGGCGCTTCGCATCACGCCTTACTACGTGCCCGACGCACCCTTGTCCAAGTCGCCATAGCCGACCAGCAGAGCTGCGGATTCATTGACGGAACGGTGTGGCCTCGACGGGCCACCGTCCATCGGGCTTCTACGCATGCCCAGGCGTCGCCCAAGTGCTGAAGCGAGGGCCTGAAACCCCGTGCACCAAGATGATGGTCGTCAACAGGTTCTTCCCTGCCATCGGGCCAGACGACACCCGAGTTCGGTTAATTCGGAGAATAGGGGCTCGCAGTGAAAGCACACCGCGCGCTCTCGCCTTCCTTGACCGATGCCCATGACAATGTCGGCCAGGCTTCCGACAGGCGTGTACGTCCCGCCCTGCCGCTCGCTTCCAACTTCTCGTCGCCATCTCGAACAGAAACCCGTCCATCGACATGTCGGGAAGAAACTGATGGGTCTCTCAGGGTGACCCAGGTGGCCTCTGCCACTTTGGACACCTCCGCCAAAATCGAGCGCCTGGAATTGCCACCGCCAAATCACTAGCAACGCGCTTTTGATCACGGAAGTCCTCGGCCGCGGGGTAATTCCGCTGATTGGATCTGCGGCCCTTTATACGAGGCCCGTCCCATGGCATGCGGGATAAAAAAGGCTGGCTCCAGGTGCGGTGGCCGTGATTGACGGTTCTTGCGCTGTACTGGCCGTGATTCGTATGACGTCAAGCTTCCTGGCGGAACAACGGATTCAACCCGCAGGGCCGATCCACCGGGATTCTTGGTAACGGCGCCGTAGGCCGTTGAGTAATCAATCCAACCTGGTCGCGCGGGCCAGCCCCGATCATGGTGCCTTCGGCATCTGCCATCCCGGTAGGAACTCCATTGCGCCGGTGAAAAAACAAACCGAACGAATCCCGAGCTTGGACGCCAGGCACCGCCTGGGTTTCAGGGCTCTCGGTTCCACAATCGGAGTCCCAGCTTGTGACGGCGAAGGGAAATAGCCGGTGCCAAGCCCGGCTTGCCCCCTCCAATCACCAGAACATCGTTTCTCTCATACCGCACTGGCCCCCAAGCCGGTGTTACCGGCTGTTGCACCTGCCGACCGGGCCCTTCACCAGAGATGTCTCCATGGCGGCGGTAGCCTGACTGAGATGAGCGCTGCCAAGGCAATTAAAGACGAACGAACCCAGAGCAGGCTGTAAGTCCCCAGACCTGGAAAAACCCGCCGACAGCAAAGTGCGATCAGCCGCCGATGGCATGCCATGTAGTTAGAACCGACATCCAGCGAGACCACCATCCTCCTTGCGCGTAGCTGACGATCAATAGCTGTCGAGGAGGAGTTGACGGCGAAAAACAGCACGCCAAACAAACCAAAAGAGGGCCGCCGATTCAGGACCGCCCCGACGAGGTCCAGCAGGATGAGACCGACAGCGATTCCGGCGGGAACCAACCGCTAAGGGCGCGGCCCAGGTCAGAGCCTGCGCCATCGGGTGTTTTGCCAGACCGTTTCGCCCGGTAAAGGGACGGTGCGGATTGGTCTGACGTGCCGTAAAGCAATTACCCAAGTCGCCAGAAGCCGCCGACCGCCAGAAATCCCAGCCCAATGTCTCATGGAGAAAGCACCGGCCAGGGCGACACGAACCAAGACATCTCGCTGCACCAAACAGAAACAATTCGGGCCGCCGAGAGGATGTGATCGCCCGGCTCTTGGAGAAAATTGTCGGCGAAACTTGGGCTTGGCTTTCGCCCTACCCAGATTTCCTCGCTTCAGGCTGAGTATGCTACCGAGCCAGACGATGGCGAGAACGACTGCCATGCCCAGAACGCGGCCCCGAAGCCGACAAGGGCCAGTAGAGCCCCACGAGGAAAAACCCTTACGCCCTTGAGGGCGTTTTTGGAAAGCCGCAGTGAGATGGGCGGACCCATATTTGTACAGGTGTGCCTTGGGCGTCGGCCGGGAAACCAGTTGTCTGGACGGCGCCTTGGCGCTTCATCTTGTGAGGTCCTTTGGCGATCCCCGGACAGCGCTCTGAGCTGCCATGACCAGGTACCGTGAGACGGGCCGGCCGGCACGGTCAGCTGAGCAGGGCTCCACCTGGAGTATGAGCCCCAGGTTCATTGATGCGGTTGAGGCCCCATTGGCGGGCGCCCAGCCAGCCGCCGAACCAGGTTGGTCACCATCCGAAGGATCGATTAGAAACAGGAATAGCATCGCGATTTTGCAGCGGGCTAGTACCCCAGATTTATAGAAGTGGAGTACAAACCAGCAGCCGTAGGGGGGCTCCGTCCGTGAGGGAAGGCCCAATAGTTCCCTGTGATAACCAGGTATTGGCGGGATTTCGTGACAGTGCGGCCAAATTGCTTTCATTGTCTGCCGGCCTAGTTTAGCCTGCCGACGAGGCGAGCAGTTCCCACGTCGGTTTTGGCAATAAGCCCCCACTCATTGTCATACCAGGCGTACAGCTTCACTTGGTCCGTTGATCACCACGTGGAGAGAGCGTCGGATTGATGCGGGAGCGGGGATCGGTCTTGTAGTCAATCGGAGACCAGGGGCCGCTTCTTTCAGAGCCGAGGGATGTCTTCAGCGGCCCCTGCTCAAGCGGCGGCTCTAAGCAACTCATGACGGCCGTTACTGAGGTCGGGGCTCCACTATCGAATACACAGTCGGTCAGCGGGACGCATTTGCCAGCGAGGCACACGCACTGCGTGACCGTTCAGGCGTCCTTTCAATCGGGAAAGATGGCTGTTTGAATGCGTTCGCCGAGGCCCGTCGTTGGTCGGGAATTAGGACTCATGCACAGGCCCGGGCTCGGCGCAGGTCCTTATGCGGGCGCATCGAGAATCGTCTGGGTATTGTTCGTCGTGGATCGTGGCATTGCTGCCGTGGCGGATGCCTAAATTTTTCATGGATGACTTCACTTACCGGTGCAAGACAAGTTGGTGGATGCACGAGCGGCAGTGGGGACGATCCGATGCTGGGCGGGATCGAAACAGGTCGTCATTAACACCATGACGACATTCAGCGCCCCGGGCTCTTCAACCGGAGCGGTCCACGACGACACGCTTTCACGCCTTGATCATGGTAGGCGTTAAGGGACATTCCATTTTTTTCATTTTGCCGCTCGCTTCGATCACTACGTCGCAGCCTGGACCAGTCGGTCGTCGTCGATTTAGTCTGCCGGCTCGTTCAGGGATCGCTTGCTGGTCTACCGACAATATGGTCGCCGTCGGCCTGGGCATCGTGTGCAGCGGCCGGGGGACCGAGTCGAAATCAGCAGATGCGCATAGAGTGCCGGTCCCCGCCAGGGTCGTTGATCCGTACAATTCAACATCAGGCCAATCCCAGGCCGCCGTTTAGCGCCAGGCGCCCCATTCGACCGAAAACCATTTTGATACCAAATTTTCAAAGAATAAGGTGACTCCATGTTTAAGCTGAGAAAAAATTGCAGGCGATTACGGACAGCGGGTTGCAGGCTTTCGTATTACCAGGTCGCTTCCAGACGGCGGAGGTCTGCCTGGAAAGGCATTCTCCACCAGTGCTGCCGGCTGCTAGTCGTCCTCGTTTTGCCCAAACTCGGAGATTTGGGATGGATTCGGTAGAAAACCCATTGTCCCTCGCGGTGATCACTGACCAGATCGCAGGCTCGCAAACTGGGCCAAGTGTCGCGGAAATTTTTGGGCTGAGACGACTCCAACGCTTCGGCAGATCGCACACGCAAAGCGCATCCCGAGCCTTGCGAGCAAACATAACGCAGCGCAAAAAAACGGGTCTCCATCACGAGAGGCCACTTGAAGAATTTTGCTGCGCCATTACCGTTCTCTTTTCCTTTTCATCTGCCTTCCGGCGTTTTTGCTTCGTCAGAATCAGGCTAGCCCAGACGGCGTCTTGAGGTCTTTAACGGGACCAGGTTGAAATCAACCCAGACGATCGTGCACGGCTGATCATTCAATGGCCCAATGGATCGTGTCAAAAAAGGCCCTGCCACATTTTGGACAGGATGCCCGGGCTCGATCGCAGAGGGTAATGACATAATCGAACGTCCGGCCTCGAACTCATGAACCGACCGTGCTCTCTGTTTGCGAGGATGTCGATGCCTTGCTCTGCCATAACCTCAACACCAAGGATGTAGCCCCACGAGGCTGAGTGCCTTGGCGCTAGCGACGTTCAAAACAGGTCCTCACCGCCAAATGACGTAATAGTCCTTCGGCCATCTGAGAAAACGGGCAAAGAGTGCGGTGCACAGAAACAAAAACACGCGTTTTCATGCGCATCGCCTGCTTCGGATATGCGGATAAGCGTATATTAGTCTTGAAGCCCAAAATCAAGCCGCCACGTGAAATTTCTTCCACGGGCGATCAATCGCTGGGGCGGACCGGGGCGAATCTCACCAACTCAGTGCTCGCACCGAACGAAAACCCGCGCACTTGAAGGGTCTGTAAGGCCTAGGACAGGGCATTTATGTTGGAACATCGTCATCTATCACAACCCCGATTGTGGCACGTCCAGGCAATTACACTTGGCGATGATCCGCAAACGCGGGGATCGAGCCCCATGTGGTGGAGTACCGCCAAAACGCCCCCCGAATCGCAAAATGCTGGTGTCGCGCATCGAAGCGCAATGGGCATCTCACCACGCGAGAGCTATTGCGTGAGAAAGGTACCCCTTTTCCATGGAACTGGCCTTAATGACCCTGCCCAAGACCGATTGAACGCAGCGTATTGATAGCCCATGATGGCCGATCCCTCCTTGATTCAACCGGCCTATTGTTCGTGACGCCCCGAGGCGTGAAGCTGTGCCGGCCCTCCGAAACTGTGCTTCGATCTGCTGATACTCCCCAGCAGGGGGCGTTCATCAAAGAAGATGGTGAAGCGGGTTGTCGATCTGAAGTCAGCGGATCAGGTAACTCGAGCCAGCCACTGATCCCGGTCAGCGCAGTATGCCACACGCACTACCCGGGACAGCCTGCTCACCAATTCCAGTTCAGCGTGAAAGGTTATGGGTGCTCATTCCAGAAGGGGCCTGACCACTCCGGGAATCCCGAAGGGTACAGTGCAGAGCAAGCGAATTAACCGATGGACATTTAGGAGAACCGTATGATTCGTGCCTTCTGCAAACGTCACCCCCTGCCAGCCATTCGTATTGCGCAGTTATGCGGCACCTCCCTCTGGTTCAGTGTTAACGCGTAGCTTTCGCTTTCCCGTGAGCTTGAGTTTTCCGAAGCACATTTAGGATTTCCTGACTCTGGCAGTGCAAGTTCCGGGTTTATTCGTCGCACACTTGGCATGGCGATTACTGGCTTGGCTGACCGTTTTCGCGCCAGTCATGTGTGCCCGTTGCAGCCTGCTTGGCGCCAGTTACTCAACGGTGGCTTTGTGTTGGCCCGCAGTGAGCCCACCCTTAGATGTAGTAATGCGCTTCATGACGGGGCTTTGCCTGGCCGGTATTTATTTATCGCTGGGGATTGAAGTGGTAATTTCCTGGACGCCAAAACATGCCGTGCCGGCTTTATCCTGGCTAGTTAGGGATGCTGACGTGAAAACGGCACTGCCCTGCCACTCTTTTTGCGTGGCGCAACTTCGGGATGTCATGGGCAATGGCCAGAGTGTGCAGCTCGTGCTTAGCCCTGGTGGGCGGTTGCGCTATGGTTCTGGTTCTTGGTGATGGCCCCCATCTTCCGAAGCGTCATGGTGGGATGCGGCTTCGTGAAGGAATGGCTTGGTTGATTGACAGGCGCGTTTTCGAGCTGTGGCGGGGGTTACTTCGCGGCCAACTTGCTGGGAAACTCTATACTTTCTGGATGTTAGTGCCCTTGCTGATGTCGTGAATGTGATGAGGTTGCGGACGTCTTCAACGATCTTGATCCCTGTGCTATCGTTCATTTTCAATTATTGCGTTGGGCGCGATAGGGTGTGTGGGTGGTGGCTGGGATCAAGCCGGATCATAGGCAGCCAGCGGGTGCGCCCGTTATTGCCATTGGTTATTCAGGGTTCATCTGTCTGATTTAACCCTTTTCCTCATCTTGGGCTCCGGGGCTATGGTTAACTGTGCTCTGGCTCTGTGGGGCATCATCGTCATTGCTGATTCCCCACAGTTTTCTGGCATTAGCTGCCATTTTAATGCGCCACAGGAATTTCATCGGTTCATACACTTGCCATGATGAAGATGCCACTCGGCTTCGCCCTGACGCTGCCTGCCATCTGGAGTTACCCAGCGCTTTGCTGAGCCTTCACGCACGTGGCGGTAATTTTATGGCTACTTACCTGGTCCGGTACTGGGCCTGGCGCATTTAGGGGGTTGGGTGGCATCGGAAAGCCAACTCCGGATAATCCGAAGCAGCGATGTTATGGTTCTCTAGAGCGTTACTACTTTATCAACCAGGCAATTCCGAATACCCAAAAATTGGCACTGCAAAAGCGGAGAGTTACCGGTTCACCTCGGCAAGACAGGCAACGAAAATTATTTGATTGTCGTGGACGACCAATTCCCATCCTGAATCACCGGCCCGTGTCGTGACGCTTGTTGCCGGACATCCGAAACTGTGCTGACCTTCTCGACACCTTCCCAACATGGGGCTTCATGAAAAAGGATGGTGGCAGGTTGGATGCGGAAGGTCAACGGATTTTAAATAATACCCGAGCTTTCAAATTCATTCCGGCCGGAAACGTAACTGGTGACCGTCAACTACCGGCTGATCCACAAAATCTACTTGCACAGTTAGAAGTCACGATTTTAATGGACACGAAAAACAATTGAACCTTAACTTCGGATAATGCTTAATGTTTATGGTTTGCGCAAGCCCACCCCAGTTGGGATTCCTGGTTACTTGAGTACCTTGCGCGCGCGATCTCACGGGCCAAGTTTATCGCGCTCTTCAATGCCACTCAAATCGGCGAAGGCTCGTCGATGGGAGGTAGAACTTCGAGAGATGGCACCAGGGCTTTCGATACCGCCATCACACGTCGCTGATGTACGCCGTTAAGAGCCGTAATTGCTGCTAAAAGGCCAGGACCGCCGTTGCGTTTGCAAGAGTGTTTTTATCTGATGATAGGGTTCACCCCATCTTACCAAAGGGCTTGGCAATCTGCGCTCCTTGGCAAATAACACAGCGTCGTTGTATCTGAATGACTCTAAACTATTAGTAGATCCATATCCTTACTGATTTAACCAAGATATTTATTTGCTAAACATTTTTCTCCTTATTTTATTCTTTTTTGGGGTCGACCGAGCCGCGTCCTCGTACCACCAAACGACAATTCTACTCGCGCTTCTTGTTATAGGGGGGCGGGTATGCCACCATTCGCATAGGTAAAGGGGTATTAGTATGGGACATGTAGCATAAATAAAGACGATCAGCTTAAGCGTGTGAAACGCATCGCTGGTTCAGATCCAAGCGGATTGAAGGGACCTTGGAGTCAGATTCATGACTGTGCCAAAAAAACGCTTCATCTTGGTGGCTGCCACTCGCGGGCCATCAACCGGCTTATTGATGACGAAAATATTGAGGATCACGCCAGGGCGGCATGTTGCTGACCCCACTCTCAAGCGATGAGGACGTAGCAAGGGTGTCGAAGAGCTTCTCGAAAGCCATTCGGCGCTATCCAAGTGAGAAAAAGCAGGCTGAACTCAATTGAAACAGCAACACTAGCTTACACGCACGGAGCACTGTAGTCTCGGCTCGGCACATGATGAGAATTGCAAGGCGCACCCTCTG
>Ga0163217_1015415_pt1 | contig 11752 bp, 13 predicted proteins | sample SynspAceP_FD_185933 | JGI IMG/M metagenome (GOLD analysis project Ga0163217, IMG submission 185933) | Saline lake microbial communities from Ace Lake in Antarctica - Synechococcus sp. Ace-P (PacBio error correction) | ecosystem: Environmental > Aquatic > Non-marine Saline and Alkaline > Saline ... | reverse complement strand
AGCGTAAGAAGTTGTCAACAATAACACGCCTCACCTAAGTGAGCCCGCGGTACCGCAAAGAGCCAACAATTAGCACCAATTAATGCCACAATCGCGTATTATAAAAATCTGGGAGATCCGCGCAGCGCCGAGTATTAAACCATTATGGCTTTATCAAATAATAAAACCACGCATAATGAGAAGGGCTTCTTGTGAACTGTTTCACAATAACCATAAGAATATCTTTAAGCCAGAGCTCTTTGCGGACCATCTCGAGCATTTCACTGCGAGCACGCAGTCTTTTTCAATCAAAATCAATAATCATAACATCACTGAAGTTACCAAAGACCGCTTATCTCCCACTAAAGAAAAAATCACGCTACTGCTTGACAACATCTTTGCAAGCAGCATGTCTTTAATGCATGCGCGACATCCTTTCTTGCATTCCTTGACCAAGGCTCTACGACCGCTTGAATAGTATAGGTTGATGACAAACTCGAATACCAACTTTCAATATTGGTATATCGTCCCAAGGTATAACCGAAAAAGCGCGAAAAGCCTTGTTTACGTATCAATACGGCCGAAAAACCCACTAGACCAACCAACGCAACAGGGTGGCGTTATACACCCATAGAACATCTCTAACGAATGGCATCCCTTGATTAATCCATACAAATATCACACTAAAAGAGCATTCTATATAATATTAGGTCAACAGACATAGATACGCGAGAGCCCAAACAAAACAAGATAACGCCCAACTTATTTTGTATGTTTTTACAGCGCCTTTTTATTACCTAATTAAGCACATAATCAAATCCACCACAACTGAAACTGCCTGCCCACACGGATTCCCATTCAAAACCCATCATTTCAAGAAAGTTAGGCACTCTACCTCCCGCCTCTGCATCAGTACAGACCCCGCTAGAGCATCCCAGCTATTGAGGATGAATTCGAAAAGCCATGCACTAATCCTGAAGCAACATGACCAGCAGAAAGCGCCAGGCGCCAAAACGTCGATGTTCACAATGTCGTATCCAAACACCGCAAGAAGATCAAAATACGCAGCAAGGCGCGATTAGAGGCGCCCGACGCCAATAATCGCTGCCCCTTCAGTTCTCTTGATCGTGAATGAAAGCACCATTAGATTACGCGCCTTACCACGTCTGCGCAAAAAAAATTCGTCTCGTCCGGTGCAAACCCAAAGCCAAGTTAATAACGTCATTAATCACGTAACCACCGAAATACACCAATAGTCCCATGCCTGAGTGTTTTGTACCGTCGATTCGCATCGATCACCCAAAACGCCACTTTTCTTAGGTATTCCGTTCCTAGCACCCAAACACCTTCTCCTCCTAAAAAACCAATCCCAAGAAACCAAGGCATGATCACCTCTTTAGCCTCGTTTCTTACACTCACGTCTGCTCAGAAACGAAACTGTCGTCCTTACCGTGACCGACAATCCCAACTGGCGAATAACCTGAGCACGCTTCCAGCTTTCTAATGCCGATTCTAAAATTGCATATTCATTCATTCTATGCATCCTTTTATTAATCAATCCACATCTGAATTTTCTAATCATTAATTTTGACGCGGAATTTCTTCGAAACGCCTGACGAATATGGATCTTGTCCTCGTCTTCCCAGCAAGTCAAAACCCGCTGTCGTTCTTACGTTCTGAGAATCGTTGTAATCGGTAGCGTATTGCGTCGTTGAAGCGTATCAAAACCCAATATGTTGAAAATCGTTTGGCGCATCAAAGCCATTTCACGCAGTGCCCATCTAAAAAACCACGCACGTGAGCGTTGGCGCAAAAACCATCGACACGTTTCCTGCTCCACCAAAAAAACATGAGCGGCTTTCTGCCGCTTCGTAGCCATCGACTGCGCTATTCCACAAAAAATCAGGACACATCAAAAGCATCTCTTCAATCATCATCTGACGGAAAAAGTCGCTCGATTAATGCCAAACACGTCAGAATTTCATAGTTCAACCAACCCCACACGAGAACAACCAGAGCGAATCAATTGCTCCGATACGAAGCACCGCGCCATCTGGTTATCCGAACAAACAAATCCACTCGGAATGTCCATATGACGATTAATGCCAACGACTGGAATATTGTGGTGAACACACTCTTTGACTAAATTCCCTGCGGCTGCCCCATGTAAACAATGACCCCAGACACCGAAATTGCGATAAAACGTCGAATTGCATTTCTAATTCTCATCATCTTCGCACCTCCGTTACCAGCGCTTTGATAAACCCTTTGCGGGATCGCCCAAAAGCCTTTCTAACAAACGACTTGCGAAAAGAGCACTTTAAACGCCGCGACCACAACGCCGAGGAACTGACTGGCGTGGCGGGGAATCCGCGCCAAGAAATTTCACTGATAGCCGAGGTCAGGCGCGGTGGACTAGGTTTACGCGCGGCGCGCGGCGCGAACGCGCCGAGACGAAGGTACGAGACCAAACGGCAGGCGCGGGAGACACCAGCGAGTGGTCGCGAAAACGAAATCCCCACGCCTGAGTTACAGATGCGCCCTGCAATGTCGCGAGAATAGAAGCGATCTAAGAATCCACTAAATCCGCTGTTCTGACTCGCGAATATATCTTCAGGCCAGTTCAGACAAAGAGAACGCATCAAAGTGCTGTAACGAGCCAAAGCTCCGACCGCGTGAACAGAAAGTTAGATAATCTCACAGCAGCTCCTCGAAGTACAATCGTACAATAAATCCAAACCGAGGCTGAATGGCAAAAAGAGAGTGGTCTGTGGAAACCGTCCTTTATAGCCATATCGCACTCGAGATCCCGAGATTATCGAAAGTCGAAAAGCACACTCATTTGCTGTTCAGAGACTAATATTCAAAGTATAAAGAGAAAGATTCTTCATTTATTCCCCATTCACGGTTGTAGCCTGACCCGTTCGACAAGTTGAAGTCCTATGTTAACCGCCACGAACAGACACAGTATCGAAGAGGCCACCCAAAGAACAAAGTCGGGCGCAAAAATATCTGAGCAACATAGACCACGGTAGATGCTCTGCCACACGACAGCCCTTGACCACACGCACCTAAAGCCAGGTCTCGGTACTCCGATTCGACCACCTTTGTTCCGTTGATGAACACAACGCGCACGGCGAGAGAGAGAGTACCGAGATCGAGAGTCGCATCACACACAAGCTTCACATAGTCGTCGCACCATGGCCATTAGGCCGAGCAGTGGTGCTTCGCCGAATGCTCGAAGTGTAGCGATAGAAACTAAACGCACTACCTCTTGAAGCGCACTAACGACCCACAAGTCGTCTCCACGAGTATACCACGGCGCTCTCATGTAGGTAAATCACACACCACCCGACACACACCGCTCGAATAACCGAGAACGTACGAGAGGAAGTCCGACGCGCCAAACGGTCCAACAAAGCGTTGGCACAAAAATCGCTGATCGGTCTCCTGATAGCGTGCGACAAAAAAGACTCCGGCACACGGAGCTCTCTACGAGGATCATGTTGTATAGACTAGCGTTGCCTATTCTACACTGTGAGCCCACTAAGTGTCTCAACTCGAGTAGACCTTTCTTACTGGTTTGTTTATGCTCTACAATCCAAAAAAGCGTGATAAGGATGATGTCGTGCTTTGCTTAAAATATATGAAGACGAGCAGCAAATCAGCATCCATGGCCTACAAACCAGCCAAGAGCTATCACCGGTCTTCCAAATAAGGCGGCGTGCCCGTGCTAGCTTCGGCGTACCACAGTGGCGAGTAAACCATGGTGTGGTGCCGTAGAAAAGCCATGTACCAAGGAGAAGAAAGGGCCGGAAGCAACTCGACCGCTTGCATATCCCGGCATTACGCACCACATAGCGCCCAAGGCACAAATTAGAAGCACACCGGACAACTGGTATCTAGTGACGGCGCACCGCTAGATTGAGAAAGTCGTGCTGTACGGTGATGAAGGAACCCAGAGAACAAGTATATAGAGCCGACAAGGCACCCCGACCACCCAAAATGCCTATATCGCGGCCTGAAGACTGGGCAATCCCAGTGTGATAAACACAGAATCTAAACGAGAATACATGTGGTCTGATTTCGAGGGAAAAAAAGTTGGAAGATAAAATGTTCTACCGCTTGCTCACGCCATGTGCGCCGTAAGTAAACACCAGTGGTGTTACAAAGGTGCGATGTGGCGACCACAGCACCCGTTTTTAGCACCCGAGAGACAGGAGAACGCGTTACGACATGCTCGATCGGCTACCCTAAGAGGTAAGACGTAAAGGAGGCTGAACCTACCAATGATCAACCACATAGCACTCCAGACGTTACAATCAAACGTACAAATAATGCAAAGAGCCCTGGTCTCCTCAAGGCGGCTAGTTGTTGAAAAAATATACTTCTATCCTGTGGAAAAGTACCCACAAGGGGAATGGCCCCGTCACCCATGCAACTAGTTGGCCAAGATGCGGTCGCCGCAGGTTAACATCCCCACGAACTATGGCTTCGCCATTGAGTGGCTGTCCCTCAGAGAAAGTAAATAGGAGACTGTGGGACGAACCTAAACACTCCAGCGGCAAAGGCACGCACGTAGAGCCACTTGCGACCAGCGTCGGTTTGGTGGTGAAAAATGATTAAAGATAGATTCCAAATGGCTTTGTAATCGATACCAAACAAGCCCCGTATCGGCTATTTTGTCACTATATACAAAAGGCGCCGCCGCCCCCGAGAAAGAAAAAAAGAAAGAAGGTCGCCCAGAGAGCTCTCTCGGACGCTTATTGTTAAATACACCGTGTGTTCATTAAGGACAGATGGAGCGAAACAATGGTGAACAGCAAATTAGAAAATACTGAAAAAACAAGCCACCGGAATACGCTCGACCGCTGCTTGGCCTCATACATCGGCTTCCAGCTGCCGCGGCGAGATAACTTTTAGGCTCACCCGAGTTACTTTAAATTACATGTTGAAGGCCAGATGGTTACCGGTCTTCATCCGATCCGATCTCGCAGCAAGGTATCACACAAGGGGTGCATCTTATAACCACATTCACGCATGACGCGCAACGGATCTATAGCGCCGTCACCAAACGGAGATATACATGATTGCATCCATACCAGCCAAGTAAAGGAATTACAGCGCTTGAAGTATCAGAGTCAAAGTTCCTCACTGCAGGGAAACCAATCTAATGGTCAACCATTACAAGAAATGCCGATATCACTCAACTCCCACATTATATATTATTTAACCTCACCCAGCACTCGCAACCACCCGTTGAAACCACAATCATTTGTCACAGTGCCTCTTCAACAGAGCATTATGCTCTGATCAGCGGCCCTTAGAAGGATCATACTCCGTACTGACTGAGTTCGCACCACGGTATACTCCACTTTAGACACGTACACATAATCACTATTTACAATACAAACCGGCCCTATTAGGATTAATTAATTTCGCTGGGAATACCCAAAGCGATAACTGGCCGCCACGCGTCGAGCACACATCCCTTATTACGACTCGATACACCACCGAGAGAGTTTCTTCTGAAGTGTCCTCAGATATAAGGCGCGTCATAACGTAGTTCGGTGGGCCGCTCGAAATTTCGAGTGAATATGGGCGTGTCCCCTACCCTGGGAGATCTTACCACCTACCCATGCTCATTCAAAGACAGCAAAATCAGCAGTATTCATGTATCCTATGCCGTTTTGAATACAGTGAGAACTTGATTCTGCCCTCTAACAGGGATCGCCCAGTAGCTGACGAACGTGACACAACCACAATAGTTCGACGCCACAGCCACCACTGCAATAACGCTAGGCTATATGTCATCGAATGACAGGAACAGAGCACATCATGCCATAGCAGTCAAAGGTATTCAATGGTTTTCCATCAATGCAAATCAACACCTGTACATGGCTTCTGTTGTTTCTCGAACTCTTTTCCTACTTCGGTAATAATATCCTCAGCCCGTCTCGCTGTGTAATTCTAATGTCCTGACGCGTCCCATTCAGGGTTCCGAATTAACGGCAGAATGAAAGTTTGCTTGGGATTCATTAAACGGGAAAAGGGCGTACAGCGGGCAAAGGAATCTCACTTAAACGCATCATGTCATTGACGATAATGGATTAGAAAATCAGCAGTCGGGTTTCAATGCCGTACCGACCAATTATGATTTAAAAACTTATTTTCGAGCAATGTGAAGTGCAGAGAATCGACATTTTCCTTTAACGCATGAAAAGATTAGCAAATGAAGGCTCCTTGCTCTTTTTTTCAAGTATAGACCTCTGGCGTTTTTCGCGCTTTTTCGTTCTCTTAAAAATGCCGCCTCGTATTCCATGCTAAATCCCTTAGTATACTTGCTCTTAGCTCTACAGCATGAGCAGTGATCTGCCCCATCATTCATTAACCAGCAAGTGGTGTTTATGGGACGGGAGTACCGAAAGCTCTTCGGCGGCCTTATGTACCAAATCCAACGGCCAACAAAACACATTTAACGTGGGGACTCGGTAGTTACAGTTGTTGATGCCGTTTTTTGGTGTTTTCTCTGTAGAACGATTATTATAAAAAAAAAAAAATGGGTTAATGCTCTGGGTAAAGTTTATTAACTTCCACATGATCATGAATCTACCGAGGTCTAGCAGCACAAAAAGATCAGGGTAGTCCATCATGGAAAGCGGGTAAACTGCTGGCAAGTCCATTATACAAATAGCGGCCAAAGGCTCCACTAGAGTGTGGGACAGGAACTGAAACTGTATTCTGACAAGGCGCCCACCAGAGACCAATATCTCCTGATCGTCATAAGTAGCGCGCTGGAGGTGTAGATTAACCGCCACTGGGTAAATTTCCGCATTTTGCCAGCAGCTTTCCCAACACCCATACCAAATTCATTTCGATCATTGTTCTTGGAAATAGTTAAAACGGCCCCTTTCATTATTGCTTTCCTTACTTCTAGGTGGACTTATAGAGTAAAACAAAAAAAAACCTAAACGCTTACAATAATTAGTTTAGGGTGCGTAATTTTTTGTTGCTAATTATGTGGTTAAAGTTAAAGGACTTATATCTGAATTACTACTTTTGACCTTGCTTGAAAAGCTCTCTCCTAAGCGATATTAAACCCAGCCGTGAAGGTATGATGGCACTGGCATTGCGAGCAGTTCGTGCATTTCCTCTTCAAAACGAGATGCTTCGATTCTTTCGGGGTTCAGGAAGTGGCGGCAAGATATGTGCAAAGTAGTGTTGCGAGCAGACGATTTGCCAACAGGCGTCGCCAACAAAAGTTTTACCGCTGTTTAGCGCCCGCGCGCCTTGGGATCAAAGTTACGAATAATTCTGTATTGCGTTGGGGCTAATATCCGGTTACTTGTCTTGGGATATTCAGCAGGTTTATATGCGCCAATGCGAGCGGTGACGAAACGGACGCCTCCATTCGTGAAAATGATATCGTTCGCGTCTCTACGAATTGCAATCAAAACCCAAAATTAGTACAGCCTTCTGGTACGGCATTAGGGCGAATCTCCCCGCCGCTCCGCGTCATAAACTGCGACGTAATATAGGCATCAGTGCGAAGTCTGCCTTTGGTATTGGCAACAATTTTCATCCAACTGATTTTCAATGCCAAGTGATAACAAGAGAAAAACTCATGATAGGATCCTTTACCAGTACATTGTGCCATGTTTTTTGATATGGATTGCCTTTGCATTAGATCCAATATAAATAATCATAGACACAACAACAACCAACGATATAATCGTTCAGGCTGGTCTAGGAAATGCGGCTGACGGTTACGTTACACTCAGCAGCAATTAGAGTCCGTATCGTGATTGATTGCACCTGTGACCGCCACGGCCAGAATACGGATCGTTGACAGACAAAGGCTTTCACTTGTCGATCAAAAGGAGAGGGTTTGCCGTTAGTGTCGCGGATTTCCAAATGGATTTTTTCTACGTCCCCATAGATTTTCTGGCCTTACCAAATAAGGGGATTTTTTCGCCAGATTCTCCATAACGCCATCCGCTGTGTTCACCCGGATGAAAAAAAAAAAAAAAAATGGTCTGCCACAATCAAGTCTGGAAACGGTGTTCATATCGCCATTAAGGGTGTGTTCTGTCATGACCCTGTCAGCGCAAAGACTATATCCCCAACCCGACGTCGTGATACGCTGAGTTGTCGTTTTGCCGTTGTTGGTGTTACCTCGGCTTGGAGCCGGTGACGGTTTTTTTATCGCCCGAAAGCGAGAGATCAAGTCATTCACGGCGAGATGTTAAAATTGAAAAGGTAACGCCTTTGTCGCGTAGGAAAATGCCAAGGGTTTGATGAAGTATCGTACTGATGTATTAGGAAAAACCAAGAGGACCAAATCGCCAAAAGCTCAATGAGTCGAGTAGGGCGGTGTAAAACAGTTTGTTTTCCAGCAGGACGTGTGGCCAATTTTTAAAGGCAAACATTGATCGGAAAAGGAAACCAAAGGGCTTTTTAAGAAACCCATCACTGAAATAAATCCTCGATGGCTTATTAGCGTCGAGTGTTTCTTTGCGTTTTAGCATCAACGAATCATTCCCACTGTGAGGATTTGTTTTAGACCAAAATCACTTCGAGTCCAACAGCGTGCCACATTTATGCATCAAACGCGGCTTTGGAAAGTTTGGATCGTTTGTCATTAATAGGCGGTATTCATCAAGTACAGAATACCTTCTGGAGTTCCACGCAGGAATGTCTTGAATAGATCCCACCAAAGTATCGTAGGCCAGTTCATCTCGGCGGCCACCACGGATAATTATAGCCCTCTTCAGCGATTACCAGAACGTCCATAGAACGCCTTCCACATCCATTTCCTCAAAAAATGGTGATGTTTTCAGCGGGCATGTGTCCATCACGATCAGATTAAACGCCGCCGCAAGACCGCCAATGCCCTCCACCAATAATCCACCGCGTGGCGTTTTCTCTCCGGGCGTGGGCAAGAGTTTATGGACGGCGTATGGCGCAATAAAATCGTATTGGCGGATTAGGGTGGTGTGCGGTGATTGATGCCAGAAAATCGCGTGTTGCATCCGGCTCGTGTTCAAAGCCTCGGCCGCGTCGTAGGGAATATCAAACGTGGACAGTGTTTATCAATCATCACACAATTTCTTTCGTGGTGGCAGGGATTCCAGCAATCATGGCTGGTCCACCATAGTGGCACATTTGGAAAAGGCGTGCAAGCTGCCTTAGATCAAGGGTGAGGCTTAAGTGTGAAATAATAAAACCGCTACAAATTTTAAGAAAAAATGGGGATTGTAAAAGAGTCTCTACTTCTTTGCAACCAAAGTATGGAGTCTATGTGTGTATTCCCAGAAAACTTGGTTAGTTTTTATGGGCTCATATCGCCAACTATGTAATCAGCAAGAAACGACATAAACAAAACGCTAATCAGGAGGAAACATGCCAACTCAAACAGATCAAGTTAAAACCAATTAAAAAAAAAATACATAAAAAAGTGAAAAATGAATGGTGGCATTCTGAATTCTTACCAAGAAGCGAAAATCAAACTGGATTACCGCACGTAACCAAGCCTTCTTTGATCGCATTGATCAGCGCCAAACAAGAAGCTGCGCAGAGCTACAGCAATTCGCTGTCAAGCAACAGGGAAACCAGAGACCGATTACCAAATAGTGGTGAAAATGCGTCAAAGCTTACACCAATTTGGCTCTCTAAGGTTTTCCAGCGATTCACCGCCTTACTTTACATTGATCAATTTAGAAGAAGTGGAGACAAAGTGCTAGAAGAGCTCGACCTTGCTCTTGAAGAGAGCAAAAAAGCAGGGAATGTGTGAAGTCACGCTCAGCGGATCAAAGTCAGAAATGAAAGAGTGCACGACGAAATGAAAGCATGCAAAAAAGAGGCTGCTTACACTTCATAGTAAAGTCGCTCTTTCCCTAAGGGTGGCTCTATTTAGCAAGAAAGGACTAGGAAAAAAGAGCGATGAATGATGGTCATTAGGATAAAATGTCTTATGAAACGAAGTCAACGAAACGCAATCGGAGGAAAATGGCAAAACTCAAACGAACTCAAAACAAATCATATTTCAGACATTATAAAAGTGGATGAACGGCGGCAGTTGAATTCTACCAAGAAGCGACAACTAAATATGGACAACACCACTTATCAGCCTTCTTTGATCGCATGATCAGCGCTAAAGAAGAGCGGTTTGCAGAACTGCACAACAATTCGCCGTCCAAGAAGATGGGTATCCAGAAAGCGACACCAGCAATGCGGTAAAGCGCGCCAAGCGTATACCAAGCTATTGTCTAAAGACTCTGTGACTCCACCTGCACTTATGTTGATCAGCTAGAAGAAGTGGAAGATAAGGTGCCTAGTCGAAATCGACGCTTGCGTTAGAGAAAAACAAGCGGCAGGATTGTGAAGGTCACGCTTCAACGCGTCAAGTTAGAATGAAAGAGTGCCACGACGATTATGAAAGCACTAAAAGAAAAATGATCGGTCACACTAAGATAAACGGTCGATGTAAGACGAGAAAAATCGAAGCCCAGCATTCCACAGACTAAGGGTGATTGCTGGTTTTTTTTTGGATTGTAAAAAAAAGACCAACGCAGCTGTAGGCTTTTAGCCAGTGCAGACTCTGGTACGACGACACTCTAAGATGAGGGTTATCACCCACGACTTTAAGCTTATCTGCTTGGCGCTTCTTCACCGTTCGACGAACATTAAGGCCGACTTGGCTTATATCTACGTGACCCGCTGAGCCGTTACGAATGGAACACCAACCGTTGTTACCTTCTGGCGTGTCCACTGTCTTCATTTCGGTCCCCATCCCTAGCAAGGCTATTCCGCCAAATTAAAATCTGCATACGCTCAGGATCAGGCAGGTTAAGTCGAATTTGCCATCCATGATATTCGGAAAACGCCTTTCCCCTTGTTGCTAAAGGTGGTGATAGGCGCGGGCCATTGGCAATGGTTAAAGCCTCGGAGTCTGATGGTAAACGGTTTCGTCATCGTTCAGTTGTACGGTAAACTCATGGACCCTCATTTTTGACCAATTGGCTTTCCCACAAAGCCTGTAAAATAGGCGAGCTGACACTGGTTGGTCTTTTTGCTTTCGGTCGGCTTTTTCAAATCATTTGTTGTCAATTCCAACCCAGCAAGTAACAGCATTTAACTCGCCATTACAGTGCGGTGTCCGATCCGTTGCTCGCAGCGTCGATCAAGTTCAAACAATGTGTTCCAGTGAGGCGGACTTTCGACAAAGTCCCGCACCAGCACGGTGGCTTAAGGCATTCGCGGCTTACCAAAAGGAATAATACCCAGCTTTAATATGGGTTGCCTACTAGCGCCGCCGCTAACCTCAGTAAATGGTGCCATCAAACCGCACAAAAGCAATCCACCATATCAGGCGAATGTTTTAAACCGCCTCTTTAAGCCAGTAAAAACCGATAAGACCAAGATATAAATAATATAAAGAAATAAAAAAAATTGTTGTCGTTGTTTGAACAAAAAAAAAATAATTATATCAAAGTAGGGCCGATAATAGCGCAAAATCGTTCTCTTGATCTTCTTCCCACTGGCGTCTTCCAGGAAAACAGGGTTCGCGTAACCATTGCTGTATTGCGAACACCAAGCGTTTGTCGTTCTACCTTGTGTTAGATGGCTTAAATGGTCGCTTTGTTTAAGCCGCCGCAGTTTGGCGAATAGCGCGTAACTTTATTCATCACCTCAGCGGTGAAGGATGTAGGGTTCTGAGAAATAGAAAAGTACAAGCCAAGCAACAATCAATAAAAACAGAGAAAACGGACAC
>Ga0163217_1090084_pt1 | contig 11753 bp, 18 predicted proteins | sample SynspAceP_FD_185933 | JGI IMG/M metagenome (GOLD analysis project Ga0163217, IMG submission 185933) | Saline lake microbial communities from Ace Lake in Antarctica - Synechococcus sp. Ace-P (PacBio error correction) | ecosystem: Environmental > Aquatic > Non-marine Saline and Alkaline > Saline ... | reverse complement strand
CCGCCACCAGTTCCCGCATGTCCTTGTCGTCCTCGATTCAGGCCAGATGCAGGCTTGGCGGATGGGGCCTGAGTCTGGCTGCATGAACGGCTACCAGATCCGATCGAACGAAGGGGGGAGATTTCCACTGCTGCAAGCAGAAGCGGGATTTCTGCAAGCAGAAGGCGGATTCTTTCACTCAATTCAACCAGGATCGTTGATGGCTCCGTTCAGGCGAGCACCTTGCCAGCCCGAATCAAAACCAAATCCAGCATCCAAGCCAGTGCTGGCGTTGGCCATGGAGCAAACAACGCCAAGCCGCTCTGCCAACGCAACGCAACCACTTCAGCTTCTCTGCGATTGGCGGCGTCAAGCCCCCAAATAGAAAAAAACGAGCCTCAGAGCTTAGGTTGAACAAAACTCCCGCCGGGATTCGAACCTAGCGCACCAAATCGGTTAACAGCGAACCGCTCTACCACTGAGCCTACAGATTGTGCTGAGAACCTACCGCTCAGCACGGCCCCCGGCAAGGGGAGGGTCTTCTCCAGTTGCTGTCGCAGGTCACGCCCTGCTGCCCAGGGCCCCGGACGGGCCCTGGTCATCAATGGCGCGCCTCGCAGCCGTCGAGTCTTCGAGCCGATTGCGGTGATCCAGAGGCTCGTCAGGCTGGCACCGGGGCCTGGTCTGCAACAGCGGCGAATCAGCTCGAGCACCTCCTGCTGGCTGGTGGGGTCGAGCAGGCGTTCGTTCATTCCATCCAGAAACAGCCTGCCTTCACTGCAGGGGCGCCGGCGATGCCCAGGCACGCTGCCTTCTGCCGCCGCTGAGGGTGTGGATGCGCCGCTGCTTCTGAACCTGCCTCAGACCCACCGCCAGCGGCGCCGAACGCGGTCTGCCGTTTGGTGTTTGATCCGGAGTCCTTCGGGCAGCGAGAGCTGCAGTCGGGCCAACTCGGGCAACAGCAGTTGGTGACTCGGGTTCTGGAACACCAAGGCCGCCTTAACGGGCAATGGATGTGGCCGTGACCCGGCTCAGCAGCCGGCGATTCAGCCGCAGGCAGTGCTACTTGCCCACTGCCGTCATGCCTCGCCGACACCCAACCAGCAATCCACTAGAACCCCAAGGCGGTGGCAAGATTCTCCAGTGCAATGCATGTAGGGCCGGCGGCCGCCGGGCACAGGTGAAAGTCCAGCTTCTCCACCCGCAGCGGGCTCGCCCAGCGCAGCTCCCGAAGGAAGAAGGCCTGGTACGCTTTGCTGCCCACACCTCAGGGGCGGATGTTCCATACAGCTGCACGGCCACCAGTTCGCTGCTCAAAAGCTGATCTGTTTCTCCTCGCTTTTTCGCAGGAGAGCTCCTAGCACCTTGGGCTGGCCCGCTCTCCAGGCTGCCTTGATCTCGCCATAGAGGGTCTGGGCGGTCAGCCAGTTCCTTGCGCTGCACAGAGATCTGCGCATGGACTGAGTTTGAGAGAAGCTCGAACGACGCACGGAAAGAGGACAACAGCCGGAACCACTTCGCGACATGGCACGGTGTGCGCCGCGGCTTTCGTCGTGCGGTTCCCCGGGTCTCAAAACCTTGTTGTCTTGACCCGTCACCCTATCAATTCGAGCGAAATCACGCGCTCTCTATCACGCCGCATTTAAGAGTCTCCCACGTCCCGCGCTACATGTTTTAAAGCTTCATAATAGAGAATCCATGACCCAAGTTCGAGTCTCTAGCGCGCGTCGCCAGCCAGCCCGGATGCGATGGTTGACTGTCCTCGCCAGAACGGCTCGAAAAGCGCGCACACGTTTCGATTGTTGTGGCTGCCGTCCCCCTGTCCTGCTCCCACGTCGCCTTCCTACGCTGCCTCGATCCGGCTACATGGTATCTTGACCTACGCGGCACCACCTTCGCGACCTCTGGTACACCCACGGGATCCCAGCACCTACCGGAAGACTGCAATTTTCTTCACCGCAAGCGTGATTGCGGAAGTCACCCCCGCCCGATGCGATGCCCGACCAAGCCACTGCTGCGCTGCCACCTGCCGGGCCACGAGTCAAACCCAGGCCTGCGCACTTATCTTCCATCGTGCGCGCGCTGCGAGTTCTTGCAGCTCCGCCGTCCTTCCATCCCATCGTAGGCGCTGCACGTGCCTATCTCCTCTCGTCTGATATCGCTTCACCTGCTCCTGACTTTTCCAGACTTCGAGCATTTGCTCCGACCCTGAGTGGCACCGCCCAGTACAAACAGTCTTGATTACCTTCTCCGGCCCGATCACATGCTGATTACCGGAGCGTTCTGTACCTGAATCTACCGCCGGGTTCAGCACAGCTGTTCTTCGCACCGAGCTCGTGTGGCGGCATCTTCCGCTTCCTGCTGTTCCTCAGGCTTCCACAACTGGACCCTGAACCGTTCCACATGATGGCCGTGGCGGATTCTGGGCGTGCGCTGCTGTGTGCCATCCACGCCCACGTTGGAGAACACGCTGTTTGAGGATCGATCAGTCCGTACACACTTTCAAGGCGTTTGAGCCGACGCAGGAAAAAGAGACCTACTCGATGGTGACGGCCAACCGTGTCGGAGCCAGATCTTCGGATTGCGGGTTTTCCAACAAGCGCTGCGCACTTCTTCATGCTGTCTCCTGTGATGGCCTTGTGGACCAGCAGCCATCGGCATTCATTGCCTGCGTCGATTATCTGCGTGCGTATGACTTTGTGAGCCAGGAGATCCGGGCGCTGAAGACCCGGAATCAGGACCTTCACACGAAGAACATTCTTCTGAACGAAGCCTGCGTGCCTGGATGGCCACCCGGCAGACCAGCCCATGAAAACTTTCGTCTTCCCTGAAGAAGTTTCTGCCCAGGGGCAAACGCTCTTTGAGGCTTAGCCAGCATTCAAATCCTTTGAACACCTGTTGATCAGCGTTCTTCGGAGCGCTTTTTTTGTTCGTTTGCTTGCCGACCTGCAGCGCTTACCCTTGCAATCCGTTAGTTATCACTGGTTCTGTCAGCAGTGTGTGGACGTTGCTCAGGAAGTTGTCTCCAGATCTCCTTCTTCCGAATGCAACACCGCTGCATTTTCCCAAGGAAGGAGGGTCCTGTTTCACAGTGAAAATGCAAGGGTCTGCTGACGCGAGAACGTCGTCTGATTTCAGGCGTAAAGTTCGAGTTCAAACGGTTCCGCGCCAGAGCGACCCGGCGAAGCCCCATCCCTGCCGTCCATGCTGGGCGTGGGCATCGTTCTGTTTGGATGCCAAGTCACCTTGATGCCAATTCACCGCGGAGCGCTCGATCAGTTGATCCAGCCTGTTGCGCGGCTCGGTGATCCGTGTTCCCGGCTGTCGCGGAGCGAGCACCACGCCACTGGCAAAAAAGCCGCGCACGCCAAGCGGTGCCCCTCTTCTGGTGTCCTCCTGTCATCGATCCAATCGGCGTTGAGGATCTGCGCAGCAGGCCCGGTCGAGCAGGCGGCTCATAGCGCGCCCAACCAATCAGATCCACGCAATCAATCGACCGTCCGTTCCGCCCTCCCGATCGCAGTAGTCAATGCCGTGGGAAGCGCACCAACACCTCCCGTTGCCAGGTGAGCACCAGAGGCGTGCTTGGCCGCCACGGGTGATCTCCGGATCTTTCTCAGCAGTTGCGGGCGCCTGCGTGCTGCCACTGCTGCATCGTTGAGTGTTAAACACCCAGGGCTGCACGCTGTCGGGGATCAGGAACGAGAGGGCTGCGGTTCGATGTTGGCCATCAGGGTGAACAACAGCGAGTAGCAGCAGGCAAACCCAGCCAGACGCGCCGTAGTCGGCGGCTTTGACAACAGCGCTTCCGGCGGGCTCCACCATTCCAGGCCGCCGTAGAAACCAAAACCAGCACCACCAGGCAGGTGTAGCGCGATTGATCGAGAGGGATTATACTGCCCTGGGCGAGCAGTCAAGCCCATCAGCGGGAAGCCCCATCAGCAGCCAAAACTGTCCAGCGAGATCAAGGGATCAGGCATCAGCGGCAGCCCTGGCCCAGCAAGATAGCGCAGGTTTCAAGCGCGCGAGACCGCTCCCTGAGCACCAGCAGGCCCCAGAGCGCTGCTCAGTACGCCCAGCTGCTGCTTCTCGGCATCTCGATGTACTGGCCAAGAGTCTCCACACATGAAACCGGCGCGGATTGTCGTCCATGAGATCGGCATCAACAGGTTGCGTCACCAGCAGCACCCAGCCAATCCCAGCCCCCCCAGGGCCATGGCCAGCCCCCGAGGGGGATGCTGTCGCCGCCACCACCATCCAGAGGCGATTCCCACCAGCAGAACCGCCGGGTCCTCCCGGATCAGCGGCAGGGCAAACAGCGGCGACGCCACCAACACCAGCGCTGCCGCTGTAGCCCCAGCATCAACAGGATAAAGGCCAGGGAGTTGCCAGAGATCGGTGAATTTGCCCCCAGGTGGGGCCGATCCACCGCATTGGCGGCGTAAGAAGCTTGCAGGCCACGAAGGCCGCCAGACGGGATCCACAACGCGTGTTGCGTGCCAGGCGATGCGAAAGCACCAGCCCGCGGCGGTGATTTCAACCCCACCTGCACCATGGAAGCGCCCAGATGCAAAACACCGCCACCAGCGCGACCAGCACGGCAGCAGGATCTGGCGTGAAGGCTGCCGAGGCCGGTTGATACCCACGCTCCGGGCAGCTCTCCGGCATGCGATCAACGTTGGTGGGAGAAGCTGGGAGGAGAGCGTGCCTTTCAAACAGGGTGGCCCTGCAGGCCGCTCCAGAGCACCTGCAGAAAAAGCCCTGTCCGTAGCTGGAGGCCCTCAGCACCCCTGGAGGCGCCACCACTTGCCAGGCAGCAGCCCCAACCCACGGCAAATACGGCGGCAGCCAACAGCATCAGGCGTTGGCGTCCGCGCTCAGGCTGCGCTTCGAAACCTTCAAGAGCTTCAATCTCAGAATCCGGGCTTGGTGGAACAGCGCCAACGTGCCAGCTCTGATCGGCAACGGCCTTCAAGTCGGCAAAGGGCTGGCGTCGCGTCAGCAGGGCGGCGGCTGGCAAGCCGCTGGGCTCCTGACGGATACGAAATCGGGGGAATGCCCATCGGTTCTCGGTAACGCTGCAATCCGCCCTGCCGGATTACCAGCGCAGGCTTCGGCCTTTGGCCGCTTTTCCCTCCATTGAAAAATCTCCAAGGGATTGGCGGCACCAGGCGCGCCGCGCCTTCTGCCAGCAAACTCTGCGGCCGGCAAACACCGACAGTGCTCATCAACTCCCAATCCAGAGCGGCTTGATAACCAGCAGCAGCAGCGACACACACCAGCCGGCGGGCAAGCAGCATCAAGGCTCCTGCCGGCTGGCGAAACGCTGGAGAAGCCTAGACACAGCAGGGCTCCGCCGTGCCCAGCCCAGGCCTGCTGGAAAGGGGCAGGAACCGCAGTAGGCCCCGAGCCGGGCAGAAGGCCTGGGGCGCAGGAGAATCAGCAAGCGAAGGCAGAAGGACCAGGCCCAGCAGGGCCCCAGAACCAGGCAGACGACGCAGAACCCCTGTTTGACCTTCCCAAGAGAGAATCGCTGCAGAGGACCGGTGCGCCAGACCAGCAAACGTGCCATGAGCAGCAGCGGTACCAGCAGGAGCTGGGTTTGCAACGGGGCAAACACCAATCCAGGCGGTGCCAGGCTCAAACCCAAGGCTCCAGCGACCGGCCCGTTCGCGCCGCGCCGCCAGGCCTGGCCAGCCGAAGGGCCAAAAAGCGGCAACCAGGGCCAGCCCGCCCCCAGCACCCCAGCAAGGGCTCGACGGCCCGCCGCGGCTCTCCACAGGAAGCTTGGAGGCGCGAGAGTCCTGTCCGCTCCACATTCACCAGGCCTGATACCGCGCTGCAGCAGATGCCAACCGTGCCAGGCCAGGCCAAGGCCAGGGCCCAGCGCCAGCCAGGCCAAAGCCACCCAGTCGCGACCGCGGAAGATCGCGGTCAAGGCAGCGCGCAGCAACCGCTGGCCCTAGCACCGCAGCACGACCCGCTGAGCAGCAGCAGGCCACTGGCGCAAGTCCCTGCGATGAACCCACCGCGCGATCAGCCCAGACGCCTGGCTCGCCGCCGCTGGGCACGCAGTGCAGCCCAACCAAGCAGCACCATGCCACGCAGTGACGTCCATCGAGCATTGGCCAGGCGAACGTTGCCGCGCCAGGGTAGCCAGGTCAGGGCGATCAGGGCGCTGCCAGACGGCGGCGGTTGCGCTCGCCTGGACGCAGGCGCAAGCTTTAAGCAGGGCCGATCAGGCCACCAGCAGGCTGAGAGCAGCATCAGCGCTTGGTTGCCAGCCGCACCAGCCATTCGGTGGCAGCTCCTGGAGGCCATGGCCCCAGCGCCGCCAGGCCTCGAAGCCCGCGCCCATTCGAGTCGAGTGCAACCCAGGCGGCTGTTCAGATAGGGCTACAGCCCCAGTAGCTGGCTAGAGGCGTCTTGGCCAGGGGCTCCACGCTTCCAGGGCCACCCTGGCACGATCCCTTCGTCCCAGTCCCGCAGGCAGATCGCCCGACCCTGCGGTGGCGAGCCCACCAGGGCCACAGCCCAGAGCAGCAGCAGAACAGGGCCCGATCGGCAGCGTCCGAGCGCTCTAGTGCTGTTCATTGGTGCTCGCAGGACTGATCCAGAATTCGGGGTTCACCTCTTCAATAGGCGGATCGCAGCGACGGAAAACTTGCGCGCGCGAGAGCTCGCGGGCTGCCGCTGAGGCTCCGGAGAGATCGGCGAGGCCTCCAAGCACGCGTGCTGCGCTCTTGCGCGTGGCTCGCACCTGGCCGCCGCCTTGGCCGCCACGGCATGGGATCGCCAGGGATTCCAGCCGGCCAGCAAGCACCACGATAGCGGACGTACGGCCGAACGGCAGGTGGTTGCGTTGTGTCTGATGAGGCCCCCCTTCGAGGCGGCTATACACCAGCAAGGTCCGGCCGGACGGCGTCGACACACAACCCCACGCAGCGGCCAGGCTCCAGAGGGCTTCGTCGTCGTGGAGCTGGCTGCGCTCTAGCAGGCGGCTTCAGACCCCAGGCCGTCGTAAAACCTCGCATCTCTGGTAGAGAAGGATATGGCCGAGTCGAGCTGGTGCTGTGGACCTGATCGCGTCATAAAAACATGCGCCAAGCCGCTGGGGCCCCGCTCAAGGCCTGGCCAGGCGGAATGAAGCTGGTATGTCGAAGCGTTCCGGGGAGGGGGCCTGCGCTCGCGCTGCCGAGCCTCCAGCTGCCGCCCTCGCTCCATGGCAGCTGGCGGCCAGGCGAAGCGTGGATCGGAGCGCCTGAGCGCCCAGCCGCGTGAAGCCCTCCGCTTGGTGCCCTTGTCGCCCGTGGCGAGCAGCAGCCAAAGCTGCCTGGCGGAGGAATCAGCGCGCTCACGCCGCTGGTTTGCCTGTTTCGCGGCCCGACATCCGTCGCCGTTTCTAAAATAAAGCCGGCATGGGTGAAGCGAGGTGGGTTGATCTTGCTCGTCGGAACCACCCACAACGACGGGGGCATCCTGAGCTTGGCGCGAAAAATGCCGCGGTTGATTGCCGATTCGCGGGGCGCCTTCGTGGCTCTCGATCGGCCGCTTTGGCCAACCGGTGGTCGCTCACGCCGGCGGCCAGCAAGCCGATTCCCAGCAGCCCGCCACCCAGCGGTGCTCCCAGCGCCGCCTGATCCAGACGTAACAGCTGCCACCAGCGCCCGCCAGGAGCAACACCGAGCAAGGGGCAGCACGGGGGCAGGTAGCGCGGTCCTGTGTGGCTCAAGGTCTGATCAAGCCAGCCGCCTGAGCGTTCATAACCGATCAACCGAGCCAGCGCTGGCAGGACCAGCTCCTTGTTTTGCCCGGCTTTGCCGGGCTTTGTGTGGCTGGCCGCAGCGCTGCAGAGCGGCCAGCTGCCCACGAGCCCGAGCTGAGCTGACCAGCCCAGTTGCTGGGCAGAAAGACCGGTACCAGAGCAGGCTCGCCAGGCTTGAAGGGATCGGGTCTCCCCCGTGGTGCCGCTTCCAGCACGGCCCGGTTGTGCCGCCGTATGGTGGTGATCCAGTTGTGCGTAGCCCAGGCAGGCAGAAGCCCCAGCACGGTGCCAGGGGCCACCGAGCACCTGCAGCCGCCGCCCTGTGCCGCAAGCCCTGGAGAGCAGCCCAGAGGCCACCGCCAGCAGCACCAACAGGCGCTCTGTTGCGAGCACGGCCGGCCGCCACCGCAGGGGCCCGCGATCGCTTGAACTTCCAACGCCACCTTCGGTACGGGGGTTGCCAGCCGCCGAGCAGACCACAGGGCCAGCGTCGCCTGGGCCGCGCAAGCGGCAGATCAGGGTGAAAATCCACCTCAACGCCGCCAGGGCGGTTGTGAAGTCGTGAGGCTGGCGCGAGCAAGCCGAATCCCGGGCCCAGCAAACTGCGTCCCCAGCAGCCACCACCAGCAGCAACAACCGCCTGCCAGAGCGCCAGCCCAGGCTGCCTGATCAGCGCTGTCGCCGCGACGGCCATCACCTTGCGTTGACCAGGCTGGCCAGCGGCCGGAATTTTCGGGAGGATCCAGAGGCATCCCAGCCTGCCAGCTCCGGCAGCCAGCAGCCCCAGGCGCGGCCATGTAACGCGCTTTGAGTAATCGGCCTGGTCCCAGCCGGCAGCGCTGATCGAGCTGCAGCCAGAGGCCTGTCGGCCAGGTGCCCAGCAACCCAGATCGTCGCAGGCCAGCCACACCGCCGTTGTGGCATCGATCGGAGGTCAGCATCCGACGCCAGTGCCGCCATTTGACCTTGCCGTGGCTGCAAGGAACGTTGTGCGTTCTGTCACATTCCCCTCGCCAACTGGCCCCCTTGAACGATGTTGCCTTTGCGCATTGCGCCAAACTCCGTGTGAGACCTCATGAAACTTTCCAGCCAAATGCTGCTGGCGCCTCAGCCCTGGTCGGTTGCACCAATGGCCGCCTCGATCAGAGCTCAACAGTGACGGCGTCAACCGTCTACGCCGACTTCCCAGGCGAGCAAGTCAACAGCTCACCGCAGTTTCAGGAATTGTGCAAGGCCCACGAGTGGGCTACCCAGGGCTCTCTCCAACCTGGTGGACGCCGCTTGACGGCTGCGTGGCGGCCATCCCGATGGAACTTCCGTGGCAAGCGCCCGCTGAGCCGGCTGGGAAGCCGCTGCCCATGCTCAACGCCTGCCTGGACCGGATTTCACCGAGCGTGACCGCAATGAACTGCCGCCGGCTGATGAGGAGTTGAAACCAACTGCCTGCCTCAAGCCGGTTCGATGGCCTGGAGGCCAAAGTCGCGAGTGGAGGCCAATCAGGTTCTCCACCACACAAGCTCAGCGGCCAAGCCACTCAGTTGTTGCGCCACCCTATGCGTTCAGCCAGGGCTAGCATTGCTGAGTCTCGTACTTTTCCAGGCGGCTCGGTACTTACCTGGTCAGAGATTGCTCTGTGATGCTGCGGCTACCCAGCAGGAGCTACAGCATCAACTGACGACCTGCGGCTGTGACTCGACACCAAGCTTCACCGGTAAGGATCTGCTCCCACTCGCCTTTACGCGCCCGGAACTTCGGCTCCAGCCCCTTGGGGTATGGGACCCGATCGCGCCTGAAACACCTTCGAAGTCGCCTTTGAAGAAGGCTCTGGTTGCCAACAGCGTTGGATTGACCGCCTCTTCTACCAGTTCCCCGTCGCAAGAGTTTTACTCACCTTTGGTAGCCGAGTTCGCAGGATGACAGGCTTCCGTATGGCCTATCGTCCTACCCGGCTGACACAGTTTCTTGATTGTCTTCACCTACGGCCGTGCGCGGTGCTTAATTCCTTGCTCTTGGCTCCGGTGCTGCCTGCTTGGGTGCAGAGCCAGGTGGTTTTAGGCATCAGTCTAACTATGTAGCCGCTAATGGCTAACAACGGCCCCTAACATCTTCTCGATAAACCCCTGCGGCAGCGTAACGATCCTCAGCTCAGACGGGTTTACGCCCTACAGATCGCTTGGAACAACGAGAACTTGGCTTCTTCGACCTACCTACACATCACCGTCAGGGTGTCTCGTTTGGTCTGTACAGCCGGTAACGCACTCCGTTACCAATTCTGCTTTGCTCTGTCTGAACAGCGTGAATTCTGTTGTGTCATACCGCTTATTGGCAGCTTTCAATCCAGTTGGATTCCTCGATAGCACGGGTTGGGTCTTAATTCCACAACGCGTAGTAGCAGCTCTGCCGTGCTGTTGGAAGACGTCATTGATGGCGCAGTGAGCCAGTCTGAATGTGGCTTGGTCTGCAGTTGGACCGACTCTTTCATCACAGGCAAACGCCGCCGGCATGGCTGTCGGCCAGGCCAGCCCTTCCTCGACAGCCTTGCGGTGATGACCGACTTTGATCGATCCAACGACGGCAAACTATGCCTGGGAAGTCGTGGTTTAGTAAGTTCCAGGCGTTACCGACCATATCAGCGTGACACCTGCGATCTTCTACTTGATGCACTACTGGGTCAGCTCCAAAATCAGAAGCGACGAAACCTTCAACAGACTTGGCGGTCTCGTCAAGACACCTTCAAAGTTCTGATCTCAGCGATTCAATCTCTTGCTGATTACATGTAGTGCATCGAACCTGGCCCTGATCCCCGTCGACACTAGTCCAGCCATTCTCTCTTCTCCGCCTGCTTTGCCCTATGTCGCGGCTTTTTTGCCTTTTGAATCCTCTCTTTGTTGTGGGCACCCTTTGTGCTGTTGCTTTGTTGGATGAGCCGGATTTGACTGTGCTTGAAGCAGGCAGAGCAGCCGTTCGTGTATCGCTGAGGCACACCAAGTTGTGATCAGATCTATCTATTTTTGCCATATTTCGATTTACACTTTGGCGCCAAACTGCCTAACGGTCGCTCTCTCTATTGGTGTGAGGATCCAATGAAACGTTCCCTATATATCTTGCACCGGCTGTCTTTCTTCTAGTCCGCTGGCCGCGTCCGTTTTCTTCTGATTGATGTTGATGGCCTCAATCTTGTGCCACTATCTTCTCTATGCCCGCCTCCTGGTATCCGCGGAAAAAGCCCGTATATCTATGCAGTGCAACCAGTTCTCCGATGTTCAGCCAACCGGAATGCCTATAGGCTCTTCTTCAATCGTTTCTTTCGGTCTGCGTGGCTGGTGGCTGTAATCCCTGATGTGCACCTTGCCGCGGCACGTCTCCCTGCGAGGCCGGCTGGAAGCCGCTCGCGTCCGCTGGCCGAACGGCCTCTTGGCCTGGGTATTTTCGGATCACCGAGAGTGACCGATGAATTGCGCCGGCTGATGAAGAGTTCGAGTTGAACTCTCCGTGCTTCAAGGGCCGGGTCGATGGCCTTGAGCCAAGTGGGGAACTCAAAGCAGGTCAGTCTCCACCACCACCCCGTTGCTCCAAAGTTTGAAGCCACCTTTCGTGCTTGGTAGCGGTGAATGCCGTTGTTTGCTGGAAATAGATCATCGGAGCCTTTGGGGCCCTCCAATGATTTGCCGGATAAAACTACAACCAGCAGGTTCGGGATCCACCCAATTTCAGCGATGACGTTTCGGTCTCCAATCTCCGAGAACGAGGCTTCAACCGGCAAGGATCTTTTGCTGTTTCACCCGTCTTCGTTATTTCAAGCAAGCTTCGAAAACGGCCTTTGCTGGCGTGATGGTGTGACCACCTTCTGCCTCTTAGATCGAGCAAGCCAGTGGGATCGGGGAGGAATAACAGTGTCGGCGTTTGAACAGCGCTACTATTTTCCGATCCCAGTGGCGAATCCAATGATTTCACTTTGTTGTTGGGCCCCAGCTAGAAATACCGAATCCTTGGCTGTCAATCTCTCTCT
>Ga0163217_1036766_pt1 | contig 11753 bp, 10 predicted proteins | sample SynspAceP_FD_185933 | JGI IMG/M metagenome (GOLD analysis project Ga0163217, IMG submission 185933) | Saline lake microbial communities from Ace Lake in Antarctica - Synechococcus sp. Ace-P (PacBio error correction) | ecosystem: Environmental > Aquatic > Non-marine Saline and Alkaline > Saline ... | reverse complement strand
AAAACCCGACTCTGGTGCGGCTGGGCACAGGGACGCAAAAACGGCGTGGCCGGATCGAATTTTCCAAGCGGCCCGAAGGGATCAAAACTCGCGCATTGTTACCCAGCCATGTACTTCCACCCTCTGCCAACGGCTTGAGGGCAGTTGGAGGCGGACGCGTTCATGTTTGCGCGGCACTGCCGGATGGCACGTTTTCATTTGCTTGCTGCTGCGAGTGCATCCATCCTCGACCAAACGCCCCCTACCTTGCTTTGATCAGCTCTACGATTGCAGCGAGACTCAGGCGTTTCAAGCAATCGATCCAGCTCCGGCAGCCCGCTGTTCCGGCAGGGTCTTGAATGGGCAAGATCGAGGGCGTCCTCAAGGCCATTAGCGCAGCAGTAACAGCGGACTGGTTGTGGTGCGGGAGCATGCTGCGTCGTGTGCTCCGACCAGGAAATTGCCGGATACGGCGAATGGCCATAGGCCCCATCACAGCAGATCGATGCCATGCTGCTTTCGATTTTGCGTGCAAGGCAGTTCTATCTCGCGCCGAGTCTCCCGCACGAACAGTTGAACCCGGCGTTGATCAGCCTTTCTGCGCCCAGTCCAGCTGCGCGGACGCTTCATCGCTCACGGCCCAACCATGACCAGGTGGTCGGCGTTCCCGTTCCAGCAGCGGGCTGGCTGCCAGCATCTCCACACCCTTGCGGGTAGTAGCGGCCGCCATCGAATGCAGCATCCGCGCTCTCGGCTTTTGAAGTTGGCCGGGGTGACCAGGGATTGGTCGGTGCATGATTACGAATCACGCTCTCCAGCTGGCTTCCGACATGGCTGATCAGGACCGGCGCTAGGCACTCGCCCTGGCGACCGATGACCAGCCAGGCGCGTTTCGCTTTGTAGCTTCTCTGCAGGCTTTCAGCAGATCGCCATGGCGTTCTTGGACTCCGGTGCGGGCCACACCATCCTTCACTGGCACGCTCTTTCGCGGCCGGCAAGCAATGATCCCCCTTGTTCAAGGGCCAAACCTTGCCGCGCTGTTCATCCAGGGAGCAAGCTCATCGGTAGGTGCTCGCGGCTGCCCAAGCGCGATATTGCCACTCAGATTCGCTTGCAACGGTACTTGGCGGGCTGATCCGCACATTGGCAGAAGGTCAGTGGTGCTTCCAGGCTCAGACTGGCCACAGGCTGCGTAGGTCGCAAACGGCTGGGGACGAGGCGGGAACGTCGATACAGGCAATTACGTGGGTCATTGTTGTTCTCCTTCTCAGTGGCCCATAGTTCGACCAATGGCGTCGGGTTTATCGTGAACGCCGAAGCGATCCCGATAGTGGCGCTCGCATCGTTGAGCCCAGCACTTCGACTTTCGGTGCCTTCGCGGCCGGAACTTGATGACACCTTGTCCAGGGCGGCAACGGCGGTTATATCCAGAAGTGCGGCACGAGTTCAGCGTCCGATGTTACCTTGTCCAAGGCTTCCTTGAAGTCGAAGGCTGCGGACGAAACTTGTCGGCCGATGCTGAAGACACCTGGCCGGTGACCGCGTGAGCGGTGTTTCGCTGCGTTTCGTCGCAGCGAAGAGCTGATCGCCATGTAATGGCCCAACCTTGTTGGCGAAGAAACATCGCGGCCAGCAGGCACGCCGGCCAAGACGCGAAGGCCAGGTTTTGTGGGTGGCCACCACGACCACACGGTGGACGACCATGACAATGTTGGTCGACGTTGGGTGCTTCTTCAGGTTGCGCAGCGAATCCCAAAGAAGTGCCGATGGACACCATGATCATCACTGCCCACCAGCGCAGCCATCGGGATCTGCTTTAGCCAGTACGCGAGGAATACCACATCAGTAGCAGGAATACGGCCTTGCGGCAGGGAGGACAGACGAGAGAACGGACCGCCGGATTTAACGTGATTGATCGACTGACCAATCATCGCGCAACCTGCATACCGCCGATTAGGCCCGAAGCAATGTTGGCCACGCCTTTGACCCTTGCCACTCGCGGTTCTTGTCACTGGAAGGTGTCGGTCAGGTCGTTCGACAATGGTCGCGGTCATCATCCGATTCAACAGGACCGCCACGGCCGCGCTTCCGAGTATGGAGATGATGTTCCAACGTCTCGAACGTCAGCGGCCACGTCAGGCCAGAGGAAGATTGGCAACGGTATCTGGCAGTTGACCCATATCAACCGACCGTGCGGATATCCAGCCCAACCGACATGGCGACGGCGGTCAGCACGATGATTTGCACACCAGCGGCGATGCGGATGAGCCTTGCCGATCTTGGGCGACAAGGGGACAGATTAGATTGATGCCGAGGCCCGCGGCTTGTCATGCGTAGACGTGCCAGGTGACACTTGGTCAGCTCGGGCAGCTGAGCCATGAAGATCGGATTGCAGCGCATTGACGTAAGCGGTCACACCGAGCGCCGAGACAAAGCGCATCAGCGAGCCGAGCTTCAGGTAACCCGGCGGCGATCTGCAACACCACCACACAAGCAGCGTGGCAGCCAGCAGGTACTTCGGAGACCATGATTCCTGACCAGGGTCACCATTTCAGCAGTGCCATGGCCCCAGTTGGCGCCGAGGATTCATGGCGGGTTTCGGCCACCGACAAAGGCGATCACCACGGCGATACAGGAAAGAGGCAGTACAGGCCCGACCTTGGGGTCAACCCCGGCAATGATCGAGAAGGCCGATGGGCTTCAGGGGATGAGGGCCCAGGGGCGACCACAAGACCCGGCGAGGAGTCGCCACGGATGTGGAAAAAAACCAGGTTTGTTTTAAACGAGCTTGAGCATCAGAATTCCCAAGGCAATGGATCCGCGCAGCCACCAGCACGGCGCAGCCATGTGCAAGCTGGTCGATACGAGGTCAAATTGTCGGATGTAGGGGGTTGCTGTGCGAGGGTGTTAAAACCGAAGGCACAGGAGCGTGGACTGCTGGGCGGAGCAAGGCCAGTCACAGATTGATGCGGGGCGAGCGCTATGGGGGCGTAGGCAAGCCCAGATCATGTTTTGCAGGGTAAGCATGAGGTCTTATCGAATGTCTTTGGTAACTTCAATGGCCGCGACCAGTCTACAGGAAGAGGCAATTTCTCGAGTCAACCCCGGACTAGGGCGTCCAGCTTGGAGTAGCCTGAGCTATACCCTAACTGGATGTCAGGCAAGGCGCACCGCGCCGTTCAGAATAGAGTCCGCTTTCAACATTCTTTGACAACATGCTTGCCAAGGTCATGATGTTCAGCCTGACAAATTCAAGGCTTCGGCGCAATGAACCAAACCAACGTAAGCCCTACAGCCCATGGAGGCATCTTGCAGGGACAAACGCATCGGTTATGTCCGGGTCAGCATTACGATCAGAATCCGGAGCGGCAAACTTGGAGCAAGTCGAGGTCGGCAAGCTGGTTCACGACAAAAGCCTCGGGGCCAAGGACACCCAGCGTCCCCAGCTGGAGCCATTGCTCGGCTTCGTCCGCGGGGCGGACACCGTTGTGGTGCCCACAAGCATGGATCGGCCTGGCCCGTAACTCGATGGCTTGCGGACGCCTTGCGTGCAGAAGCTGACCCCAGCGCGGCGTGCGATATCGAGCTTCCTGAAAGAGGGCCTGGTGTTCACCGGCGGATGACTCGGCCACGATGGCCAACCTGATGCTGTCGGTGATGGGGGCCTTCGCCGAGTTCAAGCCGCGCCCTTGATCGTGAGCGGCAACGGAGGGCATCGCCCTGGCCAAGCAGCGCGGCGCGTCCGGGCCGAAGAAGGCCCTGTCCGCGAGCAGGCTGCTACCATGCGACAGCGGGCGTCGGCGGCGACCCAAAGCCCGCAGCTTGCCCGCGAGTATCAACATCCAGCCGGGAACTCATTCTACCAGTACCTACGCACGGACGGATTGAATACATTGCCGCGTCGCTGTTCCTCTCGGCTACGGAGCGGGGATGACCCTGCTCGCGTTGCCGGAAAGCCAGATGACCTGATCCGCTTTACACACTTCCACCGACTCCGACCTGTCGCTGATCCGCCAGCGGCGCGGTCGACGCCAACCGCTGGCTTCGCGTGCAGCCCTCAGCCTGCTGCGATATCCAGGCTAATGCGCTGGCAGCGACAGCGAGCTGCCCGAGCCGGTCATCCAGTGGGTGGCAGCCCAAGTCAGGTCGACCCAACGAGTTGGGCGAAATACGGCGAACGCGACGTTGATTTCGGCCGCGGAGCACGCCAGACTTGCGCACCTACCTACAACTGGCCCCGTCGGCCTGTCCGGACTTCCGCGCCCTGGTGCGCGAGCTGAACCGAGTTGGCCCAGTCGACCCGACAAAGGGTTTGCTGCTGGCCGGGCCAGTGCGCTGAGAGTTCTGCGGAGAAGCGGGCGCCCTGCCGGCGCTGAGCGCTGATTTGACGGGCCTGCTCGAAGCCATTGCGCGGGGCCATCGCCCGGGTCTACCGCGCCTTTGGTCGAACCACTCACGACTCGCATCGGGCCAACTGACGAGCTGTTGAAGCTCAAGGCCCCGGCAGGCAGCATCACCTGGTTGGACCTGGTTGCGGGCAGGCCCCACTAAAAAACGAACTCCAGGCACATGCCTCGGAAACAATGCGAGCGGCTGAAGGACATTTCAGCTGGTGGATTTGCCCGAAGCTCTGGCCGGCACATCCACCCGAACCGCTGCTTCAAGCTGGCCCCGCGGGAAGTGGCAGATGACGCCCAAAAGACCTCGGTAAGTTCGAGCGCAGCGGCGCTACGCGACCCTGGGCCGCCGTGGTGCTGGAGAGAGTACGGCGACCGTGGATTGATGAGCTGGTCGTCTGCACGACCGCATTCCTGTTTCAGCTTGTCAGCGGGCGGCGAAGCACAAGCATCAGCAGCAGTTCCAGAAAGCAAGCAAGGCGTATCAACGACAAGGTGCGCCTGTACTTCCAAGATCGGCCAGGCCCTGCTGGAGGGCCAAGGGGAGGGAAGCGCGCGAACCCTTACGCCGCCATCGAGGCGGTTGATTCCCGGCGACGAGTTCACCGAGAGCGTCAGCGAGGCGAAGCTGCTTGGCCCCGGCCGGAGGGCTTCGACATCTGCAACCTGGTTGACGAGGAACTTCGCCACCCTGCGCCGCTATTTACGCCGGCCTTCGTTGGAGGTGCTGAACTGCGCGCCGCCCCCCCGGCTGCGCAAGGCGTGCTGGCGCGTGCAGACCCTGCGCGAGCATGGAACGCCGACAACCTGCGAAGGTGCCGGCCGATGCGCCCACCGCCTTCTATTTCAAAAGGCCGCGCTGGAGGCCGCTAGTGATAACCCCGAAAGGGCCTCGACCGGCGCTTCTTACGAAAATCTCGGCCCTGCAGAGCTGAAGAACGCGCTGCGCTCCGGCGACATCTGGGTCAAGGCTCGCGGGCCAGTCCCGCCGACTTCGACGACTACCTGCTTGCCGGCAGAGAGGTTCGCCGCTCAAGCCATGCGCAGGCTCTGCCCCTGGCGATCAACACGAACAGCAACCAGTACCTGGGAAAGAGCGGCTGGCAGCTGCTGACGAGAAGGCTGGCCACCGTTCACCCGCCTTGGCCAAAGGGACAACGAGCTTGCCCGATGCCATTCCTCACCGAGATCAGGCGAGATCACCCCACTGGATTCCGGCGGTGCCCTAAATACCGCGCAGGCGCTGATCGACCAGACCAGCCGTTGCGCCGCGGCATCAGATCACCCGAACTTGCTGATGGGACGTGGAGGACTGGGACGGGCTTCGCCGCCACTTCACCCATCCTTGAAGGACGGTGCGAGGCCAAAAGACCGGACATTGCTGCGTCAGCGTCTGGGCGATGCGATCAACCTCGGCTGAACCAGGATGGCCGAGTCGAGCCCCGGCCTGACCACGCCAAGCTGTCCTGGCTGCAAAGCCTGGCACATCCGAGAGAAAACCTAATCGGCGGCCCCTGCCGAGCTAGGTCAACACAGTACCGTCATACCTTCGCCGCTCACTGGGGCGACGCACGACCTCTTTTCGTGGCCGCGCTTCCGGGGCGGCGGTCGGGGCCGAAAGCCACCGGGCACGGTCAACCGAAGTACGGCAAGCGAGCCGGGGGCGGCTGTTCTACACCCATATCTCCGACCAGTTACGCACCGTTCAGCACCCGCGTGGTGAATGTCGGCGTGCGCGATTTTCCACCCTATGTTGCTCGCGGCTTGCTTGTACCACGAGTCCGACCTACGGATTTGAGGGCACTACACCGCAACCGGCTGTTCACGATCACGTCTTCGCCTTGATTGCACCTGCTGGGCTTTCCCGCTTCGCACCGCGCATCCAGCGGACCTCGGCGAAACCAAGCTGTATGTTCCGAATAGGCGTCCAGGACTACCCGACATTTGCGCCAATGGTTGGCGGTACCCTGAACTCAAGCCATTGTCACGCGCCCACTGGACGACATCCTGCGCCTGGCCAGCTCGACACAGGGCCACCGTCACTGCCTCGCTGATGCGCCGCAAGTCGGCAGCTTTACCCGCGCCAGAACGATCTGGGCCGTTGGCGCTTGCGCGAACTGGGGCCGGATTGAGCGCACACTGTTCATCCTCGACTGGCTGCAAGCGTTTAGAGCTAGTCGCCGCGGCATGCCGGACTGAAACAAGGGCGAGGGCGCGCAACTCCGGCCAGGGCGGTGTTTCTTCAACCGCCTCGGCGAAATCAGGGGATCGGCAAGCTTCGAGCAGGCAGCGCTACCGGGCAGCGGTCTCAACTGGTGACCGGCCCGCCATACGTGCTGTGGAACACGGTGTACTTGGAACGCCGCCACCCCAGGCGATGGCGAAGCGGGGAAGTCGGTGGATGGCGAGCGCTGCAATACCTGGTGTCGCCGCTGGGTGGAGCACATCAACCTGACGGCGGATTATGTCTGGCGGCGAGGCGCAGCTGGAGACGGAAGTTTCGGCCGCTAAGTGGGCTGCCCGGAAAACCTTAGCGTACGATTTTTCCGAATTCTCTATTCGCCCCTTCTAACGCTCCGCTGCTACCCCTTGCCGCCGTTCTGGACGGGGAGTGCTCGCTTGGCTGCTGCGGCAGGTTTGGCCTCGACTGGTTGTCTGCTCTGTTGTGTTCTGATATGCCAGGCTTGGCTCGCTGGGAGGAGGGACAGATGCGGATGTTCCTCGAGTAAGTATTGAGCTGTGTATCAGGGCGCCCCATGCGCTTCAGCTGTGTTTGCTACTGCAGGGGCCTCTGTTGAGCTTTTCTAAGCTTGCTTTCTGGCTGGATTTGTGTATGGTTTGTTTGTGTTTTGGTGATGGCCTAGGCCTTCTAGTGGCTGGCTTCAGCGGCGTTTCTGCCGCTTGTATGACGGGATGCTAGGCTGGTTTAGCAGGTGTTGGTTGAATCTTGTTACCAGTAGGGCTTGAATAGCTCAGAGCCATGTTCTTCCAAACAACTTTCGGCTGTGGCTCCCCAAGCTTTTAGGCTCACTATGCTCGGAGTGAGTGCTGGTTGAAGCTGTAGTTGCTCGCCCGGGGCTGCTTTGTGCGTGTTCGTGCTTCTGATTGCTGGATGGCATTTGTGGTAGTGGCTGATCATCGTGGCTGGTTGAGGTCTTGTAGCGTTATTAGCCGGGGTAGTATTGGTTTGCGGCTTTTTGCTGACCGGTTCCAGGGCTCCCTTTGGATTTCTTTGTTTTAGCGGGACTTTCGGGCGGATGCATGAGACTTGCCCTATGTCTTCTTTTGCGCAGTTTTTGCGCTTCACAGCGGTTTTGAGCTTTATCCCGCCCTATGGCAGCTGCAGGTAACCACATCATGAGGCAGCGTGAGGCCCCTTTGTAGGCTGACTTCGTTCGGGCGCAACGAGCCGGTGATTAGAGATTGAATCGCCAGCCCCAGAGGCGGCATAGAGGCTGAAAAACTTTTCCGTTAACAGCTTATTGCTTATTCAGGTTTCCGAGCCAGAGCTGGTAAGTTCTCTGTCTGAGAAGCAGGAGAAAGCCGGAGTGTTGTTTTCTTGATAGGGTGGCCGAACCCAGCATCGGGGGGAAAAAAGGATTGTCTGGCTTGACGTATTTTTTTCTTTTTTGCTCTTCGTATTAGTCGTGATTTAATACACGTGCTGACCAGCATCCTGCTGATACAGGCGCTTGGTCATCACCAGAGCTGATCTTAAATGTGTCTAGTTCTGCGACGACAAGCTAACCGCCCCACGGGTTCCGTGGCTTGGCTCTGTGTAGTTTGTCGAAGCCGCTTGTAGAGGACGGTCAATCTTCTGGTAAACCTTTCAACCTTGAAAAGACAGATTGGTTGTTGCTGGAGATTGAGTGAGGAAAATCAATTTTTTCGGCTATTTTTCAGCTTTGTTTCTCAGCCTTTTCGTCGTTTAGGCTTCTCTTCGCTGCGGAGTAGAGGATGTGTACGTTCTCATTACTTAGCGAAGAAATTTTTCGTCGGCGAGACTTATTTTAGGCCAGTGCTGATGATGGTTTCTAGCGCTGCATTTTCTTATCTTTTATGGCGCCCTAAAAAAGAGCTCTAGGCTGGAAAGAATAAAGGAGGTAACCTGTGAATGAGTCCCAATTTACTTTTTTTAGATTAGAGGGTGTTTGAGCGCGTGATAATGCGTTGTTAGGTCATTGCTTTTTATGGTGTTGCTGTCTCCAGGATGGGAGCATTTTTTTGAAAAAGCTTTCCAACCTACCTATTGGAGTTTTGAAAAGACTCGGCTGACTAAAAATGACCTGGTACATGATGTGCAAAGGTCATTGGCCTTGTATGGATGTTAGCCGGAGCGGAAGCGAGACAGCTCTGCAGGTGGTCTTTTTCTTATGCTGTCTTCGTGTAACCGGTGTTGGGTCTAATAAATGGACGCCATTGTTCCAATCAATCACGACCAGTCGGGGCGCTCCCACCCTGCTCGTACTTGATGCGGCGACAGTGGTCATGGACCAAGCCAAATGAGAGCAGCGCTGGATTGCAATTGATTGGCTGCTCGCTTGAGCATTTTTTTCGATCCAGCTCTCGACCTTTTTTGATGCCTGCAAAACTTTTGCGTCAACCAGCTTTTTTTCCTGCGGTGGCACCCGGGGCGATTGCTTCTTGATGTAATTTCGTTTGCAGACTTAAGCGTAAGGCTCTCGGGCTTCATCTCAAGGCCAGCTTCGATGGAGCACCCTGAAGATGGTCAACCCCCCTTTCGTCGACTTCTCTTTTTCTCGCGTCAGGATTACTCCTAAGCGCGGGGAAAGGATTGTCGTCTTTTCTTTTCATTTTTTTTCAAAGAGGGGCCTCTGATCGCCCATTTTATTGGTATGTTATATTCTTTGTCGGTATTACCAAAAAGTGCATACAAAATATAGCAGCATTAAGCCTGAAAGCCATGGTTTCAAGGAGGGTTGTCTAGCCAATTGGTCTTTAGATAGACGTAGATGGTAGCAGAGCTTGGTGGGGTAGATGGTGTGGGGCGTTCGTGTTGCGTAGCCCCTTCTGAAGTAGAGCTGGACCATGCGATGCCCTTGTAGGGAGCCGAAGAGGATGTTGATAGGGTGTGGTCAGTATTAACTGCGGCGGTGACCAGCCGGTTCTTCCTCCGCCACCTCTCTGCTCAGGAGGCGCCTGGGGGGCGTTTTAAAAAATACAGAATTGACCTTGGTATGTTCAATCAGACGAGGATTAAAAAATGAAATTCCGTCAAACTGCGTGAAGTCATGGTGATATTACCAGCTTGGCTCGCTCCCACAATTTCACAAGTTTGCAGCGGAAGGCCGATTTCGGAAGGCAGTATCCCTTGCGTGGTACTGCGTTTCGCATGGGTGGGAGAGCTGAGGTGGTCGAATGGATTGAAAGCTCGAATAGCGAGCGTTGATTACAGCCCGGTAACCAGCCACTTCCCTGCGCTCTTCCGACTTGATTTTTTACGAGTGATTTTTGCTCAGCCAAGATTATGTTGATGCCCAGGATGGCTTGCAGGTTCAGTTTTCCGGATTGCCTGTATCTCTGAGAAAAGGCTGTCGAGCTGTTTTGTCGGGTAATAGTAATATGCCTTTTAGCACAGCCAATCCCACATAGCGCTGTACCACAAGGCAGCACAGGCTACAGTGCGTAGTCTTCCCCTGGGGGCTACACCATACCTACCAGCAGCCCTCTTAGCAGATAGCATAGCACCCTCGTTACCTGCTAGTCCATTCTCATCCACTTATATACCAACAAACCCTAACACTACTGCAGCCATAGCAGCCGGTGTGCTGTGCCTGTGCCTGACAGATAGCGGTCAGGGTTGTGGAAGGAAATACAATCATGAAAATTGACCTTTCCAACCCGTAAGGCTACAATCCAGGTGGTACTAATCGGCCTTTCTACAGAGGGATTACCAAGGTTGAGCAAGACAAGGGCCTTTTCATTTAGTCAGTACCTTGATCGAACCATTAGATGTCACGGACGACGCCTTGGAAAGCACATCCAAGGACGTTTGCCAAGTTTCGTTTTGATCTACGATTACCTTCAAGTGTGTGAGGGGCCTGGATGAGCTAATGCTAATCAATCGGTTTTTATGAACTCGCTTGAGAGCGAAGATAAGCGTTGGGCCAGGCGCAAGAGCCAGCCAGACACAATGAAGGGCGAGATCATCGAAACAGATCTGCGTTACCCTCTGGCTAGAAGAGGCGGGGCGCGAGGTCGGCCGCACTTACCACTTTGTAGTGCTGCTCAACCGTGATTGCGTACAAGGGTGATTGGGCAAGTACGAGGTAGGGCGAGATAACCTTGTACAGCAGGATTCTGGAAGGCCTGGGGGCCAGTGCTTTGGGGATAGCCGCTGGGGATGCTTAAAAGGGCTGGTGCAATGTGCCCCGCGAACGCCTACTTTACGAAAATCGAGCTGATGAACCAGGAGAGCCAGGAGATTTTCTTCTACCGGTCAGTTACATGGCGGAAATCAGGCTACGAAAAGGTGCTGGGGCACTCGGCATTCCTTTGGTAAGCAGGCAGGCGGCGTGAGAGGAGTCGACGATTAGCTGGGGACGTTCATTAATGAAGAAAACACACAAACAGTGAGTGGATATGCCAATAACCAAAGGAGCATGCATGCATTACCACAGTCTTACCACCAGCCAAAGCCTTTCCCAGTCTGACGGCAACCATCATGATCGACGGATTTTGTTAGCAAGGTGCTTGCGAGGCACAACGCCGGCCTTTGCATATAAAAACCCGTTCAGATTCAGCAAGAAAGGGGTTAAATGGTGAGCTTACCAGAGCTACAGCGCTGTTTCTTGCCTTTTTGCCATGTTGAATGTGTTTTGACGGGCGGGTTGCCTTTTACGGACTTCAGCGAGGCCCCTTGAAACTGTTCAACGAGGACGCCGGCAGGAGATTTCGGCTTTGTGGCGCTACTGGGGCTCATTTTCACCTTTGCCCTGACCCCCGAATGATCCGCGCACGGTATCTCTCGGAACGGGGGGAGTGCTTTCCAATCTTGCTGGATTAAGCGTATTAGGAAGAAAATGGCCAGGATGGACGCTACGCTCGGTAAAGTTAGGGGGATCGAGCCCCATGGACGGTTGGAATCCCCAGTCGTACGAAAAATTGGCGGGAATTACGTGAGCCCCGGCCTTTGTGATTTGGGAGGTTTAATCCGGCAGGGGGGGAACCACTGGTTTGTTCAGGGGAGTTTAAACTCTCGCTTTTTTTCCCAAGCGCCCATCCAAAGGGACCTGGGATTTTTAGGGGGGTTAGGGGGATGGTTTTGTTTTTGGGTGGCCGAAATTCCGCACCGGGCCTTTGGGAGCTTCAAAAAAAAACTTGATTTTCCCTCTCTCCCCTTTTTTTTTTTTTTTG
>Ga0163217_1085858_pt1 | contig 11754 bp, 14 predicted proteins | sample SynspAceP_FD_185933 | JGI IMG/M metagenome (GOLD analysis project Ga0163217, IMG submission 185933) | Saline lake microbial communities from Ace Lake in Antarctica - Synechococcus sp. Ace-P (PacBio error correction) | ecosystem: Environmental > Aquatic > Non-marine Saline and Alkaline > Saline ... | reverse complement strand
GGCATCCTTTGTCGATGACGGCCTCCACGACCACCGCACCAGGCTGCCGTTTCAAGCAAACGTAGCCACGGGAATACCAGCCTGCGTTCTCGGCACAGATATCTATCACCACGCGCGTTCCAACAGCAGCTTGAGCACGACCGGCAGATCAGGAATGCTTCCACAGGCCTCCCTTGGGGACGGCACCACACGCCCATTCGGCTCATGTGGCTGGGCAACAGCCATTCGCGCACAGTCGCCAGACGGCTGCACGCAATTTGGCGCAATTAGCCGCTTAGGTCTCCCTTTCACCAGGGTTTATCAGCCGCCCCGACGAACTATGTCGGGGCTGCAGCGAAAGCACGGCCGTATGATGCGGCTGGACTCAACCTCTAAGCCCCTCTCGGTGGGTTCAGCACGATGGTTGCCACCGGCCGATCATGCTGCATGCGGCGTTTCCAGCTCCGTCGATGATGTAACGATCATGCCTCGGTCTGCTGCGCGAATATGATATCGGGGGTGCCAGTGGAAAAGGCCTCACTCTCGTGCTTGTACTGGGTGACGCGCCTGCAATCGCCGCAAGGAGACGCCGCAGGGGCGCCTGGCCAGGCCCACCCGACCTTTACAGGCAATAGGGCCGCTACTGGGTGCGGTTGCACCGATGGGTGATTAGCCAGGCTCTGGCCCGGCGCTGCTATCCAACCCCGTGCGCAAGAGCGATTCGCTTCGGCGTCGGTTACCGGATGCTGCTTGACGCTCTGGGTCGTATCTCTCTGGTGCGGGCATGCAGCTTGCGTTCCCGACCATCTGGAGCTCGCGGTGAAACCGCGCCGCTGCCCGCGGGCAGATCGCAGTGCGTTTCCGGCCCAGCGCGGCTACGACCAGCCTCAGGGCCCAGGGTGGCGGACCAGCACCGCCTTGTTGTGTGCAGACAGGTTTTTGCCTGGTCGAGTTGACGGAGGATCGGATCTCGGACGCTCGACTCGTCCGGTGACTTACCTTACAGCATCGCTCACATGGCCCAGTGCTGGGTGAAGTTCCTGTGCGATCATTGTTTCGTGTAGTGTGTGAAAGCGGAAGGGATCTAGCTGGACGTAGCGCAGGAGACACCCTCTACTGGAGTCTCGATAAGGGGCTGTGATGCTCGCTCGGGTGAAGACTGCGATACGCGGCCTCTGTCGATTCTTCGTTCGCTGGGTTGTCGCCTCTCGCGACGCCAGAACGGTCTCGTTGAAGAGATCAACGGAGGCACTTTAGGTCGCTGCACTTGAACGCGCCGCGGAGGACATTCACGTTCTGGGCGGTCGGGGCAAGATGGGGCCGCGCTGAGCGCGGATGCTAACGCGCTGCCCCTGGCCAGCGCGTGATCGGCGTGGCGCGGTTCAGGACCCGGCGGTGCGCGCGTCGCGTGGAGCGCACGGGATCTGAGACGTTGCATGCGATCTGCTGGACGAGGTTGCGGTCACGCGTTGGAAAAACCGCCAACATGGTCTTTATGGGGGGCGCAGTTCTGCTCGGACGGCAACTGCCGCTGCTGACCTGGGCAGATGAATGCGCATGTGCCCGCCATCGTGGCGCAGGCGTTCCGCGATGCGCGCAGTGCCGTCTTATTCATGCTTGCGTCTATGATTCGTCGATGTGAAGGGCGGGGCGCAACCGAGGGACTCGGCTCGACCCGCCCGGCGATATGCAAATTCCGGCTCCGCCGCGAACGATATGTATAGAGAATATTTGTCGCCAATACCCTTCGGCACCAAGTGTCGCTCTTGCGCCTGTTCCTAACGCGATTGATCTGCGTTACGGCGTTGCTGCACGAATCGGGACGTTCGAGTAGCTCGATGGCACGGCCGGTCACGGCTCTTATGGCGGGCATTGCAACTATCTGCAAGCGCGCGCCAATCTCGTGATATTTGCGTTGCAATCCTTGGCACTCGCCGGACATCCCACCGTGGGGCGCGTGAACCTGTCGCCTGAAATCGTCCGGGTTGCGGCGACCTTGCCAATGCCTTCGGGCGTATCTTTTGACCGCGCGCCGATCCGTGTCACGGGGACCGAGCGCCAAAGGACCTGAGTCGTCGGACACAACGCCAGCACGACATTATGGTCCGCTCGAAGTGCACTGGTCGCCACCATGGTGGCCTCGCTCTCCGCGACTGGCTGCGCCAGGCGGCTACCGAAGCTGGGAGCCCACCCGTTCGAGGTCGCGCGATGGGATTATTGGAAACCCGCCCGCCCCCGCGGAACGCACCGCGACAAGGACGCGCAAGCGCATTCTGGAGGCGGCAGAAAGGAATTTGCGGCCAACGGCTGAAAGGCACGACGGACGCGCCATTGCCGACACTGGCCCGATCTGCACAAGGGCGCTTTTGTACCGATTTACTCGAAGAACAAGCAGGATCATCTTTACCGCGTGCTTCGAACGGACCTATGCCAAGTCGCCTCGAAAGAGCAAAAGCTGGATTGGGCATTCTCGCCCGCAGGATGCGATGCGCGTTGCTCTAATTCTCGTTCGATTCGTTCCGGCAGAACTCGAGTTTCATTCAAGGATCTCAACGTGAAAAACATGCCGGGCCAGGATCTGCGCGCCTCTCCCCGAGGGCGCGGCAGGCTCAACACGCCGTTGGTTGCGACCATCGCGCGCATCGCTGCCGAGGGCCGTGGGCGCGGCGTGTTCACGCAGCGGCGTCGACCCCGTGCAAGCTTATTCAACCATCGCCAGGTCGCATTCTACACCGACCAACGCGCCACCCTTGTCGGTGATCTTCGATCTGGCCGATTGCGGACGCGGCCCTGCCGCAAGGCGCGCCATGATCGGGCGAGGTGGTGCTTGGGCTATTGCGCCCCGATCGAGTCTGTAAGGAGTCTCGCGGCTGGCCCCCATTCCCTGTACCTCGGGCCCCGTTTCAGGCGATGCGCGCGTGCGGCGTCATCCGGCGTCGCTGGCGCGACCGCACGAGGCGCAGTTGGATGAGCGTATCAGCGCGCGCATGTCGCGCTATTTATCTGGATGCGGGCAGGTCGGCAGGGCTGGCGGGTGGTGTGCACCCACACGCATTCCACTACGCGCGACCCACGGGGTTTTTGCGGCCCAGGTTGCTGAAACTGGCCGCCGAAGAGGCGCGCGCCGCATGCCGTTGATCCCTTTTCTCGTGGCCGGGGCAATCGCAGATTACGCCGCCGCCCTGCGCGACGCCGAACTGGCGCGCGATCTGGGCTATCTATGCAGTGCTGCTGGGCCTTGCGGCGTTTAAAGGGGGCGAGGACGACGACGCGCTGATCTGCCATTGTTCGCGCGGTGGCCGATGGGTGATGCCATCATCGGTTTTCTACGCCTTGCCCATCCGACTGTCGGGCGGGCAACGCTAAGCTGATGATTTTCTGGGCGGTTCGGTTTGCGCAGATCGAGGCTGTGGTCGCGATCAGATGGCGCTTTCAACCGCTACAGCGTTGATGTCGTGCGCGGCGTGAATCCGACGCCCCATGCGGAGTGGCGGATCACGCTTTTACGGGACGACGACCACATCGTCGCCGATCTGCTGGACACGAGTTCCGTTTTGCCCGCGACGGCAAGGAGCGTGAAGGTTCCATCAGCGGTGACCTCGCTGGGCATATGCGTCGTCTGGCTGCATCGGTCTCGGGCTTGGTGCTTCTGGCTCTCCCGCGATGGGCCAGTGGCCCCGAATGCTGTCGCGCTCTCGAGCCCGCGTCACCGATGCGAACCGGTTCTGTTCGACGCGCGCAATGATTTCAAAGGCTGCATCGCTCACGCCCGCAACCGATCTACGGTTTGCGCCGCCAGGGCTGATTGCAGGGCATTGGTGCCTTGATCCGGACGAGGCCGCTTGGGCCCCGGTGCCAGATGGACGAGATTGAAGCGCCTGTATCGCGGACTGTCCCGAGATGAAACGGACGGAGTTCCTTTCGTCGCCGCCCAATCTGGCGCGCTGGCTGGGTAAGCGAACCGAGGGCGCTGGGGCACTGCCCCCAAACGCGCAATCAGGATTTGCTGGCAAGATTACTCTGCGTCACAGCCGCATCCACCAAAGATGGTCGGGGAGCTGCAAACAGCGCATCGACCGCTGCGCGGTGGGTTCCTCGCACGAGAAAGGGGATTTACCGCGTTCAATTGCATTCGCCGGCCGACGTGAAACGCCGGACAATTCTCGCGCGGTGTCACCGGTTCCACCCGCCCCGGCAATAGCAAATCTTGCGTCCATTCGCGAGATTGGCTCTCTGCCCGTCCAGATCGGGCGATGCCCTCGGGGCTGGTGGAATAGCTGCCGGTGTTGGAGAGCGACGGCGCGCCCAACCTTTGGGTCATTGTAGGCCGAGGCACCAATGTCAGACTTCGGGTCGGTAACGATCGGCGCAGGGCCTCTGGCAGAACGGCCTGCATAGCCCCCATTCGGCGCCGGGTGGGCAGGCCGGAATTCTTTGGGGGTTTTCGTTGATCCAGTCAGATACTGGATTCACATCGACCAGTTCGCCGGTGGCAGCCGTATGGCCCAATCCGCCGCAGATCGGGCGCGCGGCGCGCGCGCCGCAAACCGCACAGGAGGCCCCGTATCGGCGGCAGCGGGGTCCAATTCGGCAATCGTGACCTCATGCGTATGTAATAGATCGTTGCGCCCTCTGCCATGACGAAGGTTGGCCACGTCGGAAAACAAACAGTCGGGGGGCGCGCAACTGAATAAGCGGCCCGATAAGCGCCCCGCACGGCCATTCCGAGATTGCAAAAAAGAAGGCGCTTGCGGCGCGGAAGGGGGATGTTGGCGGGGGTTATGGTCGTTATCCTTTTCAGACCGGAACCTCAGTCTCGATCGTGCGCGGGGCCACGGACCTGTTCCATCAGCGAATTGTCCACGGCCACGTCGAACGATAAGTGCGCGGTGGCCCAACGAAGCGCAGCGATGATTAGGTTGTGGTTGACATAGGCGTAGCCCGGCTGTTCGCACGTGTACATTCGCCGGCCACCGCACTGCCGCCGCAGCCGACACCACGTTTTCATCGAAGGTCAGGGGTGCGAGCGCTCGAAAGGATGTCTCCCCGACATAATCGCCATGTCCGCCGATCAGGTGCGGCGCGAGGTCCAGTTGCACGAGTTATGCACCATCAGCACCCCGTCTTCGACCCCACATTGAACCGCAGCGCGGTTTCCCGTCAGCGCACCGACCGCGCCGTTGAAACACGAATGCGTCGGCCCTGTCAGCGTGCGCATCGACATCGAGGGCTGTCGGGCATAATCCGCGCCGCCACTCGATAACTGGATGAAATCGCCGTTTCGTCCTTGGAGCGATGTAATCCTGCTGCTTCCATATAGCGTGCATGTCATAAGGGACAGCGGGTGCCCGCGCACCTTAAGCCCAATCACGCGGGCAAGACAATGTCGCGCCGTTCATTGCCGTGGGCGACATGTAGGGGATTCATCGCGCCACCGGTGCGCCAATGGTAGGTAAAGCGCCGCCTTCGTCGCCTTCCCAGCGCAGGACGTTTCCTCGCCGTGGAGTAGATATGGGTCAGCCCGCGCCCCAGCGCGCCGTCGAGGCGTGAAAGTCGATGTTATGCTCCATCATTGCTTTTTCAAACCGGGTTTGCGCGAGTGTCAGCTCGAACGTTATCGCCCTGCGGCACGATTAATCAGGTGGAGGCCGGGGACCGAGCCGTTGTGGTCAGCGCCAGACGGCTGTCACCGGTATCTTGTCCACCAACCATCAGGCGTTCGTGGGGATCATTCCTCGATCTCGACGAATCTTGGGTGCGCCGGATGACGACCTGATCTGGATTTCGGCGCGAACGGCGGATCGACGAGCAGCCTGGCGTACGCGGCTCCATCCCCGACAGATCGGCGGGGGTGCGCTGCGGCGCATGGCTTCGGCCTTGCACCTCACGACCATCGGCCGGGCGGCACGCAGCGTCGGCACCGGCATGCGGCGCGGTGTGGGTGGTGGCTAGCGGCGGATCGCTGCGGCAAATGCGGCCGCGCCGACGAGGGGCCCGCCGCGCCGCAGATTGCGTCGGCTTGGTCGGCATCCAGGGGCCGGGTTGACGAATTTTGGGTCCATGGGAGCCTCCGGGCATGGGCGTCGGTTGCCCGCGGAAACGCCGGGGCGCCTGGATCGGAGTTCTGAAGCTGCTCTTCAAGCGCTTGAGCGCGTGCGCGGGATGCGGCCTTCGAGAAAGGCATTCGGGCATCACCGGGACATCTAGCGCCACGGGCGATGTGCATCACCATGCCCCATGGATATGCGGCGTGCAGCGGATGCATAAAGCCTTCGGACATCGAGGTCACCGTGATTCTCGTGTTGATCTTGCCTTGAAAACGGCTTGCCCCTTCGGGGATCATGCCTCGATCGATGCCGGCATTGTGCCGCGGTCGGTCGGGCATGAGGTGACGGTATCGCGGGCGCGATTGCAGGGAGGCAGGCTCGTACACCATCCCCGCGTCGCCGCGGCTTGAACTTCCAGGGACATTCGTGGCATTTCCGCATGGGCGGCCCCTGCAGCATGGTGCGACGGGGCGAGGGGCAGGTGCGGAATGATCTGAAACAATTGTTTCCTCTCTATGGATCAATGGTTGCGCCTAATTGGCATTCGCCGGAGGCCGTCGACGTTTGCGCCAGAACAACTCGCCTCAACCACCCCTGGCGTACGGGGCTGGTCGTAAGAATGGCGTTTCACCGCGCACCGACCTGCTGAGAGCACCCCCGGGCGCGCGGGGCTGTGGCTATGGGACGGCAGGTGCGCAACTCGCCTGTAACCAACCCGGCGTGCCGTGCGGGGGTTCCGTGCTGTTTGCGCGTTGCGCTTATCAAACAGGCTTTGCCACTGACATGAACCAGCCCGCGCAATTGCCAACTCGACGGCCTCGCTTCTGACCGGCCTTGCGCCCTCTTGCGCGGCTGGAACCGACAGATTTTCAGCGAAAATTCGGACCTGGCGCAGCCCAAAGCGTTTGATGCGGGTTGCCGCAGGTCTTTGGCGAAGGGGCGGTGGGCCGAGCGGTCTTTTGCTGCTGGACGGCCATATCCGCGTGATCGCACCACCCCGGTGAGCGAGGCGATCATAGCACTCCACATCCGGCGGAGCGTTTGTTCGGAGATCGCCCGGGCGCTTGCGGCCCACCAAGGCCTATCCGGCACGGGATGACGGCGGTTGTGAAAGGCTCGTTTTGTGGTGGCCCGCGCGGCTTTGGCATGATTCGTCGGCGGTATGACGGCTTTGGCCACCGGAAACGGCCGAACTGTGGGGCGGCGTGTGGCTGAGATGCAAGGACCGTATTTTTGATTGGCAACCCAACAGGTCGAACAGCGCATCGCAATGCGGTGCTGCGCCCTGATCAACCAAGCGGGCGCAGACCGGACGGAAGGCATCGGATTGCCTTTTCCGATCACCGGCGGATTTTCCGAAATGACGGGCAAACCCGCTGCACCCGTTCAGGCGCCTGTAGCAGTGGGAAAGGACGGCTGTGAAAAGCGCACGCAAGCGGAATTGTCGTGACCGATGGCACCAACTTCGGTGCGTCATGTGCGCAGGGTGCGCCCTGATCGCGGCGGCGAGTTCGCAGCGAACGCGCCTCGTCCAAAATGATATTCGTCGCAGGCTCGGACGATGTGTGGACGGCCCGATCATGCAGGCGACGCGAGCATTTCCGGTGGCTAGAAAACGCCTATCGTCGCAAGGCCAGCGCGTCATCAGATCCGCGCGCAAAAGATCCGGCGTCTCCGAGATCTTGGTCAAAAGGCATGGCGGCCTTCCGTGGCTGAGACCATGTTGCCTTGAGGACCCGTTTTTAAACGTCTTGCGCCAGACAACCTTTGCGTAAACGGCTTAGGGGCCATTCGGTCTTGCACCGCCGTGGACGCGCAGCATCAGAACGGGATTTCGTCATCCATGTCGTTGCCGCGCCCGCAAAGCCGCCGAGGCTGGCTGGTGCCACCGGCGATCGTTCGGGATTCTGATTCATTACCGCCGCCACCGCCATCGCGCCCCCACCGCCCCGGCGCCGCCGCCACTTCGCCCCGGCCATCCAGCATCGTCATTTCGCTGCAAACGGGCGCACACGACTTTCGGTGGAATATTTGTGGCACCGATGGTCTGCCTTTCGGGTCTCAAGCTGCCTCGATCTTAAACTTGGATCCTTGGCAGGTTTGCTCCGCACCCGTCAGCGGCTCGTGAAAATTAGGGCGACGCGTGTGCCATTCGGTCTTTCGCGGTTCTCGCCAGTCGCTTGTCGCGCCGCGTTCCGACGTGGCGATGCGCGGTTGCACACCTTGCCGCCGTTCGGGAAAATTACCGCACCTTCGGCCGTCAGGCGGCCGGATTGCGTTCAGGATTACCTTGTTTTACCGAAGCCGCTCGGCATCCTTCTGACTTCTGGTTTACGTGTTTCATCCCACAGGCTGCCAAGTTGAAGGGAAGTGTTAACGCCCGGGCTGTCGAGACTGCGGTTTTGATGTATAGTGCCACCATCGGCTATGCGGGTGTCAAACTGCGGATATCGGGGCAGTTTTCTTTTGGCGCTGGGCTTTCGGGGTCTGGCGGGCGCGCAGGGGCTCAAATCTGACGGCATCGAGCAATCGCGCGCGCATTTTTCAGGCAAACAGCGCGCTTAGGATTGGTCGGCTGGCGGCATATTTCGGGTTTGACCGGTTTTTGCCGAAACGACGCGCAACGACGCGTATTCCCGCGTGCAGGGCCCGATGATGGCCCTTATCTTGAGCTCGCCCCGTCGCGCCCGAAGGATGCGATTTCCGAGATTTGTTCTGCGCCTCGTGCAGCACGGAAAAGCGGCTGGGACTCGGCGGGCGGTGTGCAACACAGGCGCGACTCGGGTTGGCGCAGTGATGCCGGCACGGCTGAATTGTTGCGGTCGATCCCAACGAATTTCGCGTTCGATCTCGACGGCCCAGTTTGCGCGCTATCTGCGGATGTGCACGACCGCTTCGGAACTGGCGCGAGGCGCTGGCGGCCTATAATGCCGGCCCGGGCTGTGCAGCCGCCATGGCGGCGTGCCGCCCTTTGCCGAGACGACGCAATATGTGGCAGCTGATTCTGGGCGGGATAGCGGTTTCGCTGCGTACAGGAACGATCAGTTCTTGCGGCGAAAGTCGGGGCGTCTTGCCGAGTGCGGCTGTGAAATTGCGGGTGAATAGGCGGCGGACCCGAACCAGTTGTGCGCGACATGCTTCACCAGGCAGGGCGGTTTTCGCGGGCGGCGTGCCTTCGAAATAGCACCGCGGTCTTTGCAAAAGGGTCATGCGCGCCCAGGCCGGGCGGCTTGCATTGAACGGGTGAGGTGCGTCGGCGTCACCCGCCGAGCGCTGCTGGCGGAAATCGGCACCGCCCATGGCACTATTGAAATTTTCGCTCAAAAGACGGGAATAGCGTTCGGCGAGCCTGCGCGCGGGCGTTCGGGCGAGGCGGTCTCCCGTGGGAAGGGCGATTGCGGTCCATCCAGACGCCAAAGGCCAGATGATGCGGTTGCGGCGACGCTGTGCGCCGGGGCGTTTCAGCCTCCAGCTCGCGCGGCGGCGGCGTCGGGATCGCGCCGATTTTCACTGCGTGCGGCGTTGTCGCGGACCGCGGATATGAAGCGGCGTTGCGGGCAGGGGCAGGCCATGGTCGCGGCAAAGAAGTGGCGGTGCCGAGACCGGCCGTCATGTCGAAACCGTTTGCATGGTGCCGCCGGGATGAGACAGCATTATGCGCGCCGTAGCGGCGTAGTGCGCCGAGGTGATGCGCCGGCACTTGGGTGAACCACAAGCTCGGCCTCGCGCAGGGGCTGCGCATCGCCTCGATCCTGCGCTGCACCTGGCGGCAAGGCGCGGGAATCAGCACAAGCCTTGGCCCCGAGGCCGGATCAGGAATATTGGATCGCCGCGCGGGCGATCTGCGTTCTGAGGCACGGTCATGGGCGGGCAGCATTCCCGTTGTGGTGCGTTACGGCACAAGGACGTATTCGGCCCAAAGCGAAAGTTGCGCAGGTTAGCAGAAGTTTGACGCGTGGCGCGCAGGTTACGCGGCGTTCTTGATGCGATTGCCGCAACTATGGGTAGGCAGGGTGACCGGTTGCAGCCCTGGCTCGGCTCGCAGCCTGTGCGCTGGCGTTTGGCATAGCGGGGCGTGGCGATTTGCGCGGGCACAAAGGGCGCTTTGCCCGGTGGGGGGGTCAGCGAGTTTCGCGCGCAGATGGCGGCGAATTCGGCGGCCCCAATGGCCTTTCGACGGCGGTTCGGCCAGATCGTGCATTTCGCGCCGCCACCTCGTCCAGCGCCCGCTTTCACCATCGCGTCGAGGACCGCAGGGCGATTCGCGGGAACAGCCATCGGGGATCGGCATGCAGCGCAAGGCGGGCTCGGCTCGCGAGCAGCGGTGCGGGGCGTTGCGCAGTTTCCACGCGGCAGGCCGGTGCCGGTGGTCGGACCTGAACTTCCCACGCGCGGCTGGATTTGCGGCGGGGCTTTGTGGCGTCCGATCACGCGCGGAGGTGGCAGAGGTCGGTGGCAGCATCGCATCGGCCCAGCGGCGCGAATCAAAGCATCCAGCGCGCGGCGCACATCCTCCGGCGTCGGCGGAATTTCAGGACAGCTTCGGTCAGCGCCGAAAAATAAAGCCGGGTGCCGCCCAGCTGATCGGGCGCGTGCGCGGTGCGTCGGCCGCCGGCGGTCGGGGCATTTCGCGCAGGCAATGGGGCCCACGGAATAGGGCGACATCGGCGGGCATATGGCCGTAAGCAGATGCGCGCGGCGGCCAAATGTGGCGGGTCGGGCGGGCCGACAGGACCCTTCCAGGCGCCATTGGACCTGAATCGCATCGGCATTCAACGATCCACCCCGCCGATATTAGCGCACCCGCAGCGCCAGCGCCGATTTGCCCGGGCCGTCGGCCTGCGATTCAAAACCGGCGCGAAGGCGGCTTCTTCAGGACGCGCGCAGACAGGGGTCGGGGATAGCGTGCGGGGGCGATCAAACGGGCGTTTCCTTATCCCCTCGGCGCGCATTCCGCGCCGCGTTTAACTTGCCGGCTTTTTCCGACATTTTGCCCGCAAAGATAGCCGGCCGGCGAAAACACCTTTAACCATCGGCCAAACACTGTTAACCTTGCGCGCAACAACGGAAATGACAGGAATTTTCATTGCTGAGTGAATCACCCCGCCCCCGCGGCAACATCAGCTATTCGCCGCGGTCATTGCTGAAAAATCTCGGGCGAGGCGCTGATGGGCGATTGGGGCTACGGGCGCACCCGCCGACCGTTGCGCGCATCGCAGCCGAGAGTGGAGTGCGGTTGCGCGACTCTGGGGGGGTCGAAATCTGCCATGGTGATCGGGGGCGGCAAAACATTTTCGTGGCTTGAGGGACAGCGCGCAGGGGACGTGAACGCACCACCGCCGATTTTACATGGGGATTTGCTATGGCCACAGTGATGAACGCGCTGGCGATGCAAGTCCGCGCTTCCGAAGCCTTGGCGTTGGCATTTCCCGCGTGATCAGTGCCATTTCCAATGGATCAGGTTCTTTGCGCAAACCCTATTTTCCCCCGCCGCCGGCGCGTGCGGGGCACCTTTGAGAAAAGCGCGTCGTTGATTCTTTGCCGCAGGACCGGGCAACCCCTATTATTCCACACGATTTACTGCGGCGACGCTGCGCCGCCAATTGGAAAAAGGCCTTTTGCTAGGCGAATTTTTCAAGGGCCACCCCCAAGGTTGACGGGGTCTTTGACAAGGGGGGGACCCAAGAAACATAAACCCATCCCCCTTTCTTCTTCTGTCCCCCCTCTC
>Ga0163217_1065423_pt1 | contig 11754 bp, 12 predicted proteins | sample SynspAceP_FD_185933 | JGI IMG/M metagenome (GOLD analysis project Ga0163217, IMG submission 185933) | Saline lake microbial communities from Ace Lake in Antarctica - Synechococcus sp. Ace-P (PacBio error correction) | ecosystem: Environmental > Aquatic > Non-marine Saline and Alkaline > Saline ... | reverse complement strand
CTTCGAAGGCGGAGCGCTTCTGGCTGAGTCTGCGCGGCGTGAACCAAGCGACGGCATGGGGTCGTGACCACCAACAATGCCCGCGCGGAAAATGCCGCAAGGATGTGTGGGACGCTGCTGGTTACAGCATCACGCCCGCGCCGGTGACGGTTATGTGGCACGCATGCATAAGTCAGCCATCTGTGGATATGGCCGAAATGGGAAGGGTTACAGCAAGGCCGCTTTCCCAAGGCGGAAGAGGGGCGCATTCCGTTGCTGGAACGACAGCCACTGTCGCAATTGGGGTCATACTTGATGCCTGTATCCAGTGGCAATTTGTCGTGTGGTGCGTGCGCAGGTCAGTCGCAACGACTGCTCGGCATGCCCGGTCGGGCAAGACAGTTAATCCGGTGGTCGACATGTAGCCGACCCGATGAGAGCGCGTCCTCTTGTGTGGCATGCGGCGAATGTGTTGCAGGCCTGCCCACGGAGCCTGATGGAAAGCGACGGGTTACTGGACGCTGATCAGTCGGCGACAGTGCGGATTCGACAGCGAGGTCGACAGCATTGCGTTCTTGCAGGGTCGGCTGTCAGTGTGCACTCAAGGTTAAGCGGCAAAATCAAATTAGTCGATGCAGTCAACGGCCCGCGGAACGAGGGCGGCTGTGGTCAAAAGGGCGCTTGCTTCGACTATATCACCACCCGCACCGGCTGACAAACCGGTGATCGTCGCAAGGTACTGCACCACCCCAAAGGGCTGAATGTCGATCCCGGCAACTGGCAAACCCACTTCCGCGAAGCGACCTAGGGACGAAGCGCGGATTATTGCCGCGGGTTTGGCATGGGAAAAAGATCGGCGGCACGGGCGTCGGGCTTGGGGTCGCGCCGAAGGCACGAAACGAGGGAGCCCTACCTGTTTCAGAAAGATCATCCGATCCAGGGATTGGTCATAACAACGTCGACCACTGGCACGCGGCTGTTGCCTGCATCGTCCGTGGCGCACTGATGAGAGAACGGTCGTCGGGGCGTTCGCGACCTTCAACCAGATCGAAAACGCGATTAGCGATTGTGATCGCGTGCGGATTCCGACGGAACCACCCGGTCGAGGCGACATTCTTTAAAGCAATTGCAAGCGCGGCGGCAGACCTGATCGTAGGGACCGCGCGGGCAGCGCTTAACGCATGCATCGCATATGCTGCAATTCCGCCCGGCACCGATGTGTCGATGTTAAACGCGCTCAGCATGTGATCGTTCGCAGAAAAGCTGTTCGATCAACGATATATCGGGGCTTATCACTTGAAACTGCGATCGAAGAAAAGCCCACCTGAACCTTTACCCCCGAGAAAATGTCCAAAGATTTGCGTATTGAGCTGAGGTCCTGCGCGAGTGTGCGCGGACCTTTGCGGGGGGCCAATGCGGGCGATTGATCTTTTGGGGATGGCATCTCGCAGCACATCCACCGCACGATAATTCGCGCTGCCTGATTCTTCGCTCGCGTTATGACGGGCAGATCGGTCGGCCCGGTGCGGGGCTACACCGTTGCGAGGCAGAACAAGTGCAGGCGCGTCTGATGCGGGGCTTGTCCGATTGCTTTCCTGCCGATTACAGGCGGTGATCTGACTGGACGGGTGCGGTTGCCTTTACCGAATGTGTGGCAAAGCAGCGATTTCAGCCAACCGAAGGGTCTTACCGTGACGAAATCATTGGACGCGGGTTGATGATGCGAACATCGCAGCCTATATTTCTGGTTGGAACCCGCCATGTCCGACCCCGATGGGGAACATAGCCCGCGATGCGCTGGCCAAGCTGATCATTCGTGGTGCAGGATATCTTTTTGACCGAAACCGGCGAACTTTGCCGACGTGATCCTGCCGCCAGCCGCCTTATGCCGAGAAATCAGGCACTGTGACCAACACAAACCGTCAGGTGCAAATGGCCGCCCTGGGCCGTTGCCGCGCCGGGCACGCGAAAAGACTGGTGGGATTAGAGGTCGACACTTGGGCCGAAAACGTTCCTGGGCTGGGGTAGGACCTATTACCGACCCGAGCGAGGTCTTTCGCGAGATGAAGATGAACATGTCGTCGCGAAACATTACATGGAACCGTTCTAAGAGAGCGGAAGGGCCGATGACCATATCTCGACAGTCCCCACTGATCCGGGGCAGGCGATGTCTTTGCCGACGGGTTCCCGCGGCAAGACGGGCGCGCACGTAGTTCCACGACCTGCCGCATTATCGCACCTGATTGATGCGCCCGACGAAGACTATCCGCATGATTTTCCTGACCACAGGGCGCCAGCTGGAGCATTGGCACACGGGAGTCAATGACACGGCCGGTCCCATGTTGCTGGACGGGGGTTGGAGCCCGAGGCGACTGTTCGCTGCCCCGTCGACGCTGCGCAAAGCTGGGGGTGCACCGAGGGGCGTATATCCGTCTGACGACAAAAGCGTGGGATCGATTCAAGGCTGAATGGCCGTGAAGAGCGGCCGTTGTCGCCCGATATGGTTTTTCTGCACCTTCGCTATGTTTCGAAGCCCGCGGCGAGATATCTCTGCCAATCCCGGGGCTGAGCCCCTATGGAAAATCCCCGAGTTACAAATCTCCTGCCGTGAAAGTAGAAGCGCTGAACAGTCCCCACCCGCCAGGTACCCTGCGATCAACCGCAAAACTTTTGCGCGGACCACATATCGCGTGAGGACGTTGGCGCAGATAGCGGCGCGGAGTCGGCACCCATTTGAGAATTCAGTGGCGTTACGATACCCGCGCGTTCAGCACGGTTTTTGCAGGATAGCGAGATGGCCATTTTTGGACGCTCGCGCAGGTTGCCGAAACACTGGACGACCGCCTTTGGGTTGGCTCCGCGAGCCACCCCCATTCTCGCAGTACGGATTTACTTCGCTGAAAAGGCTCATCGCGATTTCCACGCGCGACTAGAACAGCCGTCATAGGCAGCGTTGTCCGGTAGAGCAAACATTCGATTCATCGTGAATCTAACGGACACGAGGCAGGGCGCGCATACAAGGTTCGTGTGGTCGCTTAAAAGATGACATGAACGGGCAGTTCCACTGTGACGCGCCCAGAAGTATAGCCTCCGCCATAAGATTCGTCCTTGATAGCTGGGCGGTTTTGGGGTCTTCGCGCAGCTTGGTGCGCAAACGAGGATGCGGACATTCATCCCCCTGTCAAGCTCTTCGAGGAGCGACGCCGCCAAGCTTGATCTGCATCTGGTTTGCGCGCTCAGCAAGCGTTTGGCGCGCGTCGAGAAACAGGCGCAGGACTCCCCTCGGGCATGGGAAAAACGGGATTTCGCACCGGTGTATCTCCGCGCGTAGCGGTCCGAAAATACGCTTCCAACCCGCTGAACGCCGCGACACGTGCCTTGCTGGGCGACGCTTCGGCGCTGCGCAGGCGGTGGCGGGATACGGGCGCGGACTTCCGGCAGGTCAAAGGGTTTGATGATATAATCATCGGCCCCAAGCTCAGCCCCGTTGACCGCGGTCCTGCACCTGAGCGCGGCCCGAGTTGCATGATAGACAATCGCGCCCTGGTGTCCACGCGAGGAACGGTGCACCAGGTCAGCCGGTCGGAATCGGCAGGGACAGGTCGACAAGGCAACGTCGGGGGTGGGTCGCCCAAAGGCCGCCTCGAACGCGCGGGCGCGCGAACGCGGCGTGTGCAAGCCCGCTTCTCCAGCGCGTCAGCCAGCGCGTGCGAATTTTTCGGGATTCATCCTCCAGTATTAGGTGACAAGGGGGCGTGTCATGGGCGGCATTTCTATTTTGGGCAATCATGCGGTAGGTCCGCGGCTTCGAACGGTTTGCGCACACGGGTATGCGAGGGTTGGCTACTAGAGAATGGGCGTCTCGGCAGGCAGCTGAGGTCATCCAAGCACCAGTGGCGCGCGTCGGAGTAGGTAGCCGTTTGGCAAGGTCCAGCCCTGTCGCCGTTCGCCGCAACTGATGTCAGGACAGGATCAGCGCGATACTATCGGACAGATCGGCGAGCAGGCGCGGTCGCTTCGTCCGCGCTGGGGCAGATTCGATCACGGAAGGCGGGCCCATCAGCATATCCGCACCAGAGCGCGCAGAATGTACATCGGCGTCTTCGACCGCGAATACCAGCCCGGGTGGAGGTGGCGGGTACTGCGGGGCGATTAGGGCAGCGCATGGCACCGGCGCGCCCTCGGTAGGGTCGTGCCAAAGCGCCAAAGTCGCCCCCCGCCGATTTCACCAGTGTCATAGACATCGCAGCCCAGTCCGATCCTTCGGCCCCTTTGGTGGTGACAAAAACGGTGGTCGAACCGTGTTCAAAGCGCCATGGCGAAAAGCCGGGCGGGGTCGAGCACGACCATTCGATCAAGTATCATGGACCTGGCGCACCTCATGCGAAGATGGCCCCCCGCGGCCCCGCAGGACATTCGCGGGCGTTCGGATTCAGTTCAACAGCCCGTCCTTGCACCCAGCACCCACCTATCCAGTGAGAACAGGGCGTCGCCATCTGGGCTGTCCGATGCTCAGCTCATTTCCTTGGGCAGGATTAGACGCGCGTTCAGGGAAGATTTCCTCAAGCAGCGCGCGGGATACTGTGTTGCGGATGGCGCAGCGTGCGCGCCCCCTTCATATCGCCAATAGAGCTGAGCAAGTGCACCCGACGCGCGCGCTGCAAGGGTGCCCTCGATACGGGCGGCTTCAGCCGGTTGGCATCCAAGTCGCCCAGCCATGATTGCAGGCAAGGCATGATGGCTCAGAGGTTGGAATATGCACTGGCCAGCCCAGAGATGTCACCTGCGCTGCGATTCTTCGGCGCCGTCGGGTCTGTTGCGGCTACACGGTTTTGGAGTTTCTTCGGTTCACATTCCCATCGACAGGATATTAGACACCGCCATTGGGTTCGGGGGTTAAAGGCCCCCGGATCGGGGGCGCTCAGGTCGTCGGTAAATTCGTCACCGAACGGTTCCCAGCGGAGCGCTTGACCGCGACGGGGCGCGCATTCATAGGCTGCTGGGCCAAACGTCGGCAGAATTGGTTGGCCGATCAGGTCAGCGCGGCGGCCGGCTTGGACGGAGGCGAGCCGCCGCGTGGTATAGGTTATAAGCGTGCGTTTGCATCGACTGCGCAATATGGCTGCCATCATTTCGGTCGTGAGACGGGACCGCGCCATCTGACAAGGTCAGATGGCGTTTCGCTTTTCTCAGCGCGGTGTTCATGAGCGGCAAAGTTCGCGGTTGCGTCGGCCGACAGCCTCTTACGGGCGTGGGCCAACACTGCCCCGAACCAGCGCGTCGTACCGACCGCGCGCCAGCAGGGCCTCTGCTGTTTGGTCGGGTAATTATCGGTATTAGACGCTGAGCCCATCCACTTGGTTTTTTTTTTTTTTGTTTTTTTTTTTTTTTTTTTTTTTTTTTTTTTTTGTTTGTTTTTTTTTATTTTTTTGTTTTTATTTAGTTTTCGCGGGCAGCGGGACCTTCGACCGAAATGGTACGCCGTGCGCGCCGGGTGCGTATCAAATAATTGCGGTTCAAAACGCGCGCGGCCTGTTCCATCGCGTTCCCACAAACCGGCCCCACATCGTCTCCACGTGGCGCGTATATCCCTGAACTGGCGCCAGCATGGCGTGATGGTTTCCTGAAAGCTGGCACCAGGTGTCACAAGCCCGCTGTGGCAGGTTGACATCTGCTGGAACGGCGCGTATGCAACAGCACAAAGCCGCAAAATCGCGGTTCATAGATTGTCATTTGCCTGCCGCGATAGGTTCAGCCCCGCAGCCGTCATGAGTTTTTCGTCGCTTGATTATCGTCAATTCTGATCCGGCGCCCCCCCCGTCAGATGCCCATCCGCCACGTGGCCGCGCAAGCGCACTGTGAAATCACGGCCTGTTACAATTCGTTGGAATTAGAAATCATTAGGTAAAGTTTACGCGAGATCGAAGTCAAACATCATGGGACGACATCAGAATCGCACCAGCGACTCGAGCTGCCGAAAAGACGGTTTGGGAGGAAGACATTTTGGCTCACACGCTCCGTGAGCGCGACGGACGCAATCGGTTCGGCGCTGCGGCTCGAATGCAAACGGCAATTTGCGAACGCACCCGCGTCATCGGAAAGAAAGAATATGGCTTGGCAAAGCTGGACTGGTCGCAGACCGGCGACGCAGGTCGAGCGCTTGCGCTTGGCTTGCTGGAACTTGGCTGCGACGAAGGGACGATTTTACGCATCAATCGGGTCGCAACCGACCCCCTATCTTCTATTGGCCATGATGGCCCAGAGGGATTGGATTGCGCGGTGCCGGTGCCGCTGTATCAGCGATGCCAAGCGCAGAGAGATGGCCTCATGTACTGACCATTTGCGGCGCACGGTTTGCCGTCGTGGGCGACCAGGCAAGGTCGAACAGGTGCTGCGTTCAGACCAAGCTACCCAGTTCGAACGCAATGATCTATCTCGATCCACGCGCTTGCGCAATACGATACGCCGCGCTCGGACAAGTATAGCGCCGTCAAGACATGCGGCGCCAAGGACGCGATAAAACACAATCAACGGCTGAGGACGTCAGGCCAAGGATACGGCAGCACGGGCGTCTGGTTATTTACCATCAGGCACACGGGCAGCCAAGGCTTGGTTGCTGAGCAACCGCAACTTATCGAGAGCAAATTGTCTCTGTCGTCGACAAGTTGCGCAGACCGACGCTATTCTGGACCTACCTGCCGAATGCTTGGGTGCGCGGGGATTCATCTTTCCGTAGTCAGCGCTGTGACAGGGTTTTGGGCACGAACTGCCTGAATCTGGCTGATACGATTGCTTTTTTATTTGCGCGAGATCGGCACCGACTATACTTGCCCGGCCCCCGCGTTTTGAACCCAGCTGACATCGGTGTGATCCCAATGAGGACGCAAGCCGGTTCAAAAGTGGCTGTTTGATTAAAAATTCATGGCCCCATGGCGACGCAGGGTTGCCCTTCGCGATTCTGGATAGGTAAATCGTCGGTTTGCCGATGGACCGCGGAATATGGCCTTGGGCGAGGTGATGATCTATGCCGCTGAAAAACACGCTGGCTCAGCCGCGGCGCGTCGGCATATTACCGGGCGAGGCATCGGCGCCCGGGATTTTCGCATTTCTTATTCGCTCGCTCGCGGATACAACTTGAACAGCTTACGGGACAAACGGGCGCGTGTTTATCACCGCGCACGCCGGACGGCGAAGTGCGTAGTGATCGACGGTTGGTGATACCTGCCCCGGCCGTGACTAAAGGATCGCCGAAAATCGGCGAAAGATGTGCCTACCGCAGCCCGGCGTTTCGGTCGAGTATACACAAACCCGAAAAGCACGCGGATACCAGGATTGCCGAAGGTTGGTCGCGACGGTGACGCTGGCTTTTCGAGTGGGAAGCTCGGGCCATGCGGCGATTTATCGATCCGCGCCAAGGATGTGTGCAAAATGGCCGATGGAAGGCCTTGTGCGCCCGAATATGTGAAACAAGCTCAAGTTCTGTTCCCAATGTCCTGGAGGCCGTGGTTTCGGCAAACGGGCGCGACGCCTGCCCGCCCTTATCAATATCGGACCTGACAGCGGTCGGTAAGCTGGGGCGGAGCCGCAACAAACATTGGCTATAGCTGTCCTATCAAAGAAAACTGGCGCCGGCATCCCCAAGTAATTGGAACCGATCCAGAGCCCATCGTGAAGATGGTCAACGCTCTATCGCGAGGATGGAAATGCTGTCGGCGCTGGCAGGTGCATTCGCTTGTCGTTTGCTGCAGCCAAAGAGCACTTGATGCCGACGACTGAGAGTTGAGCGCACGGCAACAGCTGCGGCGCAAGCAATCGGCGAGAAGTTCAGCCGACATCATCGCCGCGCACTTTACGACGGGTTCCGCCTTCGTCAGTCAGCACGGTCACGGAAGTGACTATGAAGACCGGGCGCAGGGGTCATCGCGGCTACGCTTGAGGTTGCGCGACGCCAGGTGTTCGCAGAACCCGCAAGATGGCCGCGGCAATGAGCTGCCATCAACGGATATGCGGGCGCTGCGGTTGCGCAGTGGATCTTTAAGATCATTTGGAAGGGGCTGCGGCGTGAAGATTATGACGGACGCTATGTCTCAGCGGGATGGGCGCCAGATGGCCCTGTTTGTGATGGAAATGAAACATCACCTGCAGGACGTTCGGTGGGTAGAGGCGATTAAGGATATCTCTTCGATATCCGTCAGGGCGAAATCGCGCCATCATCGGCACCGAACGCGCGGGAAGTCATCCTGCGGAACGTGATCAGCGAGTTTCTATGTGCCGCAAGAGGCGAGGTGGGGTTTCAAAGGGTGCCCCACGTCCGTCGATGAAACCGTTCGAGTGGCGCAGCAAGCATCGCACGACGTTCCAGAACTCGCTTGTTCGAGGGGATGTCGGTGTGGACAACGTCCCTGACGGGGCGTTGACAATATGAAACCGGGCTGTCTGGCAGTCGTAGCTGGAAGGGCAGGCAGAGCGCGAGAGACGCGACCGCGAAGGCCGCAAGATCACGACTTCCTTGAGATCAGGCGGATCCGCAAGACGCCGGTGTCGCGCTGTTCTTATGGTTTTTGAAGAAGCGGTGACTGGCGCGCGCGCTGGTGCTGAGCCGTCGATCCTGCTGCTGGCGAACGTGGCGGGGCATGAAACGTCGAGGAAAGAGACAGAGCCGCTTTATCTGATGTGAACGATTGGAATTTGGCACGGACGATTTGCCTGATCGAACACGACATGGGCAGTTTGATGGACCTGAGCGACCGCGTCGTACTTGATGGATTCAGGCAGAAGATCGGCGCCGGCACCCAAGCGATCGGCGCACACAAGCGTGATCGACGCGTACCTGGGGTTGCCTGGACTGATTTGCCTGGTTTTGCGATGGGGGTCTGATATGCACTGGGCAACTGGCCTTTACAATCGAGGTGTTCACTGAACGTCTGATGGCGGGGCGTGCTTTATGCATTGGTCGCCGTTGGGTGTTTGTTCTAATCTACAAAGCCTCGGTTTTTCAACTATGCCCAGGGGTGATGGCGCTGTTCGCGGCTCTGACTTGCCGATCATCGACGGGCAGGTGCCGTCACCATCTGATCAACCGCGATCTTGGCAACGAATATCCCACCATTCGGATGGCGTTGTACGGCGTTGCGTGCGATCTTGCTGCGCATGGTCGGTGATGATCGTCAGCTTATGCGGTCCAAGCGGTTTGTGTTTTCGCCATCTGGTCGGGCAGAAGCCGATATCTGTTCATGGCGACATCAGGTCTGCTATTTTCCTTGAAGGGTGGCGGATCTGATTTGGGTCTGCATCAAATCTATTGGATGTGGGGCTGCCGCAGGTTTGACACATGATCGAGAACACCTTTTAACGCCTTTGGCACGGGGTTCTTCAATCGAATTGGCATATCGTACCAACATTTCGCCGCGTTGTGGTATCGGGAGTGGTGATTTTGCGCAATTACACCAAACAGGGCCGCCATGCGCGCGTGTGCGTTATGACCCAAGCGGCTTTGTCGGTCGGGAGTGTCGCTAAACTTTCTGGATTCCTCGTGTGGTCGTTGCGGCTTTGTCGCACTGGTGGCAGGCATTCACTGTGGGAGAAATCGGGGGTTCATTCTGCTCTCGATGATTCGCGTCAAGCGTTGCCGAGGCTGTGGTGGGGGTTCAACCTCTTCTGGGTCTCAATGTGGGCGGCTTGATCATCGGTGTGCAGGTGAGAACTGTTCGATTCCTTGATTGGTGCGCCTTTCCTTGGCGGTGCGACTGAGAAATGGTTTGGCCTTACTGTGGGTCGTGATCTTTCTTGGATGTTCCGTCGCAGGCTTGTTCGGGGAGAAGCATCATTGAGCGTGTGTGTTTTGGCAATCCTGACCGGGCTTTGCATTTAGGGTGGCCCGGATTTAAACCATTTGATATGAGGGCGCATCTGATGCTTTCGTGGAATCGGGATTTCAGCTCCACCTATGCGGAGCAGCCCGAAGTTTCCGATCAAGTTTTGACCGTATCGCTATTACTTTTGCTGTTCATCCGCCTCGCGCTGATCCGGTTTTATGATTCAACTCTAACGGGTTGAATCGCCTGTTCCTGCCGTTTCGGATCTCGCATCGCGCAGGTTGAAATATCTGGTGGGCTATTGCGGAAGTCGAGTTGGGGCCGCGGCTTTATGTTGTGGGGGCCTGATGCCTGCTACAAGTTCATGACGGCTTTTCCGAAGTCAGCATGGCTGGTGCATGTGCTGCTGTCTGGTATGGTCACGGCCTGTGTTGGCGTGTTGTTGGCCTGCCGTCACTGCGGATCAAGGTTCTTATCTGGCTGTGGCCACGTTGCGGCGACAGTTTTTTCTGTTGTGGCTCTGTTTAACGTGTGCCGTGGTTCTACAACTACTCTGCTCGGGAGATAGTGCGCCCGGACGGGCCTTTTTACGGGATCGAGGTCACGGGCCGTACGGAAGACTGGCGCACCTTATCTGTTTGCCTGAGTTCTGATTTTCAAGTGCCTATGTGGCGCGGAACCTTTACCCGCGTCTGTGGGGCGGCAAATGCGTGGCGATTCCGTGACATGGTATCGCCGCGAGATATGGGGTGAACCCGCTGAGCAAAACTGACGGGCTTGCTTCAGCTCGTCTTTTATCGTAATTTCGGGCGTTGTTCTTTCTGTCATTTGGGCGCGGTCGAGGGTCGGCGAAGTCTTTGGTTATTCAGAAATCAATTCTTGTGCTCTTTTGATGTCATCATTGGCGGGCTGGGTCGATTTCTTTGGCAGCTTTGCGGGCCGCGTTCCCTTGTTGCTCTTTGCCTGTGGCCTGAAATGTGGGGTGACTGCTGGTTTACGACGGAATATAGTGGCGCACTTGCAGCTTGTGACGTGGGCGGGTTGATATTCATCTTTTGATCGCGACCGGCACGGGCTGCGCAGCTGTGGGCATTCGCGAAGGAAAATGGATTGTGGCCCTGTTCCGAGCACTAGCGGGGAGCGGCCATGGCCACGGGGAGGAGACCAGGCCGAGAGACGACCGGGGACAACGCAAGTTCGGATAACATCAAGAGGATGAAAACACGATGAAATGAAGTATGACACGGTTGCGCTAGGCGTGCTCTGGCTGCGGGCCCCGAATTTGGCAGAGCTTGTAATTCCGTCGCTCAGGCTATGCACGGGCCTATGCGGCGAATGGCATTCCGTTTTGCCGGACGCTATGCGATTATTGTACGCTGACTGACACGAAGTGACGCGGATCGGTGGTGACGATTCGGATTGATCGATGCGAAACCGGCTATATTAGAACAACCGAAAAAGGCATGTGGATGCTTGAAAGCACCAAGGGCGAAGGCGCTTGTCTAATTCAGCCAGCTGACCTCTACTGAGCAGTTCACCTACCAGACTGGACCCTAAAGGCGACGCAGACGGCTTTCCTGTCCTCTCGATGGCTATGGCCGCACATCGCAAAGGACGGGTCAGTTTCTTTAGCAAACAATTTCTTTAACTACCCCGCGAAATTTTTTACTGGGGAACGGCTGATCGGGTCAGCGATTCAGCAGCACCTGCTGGACTTGAACGGTGTGCAGCCTTGGGGTAAGAAGACTTCGCGCTGGTCTAATCACAAACTCTGCCTACGGGCAAAGAGCCTCATCCGCACCGCTGGAGAGGCTTGGCAAGAAAAAAAAGCACGGTTCGAAGCTTTTCGCTGGTTTTGCCCGTTGGAAAAAACCCCACCCGGTCAAGGGGGGGGAAACAGGAAAAATTTTCTTTTTTTTCTTTCCCCCCCCCCTTTTTTTTTTTTCCCCCACACCAACCC
>Ga0163217_1107644_pt1 | contig 11755 bp, 18 predicted proteins | sample SynspAceP_FD_185933 | JGI IMG/M metagenome (GOLD analysis project Ga0163217, IMG submission 185933) | Saline lake microbial communities from Ace Lake in Antarctica - Synechococcus sp. Ace-P (PacBio error correction) | ecosystem: Environmental > Aquatic > Non-marine Saline and Alkaline > Saline ... | reverse complement strand
CGAATGCCACGGAAGACTAGGGCTACAGCAACAGAATATTGCTCTTGGCTAGCTGCTGAGGTTGTTCATTGCCGTTGATTGTGGCGGAACCCCACGCTTGGCACCCCGCTGCTGACATCAAGAAATAGCTATGCTTCTCTCAAGGAGACCAATTCGCCGGCGGAAGTCGTCTTTGGTGCTCATCCTGCCCCCCTTCTTTCGTCCATAGAAGCCCGTGGTGGTGGCGTCAGCACTCGCAACGATGTCTAATGCTACCACCAATTCTGTTGAAAAACTTCCTTACTTGATCGAGTGCCCATTCGCTGATTTCCAATTTGTCCTAGCAAACGGGCGTGTAATTCGATGTTGGGACCCAAAGCAAGAAGCACAAGGCGCGCTGTTTTACGAGTTCTCGATTGACCGATTCATTGCCCCCAAGATCCACCGCTGCCGGTTTCCCGGGAGCATTGATCGCTTCGTTGATCTGAGTACAGTCCTGTCATATTTGGCGAGTTTTACAGCACACAGGCCCGTGTCCATCGATTATCCTTGGATTGTGCTGATCCGCCATGCTACTTGTGGGGCTATTGTTCTGGTATCCGGTCAGAGCGGCCGCCTTTTGAAGAGGTACATTTGAACCTTGCGTTTATTCGTGGTTCTGTTCGTCATTATCTGTCTGATCCAGTGCCTAACCATTCGACGTTTCCCAAGAACCGTCACGCGGCCACCGGGGGCCTTCGGGGCGAAAGCAAAACTACTGCGGCATCTGTTCGAGAAGACCGTTGCACGCGGTATCGGCGGATGGCTTGTGAGCGGGGCAAACGCCTTATGCCGCAGATGCCAGTTTTTTGTTTCTTTGATTGAAGGTGCGGGGGGGGGCAAAGGGGATGCGAAAAACAAGCAGTAACTCCCACACCGAAGGAAAATTGGGATCGCCGCTCGCCATTTGATCCAAACGATGCGCCACGCGGCTGTTGAAGGAATACCTCGACGTCTTGGACGATGCGGCATTCGGTGCAGCATCGGAGGTGGAAACCAATTTCACGTCCATTCTTATCCGGCAAGTCAGATGGACTGCAGCCCGTAAAGGGCCCTGCATTCTGTCAGTTATTCGACCAAACTATCTATCGATACCGACACAGCTCATCGTGGACGTCGAAGGCCACGAATCGATCCGGCCCAAGGCCCGAGGTTGGTTTCGGTATTGCACTATGTTGATAGGACAAAGGACCCTGCCATGATATTGATCCAGAACGCTCATCGCAGATGCGTTCCTACGGGGTCAGCGCCCAATGCTTGGATGGTCGTGGGCCGCAACATCAAACCCCCATCCCGTGCTGGAACAAAGCACGTGCGGACAGACGGCACATGGCCTGCTCGCACCGATTTTGAATGGGACCCTGAGAAACAACAGTACTCTGCCCCCGAAGGTGAACCGCTCAAGCAATCGAGCCGCAATTATTCTGACCGAACAGGAAAGCCCACAGGCAAGGGCGTCGCCAAATACCAGGGCTCTGAAACACCACCTGCAAGGCCTGCCCATCAAGTGAAGTGCTGCCCAAAAAGCTTGATGCCCGCAAGATCACCGCGAAGAACATGAGATGCCCGGCAGCGTTCGCCCGCGATATTGCCAAGACCAAGCAGGTATGCGATTCTCGATGCGGGACTGCGAAAGAAGTTGAGATGCTCTTTCGCGCATCTCAAACGCATCCTTGGATTGGGACGATTGCATTACGCGGGCCATGCGGCGCAAAATGACGAATTCCTTCCTCGCCGCCACGCCCAAAACCTCCGCAAACGGGCCAAGATATTTCCTGCCACCGCACAGAAAACTTGGCAAAGCTGATTAAGAAGCGCTTCGCGTTCTATCTGGAGGGCGCCACTTTCTGCGGCTGCAACCACGTGTTTTCCACAGAATCCACCCAATACCGACATTCGCTGCGAAAGTATAAAATCTTGCACAATGGCCTCATGGACTAACGCTCGCGCGGCAATGGCGCTTGTGCTCCGGGTTCGTTTACTACTTGATTGAAGTTATTTTCGTTGTTTTGGGCTGTTGCTTGATGATTGGGCATTCTTTCTCAATCGTCAAACAGGAGTTCCCATGACACCAGGGAGAAAGTAGGCCCGCTTCGTGAGCGGATGATTGGAAGACATGCGCACCGAGGCGAGGGTGACAAATCACAAAAGGCCCACATCGGCGCTCAAGGACTTTTGCGGCGTTCCTTGGTCGATCACCCCGACACTGCAGAAGCTGTGATCTGCGCTTTCTTATCAGTACACATGGCAGACACGGGCGTCACCCCATCGACGTTTCAACGCCCGGATAGTTGCGCTTCGTTCTTTTTTCTCCAATGACCTGCGGGTCGTGATGAGATGAAAGAATTTTACCATGGCAGTTCTCGTACCGAGGCCACTGCAAATTGCCCATCGTTCTCAGCGTCGAGGAGGTGTCCGCCTGCTAGCCTCAGCACCCGGGACCTGGTCTCAAATACCGCGCGGCATTGCAGCATTGCTATGGTGGTGCTTACGCGCATCTGAGGTGACGCATCTCAAAGGTTCCGCGACATCGACAGGCGACCGCATGCTGATCCATGTTGAAAGGGGCAAGGGGGGCAAAGACCGCGATTGCTGATTGTTGTCACCATCTTTGCTGTTTACGTGCGGACTAATTGGGCGTGAGGTCCGCCCGCAAGGTTGGTTGTTTCCTGGTCAGAGCCGTGTCGGACCCGATATCGCCCCGTCAGTTTAAAACCCGGGGCGTTTACGTCGGCCAAGCGTATGCCGGGATCAAAAAAGCCCCGCAACATGCACACGTTAGCGACCAAGCTTTGCCACGCATCTGTGGAAGCGAACCACCGATGTGCGGAGTGATTCCAGGTCCTGCGCGGGCCATTCCAGCTGAGGCACGACGCGCCGCGATATACCATGTCGCGACAAAAGGACTTGGGCTGATATCACCAGCCCGTTGAGCACCGTGAGGGCTGACCTGACGACTGCGTCGCGTGTCAAAGCACGCGCTGGAGATCGCTGACATCTTTCGCATGCCCACGGCCCTGCGTGGCGGCGGGCCAATGCAGGGCCGATATCAGTTTCAGCCAGCTCAAAATGATGTCCTCCAGTTGAGGCCTGTCGAACGAAGCACTCGCGGGCAGTGCGGCGTGCCACTACAATGTTAGGTCCACCACCCATCGCGTTACAACCGTGCCAAGAAACAGGCACTGCCCTAAATGGTCGGGTCCGCAGCCGTGATTGGAGGCGGGTCTAGGGCTGAAGATCTACTGCCGTGGAATGCTTCCACTGTCGTCTTCCCCCTTGCCAGCAGAGATCGCCCGTACGCTTACTGGAACAAGAAGGCGGTCTATGGGCTGTTGTTCGCGCCTCCGCCAAGACGGTGGCCACCATAGCTGCTGATCAATTAAGCGCCTGGCGCAAGGATCGGCTAGACAAGCATGCTGCCAACACATGGGGGATCTTGCCATGCGTCCATCATCCTCACGTCCACATGATCTGTGCCGGGCGGTGGGTTGTCGAAAGACGGCAACCCGCTGGGTCGCGTGCAAGCCCGGGTTCTTTCTGCACGGTGCGGGTTTTATCCCGACTGTTCCGACGCTTGTTTATCGAAGGGTTGCTGGCTCTGCATTGGAACGGAGAAATCAACGTCTGGTGATTTAGCTGGGCTAATCAGAACCGAAAGGCTTTTTGGCTGCATATTTGGCCCCGCTGCGCTAAAAGAGAAATGGGTCGTTTACGCCAAACCACCCCTTCGGTGGCCCCGAGGCTGTGCTGGGTTATCTCAGCCGTTACACGCCACCGCGTCGCCATATCGAAACAGTCGATCGTTAGCGCGATGCCAACACGGTTGCGTTCCGATGAAAGACTATCGTATTCAAAGAATGCGAGAACGCCAAAAGGTGATGCGGCTGGCCACACCCCGAGTTCATCCGCCGCTTCCTGATCCATGTGCTCCGGACACGTGTCCATCGCTCCGGCCATTACGGATTGCTGGCAAGTTGGAAAACCGAAGGCCCAACATCGCAAAGGCCGCGCGTTACTTGCGGGGCAGAACCGATCAACCGAAGATCCCGCCAACCGCAGAGATCATCCCACTTACGACTCCGCCGAACCATGCCCGATGCGGTGGACAATGCGCATTCATCGGAACCTCAGCGGGGGCAAAAGCCACAGCAACCCGAGCGCCCACCACGAAAGCCGAGCGCATGACGGAGAGTCCGTCAAAAAAAATGCACAATTACCCCTGCTCGCCTCAATTGCAGCCTCATCAGGGTGGAGTATTCTCTGCCCCAAACGACCAAATATGGTTGAAAACCGCGCGAGTTCATCGTTATCAACAACCAAAGATCATGCCTCTCGTGGCCTTTGGAACCACCTCAAATGCATTCGACAAATACGCCCAAGCCCCCCAAACCAACCTAACAGCAGCGCGCACTTTCCCCATAAGTCACACTCAGCATCCCACGGCCCTTCTCCTTGAGAGGTTGTCAACGCGGCGCCAAGGTCAGTCCCGCGCCCAAACTCGCGCAATGGCCCGCATCGAAAAAACCTTCATCGAGCGCCCATTCACGACTGCCTTCCCAAAAAACCACCGTTTTTGAACGGTTCACCCAAGGCGGACCTTGGAGCATACTTGAAACTTAAGGTCCGAAAAAGTCCCTACCCAAACACCCGCCGTAACCTGCTTGCGATCCTCACCCGCGTTTCTCCGAAGTTTCTATTAAATTGCCGAAACTCCGCCGCCGCTGGGCTAAGAAGGACCGTCTCGCCCTTCTTCGCGCTCGTTTGCCCCGCCCATCGCCACAGCCCGCCCTCCATCGTCTTGCCACACTGCGTGGGGGGTGTCGCCGCGAGGTCGAGCCAGCCTGCGGCCCTCGCGCCCCATCACTACTTTTGACAACGTTGACAGGCCCTCACCCGAGCCCGAAGAGGACCGCCCTCCTTTTTGCCAGCCCCCCGCAGATCCGCGATTCTTTGGGAACGCCGGCCAGCGCCTTGGCCGCCGCATCCACGTTTGGTCGCCTTGCTGTCCGTTATCACATAAGCCCAACCCCCCGCCCGGCTCGCCACGATCGGTGGCTGGCGGGGTGCGCAGGCCCGGGGATAAGCTGGCAAACCCCGGTCTCGATCTCGCGCGGCGGCCAGAGGCCAAGCGAACCGGCACACGGCATAGGCGGCACAGGCGTTTTGGTGTTATGGCGCGCCCGGCAAAAAACCGGCGGATCTGGCGCAGATCGATGCTGCCAGGCTTGGGCGGACCCTCCGGGTCTCGGCGAAGAAAAGCCCCTTCCTTTTGGGCAACAAGCGTTCATCCCGCCCGCTCAGCTTGGCGTTTTCGAGATGCGGGATGATGCCGATCATCGGTTGGCCCCTGGCTGGTGATGGCAGGTATTTGCCCCCGAACCCTCGTTCCACACCGATGATGGCGCGGTCCGGGCCCGCCCTCGGAGAACAGCCTGCGCTTCGCCGCAAAATACCCGCCAATCCCGGCCGTGGCGATCCAGAGATGGGCCGACAGGTTGGTGAAGACGGCAATGTCGGGGTCAGCGCACGGGCCAAGCTCAATCTGATAACTGGCTCAACTCAATGCAACCACCACACGCGCGTCTACGGCGGATTCAAGATCCAAGACCCTCCGCGCCCGCGATATTGGCCCGCCAGTTTGCGAAAGCGAGCGCCCAGTCGATTGAAGCCACGATGGTGGATCAAGGCGGGAGGTCGTGGATTTACCGTTCGATTCCGGTCACCGCGACGACGCGGGGCGCGCGCGGCCATCCCGTCCCCATTCGGGGTGGCGAATAAGGACTGATAGAAACAGGCGATGTCGTTATCGACGGGACACCTTGCGGCCATGGCGGCTGAGATCACTGGGTGCGGGGCCGGATAGAGCGCCGGGATACCGGGCGACACCAAATCAGCGAGGCGATGCCGGTCATGTCAATCTTTTGCCAGATCCGACCAATCTCTTTAGATTCCTTCGTAATCTGGCTGCTGCGCGGGCCCTGCGGCGCTTGTCATCCCAGGCAGGTATACATCCCGCCGCCGCCGCCTGCCAATGCGCGCGCGGCAGGAAAGCCCCGTGCGACCAAGCCGAGCACGGCGATGGGTTTGCCTTGGACACCCTTGGGAACCGGGATCATGGCAGACCCTTTCCCGAGATGCAGTTTTTTGCAAGAAAGAGGCGGCGTTTAGGGGGTGCGGCCCTTTGCGCGCTGAAGATATTCTACCGCGCGGGCGGCCTCGTCAACGGGACGAAGATGTGGTCGTGGAGCCGCGGCTGCGATGACGTTTTACCCAGGGGATGGTCTGGCTCTTTGCTGTGAGCGCGGGCGACACGGCGGGCGTCAATCCGACCCCCGGGTCCCCGAGCCGCAGAGGGTCCACTGTGCAGCAGGGAATTTGGGCCCATGGCCAAGGTCGCCAGCAGGCCCCCGAGGTGGGCGGTGTCCTCGCAGGCGAGCAGGACATTGCCTTCAGGCTCGCGCATCATGGCCAAGGGCGGTCGGGCAAACAGGCGTCGTGGCCTCTTGGTTCGTCGACCGTTCGCCAAATTGCCCAAGACGGCCCTGCATCGGGCCCCACGGGGCGTCCATCCCTGCAATCATGGGCTCGTCGTGTCCTTTGACGGGCCGCTCATCGCACCTTCAGCGTCGCCAAAACCCGATTAGCCGAGGATCAGGAGATAACAGCGGAATGCGATTTGCGGCTCTTGGCCAAGCCCAGTTTCTCAAAATGGTGGGGATGGGCTGCCATGAGGAACACGCGTTTCCCGGTCAGCTTGAAGTAGAGCATTGGATGATTCACGCTAGGGGCTGCGACACGAACAAGCGCCGACAATGACCAGAACGATCTCGCATGCTTGGGTCGCCCAGCGATCCTGCCCCCGAGGGCGCACCGCCCAAGGACGACCGAGCGCTTATCACCCAATTGAACCCACCAGCCGCAGGCGGCGCGTATACCACAAAAACCCGAGCCCCCCGCCGATTCAACCCGAGGTTGGAAGATGAAAATCTCGCCTCGTGGCCCCCGGCACATTAATTGGCACGTCCAGATAGCCCGGTGAAGGTCCACGCGCCGACCGCATAGGCGAATGATGCCCCAGCGTGCCTGCCCATCATCACAATCAAATTTGCCAAGACCATCAAGGCCGTCTGTTCAGGTTCACCGCGTTTTTTGGCGAGCCCGCGATTACCAGCATGCAGGAACGGGGCATGAACATCCAGCTTCATTTGTACTTCCATATAGTGTTCTTTGAAGAACGCAACGCCATCTGGCCAGACATTCAGCCGGATGCAGCCATGGGCCCTATTGATTCCCGGCAAAGCCCGACAAGATTTTTTGAATTTTGAGGGCCCAAAGACCGCAGCCCGGCCTGACCGCCTTGTGGTGTTGGCTGGTTGAACCTTTTATAGGTCGTCCCGGATGAAACCGCATCATACCAAAACGATACGGTCACAAACAGCCAGCATCCCAGAACATAACCGTTGTCAAGCCGCGCCAAAGCAGTGTCGCCGACACCAGCGCCGGAAGGAATCAGCAGACCGCCCATGGTGGCGTGTGCCCCTGTTTTGGGTCACGATCTATGGGAACGCAGGCCCGTCCTCGCGGATCGCTGGTCCCCCGAATTGCTGGCGTCTGCGCAGCGCGTTGATCAACGGCTTGCGAACACGAAGCCAAAGACCAGTGCCCGGTGCAAAAAACCCGGCCCTCCCGGCCCGGAAAAGAGGGGTGATGTGTAGCGAAAAGAGGTTAAATACGTCACCCCCCGCCGAACAATTTCCCAGTCAAGCCCAAAAAACACATCTCGCCTGCCCACCTTTTTATTTGCTTCCTGTCGCTTGCCCTTGTCAGTCGGATTGGCCCAATTTGCGCAATCCTCAACAAGCCGCGAAGACGCGGACTTGCCCTTAGAGCCTTTCACCAACCACCACTATCTCCGGGGCAGGATCAGGTCTTGAGCTGGGGGCAAAATATCTTCGGCACGGGCTCGACCGCCTCGCCCTTTTTTTAATCACCGGGAAGGGCGTCCCACGCGCGCGCATTCTGGGGCCGACGGCAATGGACTGGCGATCCGCTCCATCGCGGAATGGGCGGCAAATTTCGGCATGGCAGCTTGGCGCCTCAGTCGGGGCCGAGCTCGAGATATCGCCAAGGATTCGCGATGCGGCCGCCCTCGGATCACACGCCGCCACATCGCGCGGGGCTGATCATCGCAAACACCTCGAGGGCCCCGCAGAAAAGCGAGGCCGATTGGCGTGAAACGGCCGTCATCAAAATCAGCTGAACACCCCTGTCGCGGTGCGCCGGATCAAGGTTGACCCAGCTCGCGCGTGCCGCGGCCCCACCGGGGCCGTCCAGTTGCCCAAGACGAGGACCAAGAATTGCACCAGATCCCGCCACCGAGCGATTTGCACGCCGCAAGCCCACGCCCAGCCCGTCATCCCGTGATGCGCGCCCGGGTGCGGCTGAGTTTGAAATTATGGGATTCGGCAGATCTGCCCGCATGGCGTGATCGGGTGGCTCGTCTTCGGTCATTTGTTAGATCGAGGATGTTGCCCAATTGGCTTTTGTCAGACGCGCCAAACGAACAGTTCTCGACGGCCCAGCTTTTGGCCGGGTTTTTTCTTTCCAGGACGGCCTGCGGTCTCGATAGTGCGGCGTTTCCAGCACCGCGATGCCTTTGCCGGGGTGAGGCCCTCAGGATTGAGCTTTCTCGCCGGGGCCCCGATCCCCCTCGATTTGCTGTCCCCGGAAAGCTGCCAGATGTTGCCAGGCCGCGACCGGTGGTGATCGCGCCACATCGGGGCGCGCCAAGGGCCGCGAAAGAGGCCGATTCTCGCCGGGGTTGCTCATTGGCCGATCTCGGATGATGGCGAATCGGTGTCGGCGGGCATGGCGCGCCAAGTCAGGGGCACGCCCCAGTGGTTGTTGTTAAAGCCTGGCTCGGCGGCCATACCATGAATGTGTTGCCGTGGCGCGGCAAAAGGGCCGCCGCGGCCATTTCTTGGCCGGAGTCTTAGCCGACCCAAGAGCCCCGGTGATGGCGAGACACGCGCGTCCGTTGTCGTCGCACGCCGGGCGGCTTTGCGAGGGCTGCTGAGGCGTTCGAGCACGTGTCGGACGATAAAAAAAGGGCGGCCGCATCTTTGGTGCGACTCCGTCCGGGGTATGGGTCACAGCCGCCGGGCGCCAAGCGCCCCCTTTTGTCCCAGGCTGTGGCCACAAACTCCAATGCCCCGTCGGCGCGCCGCAGACAGCGCCACAAACAGATCGCCCGGGCAAAAAGGGCGTGCGCTATCAATGGACACGCCCGAGGCGCCGCCACTCCCGCCCCCTGCACCTGCCCACCGGCCTTGGTAGCCAGCTTGCGGCCTCGCCCCGGCGGTCCACAGCGCGCTTCATCCAAGGCCTCCTTCAGCGCCGCCCAAATCGCAACGCGCTGGCCTGGTTCCCAACATTCGTCCAAAACGGATTAGACCGTGTCGGCCTACGGGTTTGGCCCGCCTCGTGCCTTTCCTGCAAAAAATCAACAGCACGTCGCCGGAGCCCGAGGGCATCGACGCCGCGCAAGATTGCTCGGCCCGGTCAGCCACTCCGGTGGCTTGCGGGGTATTTGCCTCCATGAATGGACCGCGCGGATCGCCCGGCGAGGGTCTTCTCTGCGCGGATTGTCGGTCGGTGACAAACCGCCACATCCCGGCTGTTCCAGCGCACCGCGTCCCCCATCAAGGCGTCCGCTCTTGGCCACATCGCCGGTCGCCCGGCCCGGCCCCGAACAACCACGAACCAGGACGGCCCAACACATGGGGCGCAGGCGCGGCACGCGGTGGCGAGCGCGTCGGGGTTGGCATAATCACGAAAACCGAGGCGCCGTTGGCCGCGGGTGCCTTTTTGGGGCCAAAGGCTCCATCCGGCCCCCGACGGTGTGCAAGTTTTGCAGCACCCCGCGCGATCTCGTCCAGTGGGATGCCCAAGGCCAGCACTGCAGGCCCACCGCCGATCGCACTTTTCGGCCTGAACCGCCGATCCAGCCCCGGCAGGCTGCTGCAACTGGTGGGACAATCGCCGGCCGGAAAGGTGAAGCGCACGTCTTGGCCTGTTGCGTTGAAGGCGCTGGCCGGAGCAGGGCCCCGCCAGGAATCACACGCTTCGCCCCGGCCCACACCCAGCACGGGTTTGGCCCGCATCATAGGCGATCTCGGCCACCGTCAGCCGGCCGCGCGGCACGCATCGAGCGTGACAGACCCCGCCCAAGCCTCGTCCGGCAGCACGCGGTAATACAGACCCATTTTTGGCGTCGAAAATACGCCTCCATCGTTTGGGTGTAGTCGAGGTGCGTCCTTTGGGGGTGAAATTGGTGAACCCCGCCGCCTGCAAGCGCACCCCGTCCCAGCGGCGCTGCGTCGAGGCCCATGCGACGAGGCCTCCCCATCACCGCCATGGGTTGAAACCGGCCCTCCACCCCGCCATTTCCCGCCAGTAATTTGTGCAGCGTGATGTGTTCGGGCGTGGTGTGGGCGGAGGCAGGCTTGGAAATCCCCCTCCCCCGATCCCCGGTGATTACGGTGCCAATATTGGCGGGCTTTCAGCGAGGCGTGCCAGGTCATTATGGTCGCGTTGAAGCTCGGCCACAGAGGTGTTTGCCAGTGGTGCGTGGACGGCCCAGCATCACATCCGGGCTTGCGGCGGCCAAAACACAAGCCCGGCGGCCCCGGGCGGAGGGCTGCGCGGGGCTTTCTTCGCCTCTAATAACGAAGTGCGGCCGTCCCCAATCGGGGCCAAGTCCCTCCCGGCTGCCCTATTCCGGCCCGGCGTACCTCGGCCCGGTCAGAAACAAGCAAAACTTGCCTGCTGCGCGGAATGGGCAAACTGGATGAATCGGCCCCGTGGACCCGCGCGCCCGGTGAAGCCGCTGCAAACCAGCGTGCCGCGGCATCACCGCGCGACTGTCCAGCGGTCAGGCCCTGTGATACGCGCTGCGCGGCACCCTGGCGGTCAAAACCCAACTCAGCAAGCTGCAACTTTTTTGCGTCTTGCGCTGTTCATTGATCGCCCCCTGGGACGTGCACGGAGGGGTGTAGCCGCAGGTCTGCGCCAAGGCGATCAACCGGGCAAAGGCGGACCCGTGCGCCCTACTGTGTCTGATGTGGCGTTTGCGGCGCAATCCAGCAGCGGCAGGAATTGCGCCGGGTCATTTCAGACGACACCGACGGTCCAGCCTGGCCGGTGCGGCGCTTTGCTCCGCCTTTGGGCCATAAATCTGCAGGCTCGTTCCAGCATCACGATCAGGATATTATTCGGGCGGTCGCGGGAAAACACTGGCGAAGGTGGAGGATCACTTTGGGTTTCGTAATACCCGGCCTGTGTGGCGCGCTTGTCGGCGTGCTCGGTTTTGCGCCAATCAGTTAGGCCCCGACCGCGCCCATGGAGGCGGGTCCTGAGGGGTATAATCATTGCCGTCAATCACCTTGGCGTGCATTTCGCCGGGCTGGCGGAGACGGCATTCGGAACGATACCCGCGGTTCCGGGCGCCGCGGGTTTGCGCCTGCCAATCAGCGTTCGGCCTGGACGACGCGGCCCCCCGTGAGAAGCGAGCGTAGCCGTGCCGCCAAGATGGATGGGCTGATCGATACGCGGTGGCCATACGAGGATGGGTCATGGGTGTTCAAGGTTTCGGACCAGTTGGCCCGGCAAGCAGCGGGATTTTGTTTAAACGGCCGGCCTTCGGCCCAGGCTTCCAACGGGCGCTAGGGACTGGGGA
>Ga0163217_1091849_pt1 | contig 11755 bp, 13 predicted proteins | sample SynspAceP_FD_185933 | JGI IMG/M metagenome (GOLD analysis project Ga0163217, IMG submission 185933) | Saline lake microbial communities from Ace Lake in Antarctica - Synechococcus sp. Ace-P (PacBio error correction) | ecosystem: Environmental > Aquatic > Non-marine Saline and Alkaline > Saline ... | reverse complement strand
CTACCCGGTATTTTGCCGAAAGGCCTGGATAACCTATTTGCAGTATGCGGGTCTGAAAGATAGCCAGGCCGCACCTTTTCCAACCAATACCGCCAACGAAGGGCCGCTTCATACCAAAGTGGCTGGAATATGATGTTTCCGCGCCTCTATCTGGCGCCGCAATCTGCTGCCGTGAAGACGGTGTGATTTTTATCTCCATAGATGACAATGAAGTGGAGAACTTGCGGCGTATGTGTGATTGAGATTTTCGGAGAGGATAGTTTTATTTGCCACTATTGTTTTTGGCAAAAAAAACGAACATCTCCAGGACTCTTAGAGCAAATCTTAGTTTCAGGGCTGGACTACTGCTGGTCATGGGAGAACGGAGAGGATTGCCTCGAAGCTCATCTTAAATAAAACATCCATTGAAGGGAGTCGACCCGCGCCGGCCAGCGATTTATACAAAACCCAGATAACGATCCTCGTGGAGTCATGGTCCTCTGAAAATCTCACAGAGTTCAAACTGGTCACGCGGACCGCTAGCCAGTCTCTACGAGTAGAAGTAGTACGCCTCTGGGGAAAAAATATCTTTCCCACCGACGGCGACGTTGCTGGGCTTTGGCTGAGCGCAATTTCTAAAAGGGCTTGTTCAGGAATTAGAGTATTGGTTTGAGAGAACACGGGGAGAATAGACAAGCTCCAAACGTTGCTTTGGCAGAATCGGACTATGATGGCAGGACTGGTGGCCCAAATAACGAGGTTACGGTCAACAATCAAGAGGGAACAAAGAAGTAAAAGAGCTTCTAGGTTCGGAGAGACAATATTTCAACCAATCCTAAGCCAACCAAACTTTTGAAGCGTCTTCTGCAGTTGGTGGGCAACATGATAAGAGATTTGTGTTGGATTCCTTTGAGGGCAGAGGGTTCTTTGACTCATGCCGTTTACGAAATACAATTTAGGGACGCATCAACCGATAATAAACTCATTCTAGTTCAGTTGCCTGAAATTTGTTTTGTGCAGATAAGCGAGCGGCCAAGGCGGGCTACAAAAACTGTGGCCGAAATTATCTAAAAAAAGAATTTGGAAACGTGAGCCTCAAAAAATCCGCTCTCTCAGCAGATTACGCAATTGCAGTTTGCAGAAAAGGTGATTTTGGTATTCAATAGTCTTTAACATTGGATGCGAGCAATTTTAAGCCTTGGCAATTACTGGACAAATCCGATTTCAGAATGCCCGAGACTGATCCAGCACTTGGAGCATCGGTGTCGAATCAGCCTCTACCACCAAATGCCAGTCAGAACCTACTTCTATGAGCTGCTGCTCAGCTGGAGTCAAACCGACGGAATAAAGATTGAGCTTGTCAGCCTGTCTGGCAGGACAAGGCTGCGTTGGGTGGGAGAGGCCATTTGCATGCGACACCTGGGGATAACCAGATTGACAGGGGGTGATCGAGTTTGCCGTGCATACAGCAAGCCCCAGCCAGTTTATTCTGCCTGCGAACAATAAGCTTCCAACAGAGGGGGTCGGTAACGATCACACTGAATAAACCAATGCGGTGCGGACCTATTGCCAACTTCAATGATGCAAGGTCGGGCATAGATCCGTTAATTGATTTCAAAACGTTATAACCGCCAGGCCGATACCCCATGAAGCTTCAGTTCAACCCCCATTCTGGTTACCCAGCAGAGATGCCATGAATCCACCCTGAGCGGGTGGTTTGATGGCCTGTCCCAGGAAGGCGAAACCTTTTACCGCAGAGAAAGGCATTGCCAGACACCCCTGGACCTGAATCCTCAGAAGCTCACTGTGGCAACTGCAGCATGAGGTGCAGGAAACGGCCACTTTTATCGAGAAGTCCGCCAGCTGCTTGCCGAGACGACGCTACCCTTTCCCCCAATTCTCGGTGGAAATGGAATACCGGTACGCGGCAAGACCTATGTCTTACCCTTGCGCACCAATCTTTGAATTGCCACCGGGCTAATTGGGGCTGCGCAAGTTCGTCATCGTTTGTGCTTGCGGTGGGCTAATCCTGAGGGTCGTGGTGTCCAGATCTGTGGAATGATGAAAGAGCTATTTATTCAAAGGGCTCTATTAAACAAAATACGCCCTGTTGACCATTACCTGCTGAGACTCAAGGAATCTGTCGACGGGTACGGCAGTTTGCTACGCCAATACATTGCAGATTCATGATTATCAATATCCAGGCTTACCAGCGCGATGCGGTCGATGTAGGAGAACTATGCCGCAGCTGACGCCACCACAGGAAGTTGAAAAGCTCTCGGGTCATTCACCGCGAGCAGGACCGTATGTCCGGATGCCCGGCGAGTTTAGAGTTTATATTCAGGGATTGTGCGCCGGTGCTGATTCACGATTGAACCGCAATCGTGGACAATACCGCCAAGCCCAGCGACTGCCATCAATCATCTCAAAGCGCTGTATTGCCTTTGACGATTACCCGGCCACGCTCAAGACCCCTAGAACCTGACTTATACCAGTCTGAGGGCCCAGGTTCAGGGCCTGATGAGTTTGAAGCTGGTCAAACAGATTTCGGGCATGCGCCATTCAAGTTCGCAGCCAGAAATATCAACTCCACCTATATTCAAACTGGCTTGAAGATTCGGTATGAAGGTCATAGCGAAAAATCCCGCTCGGCCACGGTGGACCATTTTGGAAGACACCGCCAATGGCACAAGAGAAAAAACGTTACAAGCTCCAAGCAGGGGCTGGACCTGGCGGTACCAACACCAAACCGCTCGGAATGCATACAGCGGTCTATGTATGGTGGATGGAAATCCGTTATGGCGAGCCCAGGCGCCGACCGAATATGTGCGTTTTTGCCACAACAATGTTGATTCATGAGAGCCTAGAGCAGGAAACCAGAGGCGGCTTATTCACGACCGAGTGCTCAAGGAGCAGATTCGCCAGACGGGAAGGAGACACTTCAAGAAGGAAGACGCCAATCTTGCATAAGCAGGGTCTGTCCGCATCAAAGGTGCTGTCGCTGTTCATTTTATCTTACATAGGTGGCCCAAGCTACGCTACATACGACGAACAAGGCAAACCGCCAGAAACGGCAAGTTGGCCCAAGTGGTTTTGAAGAGGCTTACCAGGAGTTTTCCCAGTCGCCCTGTCAGCCAGGTGCCCGGAGGGCCGGTAAGAGCTGGTTGCATAACGTAGCTTCGTCCGAGGTGAAAGAAAAAAGGGCAAAGGTCACCGAGCTGAACAGACAGCACACAGGCACGCGCCAGCGATGCGGAGAGCTCTACGAGTTGATCGCGCGATACAAGGAACGGGCTTGCTTGGATGACGCCGAGCCGACTGCGCTTTCTGTTCAGTCCACTCCGGCTTGAAAGAGGGCTGGGACAACCCCAAACGTGGTTCCAGATTGCCCCGCGCGAAGATTAGGCACCGAGCGCGGAGGCCGGCCAGACCCTAGGCCGTGCGCTTGCGCCTGGCAGTCGATGCCAATGGTGCCGGGTCTATGACCCACAAGGTCAATCGTCTGACGTGGTGGCCAAGCGAGGTCCTTCTGCAGGACTATGCGAAAAACCTGCAGAGCGAGATGAAGAAGGACATTGGCGGCCGGCTTCAAGTTGCCGCGTACCCGCCACTTGCCTTTGCGCCGCTAACCGGTCACGAGCCGGGGCAGAGCCAGGCCGAGCCACTGGGGCAGGAAGGCTACGCGCCAGTTGTGGCAAGCCTTGAAAAGCCGGCAGGGCTACTGGATGCAAGGCGACATTTACAGCCCGTTTTCCAGCCGGTACTGCATCTGTACTTTTCAGCTGCAAGTACCAGGGCATACCAACCGCTGGAAAACGAGATCATCGGACAAAGCTGCGCGCTTTATGCTTTGCCCGGGCGGATCAAGGATGCGCGGCAACAGCGCAACGGTGACCTACAACAAGGCGAGTCGTGTGAGCTGAACCCGGAGCTTCCTTGCACCCTTTGACAAGACATCAGAAACCCGTTCGCCATCGTCTATTTGATACGGCAAAAAAGCTGATTGCATTGCTGCAGCTATCACAATGCTGCAAACCATGCCCCTATTGTGCAGCCTGTGAGTCTGGTGGTCGAACCACACCCAGGCCAGCCTGCAACCTCAAAGCCGGTGTTTGGTGTTGAAGCGGCAAAGATATTCAGACGCCAGGCGCGTGTATGTCCACTACTCACTCGAGAATTGCCGGACTTGTTGGGTGCGCTACAGGAGCGCGACCCGAAACTGACCCGTGACGACGTTGTTGGCGATCATCAAGCGCTGTGGCCGTTTGCAGGAGTTCAAGGAACAACCCGCAAGGTTTTATCAGCGGAAGCTGCACGGGGTATATCCCACAAGGCGCGCATGCTATCTCGCAGTTGATAGAGAAAATCGCGTACGTAGAAGCGGCTGGAGAGCACTACCTGTTGGCGCTGTCTCGCACCAACCGGAATCTGCAAACCTAGTCTTCGACCGGAACCTTATCGCTACAGGCCCCTGCAGCATGCAGAGCGTCGACGAGCATGGCAGACGCTATGGCTTTATTTCGAGAGCGACTCCGCACATTTGACTAATCCAAAAACCGCTCTGCTGGATGTCGCGGCCGACGAAGTTCGCAGAAGAATATATATATCTGGCAAGCTGACCGCCGTCCTTTGGTTCACCATCCCTAACCCCCGTGGGGCCATTTAACCCGGATGGGCCGTGGTACTGGAAGAAGACCAGCAAGGTTCTATCTAGATCCGACGGGAAAAACCAATCCACCACAGATGCCGACAAGTCGTCGGCTGGAAGACGACCTCGAAAATCTCTGTGAGCGAGGCGCATTATCAAGGCGCTGGCGAGGTGACTACTTCGGCCACGAGTGCTCGGCGCCGTAAGGTGCGGCGGACAGTAGGTTAGCAATCAGGTCTAGGAGTGATGTGTGAGTATGTTAAGCTGGTGGCAGCAAGCAGGGGCAATTCTGACGCGAAAATGCGCCTGCAGCAGGCTGAAAATCATCCAGGACACAACTAGGGGAGTGGGCAGGCTATTGCCGCACGCCTATGTTGAGCTAATGGATGACCGATCCCAGGAGCATTTCTCGGGAGGCCGATGAGTTGGAAACGCAGCCCTGCTCATAGAGCAGTATGAAAAAACAAGCAGTTTTCCCATCGATTCGCCGGAAGAAAAAATTATAAGGAGCACCGTGAGCTTCCAAAGGTGAAGGCCACATTCCGCCGATCTCCATGCTTGACAGTGCTGCATGGAAACTGGCTGCGGCGGTTAACGCCCGCCTACATTACTGGCTTATTTAATTCGACCGATGTGTGTTGCCGACGAGGGCCGAAATACCCATTCAGCCGTTTCCCGCTGTTGGGACTGGATGGCCGGGACAGTTGAGCGGTTGCGTGAGCTGCGCTATTCTGGGGGAAACCAGAAACCATCGCTCGGCACTTTATTCTCTGACCAGTGGATCATGTGCCGGTGGCTTGCGTGAAATGGACGACAAGCTGAGGGTAACAGTTGGGCCTGCGAGCGGGGCGCCTGCGCTTTCTGTTCGCGTCCGGCTGGATGAGCACAGTTACCGGCCACACGGACAGTCACACTTGCCGCATCGGTGCAGAGAAGCGTTTGCGTGATCTGGCCGTGTGCCATTCAGCCGAATGTGGATGAGCGCGTCACCCTTGCTGGAATACCAGGCGAGGCCGAGTTGAACGCGAGATTGACAGCTCAAGGCTGGCCCGCGTGCTCAGGAGCTGGGGGTAAGACTATTAGCATACGCGGCGGAATACGCGAGGATCTATATTGTTTGCCTCGGTCGACTGACGGAATAGACTTTCGAGGGTGAAATATATATCCGCCAGTTGGACAAGGACGCTGCGAAGAGCGGAAGATAGAATCGAGGACGGTACACCCGTGGAGAAGTACTATAATAAGCAGCGCTCAATGCTGGCGATTCTGGCCTCAACCGATCCTGCCGTCGCTTTGCAATGGCTTTTTCCAGTGCTTTGCTTCGAATCAGTGAAGTGCTCGCTATACAGTGAACCGAGCGATACCGTTGCGCAGTATCATCTCAGTCGCCCCATCGCCTCAGCACACTGACGACCGCGCTAGCATCGAGTTTTCATGGCGCAATTGTATGCGCGAATTAGAGCCCGTGAAAGCGACGCGGTATTTCGCAGGTCCCGGCGCCCGCATCTTTGAAGAGGGCCTGCGCGGCCTTATGAAACAGCGGCGCCGGCGAACGAGAACCGTGCGTCGTGGATCAGTCTTCTCGCCAAGCGGAAAGGTCGCAAATGCGCCCTTGCGTGCATGGGGGCTGCGATTCGCTTGTGCGAACCGGCCGGGATCTGACCGTCGTGGCCGCTGGAGCTGACTTTCCCCAGGGACAGCATTGCGGTTGAAAGCCCGGAAGAAAAATCTCCGGATACCCGCCGTGTTCAGCAACAGGAAAATGCCCGCGAACCCAGCAGCAGATACTGCAAAGTCTTGGAGTTCGCGTCAGGGTCGGGATGGTGGTCTACAGCAGCGTCTCTCTACGTTGACATTGTGCAGCAAGGGGCCGTTACTACTCTCTCGGCGGCCTGCGCAGGAGCATCCTCGTCTTGCAGGCAGGCCTGGAAGGAACTGGTAGCCTATTGTGCGCGTGGCCAAAGCGGTGAAAGGCGGCACAGATTGGATCACACCGAGCAGGTGAGGTATGGCGGAAAGGGCTGGCGTCTGCGACTTGCACAGGCCAGCGTTGCCAGCCCGTCGTTGTTGACGTCTCGAGCTGTTTCCGTGGAGAATATCGATTGAGTCGGTTACTTTAGGAACTTGATTATGACGATGAATTAAAAGACGTATCAGGACGGGCAGGGATCCGGGATCGGGAAGCATTCTTTTGATATGGGGGTCCGCGGCAAGCGATGCGTGGAAGGAGAGCGGTGCAGGGGTGCTTCTGAATCGGGAGCGCCCGAAGATGCACGCCTGAGCTGGGCTGAAGAACCGCATAGAGCGCAGACGGACAGCGAGGCCGGATGAGCGCTTGAGAATGCCCCCTATAGAGGCCGTCCGGGTATGGGTGGGTGTTATCTGTTCGCCCACGCAGAACCTCCCAAACTGTCCTATCAGATCCCTGGTTCGCTTACAGCCATGGAGTGCGACCGGCCATCCTGGCCGGAGTCTATCTGTCGCTTCATGGTACTGGATGACACCACCGCCGCGCTGTTGCCTTTGCTTGGCGTCAATGAGCAAGGAGACGCAGCAGGGAACCGAGGCAGACACGGAAACATCAAGCAGAAGGGCACGATGTACGAAGTTTGTTCCGACTGTATCTCAAGCGCACCCTGATTCCCTGTACGACACACTTGCTTGTCTGCTGGTCTGTCGGTCCGCCCATCTATCAGCGACGCGCGAATACGGCCGGGGAGTTCATGAAGGTGACCGTGGACTGATGTGGCGTCTTGAGTCGTACCTTGACCGCCCTTTCTGCCCTGAACCAATCATCTGCCAAGGTCAGACCGCAAAAAACCTCTCCAATATGCTCAGCAAATTCCACTGCGATCTGCATCAGCAAGAAACTGCTTATCAGCTTTGAACGTGGTTCGGTATCCGGCTATGATAATCTACCCTCCTCGATTTCGCTATCGTTGGGGGACGCTGTTCCTGGAATCATAGCTGGAGGTTAACTTTCCTGCGCTCTCGCCGCCGCTGAAGAGGCAGTGCCGTCTGATATTCGCGTGTGGAGAAGGTAGCCCGAAGGCGCGCCTAGAGAAAAATCCGTGGTACGATTCAGGGCGATTTGCTCGGAGGTCAACCCTATGATCGCGGGCAGCCAAGCAGTTTGCGAGACCCTGTTTCCAGCAGGGGCAAATACGGCCTGGCCGACTCGCGGTGTTCAACGTGGGGCATCCATTCAGACGGCCGTTGCATTCAGGCCAGCACTCGAACCTTTTGGCACCTGATTTACAGGATGATTAACGGGGTCGGGCAAGATCGACTTATATCGACGGGCTGTATGGCGCTATTGCTGACCTGCGGGTAAGGCCACTTTTAAACGGTTCAGCTGCGGCGGCAGGTGACCGGGCCGACGCTCCTTGCTTCCTATAGGCCGGTAGCTTTGGCATTCCTCAGCTACGGGATCGGGGATTCGGGCACGCCGTGTGCAAAAGCAAACGCGGAAAAGGCTGTGGTCACCGGGTTGAGCGCGCTCTACCGGGCCGATATGATGGCTTCGGAAATCCCTGGCGCACTTGTTCTGGACTATCAGGCATCCAATTTGCGCTGTAGCGATGTTGAAACCGCATTTTAGTGGTCGCCAAGCGCAATCACGCTCAAGCAGATGCTTCGGTATGCACTTTGGCGAGGCAATGCAGGAAGCCTGAAACAGTTGGCTGCGTCTTTGTGATCCGCGCATTACCTGTTGCGATTTGACAATTTCAGCTGATTATCAGAGGAGCATGGTATCGCAGCCTGTGCACAGTATGGACAACACGCAGACGCGCCCTGCCTCTTTCTGTCTCGAGCGTGGGACTGAAATAAATTGGACGAATTCTGATGCAAACTTGATCGTGAAACTGGTGCTGGAACCGAGTTTCAAGTGAAGGGAGACGTCAAAATGGGTTGTTTGATGAGTTTGCCGATCATGTGTGGCATCCTATGACAGAGTTGAGGATGCCCGTGCTCAGGTAGAGCACCTGCAGCGCCTGCCCTCGCTGCGCGATATTTCTGGCGGCCAGTGACGCGCTGCATACCTTGAACCTGTGTAAAAAAGACCCATCTGCGCATTACTTTCGCGGAGGTTCAGGGCGGGCCTGCGGGCAAGCGGAATCAATACAGATCATACCAAGAATCTGGAAAAAGCTCGAACTGCAGCTTCAAGATTGTGCAGCGCAGAGGGTGGGGCGGACTAGCTCCGAGCTGGTTTGAGCGCCGCGCCACTGAAGAGTACTGCAACAGGGTGCAATCATGGTAGGAGTCTCTTTGAAAAAAGAACATTTGCCCCATGACTGCAGAGATAACTCGGTTGAGTGTGTGCGCAAATCCTCAACTATCCAGCAGATGTGCGTATCGCCTGTCGGGCTGGCAGATTTCGCTTGCAAGGAAGTCGGTTTTTCTTGCGAGAACCAACGGGCGCCCAGGCGTCCTTGCAGGATATCGAGCAAGACAAGGAGGCGAGCCAGGACTAGTTCTTGTGAATCAGCGGGCCGGTTGGCAGAAGCAGTCAAAACAGGATCTCGCTTACTTCCATTCGAAGCAGATTCAAGGAGATTGGAGGCCCGGCCACAACTCCAAACATTTGATCCCGGCTCCCTAACCAGCGCAATTGCGCGACCCCAGCTCTGGTTTTGATAACGGCGTTGACTTTCGTGCCGCTAAGCTCAGCATGGTGATGTTTATTGTGAACGAGTGTTGAAGGATGAGTGATCAAACCTCTCCATAAGGCATAGCGCCATTGAGCGTGCCCTGGGGCGGCCATCGCACCACCCTTGCTGGTGCAGGCCGCTCGCGTAATATTCGATTGGTCACTCGCTGGGTGAATGCCGCCATCACCGAGGTTGCTATGTACGGGTGAGGCGTCGTCCGCAATTGCACAAGGAGGCCAAAAACGGCTTGCCCGCTGAGTTTTCCTGAGCAACGGCTGTCTGCGCAAAACTGGTCTGGCTGTCAGCACCCTGGCGGAACTGGCCTCAAACATCATTTGAGGTCGTTTTGATCTTGCAAGTCTGTGATGGCACTCGACATGCTGGATGCAACGCCCTTTCCATGACCCGCTCGAAGGCTTGGTGCATCTGTGAGAACGTCGTTTTCGAGAGAATGGACCAGGCCCGGATGGATGATCGCCGTCGTTGGTGGGCCTGGGTTTCCTCCAATACCACGGCAGGCTGGCGCTGTTGAAATTAAGAAGACCAGCGTCTGGAAAGCAGGGGGCGAAGAGCAATGGCGCAGAGGTAACAGTGCTCAGCCAGGCCATGGAAGACAGATCAGTACGCTTGACGTACCCGCAGGCCGTTCGCTGGAGCGTGCTGGCAGCCTGCCTGGAGGTGGTATTCCGATGGCCCTGCATAGTCACGGCCCTCGATTCACTGTGAAGGCGACTGCAAACAACAAGAGAATCCGGAGGGAGATCTCGTTGGCCGAGACGCTGAGGTCAGGCCAAAACAGGGCGCTGGCCTTGACGTACCGAACATGGGCAGTGTGCAGAAAGAATCAGGGCCGCTTCATGACAGAACCAGGCTGGATTATTGAGGGATGCCTATTACTGCCCGCTGCGAACGCTTGCGCAAGAGGGGCTCAGCCGAATTGAAGTGCGCGTACCCTGCTGGCCCAGCGCCGGTGTTTGGCAACGTCAGCATGCGAGCACACCGAGCCAACCTAGGCGCAGGTAGCCAAGAGAGGCTGGATGAGCTGATTGGCAAGCAACGTCACGCCTAAAGGCACGGCTGGAAAACACTGCCATGATGGCATCAGATGAGGCTCGTTCCGCGGCAGGATCAGTGGCTGCCGATAGTCGTTCGATGGCCCGGGGGCTGGCGGGCGCTGGATGACTTTTCTTGCACACTTGCAAGATAGCCTGGAGGCGAGGGTGCCCAGCGCTAGGTTGGAGACAAATTCCGCGAGCGCCAATGATAAACAGCTACCCAGATCGTCCTGGCGCGCATCAAGACCCAAAGCTGGATCGCGAGACTGACCGAATGATTTCTCGAGCGCATTGATACGTCATCAACAGGTGTGCTAATCGCCGCACGAAGTTCAGGTCGGCAGTTCATCTCAAGCTGGCTCCCGCGGGAAAACTACCCGCATGTGCCAGGACTCGAGCGCAAGCTGCGCTCGGTGTGTTAGTCAGGTCACCAGCAATGACATGGCGCGGCGATTCCAGACCCTCTCAGAGGTAGGTAAGTCACATACTCGACAGGCCAAGTGCTACCGGCACGAGCCAGTTCGATGGAGAGCTGCGCGCTGCTTCGATCACGCGCTATCAGAGTGGACCTTCTCATGCTTGGAAAGAGGTGGAACTCCAGCACCTGGAGCAGTGCGAGACGTACTGACACTCCTCGAGTGGGCAAATCCGGGTGGCGAGAAGTCAGTCCTGTCGCGGGGCATGGTGGTGGCGGCAGCCTGGCCCTATGTTCTGACACCGGCATGGCAGCCCGACCAAGTAGTACTGCACGTGTTTTTCCTGGATGACGGCTTTCTCCAAATACGGCGGGAGTCGTCAGTCAGCCGGGTCCTTGAGGGTGTTCAAGGAGCTGCATTAATCCAACTGTCAAACATTGATTTTAACCCCGATATAAAAAACCTAATTCTGGCCGGAGAGTCCGCCCGCTCCCTGGTTAGATTGCCAGACGCAACCCCGATAGCCATGGAAAGTCAAATTTGTGTTGCGCAGCTAACTCTGGAAAGAGATCGGATTTCAACAACTCAAGGCCAGGCGCAGGCTCAGTGAAGAGCGAGGGCATGCTGGAGCTGGGCGTACAAGGGCTTAATAATGAATGATCCTGCATGCGAGAATGTTGCCGGCGACGCGGCGCATGCAGCAGCTCAAGGACCAGGGAAATGGCAGTAAGTTCGCAGGCGCCCTGAGCAGCGGACTGAAGGCATTTGAGCATGCCCACCACTGCGAGGTCCAAGCTCAAGCCTGCCGGCAAAGGGTCGAAATGCGCTGAGTGATCTCGGGCATTTTCGGCGTCTTTTGTCGATGTCCTTGCGCAGATTACCCTATGCCTAATGTCGTGCGCTGGAAGACGATTCAGCTACCGCAAAATCTTGGCAGACAAAAGGAACGGTAGAGCCTGGTGGTGGGCTGACGTGCGCCTTGAGCTAAATCCGCTCGGAGGT
>Ga0163217_1056002_pt1 | contig 11755 bp, 13 predicted proteins | sample SynspAceP_FD_185933 | JGI IMG/M metagenome (GOLD analysis project Ga0163217, IMG submission 185933) | Saline lake microbial communities from Ace Lake in Antarctica - Synechococcus sp. Ace-P (PacBio error correction) | ecosystem: Environmental > Aquatic > Non-marine Saline and Alkaline > Saline ... | reverse complement strand
AGTATAGATCCGCGACGTGCCTGCGTCGCTCTCACATCCGGGCCATGGCGAACGGCTGAGCAATATGGTGCCTTCGTGATCGTTCACGCGCGCCAGATCTTCGGTGTAGACGGTCCAGAAAGCTTACGATGCGGTCACGGCCGTTCGTCACATAAAGGGGAACTCCCCAACTTTGCGAACGGCGTCGAAACGATTCGTCCTTGGCTTAAAGCTGTTGCAAGCCCGTAGGTAAAGTCGGCAATGCGTCTTTGGCCATGTTCAAAATGCGCCGGAGGGCTGCCAAAGCACGGCCCAGAACCGCACGGTGACACGGGCCTTGCCTCGTGAACCTCTTCGACCTCTTTGGCCCCAAGGTTGATCGCGTTGACACGATCGGGATGGCGCGGTGGCGGCCAGCCTGGCACAACACCAGTCTCGTATCGCGAAGTCGGCACAACAGCATGTAGCCAGCATAGCCAATGCGACGAACTCAGCCCGGTGGATGTTGAATTTCGGTCAATGAGCTATTTCCCCCACTTCGGGGATGTATTTTACGCGGCCTCACCTGCCGCCGAGTTTCGGTGTCGATCGTTTCGAACGGTAGTTTGTTACTTTGCGGCGTTCAACGCGCCGGCGCGGCAGGATCGCCCTGTCGCCCAGGTGGTTGGGCCAGAATAAGGATCAGCCGCGCATTGAACGCATCACTTCGTCCTTGCTCAGCCCGCTATGCGCACCAAGCGTTCATCAAAATCCGTCGGGGATCTTTGATATTCGGGTTTCAGATTGAGTTCCATGTTCACTGCCCTCTTCCTGCGCATGCGCACACCGGCTGGATGTCGGCAGCCGCTGGCTGCTGCCAACGGGCCGCGACATGTTGGTCCGGGCGGATCAGATAAATGCCGTGGGGGCGGCACCAATAGGCGCACGATAGCACCGCTGCGTTCGGTCACGGCCGGTATCACGTCACGTCTCAGTGCGATCCCGGTCAAACGTCCGCAAAGCTGGGGCGCTCTGTGTGATCGCCAAGACAGTTAAAAATCCCCCCCAGAAACATCCAGCAAGAAACGTTTTCAGGGGGGCGTCGCTGCAATTTGCACCGGACCCGGCTGGACCGTCGGCCGATTCAGCGCTTCGGGCCATTCAACGACAGACCCGTCATAGCTGGCAAGGCAGCGACAGCCGACCGGAATTTACATAAACCGCGCGAAAGGAATGGTCATGGCAAGCTCTGAGCAGCGGTCACGGAAGATTTTGCTCATCTTCGTCTTGGGGGTCAGGAAATCGGTCGCTCGGGTGGAGTTCAGAATGTTTTCATCCGCAGCGTGCACCCGTTCTTCTGAATAGCTGTTCCAGCAGCGTATCGGGCAAGACCTTTGACCACAAGTCAAGCTTCCCGCCAAATTGTCGCATTTTTCCCTTTTTGCACGCGGAATGTTCGCCACCGCGTGCGCAAACGGCGGAACTTGATTGCGCGCTATCGCCCGCGAAACAGCACGGTTCCAGACGAACTTTTCCATGCGTCGACATGAATGTGTAAATCGAGGTCCATTCCAGCTCGTACTCGCATCCTGCCAGCATCGCATTCACGCGCGGCACGGATGTTTCAACGAGAAGCTCTTTGCGCGGTCCAATGTCCACCCAAGTTGGAAATCAATGCGCCAAGATATCGTTCGGGCTGTTTGTGCAGCAGGGCCCAGAAAGCACCGCTGTCTTTGAGGGGGGCAAACCAGAACCAGCGTTGGTCGGGAAAAGTCGCCTTCTTTTGAATCGGGCAATGAGAAAAATTATTCCTTCAAAGGGACGCGCCCCGCAAAGCCGAGCCCCAGGCATTGGTCGCGTGTGGCGGAAACGCGCCCCATTCACAGCAATTTACCCAATCCGCCTTCAGCTGTAGGGGCCGTCGGCGTATTGACGTCGAGGCAGCACATTGGTCGCCCTGCTGCGCCATTACCTGTGACCACCATTGCCGCCCCGCGCAAATTTCGATGGCGCGCGCCTTGCGGACTGCGCCACGCCAATTTTCCTCTACGAGGTATTTCTCGAAATACGGCTGTTGCAAAGGTTGATAAACGCAGGTGGCCTTGTGCCCGCTTCGGGCGACCAGGTTGAATTCGAAACACGCGTTTGTCGCCCGTGGAAACAACCTTGCGACGTTCCACACGACGCCCTGGTCGACATTCCCTTGGCTGCCCCCAGGACGGTCGCCAGATTTAAGCGTGCGTTCTTGCAAAGCCAGATTGGCCAGCGATGCCTGTCCGACGCCTTCGTGGTCATCGGAGCACCAGAACAGGGCGTTGCCCTTGCGCCAAAGATTCAAGGGCCGTTTGCCATCCCAACAGGCCCACCCCGACGAATCACCACAGGTGTCGTCGAGGTGCCAGATTTCTTGACCTACGCGACTTTTCGTATGGTACAGGTTTGAACGCGATGTCGTACGGACGTCGACCATGAGTGTTGCTCCCAGACTTTGGCCTTTAGCCCTGCAACTGCGCCCACATTTTCCAAATCGCGTTTTGTGGTCCAGATACGGGGGTGCCAAGATACCGCGGGCCTTCGTCGAAGCGCGGCTGACGTTAAACGGCAGGCAGGTGTCATTAGATCGCGTAGTCGTGGAAATTTCGGTCACATTCGGCGCGCACGGGCATTCCATGGCGTCTTTCAAATGTGCCGCCCTTCATTGGCGACACCTTTGTTGCGGGCTGATACGTGCTTTGGACAAAAAGTCGCGCGTGCTTTTCCAATGCCCGTTCAACAGCGTCTTGCCGATCAAATGCCGCCCGCGACCGGGTTGCGATGGCGTTCGACATCTATATGTTTTGATATTATCAAAGCGTTGGCCCAATCGCCAAAAAAATTTACCGTCACCACAAAGGCACGCATAATGGTCTTCGACGATGTCGCCGTGTGAACATTCACCATTCTGGTCGGGCACGTGGATAACCGGATCACTTGCCGTATCGCACGCCGATTGGTTGTTTGATATCAACGCGACGCCCCCCCCCCCATTTGCCCAGATAGACCGTCATACTGTCGTAAGGTGGTCGTGCGGGTAGGTCAGGCCCGGGATTGATTCATGGCCTTCAAACAGACGTGGGAAACGCGGAATTCACTGTCCAATCTTCCTGACCTTCGCTTTCGACCATGGCGCGGGCGGCGTCCGAATGTTGATCTGATCCCGCCCCATAGGCCGAAGCGCCCAAACACGCGCACGGCGTGATAGTGGGTCAGCTAAACCACATGGCTGGATCGGTTTGTCGGTGACTTCGCGCCACTTTCGATGACCTTATTGGCAAGCGCGGCGTTGCCTGCGCTTCGACGATCATGACGCTGTCGTCGCGAGATGACGCCCGAGTCGGTCGCCTTCGGCTGTGAACGCCACAGACCCCTCCGACTTCGTCGAACGTGATTTTCTTTTTCGGACAGATCCCTTGGGATGCGAAGGCTTTTGCCATATTCTTGGTCCTTTTATGTTGGGGAATTTAACGGCGGGACGTTATCGTGCCTTTCGCACGTGCCGAACCCGATCTGATACCGTCGCCCTTTGCGGCACCGGCGCAGGATCAACGTGTCGTTGTCTTCGATGAAGTGCGGGTCTCGCCGTATCGAGCGTGAAGGGTCACGCCCCGCCAGCTTCAGCTCCATCAGGGACCCGTATTCGGATTCATCTGGCCCCGAGATTCGTACGGAAGCCAGCAATTCACCAGAGTTCATGCCGCAGCCGGCCGCTTGGCATGGTGGACGCTGTTCGGCGGCGGAATAATACATCCGGCTATAGTGGTTTTCGACAGAAGACGTGGCCGTGGCGCACCTTCGGGCGCACAAAACCTCGAGCTCGATGTCGAACAAGCGTCGATGGGTTGCTGTCGAGATACGGCAGCAGTTCCTTTTCACGCGCTGGTGGTCGCCGTGCGGAAGGGATCAAGTGCCGGCCGCAGTGGACGTATCCACGGAGAGATCTACGGCGAAAAGCCTGCCCTGAACGGGCAGCGGCTGATATTCCCAGCCCGAATTCGCGGGCAACCAGCTCATTCAGCAGCACATAGCCAAAGATCATCGCATCGCCTTGATCGACCGTGATCGGGGTGCCAAATTCACAAAGACGTGCCGGACGATCGCCGCCCATCTCAAGCTCGATATCAACCGTTTGGGAGGGCCAAAGACGGCACATCGGCGTCAGGGGCCTTGGATTGGCCGTTGGTGCGGTGGAGTCGGGTGCCGAAACAACACAGAGGGATGCGCGAACCGTTGTAGCCGACCGGAATGTGCAGCCAGTTGGCCGGCAGATTCTGGCGACCGCGCAGGATCGCGCCCATATTCTGTGCGTGGCTGACGGCCGCCATAGAAATCGGTATATTCGGATTCACCATCAGCGGCATATGCAATGGCGCATCCGCGCGCGGGACGAGGTTAGGGTTTCGTCCGCCGCCTGATCCGCCGACTCTTCGGCCAACATTTCATGCAGCCTTGCGCGCAGCTTGGCCCAGACGTTCCGGGTCCCAGTTCCATCACATCATTCCAGGAACGGCAGGTGAAGGCGGCGTCGTCGTCCAGACGGATCAGCCCTGCGTTTCAAAGCGCCGCCATTATTCAAGGATGCATGTCGCAAATTCGCGGACCCCGCAGCGGCGTCTTCGTCGCCGACGGAAAAAATACGCATAGGCGATGTTCAGAGGAAGGGGTGTCGGGCGTGTTGGCGCGCTGGTACCCAGCTTTTTCATCTCAATGGTCATGTGGCTATTTCGCGTCAGTCTGAGTGTCGGGCTGAGGTCAGATGCGGCGTCGGCATGGCCGGGATATTTCAGGCAAAGCCGTTCAATGCGCCGCGATTTTCGGGAATGGCGTAGTGTTCAACGCCCCAACCGATGGGCGTTATTAAACCTGAGCCGTTAATGCAGATATCGGCGATGTCGGGGGGCGTTCACCAAAGGCAAAGCTGTCGCCGGCCGCAGCATGGCCTCGGCCGCTGCGAACCTTCGTTCATCCAGTGGCACATTCCAATCGGTTTGCCTGGATCGGGCGTGGCACCGAAACGGGATCTGAGGGCTGCCTGATCAGACGACAGATTGTTCACCAGGATGAATATCAAGCGCGACGGTATGCGCCACCGCCACACGCGCCCGCAGCAAAGCATCAGCGGGGATCAGGCCGGTTCGGGCCACGTCGCGTCAATATACTCGAGGAGCGCCATCGACTGGGTCCAGCGCCTTTGCCGTCCTTTAGCACCAAGTCGGCACGCCCTTGCCAGCGTTCAGCGCAGCGTAATCGGGCGCGCGCTGATCGCCAGCAACCAAAGGCAACCGGCACCGTGTCATACGCCACACTCTTAAGGTTCAGCGCAGCGCGAATTGCGTAGGATGTGTCGATCGCCAGTAGGATAGAGTTTTCATTTCTACCGGGCGTCCGTCGAAACTTCTTTTCGATGTCGGGCCCAGCAATTGCGGATATTAATCATCTTGCAAGGGGGCCCTCATGGCTGAGCGAATTTTGTTAGTTTGCTGCGGGAAACGGGTCTCGAACATGAAACGAACATTCGTATTATCGAGCTTTTCGGCCTTGAGGATCCGCGCTTTGACGCCCCTCAAAGGCGTGCGGTCAGGCCCGTGGGGCAAACATCATATTGTGCAGGCTGATGCCGACCCTGGGATGAACCCTTTTGGCTTGCATCGTAATTGCCCGTAAATATTGCCTATCAATTCGGACATGATGTTCTTGTGATACCAAGGAGGCGGAAGGTATCTTTCGGCGACCCATCCAGCGTTCGCGGACAGACGAAATCGATGTTCGCGGGCCGTTCTTGCCCAGACCGGGGCGGTCAAGGACGGTAAAGATCGACGGGGTCAGGATGATCGAACAGCACCGCGCCCACGGGGGCAGTAGAGTGCGCAGAATCGCTATTCATTTCGGCGCGTAGTTTCCGTGCCAGGCCACCACGTCCAGCGGCGATTGTCGATCTTGGTTCATGAAACGCGCCGCACCATTTTTACGGTTTACGGTCGACGGCACTTCGCGGTCTTCGAACGCGGCCACGGGGGCCTTTTTGAAGTCACGCGGGTTGGCCATTTGCAGTTTTGGCTCCGATGGGCCCCCGCCGGGCAGCTTCGAATTCTGGCCATAGTTTTCACAGACGAACCCCGCGACACGGACCCTCAAGGACTTCGACACGTAGACCAGGCCCGCGCGGAATAATGGCGATCTCTTGCGGCGCGACGTCGAATAATTTCCCAGCTCGTTTGAAAAGCGCAAACGGCCTTCTTGCGGGAGACCAGCATCTCGGCTGTCGGCGGAAAAGGAAATACGCGTCGATCATGGATTCAGCACGAGATACACATGCTCGCCATTGCCAACCTGTGTGTGGACATCGCCTGCGTTCGTTCATCGTGTGGCATGCCGTCAACCATGTCACGGAGGGCGTGTCCACCTATGCGGCAGCGGTGTCCCAGCGGTATTGGCAGGCTGGTCACCCCTCGTCCACGATATTTGGGCGCGGATTTACCAGTGCGGAGCAGGTCCGATTTCTTTTCGTAGCGCGGGCCCGGAATGTTTTGACCGAGGGCGAATGCGGTAGCACCACGTACCGTTTCGTTTTTGATGCTTGGCGCGGTTTAAAAAAGCCGTGCCGCTCAGCCTGTTCCCGCACGTAGAGGGCCATAATTACATTTTTGTGGGCTGTTCACCCTTGGGCAGGCATGCAGCAGTGCTTCGGTTTCAAAAAACATTGCCGAAACCGGCATGTATCCCGCGTTTTTGGCCTGAAGGGAGTTGGGGCCTGGGTTCAGCGGGGTTGGAATTTTTTATCAGTCATCGTCGCTCCATGGGTCCGGTTCTTTGATTGCCTAAAGGTTGCATTTGTAACTAACAACGGTTTTTTTTTGGGGAGAGCGATAAAAAATAACTGACCCGCATAAGGATGGCCCACGGGGAGGGGCCTTTCGCTTGGTTTTACTCTGGGGGCGATGGCGTAAGACGGACGCGCAGGAGCTTTGCTTCTTTCCCACCCTTCAAAAAAGGGCTTCTCGATGGCCACCAAGACGATCTACACCCCGTAACCCGCATAAGAGGGCTATGATATCGCCGCGCGTTGGTCGCTTGCGCCCTGAATTGGACCCTTACGACCCGCAACCCCCGCGGGTGAGACACTAAAATTTGATTTTCGGGATGTGGCAGCTGTTCGTATGCTGAACCGGGCGCTGCTCAAGTCGCACTACGATGTCGGAGGTCTGGGATCTTCCCGCCAATTATCTTTTGTCCTCCACTTCCGGGGCGCTGTCGATTATATCCACCTCTGGCGGACCTGCTGCTGCGCGCAGTAACGGGAACGAAATCCGCGCGGGCCGAAAGTCAAGCGTTGATTTATGTCGGTACCGGTGCCAGCTTTGGTTTACCCCCTCACCGGGCAGAGCGATTTTACGGCTGGGCATTTCACCGGCGGGATATCGGACCCGTGGCCTTGAGTTCTGCGCAACAGATTTGCCGTGAATAAAAAACAATCTGGACGTGGACCTGAGGGCTGCAGCCGCCCGCGAAGATGGTCTTATAAACGGTGTGATAAAGCCCGACGACCGTTTTCCACGTTCAGGCCTGCTGCAACCCGCCCTTTCCACGCCTCGATTTGGAAAAAAGCCGCCAAAGGGCACCCAGCGAAATGGGCCAATCTTGGCAAGGGGCGTCTTGGCAAGCTTCACCGGCGGTCAAAACGCCGAGCTTTTGGTGCCCGGGCGGCGAGATAAAGTTCTATCGCCAATATGGTCGACCCAAAGCCGGGCCTTTGCGATCCAATGTCGTGGTTCACGTTCCGCTCGTGTCGAAAAAGGACAATGTGCAGACGCCAATATTACAAATCCTGAAAAAAGGCCAAAGTGGGCCAACTTGCGGACGATGTCGAAATGGCGCAGGGGCAGAAAACAAGCCGGTTTTATCGCGTTGGTCCTTTATCAGAAAAGACCAACGCCCAGGCCTTTTATGAAAGCTTAAGGCGAAGGGGGAAGACCCCTATGTTCGGTTCGGAACGCGCTGCCCGCCCGATCTGCGCGGCCTAACCGGGAGTGTCCACCTTTGGAGCTCGATCCTTGAGCGTGGTGGGCCGCAAATGTTTGCAGGTGTACGGCATCAGACTCGTTGGCGGCTTAGCCCGCATTCCGGACAGGTGTGTTTCACCTTTGGCGGGCTGGAAAGATCGTAACGCGCCAGCTGCACAAAAGCGCGACGCGACCACCATAATGAAAAACCGACAACCAGCTGCCGCCCGTCGTGGGTCAACGTGAGTCACCAAAGCCTGTTGTTGTAAGCGTCTCGCCACAGGAAATAGAAGCTGCGTGCCACATAGGCCGCGATGCCCTGCATCACCATCCAAAGGTCAGGACGGAAAACCGCGACGTGATGGACAAAGATAAAGACCAGCAGGGTTCACCGCCGCAAGGGATCGCATCCTCGGTGTTGCGAAAGAAACATTGCTTTCACGCCTGAGATCGATAAATTAGATGGGTACGCATGGATCAAGTCCGAAGTCCGCGCAGCACCCGCAAGAACGCCCCAAAGCTTTCGGCCATCAGCGGCGCAAGCACCAGCGATTATACCACCCAGAAGATCGGCAGCGTATAGATGCGCAGCAGTTCTTGCAGCAGGTTTCGTTAGAGGATCCACAGCCGCGCGGGCAAGATCAAGCACGATTAAAACACGCCAAAGACGTGTTTAGACGTGAACGAAAAGGGCGTCGAATGTGAGGGCGCAGTTGCGATAAAAGTAGACGATCGAGATTGAATCAAACAGGATCAGGCCATAGCGGAAACCGGCCGCGCGCGGGTGCTGCGCCCGTCGTACAAAGATTTAAGCGTCTGCGAAGATCGTCCATCGGTCAACTTGCCTATAGGTTTTCTGGACGGTCACACGACATGCCGCTGCATGTTCAAAAAAACCTGGCGCAGTGTCGCCAATATTCAATGTCTTTGCGTTTGCGCGTCACCGGTGGGCACTGCTATCAACGCACAAATGCGCCGGATTACGCCGTCAACAGGCGGTATCCGGCATTTACCTTACCAGGATGTAATCACAGTCCCGTGGTAGCTTTCGTCGATGAACGCTTTGATCCTCGTCCGAATGGATATGCCTCTAGCCAGGGTCTTGGACCCAAGGTGCGTCTTCCTTGCCCTTCTGCACAGCGATTCACGTTCACATAAGGGTTGTGGCGCTTTCCATAGCGATGGATCCTCCTTGGGGGCTCAAGCCCGGATTGCAATTCGCGTAGTTTGGTGATTGATCAGCGGCCGCGTCCAAAGCCGCCAGCGAAACGGGGCCAGTTGGCCGCGCTCGAGTTCCTGAACGACAGGTCTTGGGTTCTCGGTGATGTCCAGAACCGTCGGCACCAGACCAGCTGCGGGATCGATTTTGATTCATTGCCAAAGTGTTGCAGGACCAGGCAGCGCACGGCCCCCGTTGGGTGGGATCGTTCGGGATGCCAAAGGTCGCGCCTTCCTTCAAGGTCGGCGATGTCCGGTGATTTGTCCGAATTTAGACGCCCATGGGCGTGGTGATCGTGTTGCCCACAACCGCCAGCGCAAACCGCGGTCTTTCTCATCTGCGCCCAAGATAGGGCACGTGTGAAAGGATTCGCTTCGATGTCGCCATCGGCCAGCGACTTGGTTTGGAACCACGATAGTCAGAGAATTCGATGACATCAGATTTTCAAGACCCATCGGCTCTGCGGAACAGCGGGCGACTTCTTCCATGATCTCGGCAGTGGGCTCGCCGGGGAAACGCCGACTTTGATTTGCTCGGCCATCAAGGATGTAGCCATCAGCGCAATTTGGATGTCAGGCGTTACAAGACGTAGATGTGTATGCCTTCCTCTTTAACTAGGAAACGAAGTAGGGGGGGAGGGCGACGGGCGCTATTGCCCGCCGCTTTGGTTGCGCGCTTGTCGACGCAACGGCAATGCGTTCACCGATGGATTGCAACAAGCTTTGCAACCAGCAAAACGATGAGAAATGACTCACAACGACCTTGCCATAACATCCGCATTAAAAACACGTTGATGAAGCCATAGCGAATGCCCAGATCACCAAGGCCTTCGCCGCCCACGGCACCGACCATCGCGGAAAGCCGATCAGGCTGACGATTGGCGAGGGTCAGGCCCAGTGTGATACGGGCAGCCGCCTCTGCAGCAGCACCTTGATTATGATCTGTAGCGGGTCGCCCCATGGCCCGCGCCGCCTCGATGAGGCCGGAATCGATCTCGCGGATCGCGTTTTCGAACCAGAACGCGCGATGAAGGGCCCACGGTGGCGATAGTCAGCGGGCACGATAGCGGCTGTCGTGCCGATTTGACGTTGCCAGCGACATCCGCGTGAAGGGGATGATTCGCGGACCACCAGTATGATTAACGGGACCGGACCGTGTGGCATGACTTACTGAGGCCGAGGATTTTGTTGACCCACGGGTGCCGACAGCGCTCGCCGCGTTGCGAGGTCTTTGCCAGAAAACACCCCACGGGAGGCCAAGCAGGCGTTCCAGCAGCGGCCGAAAAACCGCCCACCATATTTAACAGGGTCTGGCCCGTGGCCTCGGATCAGTAGGGTTGATAAGGTTTAGCCGAACAATAGCCAAGCACCTCCGTCATAAAGCGTGGCTTTCCCAAAAAAATGAAACCGCGCCTCTGCGGCTTTGGCCACGGCAGCGACACCAGCAGGTCCCGAAAGGGCGCGTGCCGATTTCCTCGGACCGCACCGGCCAGGATGGTTTGACCGGAATGCCCATGTCCTGCGTCGCCGCGGCCAGGCATCGGAGTCGGGGCATGCTTGGCCTGCAAAAGGCACGCGGATCACCTCTTTCGCCGCCCTGCGCGGTGGGTTTCGGCATCAGGACGTCCTTCACGAAAAGCGGGCAGGGTTGACGCCGATCACCCCCGACCAGGGAAGGACCGTGTGGTCGATTGCTTGTGGACGCAGTAGAAAAAATATCATAGGTCTTCGCCATGTTCGACGATTGCGCCCGCTGTCGAACACCGCGAACATGGGCTGGCGATGTTCACGGACCACACCCAATCTCATGGGTTGATCAGCAGGATGGTCAGCCCCAGTTCGCGGTTGATGTCTTTGAGGCAAGGACAGGGACCGTTTTGTGTCGTTTCGGGTCCAGCGGCCGAGGGTCGCCTCGGTTCGACAGCAGCACCTTGGGGCCTTGTGGGCCACGTTTTTGCGCGCGCGATCCCCACCGTTGCTTTTGCCCCGCCAGACAGGCTCTTGCCGGATAAGCGTGTGGCGTGCGAGGTCAGCCCGGGACCGTTCGATCAGGTCGGCGACAACGTTGTTTTGAATCTGGGATGATGGGCAACACCGGCGATTTCCAAGCCGGGCAGGGCGATGTTTGCCCGCACGGTGCGCGGAGGCCAGCAGGGTTAAAGTTGGCTGAAAAGTTTCATTCCCACATTCGCGACGGGAATTTCGCGGCGGCAGCTTGGGCCCCTTTTTGGCGGGGCCCCGACATTTCTGTTCCACCCCAACCAGACAACCGCCCACCCGTCGTGGGGCTGCTCGATCCGTTTTGGAACCATGCCGCAGCAAACGTTGATTTGCCATGCGGCCCGGACCGTCCGATTGATGCCGGTGATCGAACCCTTGCCCATCGCCCCAAAGAAACACGCCTTCAATTGCCCGTGGAACAAAGGGTCGCCACCGCCGGATTTGGGGAATAGGCTTTGCCCCCCACGGTTTCTTTTCCCCAAAAAAAAAAAACGTTGATTTTCGAGGGAAAAAGGCCCCCCGGCCCAAAATCCTCTCCTCTT
>Ga0163217_1001102_pt1 | contig 11755 bp, 8 predicted proteins | sample SynspAceP_FD_185933 | JGI IMG/M metagenome (GOLD analysis project Ga0163217, IMG submission 185933) | Saline lake microbial communities from Ace Lake in Antarctica - Synechococcus sp. Ace-P (PacBio error correction) | ecosystem: Environmental > Aquatic > Non-marine Saline and Alkaline > Saline ... | reverse complement strand
ACGCGGGAGGGGGGGATAGACAAAGCATGTACCGCTTGGGGCGGGCTTTTCAGGCGCGCTTGTGTAGCAGACGATGCCAGTACCATTCTTTTTCAAACCCGGCCGGTCTGACCAATCGTATCCGTAAAGAACCTGACATATGGTCTTGAACCTTGATTAGTCCCGGGAGGAATTTTTTCTGATCGGGGTTCGAAAACCGCGTAAATGGCACACCATTAACTCGGTGATGAGCGATTAATGCTGGGCAAAATGGCTGCACAGTACCCAATTTTTATTATGCGCACCCGTTAAAGATGACCAGGACTGTCAATGTGCGGCCATTGGTGCTTGGAGCCCCATTTCGGTCTGCTGAACCAATTTCGACGATAGGCTTGGCAGGGGTCAGGTTACCATGGCATTTCGCCTTCGATTTATTAACGATGAATATCAATCCAGCATCGCGTTTTAAAAGCGACTGAAAATTTGATTGGCGGTTTTGGTGTGAAACCTTGGCAATATATTGATTATAGAATAACTCAAGGCAGGCTATTTCCAGGTGTTTTGAAGGCACACACAAACAGAACGAATGGGTGTCCGCTTATCAGCTGATTGACTGGAGTGGTCGGTACAAACTTGCGGGCATGACCTTCAGTTTACTGCGTTCCTCGAGAATGGGCAGCAGTTACGATCAAAATCACTCTATCTAGAAGGAGATGGTGGTTTCCGCGTATTCCTACAATGCAAGCAACGCTTCGCTCTAGGCTTTCAGGATGGCAAAAAATTGATGGCGAACTGTGACCTTACGCGGAAAACACTTTTCTGTATGATTACTGCACCAGTTAACTCAAATTAGCCCTTTATGGATGATGCGCATGGAACCGCTGGAGCCGTTTTAAAGGTTGCGAATTAAATTCTAACAGTTTCGGTCTAAAATACAGTTTAAAGAAGAGATGGGATATTCAACTTGCCTTAGGGCTTGGTGTGGAATATCAGGCGAATGATTTCGTTGGTCCATGGTGCAGTGTTTGCTTACGATTGAACCCCTATTCCCTAAAACGCCAGGCGTCGAACTCCCGAAATTCCGGACAGTGACCGCACATGGATTCGCATTAGGCGCGAGTATCAATACAGCGACAAACTTTCATTCTTGATGCGCATATAGCCTATTTTCATGAAGACAGCAGATTGATGATACTTTCACGAGTATATGGTCAGACATATGAATATATCGGGTAAATATAAAGCTCTGTTGATATAGTAGGTGTCAGTTACGTTGGTATTTGGATTAATCATTGAGCCCGTAGCGATTACATTTCACTGTTGACGCGCAAACGCTTTATGGCTTGTCTGGCGACAAGGGTTAGAACGTAGCGCTGATAAAGGGGCCTGATGGTATTTTTGATAATGGAGACGTCAAAAGTGTTAAAGCCTCGTTGGCGCAGTTTGCAGATTCAGTCATCTATGGCAAGCCTTTGGCAAACAGGACAAATTGCGAAGGGTGCTCGGGTTGCTACTCAAATCTGCGTAAATGCAAGGAGTGGACTATTTTCGATCTGGCGGCGTTAGTCTGGGGTTGTTGTGTGCGGCTTGTATCCTGATGATCGGCTTGCTAATGTTGCCTATATTTGCAAAGCGCGATGATGATTTATTGTTAGTCATAGGCCAGCAATGGTCGGCAATCAAGCTGTGTTACCGAAGAGCAGGTAGCCTACAAACGAATATTGTTTTCAAAGCGACGAATCCCTGAAACAGAAGCTGCCATTCCCTGCTGCACAAATGGTGGATGAGGCAGATACAGCGTTGTTGTCTACCCGGCTGCAAACGGAAATTCAATTGGCCAATTCATTTATACTTAGCACACGGTCGTCAAGGCGTCATTGCTAAGTCACCAGAATATGTGTTCAGTCGCTAGACTCATTGCAATCTCTTTGACATTCAGCCTGAGGATATCTTTCTTATCCTTTGTACCTTTGTCACACAACCCTGGAACGACTGGCGGGTTATTATGTTACGATGATGGCTGGCTCCAAGGTCGTTTTTTACGCGAGTATTACCCCTGGTCGCCGATGATTGCGACAAGTAACAGCACATCATGAGGCGCGTAAGTACCCAGAAATTTTTGACGATTATTAGACCGTATCTCAAAAGCAACTTCTCTGACAGGTAATGTGCTGCGCTAGATTTTCTTCAAACTGGCAGTGAGCGTTGCTAGGAAAAATTTCACTATCACAAGGCCGAGTCCTGGTCAACTTTATTTCTTGTTTCGCCATTAATGAATAACTGTGGTCATAAAATTTCCAACGGCTTGGTGGGTCACTGCGTTTAGCAGTCAGCGGTTGGCGCAGCATTACCCAACTATAGCGCTAAAATGTTTATTGGTCTGGATTTTACCATGCTTCGGGATACGGGCTCCCAGGAGCAGTCCGGTCATCAGTGTAAATAACCTCAAGCAATGATCGGCGAGGCGTTTGGTCGACCTATTAACAGGCGTCGCGAAGTCGTATTGAAGTAGGGATGATGAACTGCGTTTAAGGTCACAGCCATATGCTTGACGGTACCTGGAATGAATCAATAAATCCACAGCTTCAAACCATTCGATGCTGATGGGTGGCTCTTTCCCATACGGTGCTAAAGCTGATATCAGTGAAGCGACCTATCCAGTATTTGGGTTCGCAATTCGCACAGGAATTCTGAGTACTCTCCAAATAATGGCGAGAAAGTGCGCCCTGCGGATTATTGAATGCCACCATCTCATGCAATGGCTAATTGAGCTAAGACTTATTAGTTTGTGGGTGAAGGGTCAGCCTCTATATTCGCGCCTTTATTGGTCATCTAACGGATGAGAATTGCGCACTCAGATTGCTCCTCCAGCAGGCTGAGGTTTAAGCATCGCTATCACGAGGAGTTTCTGAACAGCAAGTGCCTACAAACAGCATATTTTGCTTCGAATTACTCTATACAGTGTTGTTCGAGAATTATCGTCTATATTGCGCGAAATTCGCAGGGCCCTTGCACTGACGCTGCAACCACCTGGACTATGAACGGCTTTTAACGCCAACATGAAAAGTTAAACGTGCAATGTGCAAGGGCAATTTAAAAAAGAAATTGAAGCAATGTTAAAGGCAGGCAGCAGTCAGGTGACAGCAGATAAGGGAAATTTTCATTAATAAATTCAGGGATATGCCGCATTTATGCCTTATCAACGGGTTGAAAATGAGCCGAAAAATCAATTTCACGATTACCGTATATAGCGCATCTCTAGGGCACGGTTAAGGGGCGCTCTTACTCTACCCAATTTATCTAATTGTAATTTCATGTCTCGGCAATTTGTACCCTTTAGACCCGCTGCCCACTATTTCCTCAGTCGATTGACTCAGTTCGTTAGTCCGGCGATGACAATCGTGTCTATAGTATGGAATCAGCGCATCAAAAACCGCCCGACTGTCTTTGTCACGCAAACATGGCGAAACCACATGGGTTTTCCCTGAACGGGATCTCATCGTAACAGTTTTGCAGATTTTCGGGCGCCTTGCTGATTATGAGCACATCAACATATGAATTATCGGCCATCTATCACCTGAAAAACGCCCAAGCTGTTTGACCTGCTCTAAACAATGACGGAATAGCCGTCCTCTCAGTAATATTTTCCATTTCCGGCATCTCTTCGCAGGATGATACACCTGTAACGGCTGCTATTGTTGATTTGATAACAACCCGCATGCAGGCAGGGGTAAATCTTGAAAATTGGTTTGGGTATATTTGCCATTGCCACACATTATCAGCATGGCATGGCCCAGGGAAATCTTTGCTGCAATATACGTGAATGCCGCCCTTTTTATGAGCGATTATTCAAACCAAACTGTGGCTTGGGGGAGAATATTCCACTTAAGACGACTGTGATGTCTGGCCAGCGCATAATGCCAGGACTTTCAACGCAATCGGCGTCGCGTGTTCCCCCAGCCCATAAAACTGGCTATGAATCCAAGGCTATCGGGCTGTAATGTAACGCAATATTCCGGGGCATCAACAGTTTACCGGTCCAAGCCGTCCGCCATGCCGATTCGAGACATTGCGAATATCAAATATTCGTCTGCAAAAAAATTAAATCAGCAGCGGCCAATGTTGCGCAGAATTTCCGAATGCTAGCTGAACTTCAGCCACGAGCCCTTAATCATTCAGTTACAAAAAGGCTTTCACAAATCTGTGTATCCGTCGCCGTTGTCAGCTCACTACCAATACCGTTCGTAGTTAACGCAACACAGCAATGGGGTGACGGTATAACAAGCAGAATGCGAATAGCCGCCGCATGAAAAATCCGGCACAACCAACGCTACCGACGATTCCTTTTACCATTCAGGATGCCGGCAACTGTCACGATTCGGACGGCGTTTATTATCAGCATAGCATACGTAACCAGACGCACGGATGCGATCTCCAGGCCGTCTATTGCAGTGAAATGGAAGCTGTGTCTGCCATGCCAGCACTGTGGCAAGCTATTTAAATGCATAACCGTATTTATACGCTAATTCGGTTTTGCATCATGGTCAAGCAGAGTATTTGAGACGTACTGCATTTCGGCGGCGAATCATAATCATAATCGATGGCACCATGCTCCAGCAAAACTCACTGCGCTCGAAACCTTTCAGCGGTGAATTTTTTCAAACGGACGGTTTGTTCATAAACTCGCAGTTCCCGCAACACCAATTCAATGCTTTTGCGTTCAGCAACTGATATCTCAAGGCAGTTGCCAGGGACTGCAGAACGCCCCCATGGTTGGGTCGGCATTCACGGAAATAATGGAAACCCGCATCTTCAGGTGATAAAACGGCACTGTTTTGGCCATTCTGCATCAGCGAACGACCTTCTAGCATGCGTGCCCCACCACTAGGCAGCAAACAGATCAAAGGCAGCATTTTTAGCAGTGAACCTTTTGCCGCCACGGACAATTTTTCACCAACTACTGACCCCATGGACATCACCCATTAAACCAAATTCGGAGAAGCCTACCACAACACCCCCGGCAAGCTATTCAGGGCTTGCCTTGCATGGCTACAGGCCATACTTTTCACCGACGTGTTTTTTTTGCGCCTTGGGTTTATACCGATCCGACTTCCGTTTGCTAATCTTTGATTCTAGCGTATCGACAGGTTTTTATTCAGGTGCCAAATTTCCTGGCCGGTTATCTTCCTCAGAAAAGCTTTCCGTCGAACATCGGGGGCATTTAATTCGATGCAATGACTGGTTAGATTTGGGACACACATACTGATTCGCTCGAAGTTCGCCTGCCGGTAAAAGAAACTATATGTCACAAAGCTGCAGAATTTTTAACAGGGAACTTCAGGCATGAAACGGTACGGCGACTGGTGACGGATTTTCGACGATTGGTAGTAATCTTTAAGACCACTCAATTGTGTCACTTATTCTCCATTAAAGCGAGACGCTGGTAAATCACCGCGCAATTAATATGCTGCAACGCATTTAGCTAAGCAAACTCCGCCACTGCGGCACGGTAATTCCTGCGGGACGATGGCGTGTTTTCTATGCAACGTACCAAAAGTCTGCCCACTCGACCGATCGGGCAACCTGAGGCACTGCCGCCGGGAGAACGACCAATTCTCTGATACGCAAACAACGCCAACTAGGTAACGAAGGATATTCTAGATTCTCTGTCAGTTTGGCGGTCAACTTCGTTTAATGTCAAGCGCAGCTCACAGTCACAACTTAATGGAATTACTTCATTAAATTTAAGCCCTTGCATATTGTGCAATTTTTTTCATCCGCTACTGCTGTTAGTTGATTGCAACCAGAATGGTGTACAATGTCGTGAGGGCATCCATTAAACGTTTTGACGCATCCGACTCTCCGGGGGAGATCAAACGTTAAACACTCCACACCCACTTGCTGTGCTTTATTGGCGAGTTTTCGATAAGCCACATTGCTTCAAGTGGAATTGGCATATTCCCATCAGCACCAGATGAGTTATGTTATTTTTTTTCTCTGAACTGTTTGACATTCCAGAATCGAGTTCAGGTAACTACATTTCTTCAGATGCTCTTTCACGAGCTTTTTGAATTAACCGGCCATTGAATCGGGTCTTGACACGGTACGCCAACTCGAATATATTCGCGCGGCTAACCATGCATGCGCAGCGGGTTACTTGTTACCCACCGGTTCAGGGTCACTGCAGGGACAAGGTATAAGTTGCCGTTTGCCGCATTCCTCCATGAACCGATTTTTAAAACATTCTTTAATACGATCATTAATATTCCTCAAAAATTCAGGACCAGCCATGGCTGGCAACCGTGGTGCATGTACTGTATCACCAAGTCCTGAACATTTATAGGATCTTTTATCTGCCCGACATCGTTGGGGGCCTATATCTTGGAAAATACGCCAATGCGGGATGGTTTTCAAGGCCGGGAAACTCTCCGTTCGGTACGTGTCAGCGTCATGGAATGACATCCAAGCTCGTTATCCTCACGGTGACATAACTGCGCGCAGGCAAATATTCTTTCAACATGCAATGTGTCGAGGACCAAACGGATAATCAACAGCAGAATCGAGTGGTTTCAGTAATTTGTGACCCGCAAGATCCTGATCAGGTAAGGTACGAATTTTCCGCCCTGAATACCCGGTGTTCCAGCCGTTAAGAAGGAGCTGAATGCTGTCCGGTTTGTCAGGGGACCAAGATGACAGCGCCTTCGAACACTTATCATTGCACCGATTCATCCTCGATAAAAGGATTAAACAGGACATAGCATATTGAACGCCGCCGATACGGGCAACCAGTCTGTCGGCAGTTTGCACTGGTAGTATTGGCATTGTTGTGCTTGAGGCTTCACGACCGATAACGGATTGTAATCTCACGTAGCATGGCTTGTGCGATAGGATGTGGCCCGCCACCGTTGCCCAATGATGACGAAGGTATCAGTCAACATTCGTGACCAAGTCTCTCAGAGCTTCATTACGCATCTCTTCAGCGTTTTAGACCGGACTGAACCGGGCACACTTCATTGGCACCAGGCAAAACTTCATGCGATAGCATATCTGCGCACTTGACGCTCAACTCTTCGAGCCCCCATGTAGACGACACATCCATTTTCCCAGTCGAGCAGGCAACAAGATGCCTCGTTGGCGACCCATGCTTGGCGCACCAGAGTTATCGAGCATAATACGTGTTACCCATAAGCGTTTCGCCAGCAAAGCCTGACAATCGTATTATTTACTTTGTGCGCCCGGACTATGTTGAGAATCTTCACGTTTGAAGTAAATCTGTGCCCGCCTAACTTAGTGTCCAGTTTTCAGATGATGATTGGTGAATGAGTGGACCTACAAAATCGGCCAGTCTTAATCCATCTGGCCTGAAAAAAGCCAGGCATCATTTTTATATTGATTATAGGCTTCTTCAAGCTCATAGATAGCGCACCATAAGGTTTACTACAAAGCGACCCATAAGGTCCAAAAATGAACCAACTCAGTCGGATAATGTTTAAAGTAAATTCATCAATCATGTCATATCACGGGCATTTGCCACTCTTCGCATGAATGCGCTTAATTTTTATTATTACTTTGAGTCTTTCGCTCTTCTACACCCCACCACTAGATCTACTGATAAGGCGAGGACCTGTCGAATAGTATCTGCAATATTTAGTTGGTTCAGACCCCGGCCAATCATCAAATGGCTTGGCTAAACAGCCCTAATCATTGAACCAATCACAAATGTCTGACCGGATTCCGGGCACGTCCTATTGTAACTATCCACAGAAAGCGGCATGCTTTTGTAGAGATGCTTATCTTAGCCTGTTTACCAGGGTCTGCCACCAGACTGCATTGCGGTATTGGCTTTGATATTAGGCATGTTGAACTGCGCACAAATTCTGCAGATTCATCCATGAAACTGCATAACTTAACCGGCACTTGTTCAGCGTTTGCCAAACATTTTCAGCAGTTTGAATCACAGAATAAACCGACATACTGATAAAGGTGGGACTGCGCAGAATGCGTGGCCTGTGTCTAGTTGTACAGCTCTTGACTCGGCCAATAAAAACTTAAACCATTAGCATCTTGCCCCGCTTTTACTGCAAATTTCGAATTTGGGCGACGTGTGATGCACTATTTTAACGCGGGTTCTTCATTGCTGAGGTTGTCGCTTTCAAATGTGTAGACTAATACATTTACAGAGGCTGGAAACCTGACACTGTCGCAGCAAATATTCGTCGGATTAACGACATCTGTCAGGTAAAAGGACTTTGAGCGGAGCCGGGACACAGCACAATAGTCCGATCCGGCTTACTGTAAAACCCTAGAGCCCATTCAGCCGGCTTTTTACTCACCCTACTGTAACTAACTACACCATAAAAAAAAAAAAAAATGTTCGTACATATGATGTAGAAAGACTGGGTTCAACATCCAACAGCGATACAATATCCGTCGAGGTGACAATTATTTATTCAGGTTTAAATGGACTTTTCGCTGACACTCCGAGTTCTAAAAGCAGAAAAATCATGTTTGCCCAAGCAATAATGAGCCATCTGCCTTTTATAGTCACTCAACGATCTGAATATACACCAACATGCGTTGAATGAGTGACACTGAACGGCTATCCCTTTAAGGCTTAAATAACGTAACGGCGTTTAATGCACTAAAACGGGACATTGAAGTTTCGAAACAGGCTGACCCACTTCCGACAGACATCATGTGGAAGTAATTGGCAATACAGTCCCACAGACAACCAGTTACGTTTTCGCGAAATTGCCTCCGTATCAAGATGGGCACAACCTGAGTTTAATGCCGTGCACACGGTAGTCTGTACGCCCTGCAGCAAAACTCGTTTAATTGAATTAGCAATCAAGGAGACGCCTTTTTGCAATTCATTTCCTGCACCGTTCGTTGTTTGTTTGAAACTGCAACTGAAACTGGACTGCGTTCATATTCGACGCCTAAGCTACTCACAGAAAACCGATTATGTCAAGGAGTCGAGCAGTTGTTGCGGCTGTTATTTTCTGTCATCAGTACACCTGCTCAAGTACTTCTCAAGAATGGCTCGAGCCCCTTCAGGATCGCCCATATCGAAATAAGCTCTGCCAACTACTAATTTTAGTTTCGGCTTCGTCGATTGCGATCAAAGTCAGCGGAGATCGAAATCAGATCTTCATATCCAATTTACTGCTATCAGATTCAGATAATCTTCAGATAACATCACTCATGTTTCTGTTGCGGACTCATCTCCGTTTCAAAAACGATAAATCCAATTTCGCCGAGTCTGAGAATCAAGAGATAAAGTATTTCTGTGTGCAATACTACTTTTATCTCTGAATCGTCAAATTCTCCAAATCTAAGGATTCAGGTGCGAAGATCGGGCTGCACACATTATCCTGACTCCAAATCAATTCGACAGCTCGTGTCATCTTCTGCATTAACCTGGCTATCGGTCGTCTTGCTCACCTCAGATGTTTTTTCTACAGGATCTCATGTGGGGTATAAATTGCAAAAACAAGTCTTCCTCACGTTTCCGTGATAACGTTCATTCAGCCGTGTGACGATTCGCTGAATCGTTTTATAGATCATCAGGATTGAGTCTATGTGAATCGGATCACCGTCTCAGCAGAAGCGTCATAGGTTCTTCGCAGCGTTCGTCTTGTTCAATGTTGCCCCACTTCCTCATGTCTGTGTTTTCTTTTCAGCAATATCCGTTGCTTCTCACATTGTTTCTGAATGGATCAGGCAAAACTTGGATCTATGTGGCAGAACTGATTGCGCCAGTTTCTGATGTCTGGCCACTGTGAAGGGTTTCATCAATTCGACGGCTATTTCATAAGAGCAATGAAAATCTGCAGATTTCTGTGTTTGTAACCTAGACAAACAATCAAGTATGCAGCGATATCTTTATCGCAGGGGACTGTTGATGAGCTTGTTCGGTGCGGTTCATGTAATGTATAATGTCCGCCTAGTCAACAAAACATTTCTGCCTGGCTCGACCCAGCTCGTCAACCGATTTGGTTATGCCTTTTCTAAGAAGCCAATTGGTTCATCCTGCTGGGCGTGACGTATGGACACTGCCATCGTGTAGATGCTGTGAAGTGGTTATTTTATCGATTTTACTGACTTGCATGTCCCACGCTGACTTCACGCTGACCGCGCGCTAATGGTCGATCCAAGCAACGATTAACAGACACAGTCAATTACCCAAGCAAGAAGGATTCAATTATGAGCTATTACCAATAAAGCTGGACCGGGTGCTGATTAGAGCGAATCCATCTGTTATGCTTCCAAGCTTCCCAAACTTGAAGCCGCTCATCGATGCGGCATCAACCTCTGTTGACGCGTGTTCGAATTTGCTGACTCAACAGTATTTTCATCAAGGGAGGAACGGTTGTCTGTATGCATCTTCTTATTCCGTGACGATGTGTCCGTGTCAGACAATGTACATTTTGCTTGTAACGCTCAATCTGCGAACTGCAACTTGATATTGTAAGTCATACATCCAGTTGATCTCTGACACACGTCAGTATTATTCGATATCACCGGTTGCCATTGGAATTATAAGATTTAGTCAGTAATTAGTGGTATCTTCGGCTTTAGCATGGTTTTCATTTTCAGCTTCCTGGCTATCCAGAATGGCATTCGCTTTCATCTACGAGCGTTCGCCAAATCCTCCTGGGATTTCGTCTTTTCCAGCAAGTTTGCGTTTTGCAATATCAGCATTTCAGTGAAATAAAGCCGCCGCATGGTTTCAGCTGCCTCTCACCATCGCGTCCATACGATTTTTTTAAAATCAAATGTTTTCTGAGATTGAGCCTCCATCGTTTTTCCTGAGCAAGGGTTTATTGCTCGCCTTATAAAGTTGTTAAATCTGGAATCCCATCTAGATGTCTGGAATTCGCATCCAGCAAACTGTTTTCTGCAGCTGCATATTAATTTTTAAAGCGGCACTATCTGCAGCAGCGGTTTTTCTTTACAGGCACTCTCCGACGAAGGCTGATTCGTCCTCAGGAAATTCGTTGGCAGTCTCTACTTCACAGCACTTTCTGGAGCAAGCATCTTCATACTGGTGGTCTTCTTCCATTTCGTCGATCTGGGCGTTGACTATTCACTAGTTAGAACGGTTTCGGCGATGCGAGTTTTTGTTTGATCAAACGCTATTTTTGCCTTCACTGGCAGAATACGGTAATTTTTTTGTGAAGGCATTCTTAAGACGTGCTACCTGCATAACAGGTATTGACGTTGTTTTGCTTAAATTTGCGCGTGGATTCTCATTGAAGCAAGGGGTAACATCATTTGCCTTGCATTGTTACTATCTGCAGAAGGTTCTGAATTTTCTCTGCAATTTACCTCCATAAGGTATTCGCGTTGAATGGACTTTATTTACTTTCCTGGAAAACGTTACCACACCACGGTTCTTCAGGTAACCAGGTCGCTGAAAGAGCTGTGACACGTTGAAGGAGTGGTGGCTGGAGTGTTGGAGAGCTTTTTCTGGGGGCTTGGAAGGATGGACGCGGATGACTGCGCGCTTATTGGGATTCACGAATAGAGTTTCTTGGGTGGAATCGTAAGAAGAACGAAATATATTTTTCACGGCAACAATTGTGCACCCTGAACACAGCACGGTAGGTTGCTTGGCCCACAAAAAGCCCAGGGGAAAAGGGCTCTTTTAATCTTGCCACAATCAAGAGTCACCTAATTCGCGTGGATTGGCTTCTGTCAACACCTCAAAATTCAGTTGTGTCACGAACTGCCGATCATCGCTCGTTCAAAATCTTGGTGGAAATCTCTCTCT
>Ga0163217_1027874_pt1 | contig 11756 bp, 9 predicted proteins | sample SynspAceP_FD_185933 | JGI IMG/M metagenome (GOLD analysis project Ga0163217, IMG submission 185933) | Saline lake microbial communities from Ace Lake in Antarctica - Synechococcus sp. Ace-P (PacBio error correction) | ecosystem: Environmental > Aquatic > Non-marine Saline and Alkaline > Saline ... | reverse complement strand
ATGTTATCCTCCAAAAAACATCGCTGAGGACAAAATGTAGATTTAAATGCTTTTACCGTTGAATCTGCTATGAGCATGCGGTCGGGTACTGCAAGATCTATGGGTTTAAAAAGTTTTCAGGCACTAGACCTTTCTAACTATCTTAAAAGCAAAATAATGCAAAATTAACAAAAAATCAAAAAGAAGCGCTTTCTAAGATAGATTAAGAATAAATTGTATTCGTTATCAGAAGGATCGGCTTTAGTAAAAGAAATAACAAAGCAAAAGTTTGACTCATCTGTAGAATAGCTGTTCGGGGTTTTTGGTTGTCGTTTTTGGGCGGGGTTGTGGTTTTTGGTGTTTGTTTTTTTGTTTTTTTTGTTTTTTTTTTTTTTTTGTGTGTTTTGTTTTTTTGTTTTTTTGTGTTTTATTATAGGAGTAGATCTAGAAAAAAGCTAATCAAATGGTACGTGGTGTAGTAACACTAACCTCACGGTACTGGTTAAAGATTTTTAAGGTTTTTAGCATTATAACACCTTGACAAAGAAAGCATAAGCAAAAGAAGCTGGTGCGGATGTTTCGTTGGAATTGGATGAGTATCTTTGGAGGAAAATTAAAAACGGTTGGACAGGATGTTGACCTGTGATCATCACTATGCCAAGCGTTAGGCGTAAATTAGGCCCTTAGGTAGAGTTTTAGGGACCTAGTAGGTTTAATGCCTAATTCCAAAAAAACTGGAACGGTAACTATGATGTGCCAAAAGCTGTTGCAGAAGTAAAAAAAATGCTTGTATTTCTTAAAATTGATTTAAAGTAGATAAAACAGGTATTGTTCATGCGGCTAAGGGAAGGGTATCTTTTCTCTGAAGAACCAAAATACAGAAAAACGCAAACTCGAAACTTATCGAAACTTTATCAAATTAAAGCCACTTGCGCAAAGGTGTTTATATTAAAAGGTATTTAAATGTCTTAGTACCATGGAGTCCTAGTGTGCAATTAGGATGCTAAATCAGTTTTAATTCGATTTAACGTAATAGAAGATTTAACTGCGCAATTAAGTAATGCTTCAACTATATATTTAAAAGCATTATTTCAGGTTCTTAAACGCAAAGTGACAACTTATCTTTGATTTAGAAGAGCTTGTTTTTAAAGCAAAATATTTTAAATAGCAGTTGTTAAAATACATTGCTGGAAGGGCCAATGAAAAGCCTCTGATAAAGATTTTGTGTGAACTTCCAGGAGTCTTAAAAGGAGTACTTTCTGGTTTCAGACAATTCTAATGAGCCTGCAAAAAATTAATCAAGCTTTTAGATTAAAAACTAAGAACAAAGCCTTTATTTAAAACGGTTGCTTTTGTTCAGGAGTCAATTTATATTGTTGATGAACAATTAGAATCTTTTAGTTATATTAAATCTAAAGAAAGAAGTGAATAACGGTTGATTATTATTCTTATTACCAATTCCCAGCTAAGAATGTTATTTCAGGCTTAAAGTCTGGTGGAGGTAAACTGCAGGTATCCTTAAAACCATTATCAGGAGAAATAAAACTTACGCACTAAAAAACAATTATATTTTAAAATTTATTAAAACGATAGAAAAATGGCAGAGTTTAAAGGATTTCGCAGAAAAAAATTAGTTAACTTGACAGTAAAGAAAGTATAATGAAGTTAGCGACTATATTAAAAAAAATGAGATATGGTATTCGAGCTGCTGCTGCTGCTGTTGCAGTTGCTGCTGGTGGTGGTTTGCAGCTGCTGAAGCGGCTGAAGAGCAAACATTAATTTGATGTTATCTTGAAAAGCAGTGGTGCATTAAAATTACAGTAGTTAAATTGGTTAAGAAATTAATGGGTTTAGGTTTAAAAGAAGCTAAAGATATCGATTTGATAGCGCTCCAAAGCCTATCAAAGAAGGTATCTCTAAAGATGAAGCAGAAGGGTATTAAAAAATCATTGGAAGAGCAGGAGCTGAAAGTTGAGCTTAAATAGTAGCAAACAAACCATTATAGTTTTTGGTTTAGGTCTTTCAACTTTTTGGTGGCTAGACCTAAAACCGTATTATTATGTATGTAACTTATTTTACATGCAATTTTAGAGTAAGTATTTCGATAATTCAAAATTTTGTCCATTGATGTTTACAAATTAAGACTGAAAGAATAAATTTTCGCATCCGCTAAGGAATATTCCCGAACATCCAAGATTTCTTAAGATATTTAGGTTTAAAGTCCGTTTCAAGATTTTTTTTCAACTTGAAAACCAAATCTGACGAAAGGGGGCATGAATGGAACTAACAATTACGTTCATGGAACTTTCCTATTTACGGACACGGAGAAATTAGTTCCGTTTAGGAATTTTTAGACTATTTTTATATACCTCACCGTATTCTATACAGAATGTATAGAACGTGGGTCTTACTATGGCGTTCCGCTAAAAGCAAGGTTAAAAATTATATTGTTACGGATCCGGAAACACGAGGATTTTGACCAATTGTACAGGATGTTTTTAGGAACTATCCTTACATGACGCCAAGTGGGTACTTTTGTGATCACGGTGCGCAACGCGTTGTTGTTTTCAATTTACACAGATCTCCTGGTGTATTTTTGGGACAATCATTCCCACGCAAATGGAACAAAAATTATATCCGCACTAAGAGTAATTCCTTTTAAGGGTCTGGGATAGAATTTGCAAGCTGATATCAAGGCGTTATCGTTATGCTTATTATTGATAGAAAGGAAAAAAATTACCCGTACTACATTAATTCAGAGCCATTGGTTTTGAAAGTGATAAAGATATTTTAGGATTTTTGGCCTTTCTGAAAGGGTTAAGGTTTGTTGCTGGTACTTAAAAAAGTTACTTAGGTCGTAATTAGCGGCAAGAGTACTAAAATACTTGGCATGAAGATTTGATTGAAGTACAGGCGAAGTAGTTCTATAGAAAGAAACGAAATTATATTAGAATCGTGACACTTGTTTTAGGGAAAAAGATTTCATATAACCAAAATATTGATGTGATGTTAAAAACTGTACTTTCTACACAAAAGAAGGGCGGCGCAATCAGATTAACGGTATTATTCCATAATACATTACAAAAAAGAATCCTACGAACTCTGAAAAGAGGCCGTAAGAACATATTTACCGTCAATTACGTAATGCTGAAAACTGCCAGATGAGGGAAACTGCACGTGGTATTATTGAACAAATTATCTTTGTTCTGATCAACGCTAATAACCTTGGTGAAGTTGGTCGTTACAGGAATGAAACAAAAATTAGGTATTAGGATATCGAAAATGGACAAACAAGTTTTGACCAAAAGAAGATATTATTACCCAGGTTATAAAATATTTAATAAATTAATTAACTCATAAAAGCAGAGATTGATGATATTGATCACCTTTTAATGTCGTGTTAGAACAGTAGGAGAGCCAGCTATTTCACACAATTCGGTGTTGGTTTCTAGCGCGTATGGCGGTACTATTACGTGAACCGTCATGAACGTACGTGATAACGAAAGTATTTACCCCAATCGATTTTGATTAATGCTAAGACACTTTCTTCTTGAATTATTCGTTTCTTCGGAACAAATCAATTATCATCAGTTTCATGGGATAAAACAAACGCGCTAGCTTGAAATTACACACAAAAGGAAGGACTTTCTGCATTAGACCTGGAGGTTTATCAAGAGGTTGAGAGCTGGTTTTGAGGTACGTGATGTCACTACCACACACTACGGAGAAACTTCTGCCCTATTGAAAAAACACCAGAAGGACCAAACCATTGCGTTTAATTTCTTCGCTTTCAGTATTTTCAAAGTGAATTCTAGGGGCTCTTAGGAATAACTCCGATAGAGAAGTAGCTAATGGAAAGTAGATATTTCATAAACTTTAGTGCCTAAGTGCTTGAAGAAGAAGAAGGATGAAAATTGCGCAAGCAAAACATTCCCAATGGAATTAAAGATGGGAATATCACCGCTGATAAGGTAATTGCAAGAGAAGAGGGGATTTCCAGTCAGTTTGATTCCTGCAGCAAATTGAACTTTTACAGATGTTGCTCCTACTTCAAATTGCTTCTATCTCCGCTTCTCTAATTCCATTCTCTGGAACTGATTAATGCGAAACAGAGCTTTGATGGGATCAAACATGAAGCGGTTCAAGCAGTTCCGTTATTAAGGCAGAGGCTCCCTATCGTGGGGTACTGGATTAGACGCGCCCAAGTGGCACTGATTCAGAGTATTAATTATGCGGAGGTATGGGAACCTTCCAAGTTATGTTGATTCTTGAAAAGAATTTCTATAAAATACAAAGAACTGAAGAAGAAGAGCGTTTGGTAAGTTTTGATGGAGATTCTAAAACATACGAATTAGTTAAATTTAGAAAAACAAAACAAGGGGACAAGGCATTAACTTTAAAGCTATCGTAAGAAAGTGATAAAGTTAAAAAGGCCAAGTGCTTTGTGAAAGGTATGCGATGAAAATGGGGAGTTAGCTTTTAGGAAGAAAGCTTAAAGTTGCTTTTATTGCCGTTGGAAAGGGTATAACTCTGAGGATGCTATTGTAATTTCTGAAAAGTAGTTCGTTGAAGATATTTTTACTTCCCATTCACGTTAGATTGATATTCATTAGAAGTAAAGCAGTACCAAAATTAGGAGCTTGAAGAAACTACCAAACGATATCCTAACGTTCTCTGAGAGGCTTACGAAAAAAGGACTTAGATGACACGGTATGATCCGTATTGGTGCAGATGTGAAACCTGGTGATATTTTAATTGGGGAAAAAAATAACACCTAAGGAGAATTCAAGATCCTTTACCACCAGAAGGAAAAAACTACGCCGCTATCTTTGAGAATAAGGCTGGTGACTGTAAAAGATGCGTCATTTAAAAAGCTTCTCATCATTAGAGGTGTGTTATTGATAAAAAAGTGTTTTCCGTTCTATTAAAGGGACAGAGGGAAAACGTTCTTGAGGATAAAGAAGCGATTTCAAAACTAGAATGTAGAAATACGAAGTTAAAGTTTCAGCAGTTAAAAGATGTTTTAGTTGAAAAGGCTATTACATTAGTAAATGGAAAAACGTCTCAGGTGTTCTCAAATGATTTTAGCGTGAGAAGTGTTACCGAAAGGTAAAAGTAAGGTTACACATGATAAATGGTTTTGAAATTCTGTGGATGATTTGCTCACTTGGTGGGTGGAAGTTGGACTACAGATAAAGATTCGAATACCATGGTTGCTGACTTATTGCACAACTACAAAATTAAACTTAATGACCTTCAGGGTAAACCTTAGAAAGAGATAAGTTACCTATTTCTGTGGAGATGAGTTACAGCAGTATCATTGAAGCTAGCTAAAGTATATGTTGCTAAAAACCGTAACTTAAAGTAGGGGAGTAAAATGGCAGGTCGTCACGGTTAACAAAGGTATTGTATCTCGTATCGTAAGACATTGAGATATGCCTTTCTTAGAAGACGTAACACCAGTTTGATATTGTTTTAAATCCATTAGGGGTACCTTTCGTCATGAACATTGGTTCAAATTATGAAACTGTTTCTAGGATGGCAGGACTTAAATTGGGTAAGAAGGTATGAAAACACCAATTTTTTGATGGACTACTCTTGATCAATTAATGAATATAAGATGAAGCGGAATTCCAAGATTGGGCATACTACTTATACGATGGTGGTACAGGACAACGTTTTTTTGGATCAACCTGCCAAACAGTTGGGTTATCTTATTGTTGAAATTAGGGACACATGGTAGTGATAAGATGGCACGCTCGTTTCTAATAGGACCATACTCTTTAATTACGGCAAACAACCTTTAAGGTGGAAAGCACAGTTTGGTGGTAAGCGTGGTTGGGAGAAATGGAAAGTTTGGGCACTAGAAAGCTTATGGAGCTTCTGCTACAACGTGAAAATATTAACAGTTAAATCTGAGATGTTGTAGGTAGAGCTAAAAACGTACGAAGCATAGTTAAAGGAGAGAAACAATGCCAGAACCTGGCTTTTACCAGAATCTTTCAACGCTATATGCTATGAACTGAAGGGTTTAGAGTTTAGACATATAACTGGAAGGTAGTAGTAGTATAGGTTTTTTAGAGACACTATTTTTTTTAACACAATTTAATTTATCATCACCTATATTGTTATGGCTAGACCAAAGAGATAATAACACAATTAAAAAGGTTCGATAAATTTCAATAGCTTGGCCTCACCAGAATCGAATTCTGGCAGAATCAAGAGGAGGGAAGTTTTAAAACCTGAAACTAATAAATTATAGAACCGCACAAACCAGAAGCGTGGACGTCTTTATTTTGTGAGCGCAATTTTTTGGCCCCCGAAAAAGATTACGAATTGTGCTGTGGTTAAATACAGAGAATTCGGTACCGCGGAATGTTTTGTTGGAAGCCTTGTGGTGTAGAGGTTTACGGAAAAGGAACAGATACGTAGAGATGAGTAGGTCACATATTAATTTAGTGGTGCCGTAGCTCATATTGGGGGTATTTCCGTTCTTTACCAAACAAAACTCAGGGTACCTTATTAGGCTTTACCGTCTAAGAAAGTTAGATTATGATTATTTTATTACGAACGTATGTGGTTATTCAACCAGGTATCGCGAAAGGGTCTGAAGGAGAAGAAATCAATAAAATGGATTTCTTAACTGAAGAGGAATATTTTAACATATTAGAATCTGTTCCTGTTGAAAAATCAATATTTAGAAGTATACAGACGCCCAAATAAGTTTATTGCTAAGATGGGTGCCTGAATTGTTTGATTGATATTTTAGCACGTATCGATAGATGTATTGTCCTATGGAATTAAAGACATAAGCGCAAAATACGGAAACTTCTAAAACACGTAAAACAGAAGCTTAAAAAAGACTTCAGCTAGTTGAGTCTTTGAGAGAATCTCAAGAAAATAGAGAAAACAGACCTGACGTGGTTATGATTATGAAAGTTTATAATCCCAGTTATATCACCAGAATACGTCCTCTTGTACCTTTAGGATGGTGGGCGTTTTGCAAACTTAGAAATTTAAATGATTTACGAAAGATGATTATCCGTAACAACCGTCTAAAAGACTGGTTGAGATAAAGCTCCAGAAGTAATTCTTAGGGAAACGAGAAGCGTTTATGCTTTCAAGAATCTGTAATTCTTTTATTCGATAAACACAAGAAAAGCATCTGCGTTAAAAACGAATCAAACAGGACCATTAAAGTCACTTTACTGATTCTTTAAAAGGAAAGCAAAGTCGTTTCCGTCAAAACTACTTGGTAAAGCGTGTAGATTATTCAGCACGTTCGGTATTTGTGTAGGCAGAATTAAAATTATTTGAATGTGGTCTTCCTAAAGATATGGCTTGCTGAATTATACAACCTTTTATCATTCGTAAGTTGGATCAGAAAGAGGTATTGTTAAGAAACAGTAAAGTCTGCTAAGAAGATTATAGATAAAAAAAAGAACCAGTTGTTTGGGATATTTTAGAAAATGTATTAATGAGGACACCAGTTTTATTAAACGTGCTCCTAATTACACCGTTTGGGATCCAGCGTTTCAAACTAAACTTTAATTGAAGGAACAAGCAATTTCGTTTACACCTTATTAGTTGATACTGGACACTTTAATGCCCGGATTTGTGGGGATCAAATGCGGTCTTGCATTTACCTCTTGGACCAGAAGCGTATTTCTAGAATGTTCAATTATTAATGTTGGGCAATCTCACAATATCTTTAAACCCTGCGAACCGGTTCGCCAATTACGTACCTTCTCAGGCATATGGTTTTAGGTCTTGCTATTATATGACCAAAGAGCGTAAATCTACCACCAGAAAAGTTCCCTGTAAAGGGTGAGGGCTTAACATTCTATTCTTACGAGAGGTTGTTTATTGCTCATAACGAAGGCATGGTAGAACCTGAATGCTGGTATTTAAAGTAGAGCAAAAAGACTTTAACGAGAGCAGGAGGAATTAGTAAATTTCAAATTCTTTACCAACAACAGTTGGTAGGAGTATTGTTTAATATTTAGGTGCCAGAACAGGCAGGATTATTAACGATTGTATTAATAAAAAACTTTTAAGAAGATTTATTGTTAAATATTTAGAAGTAACTGATGTTTCCTACCACAGGTGACATTTCTTAGATAAAGATTAAAAAACTATGGGGTAGAATTCGCTTTTAGAGGTGGGTTGTCCTTTTAGTTTAGGAGATATATTATCCCGCCAGAAAAGCAAAAACATGATCGATGATTGCTACGGGCCAAGTTGAAGGAAATTATGACCAATCTTATAACATGGATTCCTTATTACCACAACGAAGCGTTTACAATCAGGTTAATTGATGTTTGACTTCCAACAAACGCACAGTTGACAGAATTGCAATGAAGGTATTAGAGAAGATCACACGGATTCAACTCGGCTGTATATGATGCTTGATTCTGGAGCAAGGGGTTCTTAAAGGAACAAATACGTCAGTTAACCCGGTATTTGCGTGGTTTAATGGCTAAGCCTAACCAAAACTCAACTGCTGTGTGGTGGTGAATTATTGAAAACCCACTTTTATTCGAACTTTAAAGAAGGGCTTTATCTATTCGTGATACTTCTATTTCTACACACGGTGCACGTTAAAGCGTCTTGCGGATACTGCTTTAAAAACAGCGGATTGCTGGATATTTAAACGCGTTCGTTTGGTGGGGATGTATCACAAGATGTGATTATTCAATACTAAGACTGTGGTACCTTAAGAGGTATTGAAGTTGAAGCTTTAAAAGGAAAAACGAGAAATTGTAGGAATTCTTTAGGAGAGCGTATTTTAGGTAGGAGTTTCATGTACATGATGTGTTACCAATCCTTTAAACCGAAGAATTAGTTTTAAGAGCTGGTCAAGAGATTTTAGAAGCGGATGTTAAAAAGTTGTTGAAGCGTCTCCGATTGAAAAAAATCGAGTGCGTCTCTGGCTTTAACTTGTTTGAGCTGCTAAAGGCTTATTTGTGGTAATGGTTACTGGTAGAAACCTATCGACAATAAATGGTTCAAAGAGGTGAGGCTGTAGGTGTTGTAGCTGCTCAGTCTATCGGAGAACCAGGTACACAGTAACATAAGAACTTTCCACGTAGGGTGGTATTGCAGGTTAAACATCTCTGAAGGATAGCAAAGTTAAATGCGAATTCGCTGGTATTGCAGAATTGAGATTTAAGAACAGTTACTTCTGCTGAATAGCGGAGGTAAAAGCTGCTGAAATTGTAATTTCTAGAACATCGGAGATTAAAAGTAGATTGATTGCTAAAACCGGGAATTACCTAAGTACAATAACATTCCCTTACGGAATTCACATGTTATTTATTAATGAATGGTGCTTAAGAGAGTATAACGAGAAAGATCAAGTAATTTGTCAATGGGGTTCCTTCATAAACGGAGTTATTGTTTCTGAAATTCCAGGAAAAAAATTTGCTTACGAGGTGATATTATCTAAGGGTTACGTGATCAAGTAGGGAATGATGTACAAACAAGGTTTCCAAGGAAAAAGGTTTTTCTGAGATCTAGAAACAAAAAACTAATACCAACTTTACTTATTATTGAATAGTAAAGACGAAGTATTACGTTTCATTACAATCTACCTAGTGGTTCACATATTATGGTCGATGACGGCGACAAAATTAAAAAGAAGGTAAAATCTTAGTTAAGATTCCACGTAAGTCTGCGAAATCAGGAGATATTACGGGGTGGTCTTTCCAAGAGTTACTTGAACTTGTTTGAAGCTCGTATAAATCCATAAATTCCTGCTGTAGTATCTTGAAAATTGATGGTGTAGTATTCTTTTGGTAAGATCAAAAGAGGGTAAACCGTGAGTATCATGAGAATCTAAATTAGGAGAGATTAAAGAAAATACTTGCGTTTTACTTTTCAAATCAAATTATTAGTACAGGAGAACCGATTATGTGCGTGATGGTATGCTTATCTGACGGTCACGTTGGACTCAGAAGATATTTTAGCTTATCAAAGGGCATCTGCGGTGCAAACCAATATTTGGTGAACGAAGTGCCAAAGAAGTATATTCGTTTACAAAGGTGATGGGAAAATTAACGATAAGCATTTTTGAGGGTAGTAGTACGTCAAATGATGGTAAAGTTGAAATTCAAGATCCAGGAGATTACTATTTCTTGAAAAATCCAATTGGGCACATAAAGACGTATTTTATTACAGAAAATGATGGAAATTTTTTGGTAAAAAAGTGGTTGTTGAAGTAGGAGAGTCTGCTAATTAAAAGCAAGTCAAATTATTGCAGACGCTGTCAATTTAAGAGATGAAAATTCTATTTTTACGTCGTAATGACAAAGGCTTAAGTAGGAAAGCTAGAGATGCTGTTGCAGCTACTTGCAAACGCCCAATACTGCAAGGTATTACTCGTGCTTCACTTAACAACGAAGTCATTCATATCTGCAGGCTCATTCCAAGAAAACGACTAAAGTATTGACGATGGGCAGCGGTGTGGTAAGATCGATGATTTAGAAGGATTGAAAGAGAATGTTTATGTTGGCACAAAATTTTTCCAGCAGGAAACAGGTAATGAGGGGGAGACTATGATAGTGCATTATTGTAGGTTCTAAAGAAAGAGTATAACGAGATTATGGCTCGCAAAGAGGAATATAAGTTTTAAGTATAGTTTTCATGAGTTGATCAAAAACAACAGAATCAAAATAAATTGTATTGAGTTAGATGAAAAAACGGCTGAGGAATTAATTCCAAACTTTAGCGATCCATTAATCAATTCCAGTATCTGAATTCGTAGTTATTTCTATGTTACGTATTGATGCAGGAGCACCCAAAAGCAAAAGGTGAAGAGTAGAATTATTGACGCCTCAAACACGCTAAAAAAAGTTCTTAAAAGCATATAAGTGATAACGTCAGTCGGTTTGAGAAAGCCCATGCGTACTATTTAAAGGACTATGAACAACCTTCCGATACCCATGAATTTTGGGCCAACAGGGAAGCGATAATTAAAAAACCGAAGTAAATTTACTTCGGATTTTTTGGTTTTTATTGGGGGCTGCTTTTTTTAGTTAGTTTAAAAAAGAAATCTAAAACTGGTGTCCGATTATCTGAGCAAAAAAAAAATACTAACACATGTTTTTTTTAAGTTTAACTTTCATTTATCGCTTGGTTCAATTTCTCTACAACGGTATTTTCTTTCTTCGGCATTGCTAGCCTTAAAAATATGTTTCAAGTGGTTTTGGCTTAAAGTTGATGGAAACTGAAAACGGTTTTTAGCACCTTTGAAATTTAATGGTGAACAAAAAAAAAAGGCAGGCAAACAAAATCAAAAAAAATTAATTTTGGCTTACTGCTTACTTTGGCTTACTTGGCCTTACTGCTTACTGCTTACTGAGATTACTGTCTCAAGTTTTTTTTCCCATCACTGAACAGCTTATTTTTTGTGTTCTCTTTCAGGGCCCTTTTTTAAAAAATTATTTCTTCTAAACCATTTGGTCTTGTTCCCCAAAAAGCAGAATGTAAAATTTACTTTCTTTAAAAGGGGGCTTTTCTATAGGCCCCCATTGACTTTTTCTTTAGGAAGCAAAAATTCAAACCTTTTATAGTCGAAAAGCGGTTTTGCACCTAAGGCCCTTTTTTTTAAAAAGGCGTTTTAAAAAAAATTAACCGGGCTTCGGGGCCTTTTTTTTTTTTGGCCCATTTTTTTTTTTTTAGGGGGGGAGTTTTAAACTTTCCAGATGCCCGACTCACGTTTTTTTTTTTTTTTACCCTGGAGTTTTTATTGTCGGCTGCTCATGAATCTCTTCCTC
>Ga0163217_1117057_pt1 | contig 11757 bp, 8 predicted proteins | sample SynspAceP_FD_185933 | JGI IMG/M metagenome (GOLD analysis project Ga0163217, IMG submission 185933) | Saline lake microbial communities from Ace Lake in Antarctica - Synechococcus sp. Ace-P (PacBio error correction) | ecosystem: Environmental > Aquatic > Non-marine Saline and Alkaline > Saline ... | reverse complement strand
CAGAGGATTGACTAAAAAAAAAATTCAGCGGTTTAATCATCCAACGAATTTTTTACCAATTGACGATTGGCCACGCCTTGCCTTATTGAAAAACGAGTAATTATAGAACTCTTAAGGCCATTACAGGCTCGCGCAGCGCAGTATTGCTCCCGATTACCATAAACCACTCAGATATGGCTTTTATTGCGGCCGAAAAGCGAAATTGCAGATGCCGGTATTCGAATAAAGAAACTTTTTAGATTTTTATTAATTTTCGCTCATAATTTTGGCGATTGTTAATCACGGGGCCCCAGTTCGCAAGGACAGATACCTTACCTCAGTTTAGCGACACGGTAAAAACACATTTAAAAATTTAAAATCCAAAAAATTGCGTTTCGCCTTCATGATATTCTTTTTTGGCTGCCCAGGGTGATTGAAGGGTTCATACAGGGCTTTATGCCTTTAATCAAAAGTTGGTATTGCTAAGGAAAATTGCTTTAGTTAATTGGCGCTGAAACGCTTTCTCGAGTAGTTTAGATGCCAATTTCGATCGCGACTCTATGTTTATTCTGACGTTGCTTGGGGCTACCATTATGAAAGCTTCAGACGGACAATGGTGAAATTTTAGGCCCGATGCTTCTGCCCACCTATGCCTTTGTAGAAGGCTTAATTTTCTATCTTCGGAAAAAATCATACGGCGTGCAAAAGGATACTAGCGATACTAAGTACATTAAAAATGCACGTTTTTAAATCTATGCGCGACTCTCTTGCCGTAATCTAATGTGCCTATTGCGATGAAAGAAATGTTTGGTGCCTAGTGGACTTGCTATTACCGATGTGAAAAAAAAAATTATTTATCATCAAGCCAACGAAAAAAATGGATGAAGCCATCGTAAAAAACGATTTTACAAAGCTTATGGCATGGCGACGCCTTGAAAGGGTATTATGCCCATGAATATTAAAGAAAACGGGGAAATAGTTCCGTAGGCACCCATTCCCTACCCTTTTTTTGATATGTAAAAAACGGGATAAAATTAGCCCCAACTATAGCGTTCACTAAAGGAAGATAGTTCTTATCTTTGCCAATGTTTGTTGGTGCCAGGAATGAACATCCAACGCTTTTATTATTTACAGGTTACTAATTTTTTTATTTTACATTGTACGAAAATCGTTTTCCGAAAAACACGCGTTTTAGGATTACCCTAGGCCATCTTCAAAATAGGGCATATAGCGGACTTCTGAGTTCTATTTTAGATTTAGGGCGTTGAAAACATTACAAAAATAATTGGTCGCCCAATTCCCTATTGAAGTAGCAACCACCCACATGGTGAAGATTTAGATCTTGGATTTTCAAGTGTTACTACATCAAACGCCAAGGTGGTAAACGGCCTTCGATTGTGAGCATTTACTAGGCACCCACTTAACGTATTGCGCGAAAATTTAAAGCAGATTAAATTTTAGTCGCTAGTATTCCCTTTACGGCTTGTGGTTTTCACCGCCTTACCAAAGTTAAAAACTGATGCTTGGGATCGGCATTATCACGAGTTATGAGAATTGGCAATTCGAACTGGCTTTAGAAAAAAGCAGGTTGGGAAGATTTATCGAACCGTACAAAATTACCAAACCCTGTCAACCCAAAATAGCGGGATTTCGCCTTTACTTTTAGAAAAAAATTTTACACCAAGGAATATTACCTGGTGTATGCGGAGAGCATCTTTTATTATAATTTAGTTTAGTTTTTAGTATTTACTTCTAAAATCTTATAAAGATGTATTTAATAACATATATTATTTTTATAGCTTAAAATTAGCAGTATATAGAACATATGTTCTATATATTCTAGTAGCAGCAATAGATTAAAGAAATGAAAAACATTACCTAATTTAATTTTCTTCATGACAACTTTTGATACTTTTGGAGTTGCAATAATTTCAACACAAAGGATACTTAATGCAAAAGCACCAAAAAGAATTACAGGTAAAAAACACCCAATAGAAAAATATCTCAAACCAAAGAATACAAAAAAAGAACCCATAAAAAAAGATAGATAATTTCAATCCATTTAAAGTAATTTGTTGGTAAACTTGGATTCACTTCATTTTTAATATGGGGACCAGTATTTCTTTTAATCCAAGAAAAAAATTATATTTGACAATTCATTATTGAAAAATAATTTTTAGGAAAAAACTCATGTTTAAACGAAAACAAAAAGGGATTGGTTTTTTAAAGGCGAATGAATGGGGGAACCGTTTTAGCTGTTATCCAATGGGAAAGAAAATCAGGATTTATTTTCTATTTACGTTACTTCAAAGTGATGAAATCATTGTATTGCCTGTCAATGTATTTGTTGTGTCCCACAGATTAAAGGCGGGCCAGTTATTGACAATTAGACATTCTTGGATTATCAGGCGGAGATGGTGGATGGTTTGAAGAATGATTTGGTTGTGAGAAAATAACTGGAAATTCAAACTGTTATTAATTGGACTCTTATTATGACGGAAGACCAATTTTAAAAATGGAGAAGATTTAGCTATACAAGGAGACACGAGTACAACTGATGCCAAATTAGCTTAGAGGGTTTAATACTTCAAAATTGATTACTTTAAAAACTCACTAAAACAAGATACATTAATAGCAAAAAAATTAAAGCTGCTAACCACTGTGTTTATATAGCAAAATAGGGCTTTCGTGGTTTACGGAAAGTTCAGTGCTATTACAAAACACCGCCAAATTTTTTTAAAAATAAAAAAAAAAAAAAAAAAAAAAAAAAAAAAAAAATTTTGGCTTTTAAAATGGAATAAGTTTAAAACAAAATTATAAAAAATGTGGCTTCAGAGCAAAACCCGAAAGTCATCGCTTTCTACTTGCCCTTTACTTGCCATATACTAAACCGTTACCCTTTATTAAAAAAAAAACATTGGAAAAATAGTTCTATATTTGAGAACTATTTGTATATTTTTTTATAATTGATTGATGAAACGAAAATTAATTTGCAAAAGTTTTTATCACTTAGAGAATATTGGGGAAAACACGCTGATTCGAACAGTAATCTAAAAAAACCTTTGTTATGATACGGCAAAAAAATTTCAAATGCTGTTCTCACCAAATGATGTTAAGGCAAAAAAACTTATATAGAGTGCAAGTTATTTTGAAAAATGGTCGGAGTTAGTTTTTCAATTATCCAAGGAAATTTCTTTAATCGATTTAATCGTTAAAAGTTCAATTATGAAAAAACATGGGCGTTTATTCGTTTTATCGGTTTCACACGCCGAATAGGACCCAAAATTAGATGCAGACACGATTTAAACAAAACTATAATGGAATTAAAACCTATTTTAAATTTCAGAAAAAGATTTCGTAAAGGGAACTTGAACGCCTAGAAAAGTGATTTTTGATTTGCACAATAACCACAAAAGGGAAGGCGACGGAAGCGGGAAATCTTGTCGCTGTTAATGGAAAAAAACTACGAAAAACGAACCATATCCGATTGAAGACACCTGACCCAATTCGAAGCGAATAAAAAATACGAATGAAAGAACTAAAATATTGCGCCAAAAAAGAACTTTAGGTCGGAATAAATTACGGCGCGAAAAAAGTCGTGTATCGGAAAAATCTGGAAATAGGAAAGAAAAAAACTTTACCGTCGAAAATGATAAGGAACTAGAGCGGAATTACTTCAGATTTCGGGCTTCGGTTCTGGTGCAATTAATATAAGCTTACGGGAAATAACAAAGGTTAACAATGGCTATTACAAATAGAGCATTAAAGTGCTAATTTTTGAAGGCTTGGGCGTATTTTAAGTCCGCCCCAAATCTTTTTGGATTTTGGCTTTTAGATAAAATAAGGTAAAAACAAAAAATACAAAAAAGCTTTAGGCTTAAGGGGCTTAAACGGAAAGGGTAATCACTTATTAAACGCCCCTACTTGCCATAGCCGCAACGTTGATTTGCATTAAATTGAAAAAAAAATTGTGGTTTTCATTAAGGAAAATAAAAACCTGAAAAAATAAAAAGATAGGAATACAAAACAATTTGCGTTCTTCTGGAAATTTGAAAGTTAAATTGAACACTGCCCTATTTGACAATCCTTGAATTAGGGAACAAAAGAGGTAATTGCTCGTTCCCTAGAACTATGGTTCTGACAGCCATTATTTCAGTTACACCTTCAAGCCACCAAGGAAAAATTTAAATAAAAAAAAATGTGCTTAAAGAAAAACGGACTATTTATCGAATCTTCAAACGCTGAGGAATTAGATAATATTTGGAAACCGGAATAGGTATGAATTTGCCAGAACAAACTCAACGCGATTTTTTATTTATTGGTTTGTGGAAGCTATTGGGACTTTTGCTTGGGGTTGGTGATTTTCATGAATAATTCTTGCTTTGAATACTGGTGTAGGAAGAATTTTCACCTTGCCCACGTTAATTCCAAACATTGCGAAAAAAAATTGAAAGCAGCGGAAAAAAATTTATTTCAGATTTAAAATTGAGAAATCAATAGGAAATTCTTTGGAAATGTTGGAAAAGTTCTATCGTTGGCTCATTGTTTGCTCCCAAAATTTAAACAACTTTAACAGGAAAAAACCAATCCGGGACAAAGTAGATTAGGATATAATAAATGGAGAGAAGAAAAAAAGCACCTTGAGTATACTGTTATAAAGGGGTTTGAAATGGGAAGATATTTCATTAGGGAACACTGAAAAACAAAACTATGCACAACAATTGTATTATTAAAAACATACTAATTATAGGCTTTTCTGAAGGTTAGTTGTCTATTGCCACGTCCGCCCAATTTTAAATTTTGCTTTTAAAATAAAATAAAATTTAAAAACCAAAAAAACCATAAAAAAAATCCGGCTTGTGTTATATATGGAAAAGGTTAGCGTCTATTTACACGCTACGTTTCATATACTGGAGACGGTTGTACTTCATTATGATAACAACCCCATAACCAATGATTAAAATTCTTCGCCAAAATTACGCTACGACCTCTTATGGGAAAAAACCCAAAAACAGGTAAATTACCTAAAAAAATATTTGCCATTGGAGAAATTATCCTTTGTTATTGGGATTTTAATTGCACTTCAAATTAATTAATTGGAAATTGGAGTCGAAAAAAATACAACCTGTTCCGACTTTTAAAAACTTACCGACAAATGAATTTGTAATTATCGGAATAAATTTTACTTGATTTTTGAATTTTTTTGTAATCTAAAAATTGGGTTTTCGGAATTTTTTAAAAACCAAACTTAAATTGAAAAGTAGGATAACTATCATCTTTCTGAGTTATAATATTAGTTTCTTGCCCAAAATTAACAGAAAAACGAATTTGCCCAAATCTTGAATTTTAATATAAAAACTGTATTAACCGATTTTTAAAGAATAAATTGACTTGAATTAGTACAATTCAAATTTGGTTTTGACCATTCTTGTTCTGCACCTATCAAGGAGTTGAAAGCGAATTGAAATTAACAAAAAAAATCTGATTCAAATTAAAATTACGGACTGAATTTTAAAAGAAGAAAACTTTTAACGGGAAATTCCCGGAATGGAAAATTGGTTTACGAAAAGAAAATGATTCAAAACGCCCGATTATTCGTTATGGAAATCGAAAGAATTTTCGTTTAAAAGAAATGTTCGAGGAAGCCCAAAGTTCTGAGAAAAAGATTACGGGAAACTCTACAGGGTTATTCGCACAATGGAATTAAAGTTCAAGTATTTTACGAAATGGTTTTTAGTTGATTTAAACCGTTATGGCTGGACTATTTTAAAAACTATGAAAAGTTTTACATCCAGGAAAAAACATAGATAATATTTTATGGTTGTCCGAAATCCGAAGAAATAATAAATGAAAGAAATAAAAGAACGGAATTTAGAAAATCTGAATTAAAAAACTCGTAGAACACCGTGTTAATTAATGGCTGGTTATCGCCCTACTTTACGAAAAACCTCGCGGATTTCTATTCAGTTTTTATTTATTTAAATTTAGGTACTTAAAAACCCACGCCACTAATCATTTTACACAATCCGTTTGTTGTGTTAACTAAAAACCGAAAAAAAAATAAAGAATTATTGAATGTAACAAAAAACTTAGAAAATACTAATGACAAAATTTGATAAGCTGGGAAGTTATGTTCCGGAAATTGCGAATTTATTTACATTGGTTGGAAAAAACCTTTTCATGTACAGGACAATATTCTTTTGTCCACATGCATTTTTTAGGAGCTTTTTGGATTAATAGGCATATACTATTTAAACTTCGTGATGCCTATTATAATGATGATTTCTTTAGCATAGAGGTTAATTAAAAGTTTAATCTTTTCAATTTGACTTTTCATAAAACCGGGACTTATTTTATAAGGTCTTCAAAAATGTTAGGGCCTCCCTTAAAACCAAAATGTAATAGACGAACTTAACAATTAAGCTTTAAACATGCAGAATTTAAGGTTTTTATTTTCCCAAAATGAATCCACTTATAAACTTATTCCTATCGGGTATAGACTCACGCCAGTAAGGCCATGTATTGGGGCACCATTCACGCACCCTAATTCGTGCGTATTCTTGTCTCCCAAAAAGGCTTCCTTTTTATGTGTAATTTGGCGCATTTCCCCAGGGGAAAGAAAGTTCATCGTTTTCCCCACAATCAAAAAATATATTTTACTGATTTAATAGCGTTTCTGGGATCTTTTGGTCTTAGCTCACCCGTGAAAGTACGTCATACTCCTTGGTTAGCTTTTTTTCAAGCCTACTTCTTGCTTTGGTACCGGCCATATCGGGGCATGGCCTTTGATGAATTATAACCATCCATTGATTTTTGATCCGAAGCTATGATTCGACTTCCTCCGTAAACACCGCGGAACTTAATGGCAAGCACAGGCCACCAAAATTTTCGTCATTTATTTCAAGGGCCCCAACTTTAAGGCACCTGCCCCTTTCCCATTTGAAAGGGCCGCTTGATAGGCCGGTATTATCTTTTTTTCCCTTTCGAACACTGTATTTGGTTTTCAATTTATAGGGCAGTAGCTCTTTCATGGAAACATTATCTTCATAGCGGATAGGTTGCCGTCAGTCCTATTCATTATAAAAAAGCCTGTTCATCACCATCTGGCATACGATAACCATTTCCTGGATTATTTCCCTGTTCGATTTCCATGGTTTTCCACTATCTCCTTTTTGAATTTCCACCTGATTGAATCCAGTTTGTTTCGTCACCTGATGTAACCGTTCAAAAAGATAGACCCTGGTATTGCCGTTCGGAATATTCATATCCATCTGGTTAGATATATCGAATAATTTGACCTCGGTATATCAGAGAGCACTTTTTCATACTCAAAGGCTTTTCCATGACCTACTTTGACAAAAAAAGTACTGGGTGGTAATAAATAACAGGGAGGAAAATTAGGGAAGTGTCTTTCATTAAAAATATTATTTTGTAGGGATTAGCGTTCATAGACGTAATTTAAAGTATTACCTTTTCAATCGATATTAACTTTTGGTTTACAAGATAATAAAAAGGGGAATTCTACAAAAAAAACCTTTATTAATTCAAACTAGAGCCTGTACCTTCTGTTTTGTTGAGCAATTCATTATTCTTTCAATGGAAATTCCTTCAGGATACTAAGCCACACCTAACTGGAAATCTGTAATCCAACGTACTTAATTTATGGATTTAAGGGGATTTTGAAAAAGAAAGGAATACAATAAATCCGATTGTCATGGTACAAAAATTACTAGGATAGGGTAGGATTTTTATTAATTACATTTATTTCTATTCGCCAGCTTTAAGCCTAATAATCATTTTAATTTATAAAAAATTAAAAAAACAGAACAAATGACCAAAGATAGTAAGGTATTGTTATTGATTATTGTGGCTATTGGACTTGGTTATATGGGGTTAACAAAGTTTAAGCAATAGTGGAGGGAAAGGTTGAAATAGAGGATAGGAAACTTATCGGGCTACGGAGAAGTTTAAAAAAAAAACAGGGGTTTTTAATTTTTTTCTGGGGACTTGGCTTTGTTGTCGTTGTAGGAGGTGTTAGGCCTGGTTCGGAAAAATTAAGGATGTTTTGCATCGCTTTATTCACCGTTACATAAGCAAATTTTTTTAAAATCTTGACTTTTTGTTCTAAAATCGAATAGGCTCCTAAAAACATTTAAAATACTTAGTTTATCTGCCATCTAAAGGATATGATTAAAGGAAATTTTATCTCAATTACTGATTTTTTATAGTCGGTTCCGTAGTTTAATTTTATCTTTTCCCTTCCATGATTCTTACGCTTACTACAAAAAGGCATTTTTATTACTTAACAAAAAGTACCATGGGATTGGTTTAGATTCCAAACTATCCTATTATTTAAAATACCTTAAATTAAAGATTTAGGCTCTAATCCCACCAATAAAATAGTAAAGCTCTGCACTAGTATCTTAATGTGGGAGTCTTAGTATTAAAGTAGGAATTTGTAGTTATAATATTTTATTGTACTATCTAGTTTTTGAAAGAGATATAGTTCATAAACTTATAATTAATTGTTGACGAAAAATTAGCCCGAACCCTCACTTTCTTAACGAAAAATTCGAAATCAATAAAAGAAATTTAAATTTTACTATTGAAAAAGATATGTATTCTTAATTGACAATTATTTGCTTTGTAGCTCGGATTTACATTTCACCTCTTTTCGCCCAGAAAAAATGATTTTATCCAAGGGAATTAATTAGAGCGATTAGAAAGCTTTCCAAAAAAGATTTAATTCTTGTAGCGGAAACTTATGCCTGAAAAGATAATTATGATTTCAAAGCAACCGCAGAATCATGACCTTTGCCGAAAAATTTTAATTGCATTATTGGATGGGGCCAGTGGACTGGCACAGGCCAGTCTTTAACTTGGGGCCAAACGTGAAGCTAGAGATTGGAACTATGACACCGAACTGAAAGTTGACAAGAAATCTAAAAAAAGGGAAATGATTTGCTTACCATTGAAAAGACATTTTTGATAACACCAAAGAAATTATCTCAAAATTTTGACATTAACAAAAACCTTGGAGAACGATTAGACTATTTTGGGAAAGGCGGATTAGAAACTAAACGACCAAATTTTATTATGCTTGCTTGACCATCAGTAACTCATTCACATTGAAAGCCACAAATGTTAGTTTCTATGCGCCTAAACGGAACTTTGTTTTCCACCAAAGAATGCTTATTTATCAATAAACCCATCGGAGTTGAGGGGTATTATTTGGACTCTTTGAATTAAAAACTCGGAGAAATATTAAACAAACGAAAGCCACAACCAAAGAAACTGCATTAAAAAAAAAACAACTTCTTTTCTTCATTTGATTTAGGAGGTATATAAAGCTATAGTTTAGGCCTTGTTGCTCTCTTTAAAAATACTGTTTCGATTACCAAATATAGTTTATATTTTATAGAGACTCCATACTTTAAAACACCCACCACGGCTCATATAGTTTAAACACCGTCCGGAATTTGTTGTTGTAACCATCGAAAAAAAAATTGGTCTTTAGATTGAACATCAATTCAACTCATTTGAAAATAAAATTTAACCTGCTTCATATTTCTTATAGTACTTATTTTCAAAGTTGTAAATCACAAAGAAATATTAACTAGGTTGAAAGCCAATAAAAAATCCTTTTTGCAAGGACCAAGCAAAGAAATAGGAACACCCAATTTGGAACTATTTTACGTTCAATCCCTACACACTTATCAATTCATTACTGAAGCTGATTTTACCCGTAAAATTTTGATTCTTTAAAATAACAATTCTACACAGCCACTAACTAAATTGAATTCAAGGAAAAACTTTGACAAGCAAAGCTTTTAACGATGAAGCTTTGGTATAAAAATTATGCCTTTGAATATAACTCTTTTCCTTGGAATTATCCTCAATTATACACGGAAAAACTTTAAGGGAGAAAAAATAACTTTATCCAACGTAATCAATCAGAGATTTAAGCAAAAATCTTAAAATTTCAACGCTATAAAATTTGCTTTCCAACGCCAGCTTTAAAGGATATATCATATGTCCTTTATTTAAATAGAATCTAATAAAAAAATTTAAAAGAGTTGGGATGAATGACAAATTAGATAATCAGCAATTGACAGCCTATTGGGAACTAGTCGTAACAACATTTTAAAAAACCAAGATTACCAATGATTTTTTTGGAACAAGGAATACTTATACAATTCAAGTTAGACAACTTGGGAATTAAAAATTTATTGAACACTTTTTTATGCCGATTTTATTGTACTTCTTCAAACCTTCAGAATACAAAATCAAAATTCGAGAGATGTATGAATTCTAAACCAAAAAAGGAAATAAAGCGTCTCATTATCATTGAAAGTATAAAAAAGTTAGATTGGATTTAAAATTAGAAATTGCACCTGTTTTTTGCCATGCCTACTGTTTTTAAAGAAAAATAAGACCCACTTATAGTTTACTTTCACGGATGGAAGTTGGTCGGAAAGGGTAAAACCTGATTTGGGTTTTTTTGGAAACCGCAAAAGAATTATGCAAAAAACCAAAGTTGGGATCGCCACAGCCGTTAGAATTATAGAATTAAAAGGAAGACAAGGCACTTACCCATTTGAAGCTGTTAAAAAAGATGCTAAATCTGCCATTACGTTGTTTTGCGAAAAAATTCAAAAAAAATACCAATATGTAATACAAACATTATTTGTAGGCTACAGGAAAATTCAAGCAGGAGGTCATTTATTCTATAGCAACAGTTTAGTAGAAAATTTGGAATTGAAAGGAAACTTAGATTGATATTTTTTTACTATAATCCAAAACCAAATATAATAATCGTAAATTCAGCTTGTATTATGATTTAACATCCATTACTAATAGGTGGGATAGAGGGTTATGATGAAAATAAGATTTTTAGTAAAAGAATTTATACCTCATATCTTACAAGGAAAAACAGGCAACAAAATTTTTTTGATTAATTCACGGAGAGCAAGACGAAATTGCCTTATAAATTTACAGCAGTTTATCTTATTTATGAGCAGATGAAGTTCTTTAGGGAAATAGTATTTGAACTTTGCATGCCATAAAAAGATTGGTTGAGCATTTTATTTGGTATGGGGGACAGCATTCTGCCAAGAAGAGAACAGATTAACGAGAAAGACTTTATATTTTAATAGCTAAAACTTGAAATTAAAACTCCTTACAGCATAAGCGTTTGTGAAAACCAATTAAAAATTAAACGATGGAAAATTTATTAGCAACACTTATTAATTTCTATTCTATTTGGATGTTTCCTCACAAGAAACCCCACAAATTAAAAAAAAACTGGATTTGGCTCTCACGTTTCTAAATTCCAAAAATTTGACCTCAAAAATTCAATCTCTTATAGATTCTTTTGCCTAGCTCACTGAATTATCTATTTGCAAATTTTTCCAATGACAACCAAAATAACGTTTATTCAAAAATCATTCGGGAGGCTATTGGGCTTTCAATTCTTTGAAAAAAGGGGAAAAAGGGATTCTCTCTCTTAACCAGAATGGTCCCTTTTTACGGTGCTTCTTTTTAAAGCACCCCAAAAGCAGGGTCTTTTGGATTAATACTTAGTTTTGCACCCAATTAGTTTGATGAAGGGAAATTAATTTTTTTAAGAACCTCTGAAAAACAAAAAGCCAACTTAAACAAAGGGACTTACCTTTGATTTAAAACCACTCCCCGATTTTGCATCGAAAAAAGGAGTGGAAGGGATATAAAATCTTAAAAAAAATTGATAAGCGATACGAAAGTTACTTCTTCCTTCTT
>Ga0163217_1070962_pt1 | contig 11757 bp, 15 predicted proteins | sample SynspAceP_FD_185933 | JGI IMG/M metagenome (GOLD analysis project Ga0163217, IMG submission 185933) | Saline lake microbial communities from Ace Lake in Antarctica - Synechococcus sp. Ace-P (PacBio error correction) | ecosystem: Environmental > Aquatic > Non-marine Saline and Alkaline > Saline ... | reverse complement strand
TCCCATTCAGAGTCTGCCGCCATGCGCGGCCAATCTCGGCCCTTCCGTACGCAGAAAAAAATAGTATTTGTCGGCGCGTCCCCCCCGTGATATCGCAACGCGCAAATTCGGGATCGATCGCCGGCGAAACCTGCAAACATGTGGTCCCGTCCTTTCCAGTGCTACACCCCTTATGCGCGACACCTGTCCGTGTAACACGGTGCGCCCAGGAACATTCAATCGCATTGGCCCTTGGTCCCGGTCCAGCGTCACTTTCCAGAAATAGACGAGCCATCACGGCGGGTTTTGACTAGGGGTCCAATAGTCTTCTCCTCAGGCTCGCGCAGGCAACGATCAACCGGCAATTGGCCGCATCGGGGTACACATCAGCGGGTTGATCTCTTACCTCGCTGACGCGGTCTTACATTCGGCAATGACGCTATTTCCTGTAAGGGCATTTGATCGCCGCCAAAACACGGCATCCAGATCGCGCGGCTTGCACAGGTAACCACAATCATCGCCAGATCCGCAAGACCCGCAACGCGCGCATCCACCGATGCCCGCGCTGGCCGGGACGAAGCAGCAAGCAGCCGATGCAAAGTTCCTGCCACCAATTCCGCACAGCACATCCGCCGCGCCCACAGTACCAGACAAAACCCATGCCCGGATCGCGCAAACCCCACCAGCAGTTCGGCCACCGCCCCCCTGCCCATCTGCCCTCGACCAGATAGGCCCCATTCCGGCATGCTTCCACGCCGCCTCCACGAGCTCAGTCAGCCCCCAGCCCAAAGCCGGACCGCCCCCGCTCGGATTTATGCGCCAGCCACCGTCACCATTAAAGCACAACGGTCCGTCCAAGCATCGCGCAAAGCCGTCACCAACCCCTTCGCATCCGTAACCGACCCGCGCGGCACAGCCACACGCCAAACGGCGCCAACGCAGGCCTTTCGCCGCGCCCTTTCATCTACCAAAATTCCCTCACGCGCAAGTGCCGGGCCTCCAGCACCATTAGCCTCCGGGGCAAAAGGTTTTTTTGCACGTCGCGGCCAGCGGCAGCCGCCGCAAACCGCACTCGCGGCAAGAAGCCCATTCATCGGCACAACACCGCCCGCATCAATCGGGCGGCGACCTCGAGGTAGCATTCAACTACGGCAGAGGTGGCAAACCAACCGCCACAGGCCGCCCGCTGCGCGGCCCAGAACCGCAAAGCGCCCCGCCTCAGGCTTGGCGCACGCCCCAATCCGCAGACGTTCCCGTGTGCGGATAGTACCCACAATGATCAGCGTCAAACGATATGGCCGCCGGCAAACACATGGCAACCAGGCCGCCGAATCATTCTTGTCGGAGCACGCGGCCAGACGTAAGTGTGGTAGTCCAGCGGATTTGCCCAGCGGCGACAATTCGGGCCCCAAAGCTGCCCCCAAAGCACCATGCTGCGCACTGTAAGCGTGGGAAATTCCAGCCAGACCGACAAACCGCATCCGATGCCAGACTTGCCCTCGCTCCGAAACAAACTGTGATCGAAGACAAACGTCGGCGCATCCAGCGGCCCCACCATAGCAACCAGCATGAGACGGCCTCCAGGAAAAGAGTCGGCAAATCATGCCAACGCGCCCGATAACCCAATAGCTCGCCAACAAAACGCCGTAGCCCACGGCATCGCTCCGGCCAGAGACGCGTATGCCGATCCGCAGCCTTCTGCGCCTGTTCGAAGCGACCCCCCCATTTCAACGCAAGCAGGCCACATTCCGCTCAACTGCGCTTTTGTTGCGCCGCGACATGCCACGCAGCGAGATCCCGAACCCTTCGACTGTGCACAAGCCAATGGCCGAGACACGCGGATCGTCCAGCAATCGAGCGCAATTTGCCGCCTGCGATATCTGCGCCATGTTTTCCGCAAGCCAGACCTACGGCGATCTGCGCAACCACGTAACTGCATCGTGAAAAAGTGCGTGAGGATGCTTCCGCTCATTGCGAAGACTGCGTCAGGATCGCACACCTCTGGTCCACGCGGACACAACCGTTGCTGGTTCCGGCCACACAGATGCACCATCCAAAGCAATTGCATAAAACCATAGCCAGTTTTGGCCCCAAAATCGGCATATGCGCCGCGCCGCGACCATTGCGCCATGCAAATTAGCGCCCTTCTTCATCCTCCTTGCGCTGCTTTCCGAAAAACCCCGAAGCAAAAAACAAACTGCACACCAGCAACCTAACTTGCGAAAAAACGATCGACGACCTTTCAATTCCGTCGCCCACGGTTAACACCAATTGAAAACCGATCCGGCGGCGATTCCAGCTCCGCAATTCGCCACCGCCTGCAGCCTCAAAAGTGGGACAACCGGGATTTAACAAAACCATCAATACAACCGGTAAAACCCATGCGTCGGGACTGTCATGACGGATCTGGGTGCCACACGCCCCACGCCAATCACCGCAAATCGAATTTGCGACGTTAAAGACAGCGAAGTCCACCAGCACCCGGCCTGTTCTCCAAGAGATTTATGCCTCCGCAGGGGATATTTTATGCCAAAAGAAATAAACCTCTTTAACCAGAATCGCGATTACTGTACTCGCGGGACAGGCGGGGGACGGCCGATTGGCCGCGCAAGGGGATGTCCAACCATTTGCTTAGGGGAGCACAAAATGGGCTCCCCTATTCTTTTTGCTCTAAATATTTCCCTGGGGGACATCGGCCTTTTTGCGATGGGGGACTGGTCCCCCTCAGCATGTGCGCATGTGCACGACAAAAAAACTTTCTTCACGGCACCAGCGCCTCCGGGAGCAATTCGCGGCATGATGAATATGTCGTCTGGATTTCCGATGTCTCTCGTCCAAATCGCTCATACGCGCGCATCGCGCCGAACCGCTCAAGTGGATAATCACCATCAGCCCCATCCCCATGCACCTGGATTGCGCGTCCGTCACCCGTGCCAACATCTCACTCGCATAGAGCTTGGCGCCGCGATTCGGCGGTTGGCTGGACAGCCCTTTATCCAGACCTCCGCAGCGGCAAGTGTCAGTAAATCGGCGCGTCATCTCGGTTGATCATATCAGCCAATGAAAGAGGACGCTGGAACTTGCCGATCTTCTTGACCGAACTGCTTCGCGCTCCGGCGCGTAGCCCAGCGGCATAGTCGAACACACCGCCTGCGGCGCGGCCCACGCTCATGCAAGCAACTGTGATCCGCAGTAGCATAGAGGCCATGTGTTCATAAAACCTCGAGCACCGATCGACCTCGCAAGCACTTGAGCATCGACAAGGGCAGTTATTCCCAAATTCAGGATCATGTTCTTATAGCCGCGTGGCCTGACGGATTTGTACCGTCGCGGATAGTTGACCGGGAGCACGTCTACCAGAAACGGCAGTGAGATCGCTTTTAGACCTTGAGCGTCTGGTCCTCACCTGTAGCGATCAAAAACGGATGACGAATCTGCGTTGCTCGCACCCGAAATGAATGTTTCTGGTCCCCGTTCGCGACCCAGGTCGCCCCATCTCGCACAGCGGACATTTTCATGCGCGCAATGTCCGATCCGGCACCCGGTTCGGTCATCGCGAGCGATCACCGCTTCACCCGGACAGCGGGGCATCAGATACCGCTCGATCTGGTCTCCTTCGCAAGCCATTAGAATATTCTGCGGCCCCGTCCAAGAATGGTTGAGCGCATGCCCGCGCCCGAGCTACGTCCACCATGGCAAATTCGGACATGATTCAGACTCGCCAGCCGAACACTTTTGGGGAAATTGCAGGCGTAGTAAGCCGAGCTCGATGGCTTGCGTTGATTTTGCTGGCAATCTCGTCGGGCACTTGCCGGTGCGTCCACCAGCGCCTCGTTGCGGATAGATCTTCTTTTTCAACAAAACGACCGCACGTATCCGCGATCAGTCGTGTGCTTCTTCGTCAGCCGTAAATACATGTCCGTCCCTCTTGTTATCGCGCGTAGTCCGAACCTTCAACTGTTCAGTATCGCTTCAGCTTCTGCCAGATTGGCCGCGCGTCCTGCTCGGGATAGTTCTCCAGCTATCCTGCGCAGTTTTCTCCGCATTCGTCACTGATCCGGGCAATGGCAGGCCGGTTTGCAGGGGCGCGGATATAGTCTCGGCGTACAGTTCGACAAATAGTAGAGGCGGTGAAAGTCTCGGCTACGGTATCACCGATCACCAACACGCCCATGGACGCCGATGGACCATTACCCTTTTGTTGGGTCGGTCAGCAACCTGCAACAGCGCGCAGCCTTCATCCATCGAAAGGCCAATCCGCCGTAATCTTCGTAATCACGACGCGGTTGAAAAAAGTTGCAGCAGTTCTGCGTCAATCGGCGCAGGCGGCTGGTCTCAAGGCGGCCAGCACAGTGGCAAGATAGAATGGAGGTGCATCACACAGCGGGCATGACGAAGGCCGCATGCACGACCACCATGCGCCCCACGCAGTGGATCGGGCGCGTTCGGACTTCGTAGTTTGGGATCATCGCGTCGATCAGCGCCAGATCCGAGCCTTTTGATTGCGGCCGAATATTGCATATGGTTAGGGTTCATCAAGAAATTGTAGACCCGCTGTCATTTCACCGCCAGCGAGAAATGGTTGCCAACCCCTTCGTGCATGTCAGGGCCGCGCAGCGTTCCAGCGGAAAAGCGGCAGCCAGATCCACCCGCTCTGCAGTTCTTCATGTTGGGTTTTCATTTCTGTGGCGGTCATTAGAGGCTCCCCTTTTTTTCAGTCCACCTAACCACCCCAAAAATTCCTAAAGGGTCCATCCCGCTTTGTAAATCACACAAACGCCTCGCCTTTACTGCCGCTTGAACTGCGCCGACCTGTGGAATGTTGCGATATGACAATACAAGTTTTTCCAAAATGGCCAGATGTGGCGCCGATCTGGTGAGTCGCCGAGGCCGCAGCCCTTTGGCGACATTGATTTCATCACGGCGGCATCTGGAGTGAATGTTCACACACGGCGAAACTTCCCGATCATTGCATTGCGATCGTGAAGGGCGCATTCGCTTTTGTCGGCCCCTCCGCCGAATCCATTGTCGCAGGGCGGACACATGGTGATCGAGGCGAGGCCGCTACATGATCCCCGGGTCTCTTGCGCACGGGCACATTTGCACATCGAGAGCGGTTATGCTCACCCCCGCGATTGCCGCGCCCGTGAATCCCACGGCACAACAAACCATGTTCACCGTCCGCACGAGATCGCCAATATGGCTATGGGCTTGAAGGCGTGCGGATGATGCATGACGAGCACCTCATGCAGCCGTGAACATCTTCACCCAGAGCCCTCTGTGCGCCAGGCACCGGGTATGGAAAAACAGGATTCGAGATCACCGCGAAGATGTGGCGCAGCAATGGCAGGGAAGTATCATCGGGTCTGGGCGAGATGATGACTTTGCCGGCCGTGATTCAACGCCGACCCGCAGATTGCTCGCCGAAATTGCGGGCGACACGCGTAACAGGCAAACCGTGGGCGGGCCACTACGCTCGCCAGATCTGGGACCGGCGTTTGCGGCTATGTGGCGGAGGCGGCCTGCGGAAATTGACCATGAGGCACCTGCGAGAAGACGCCAATGCGCGGATGCGACAAAGGGATGGCAGGGCGATGATCCAGTCTTGGCTCGGCATGGTATGATGGTCGACGCCAGATCACGGCTCACCGAGCGCGGCCTGGACCCGTACCGCACATTGATCTTGTTACCGATGACTGGCCACTCCGGCCACGCTGTAGTGATGACGGCCACATGAACCGCGGCCTTGCTGCCGCATGCAATCGCTGCGGTTGTGATCCGTCGTGGCGCTCCAGATGGGCGACCATCAACACGCCACCATTTCGGGCTGGAACGCGAGCTGGGATCGCTCACCCCGGCCGGACGGCCGACGTGATCTGACCTTCCGATCTGCGTAGCCTGACGATCGAGCTGGTTCATCGCGCGCGGGCAGGTGTTGCACAGGATGGCGAATGCTTGTGGACTGCGCCGCACTAACCATGCCCGGGACCACGCGCGCCAGACGTCAACATGGCGCGTGGACCTGCGCGCAGCCGATTTCACCATCACGGCCCCGCAGGTGCCATGCCGTTACCGCAAACGTCATCGGCGTGGTCGAAAATCAGGCGCCCACCAAGGCCTTCATTCGGAGCTGCCAGTGACGAAGCCGCGTCGACTGCCCATGCGATGTCGCGCAAATCGCAACTGGTAGAGCGGCAACGCGCCATGGTTGGCGTGGTCAATGCACTGGTTTCGGGGTTCGGATATACGGGCGCATGCGCATGGGCCTTCGAACGTGGCGGCCATGATAGCCCCACATGATCGTGGTGGGCACCCGAGGCGACAACTTGGCCGCTTCGCGGCCACCACTCGCGCGCTGGGGGTGGGCGAGATCACAGTCTTCAGGGATCGGCGCGGACTCGGCCACCAATCGACTGCCCATGCAGGCCTGTGTCCGACAGCCCGCGATGACGTGGCCGCCAAGACAGATGCGATGATGCAGGCGCATGCTGTGACTGCGGTGCACGCCAACAACGCCTACATGCAACACCTCCCTTTTGGCGGCTTGTTGTCATCCCAGAGCTGCGGATTTCCGATTCTGGGGCCTTGTCGATGTGCGCACCTTGAATTCATGGATAGTGATCGTCTCGGAAATTTTTGCGCAAAACCTTGCGGCACTTATGCCCGGACTGGGTCGATCTGCGCCCGAATGATCGAGACATTCGACTGGTGGGAGGATTTCAGGGCTGGCTGTCATGTTCGCGAGGGCGGCGCGCCACGAGGGTCTTGGGCTGTACGATCGTATCCAGCCCATACTGTGAGCACCGCGCGCGAAGTCACGTCACCTTCGGTGGCAGCACCCTGCCTTTACGGCCACTGGTCGCGCCGATGCGGAGATCGACAACGTATGCAGAATCGCACCACCTTTCCGCGACGGACGGGCGCGCCGCAATCTGGCTGGACGAGAGTGGCAAAAACAAGCAGTTTGTCCACCATGGCACCATGATACAATGGGCATCATCACGACGATACGATGGTGTTGCTGCAATTTCTGGCTATGGGATACCTGAAGCGGGCGCGCTGGAGGCAGACAGGCATAACACCTTCGGCACTGTCGGACTATTCACGGTATCTACGATTCTGGCGCGAAAATTCGACGACAACCACAAACCGGTTGCCGCCCGCGCCCGCCGCGTTGCAAACGGTCCTACAGACCGCTTTGGTCTCGATTATGCCCGCAACGCGCGCGATATTCGGGATCAGCGATTTCCCCGAGTACGCGGCGACCCGAGACCACAGAACGGCCTTTCGCCCGTTGGTCACTCCGTCACACCTGAACACGACCGAGGCGATTCTTGGCCTGTGGAGATGGAGCCTCATGGCGCACTGTTGAATCGCTTGGGCTGAAAGACAGCGACAGCAGCGATGAGTCCCTGCAAACAAATCCGGCGCACCTGTTTCAAAGCAAAGAATGAAGACTATTATGAAGCAGTTTTCAGATCCGCACACCGGAACGCCCCCAAAGCGGAAAGCGTTTCACGATTGCCACCGCCGCCCGACTGACGGTGAGCGAGGCTCTCGTTTCCAAAGCCGGTGATTTCCTGCGCGACCAGTTCACCAGCCGCCATGGACGAACCCCCCGACACGCGTATTCGCGCCCTTCTACCCCGAGTTAGCCTGACCACGTCCTCATACGCCATTGTTGGAACACCACGGCTTCAGCTTCCGGTCACGTTCGCCAGGGACGAGGCACCTATTCGCCTCGACATCACAGCGGCCCGATTTGTTCCGCAATTACCTGGACTCGCAGATCGGCCTGCTCGCATCAAGAACCACGGCCCAGCCGTGATCATCGGCGCGTCCAAGACACCCAGTCCCCGTTACTTTGCCTATCACCCCAATATGGGCGCTGAGACCGGCATCCGTTCCACAGGAGGGGCTGCGACTTCACCTGCGCGATGTCTTTGACGTGGCCTGGCCTTCAGGCAACACCAATGATCGACATCACTTCGTCAACGGCACCTTTGCACCGGCGGATGATGTGGGCACACTGGCGGCCTTTTTACCGCCAGCGCGTTGGACTATCGCTCGCCGCCTGACCAATTAACCGCAACGGACCACGACCATTTCCAGTGTCACGTCCTGTTCAGCCAACTTACCGTTCTACGTGGCCGAGTTCAGGAATACGCCCGCCCAGCACTGCTGGCGGATTCTGCCAGGGCTCATACGCCTTTGGTCTCGACCAGGCCACGGGAGTATCCCGACGGCGACACGCCGATCGAGGCGTCTGCGAAAAACACCGCAAATGCCAACCTATCACCCTCAACGGCGCGCCGCAGGATGGCTCGGGCATCACGCTCGTTTAAAATCGCGTCAGGTCGTCCAACGCCAGACGGCACTGATTCACTATTGCCGTCCTGCGTCCGCATTGCCGTGGCTGATGGTGGGCCACTGCGCGGGTCTGCGCAACCACGGCAAGGGTTGGTTTTAGGTGACTCTTGTGCTCGGCCCCACGCCTATCTACGCGCAAGACCAGCGTTAATAGAGTGACGATCTGCCCGTCTGGTGGCCCATCCCGCACTGCGGAAATCCAAGATCGCGCTCGAGACGCGGTCGAGCAGGTGACACAAGTTCGGAGGGGTACCCGAGCTCAAAACGCATTCATGCGCCCGGGGCAGTTGGCCGGGCCCGACGACCGAAAACAACCGTCGCCCGACCAACGCGACACCACAGCCGCGACCAACACGCAAGCCGGCACCCACATCGACAAACGCAACTAGGGAGCTACGGACCAATCCGGCCACGGTCCAGCGCCCTCAGCCAGTCCCGCGCCAATCGCGGCTCGACATGGAAAGTGCCACCATCGCCGCTAACGGCTACCGCTTCCGCGTTTGGTCCCTACGGCACACTGCTGGTGCGTCTCGGACAAACCCCTGCCACGGGGAATTAGAAGCTACCAGGCATCGCATGCGCCGGACTTCTACAAAAACCCAAGTTGGCACGCATTTGAATGATCGGATATCCGCGCAACTGGATACAACTTTCCGCGCATTGCCGCTGGAGCGGATTTCACAAGCGGGAAAATGCGCTCTTTCGACGAACGGCCATATATATTTTAGGCCGGAACCAGCCGAAAAACGCCAAAACCCGCCGTTTCGCCTGAAATGGACGGTATTCGTCTGTGCTTGCTCCCTACATACCGTTACATTCGCGAATGGAGGCCCACAGTCGGGCAGCCGGGAGAATAAAAATGGCGACCAACAATGACAAGACCAGCTCGTGCCGCACTGGCAGACGGAAATGGGCACAGACAAAAAATCCGCAGGCGCGGCACTGGAGCAGTATGGGCATGATACCAAAGAAGTGTCACCCGGTGGCCCGGTGCGTGTTACCTTCCCCGGCGTTGGGCAAATCTATTGCCGCCGAAGCCGTCCCGGCGTTATGAGTGCGGTAACCCTGTGCGAACGAGCGAAACAGTTCAAGAAAAGGAAACGCACAAAGGGTCTGTGAAAATTGACATCGCCAAAGCGGCTTCCACAAGAGCAGCCGTCCAACCGCTCGCCGCAAACGCTCCCCGCCGCCGAGGCAAGTCTCGGCATCAGGATCGGTTGTCGGGTCTGGGCTGGGAACCCACGCTTACAGGTGCGCAGCATGGATGCTTTGGGGCAGCTTTGGGGCCGAATGAGTCGCCGCTGGGCAATCCCGCCGGAACTACCACAACTTTACGTCTGGCGCGATGTCGACAAGCATGGACGGCAACGGGACCTCTGCAAGGTTCAGGTATCAGGGTTCGTCCGTTGGGCGGCCCTTTTTCGTTTCTTGGCAACGTCTGGCCAGAAATATCACTAAATAAACGAAATCCCGGCCAGGCGGCCCCCTAACCTTTTCGAAACAAACAGTGGAAATTAGCATGCGCGAGCTTCCCCCGCCATCCGCGCGAGTGCCAAGCTTGGAGCGCTTGTGTCGCGGCACGCTTGACGCCGCATCGTATGTTATTCGTACGAGCCCCGCAAAGCAGCCAGTGACTTGCGATATCATGCCCCATTCGCCTCCTGAGAGATCTGGTAGGAAACCGTAATTTCCCGTCGGCTCAATCATCATCACCGACGGAAACGCCGGCCGAGTCGCTCTGCAAAGCGGTCGGCGTTGGGCGTACGCGAGAGCGCCGTTAGGAAACCTCCTCGATTGGCTCACATGTGAGTGCCTGCAAGATCCGATTCTCGGTTCGAGATTGCCCGGATTACGCTGGGCCCGATCGCGACATGGCGGCCGTACGGCGCGCCTGGTGGCTCCGGCTTAGCGTGTCTGTGCGGTTTTTAAGATCCTGCGGGTGCGCGCGGCGCAGCTCGTGGTCGGCCCACATTGACGGCACTCGCCTCTGGGCACGGCTCTTCGCGTTCTTCGCGTACAACCACCCGCTGGCCGGTTTGAACGACTTTCAGTGCGCCAAACCAGCGCGCTTGGCGCCCCGACTTGTCCACGCAATCGTTGAGGATAGACACACACTCAACTTCGCGCACCCTGCGAGGGTCGCCGCAAGCGACACACGCACGTTACTGCTCGCGTCCGGAGATAGACCACATCCGTATGAAAACGTCGACTCGCCAGGCCACATCCGTCCATGAATCGCCCTCTAACGCGCGGTCGAGGATGGACACAGCGCGGCAGGCGGCTGGAGGCGTGTGAGGCCGCCCGACATCGACGGGAATGTCATGCACTGCATACAGTTTACAAGACGACACGGCGCGTCGGCTCTGTGGACCAAGTAGCCACCCGCTATCTGGAGGATTCTACACTGACTATGGTCCTGAGGGACATAGAGCGCAGGCACCCTATTTCTTGATAGTGTCGCTGGCGGTTGATGCACATCGCACCCTGCCGTCAAAATTCGCAAGCAGGCGCTGCTGGGCATATTTCCTGTGTGCCGCGGTTGGTCGCGAGAACAGCATCAATACGCGTGGCCTACCCGATGGCGCCGAAGGGACAGGGGCACCACTGCCCGCGCTGACCCGTAGTGGACGCGACACACGCTACTGCTGGAAGGCAAGCGAACCGCAATGCGGGGCCTCGGTGTCTCCTGCGGCCCCTGAACCAGCGAGCAGGTCAGTGGGATCGGATCGCGGGATCGTTGGCGGCCGGCCGCCTCCGCATCCTTGTGGGCGGGCTCCGCTTCGAACATTACATGCAAGCCGACACAGGGCGCCTCCGACTGACGGCATGGACCCTTCAGACCCGCTAAGCAGGTTGTGCTTTGCGCGCAATCTGCCTGCAGTGGTCTGCGCAAGGGCAGGACACAAGGCAGATCAGAATGGATTTACGCGCAATCGGATTTGGTGGACTGGCTTTGCGCTGATGTGGTTCCCTCCGGCGTTCACCTCCGCCGCGGATCATCGTCATGGATGGCCTCGCCCTGTTTCGCCCCTTATCCCGCGGTATTCTGGTGTCACGGCCCTGATCGGACCGCTGGCATTGGCCGCGCGCTGGGTCAGAACTGGAACTCACGCCGCGCCCCAATGGCGCGCCACAATCGTCTTTGGCGTTTCATTGCAAACGCCGTCTACCTCGGCTTGTGTGTCATCGCAATGCAAACGATAAGAGGCGTCATTTCGACCGCCATAATCGCCTCCACCATGCCCACTGAGGGGGTCGCCCTCGGCAGCCTGGCTGTTCAATGGAGTGTGTGGTGAGCGGTTCTTTAGGTCCGGATCTGGGGAGTGCGCGAGCGGTCTGGTTGGCGCGAGGCTGGCAAGGTGTGTGCCCTGGATCGATCGTGGCACCCGTATCGACCGGCAGGTTCGA
>Ga0163217_1050698_pt1 | contig 11757 bp, 9 predicted proteins | sample SynspAceP_FD_185933 | JGI IMG/M metagenome (GOLD analysis project Ga0163217, IMG submission 185933) | Saline lake microbial communities from Ace Lake in Antarctica - Synechococcus sp. Ace-P (PacBio error correction) | ecosystem: Environmental > Aquatic > Non-marine Saline and Alkaline > Saline ... | reverse complement strand
CACGCCACTATAATAAAAATCAGATGGTTTGCACCTTGATTTTGATTTTCCATTTGTTCCGTCTCCAAAAGTCTCGTGGTAAGATTTGGAAACCCACTTCGGCGCATTCGTTTGACAAACATGTGAAGTTTTGTAGGCCTCAACAGGTGCAAAAAGCGCATCGGCCATCTTGTGGTCGTTAAGTGTGCAATGGTCCTATATCCTTCTATCCCTTTGCACCGCCATCCACAGGCGTGCAATTTCCCTATCGCCCGGTTCACCCGACCAACTCTATGCGGCACCCAATTCGATCTCAACTCGACCTCCAGTAATGCCGTTCACAGTCCGGTCTGGTTTTCCCTTTTAATCCTCTCTACCACCGTCGCGCCTCATGCTCAGACCCGTCAGTTCTATTCTCTTAAAACAGTATACCGGCACCATGTGGTCTGTGCTTCTATCCGTGTGGCCATTTGCAATTCAAAAATCTGAAATTCGCCGGATATATCACGGTGAGGTCCGCCTTATTTTTTCCAAAGTTAACCCTGCCACCAGGAGTTTCCAAGAGAAATGTTGACCTTGGTTCCCACGATACCTCTATAACATATTCTTGAGGAAACACTATCCCTTGAAAAGACTATTGTCTAATAGGCCGTTAAGAAATTTCGTACCTATATCCGCAAAGGCAACAATACTATAAACAATACGGAGCAGTAAACTCCAATCCGATTCACTACCTGTCAGGTGGCAGATTTCAACAGCCATCTTTTCTTGTGGCACACCACTTAATTGCATTTCCTCAAAAGACATAGCAACCCCAAATTTGCGAAGCACAATCCCAAGGGTTCGGTTTTTATTATAGGCACCGAAATGTTATTTTACCGATCCCATTCCCTTTAATTCCAGTCCATTTCTCCAAGTTCGCTAATTAAAAAGCAATGCGAAAATTATATTGGCTGCTTAATATCTGCCAGGAGAGCCCTTCATGCTTCACCAATTTGTTTTGTTGCACGCCTTAATTTTTTTATTAGGAGGAAGCGCGTCTACATATTCCCTCCCCTCGTTGTCCTCCCTATGTATAGTTAATGTTTTCCCCGCGCGCCAACTCTCGCAAAGGCCCCCTACCAATCACTCCTTCTTATAGTCTATATCGGCTTCATTCTCACATTCTTTTTTAGAACCCCAGTACGGGCAGGGCCGTCACTTCCCTTATTTTCCCCTTGACGCAACAATAGGGGCGTTTCCCCCCAAAACAAAACCAACCCACCGCAAATCCACAGAGTACCCGTTCAATGGTGTATTGTGTCTAACTAACCCCTTCTTTACTAAATCCTGCAACCCTTTTTTGCATTACTTCCCGCTCTTCAGGGGAATGCAATAGGTTACTGATTTTTTTGCTCGGTAAATAAAGCCCTGTAGTCAATAACAATCCCGTATTGGGACTTCACCTTCTAGGCATCCTCGATAAGCCGAGCGAACTTTTACAATCAGCACTTCCCCTACTGCTCGAGATTCCGGTTCATTTCCGCTACGATTCAGTGTCAGTCTATCAACCACATTATATCGGCCCCTAGTCCCGTCGCACCTCCGTCGCCCCAACATGCTCATGCTACGACCTCCGATCCCTCGTTCAACAATCCGCACTCCCTATCCTTATCCGCCCTTGATAACTTCCTGTCCTGTATCTCCTTCGACCGCGTTACCCTACTCCTCCATATAAGCCAGCTACCTCCTGTACCAAGCCTGAGATTCGTCTCCCGAATTCCATCGTTCCCCTGCCCCTTTCCCCTGCTCGACCTCCCACATAGCCCCTAATTTTGGCTCGCCGGCTAAGCCTCTGACACCACAACTTACACTTTGCTGCAGCAGTCTGCGCTTAGAGCCCCTAGGCTACCATAAATACTGGTCGCGTGATACGCTCCGGGGCGGCGGACAGTATATATCCGGATAATTCGCGCCACGGCGTCTCACCATTGTGCGGGGCGAAACGGGCCCCCCGGTTGTCGCCGGTCTTCTTCCACTTTCTCCTCCCTCGCCGGTGGAGAGGTAGATAAAAAGTACGTTTCAATTTCTTAGGAATTTTTTTAGCCTATCCTTTCACATATTCATGATTTTTAGTTACTGAATGAACCAATTAACAGGATCCAAACCACAAGTACCAGCCCGCACAACAACGACCAAATATAGTAATATTGAGCCTTTTTATTGTTGTCGGTGACGATCATGATCGCGTCTTGCGTCTAATGGGTCTTAACTTTTTCTTATCATAATGCCCTCTTGTAAATTTATCCTGTTCTGATCCCGCCAACACAAAGGGACTCCAAAAAGTTACGTCTCCAACTCTTCACTAGATCCATATTCTTGTTCCGATTTCCTTTTCGCTCTGTTCACCATAACGCCTCGCTATAATACGGACCTACCTCCCCCACTTCCTGGGTCAGCTGGGCCTACTTGGCATTAGCTCAGCTAACAACTAACTCTACCCCTAGGGGCCTTTGATCCATTCGTCAACGGCTGCTGAGCATTTGTCTCTTGTTCACTATATCCTTTATTTTTTTGTCGTTCTATTTTGGCATAGTTTACCGGCCGCTTCATTCTGCCTAGCCGGCCCACTAGTCCTCACCTACCGGATAAGTCCGGGCCGGGGGCCCATATACTCCCCGCCCAAATCCCCGCTGTTCACATCCCTTGGCACAACGCAGTCCCACACACAACTTTCACCTTTCCCTTACCCGAAACTCGCCGTCCATTGCCTCCACCCGCACTTCCGGCGAGGGTGTCGGTTCGGAAGATTGGGAAGTACCACATCCTCTATAACCGGAAAACTGCTACTCTAGTAACTGGGTGCCTTTCCTTTTGTAGAATGCCTTATGAAGTTGTAAACTGCTTATACACCAAACCCCTGCCTCTGTCCAACCGCAACTCGCATCGTTAAAATCTTTCTCAACTTGCTACGCATTCTGCCTGCAGCCACTTTATAGGTCGCTCTGTCTCATCGCCTCCTCCTATGACCTTGCAAACCAAGTAAGTCCTTTTGATCAATTTCTGAAACCATTTTTATATCACCTGTGACACTTTGCCGAGTAAGTACCCTTTTGTCAGTTGTTGCGCCCCGGATTATTTCCCCCGTAAAACTGACTACTCCTATCCTTGCTTTTGTTTCCCCATCTATCATCACACATTAACTTGTTAACCTACTCCCAAGAGCCAACCTCATTCCATATCCAACGGCTTCTTATATACTCCTTCTAGCATACGTGTAGCGCCTCGGTTCACACTCGCGCCAGCACAATTCATCTAAACTTGCATTCGCCTTTTCAACTTAAAAAATCAGGAAAATGAATCCCCTATTTACCTCCTTTCCATCTACTCTAACTTATCCCACACCAATCCTTGATTCCAGGACGGTTGTACTCACATTATTTTTGCCCCGCCCTTCCAAATCGAACCCTCATTTCTCGCAACCGGGCGCCGGACAGCGTCCAGGGTTCGGATAGCCCCTGCATTGTATGGGAAGACAATATTTTTTGTTTTTCAAGGCTCCATTGCGCTCCGTATGGCATTGCGACCAAAGCTAGCAGTGCCCTCTTCCCGATCCCACTCCACGGAATGGTCCAGCACACCCCCTACACCTCGGCTTCCTGTTCCCACCATCAAGTCCTTCGGGTTACCTATCTAGCGATTGGTTTACCTTACCCCCCGTATGTTTTTGTCAGATATTCACAATGCGTTGTATGGTCCAAGGCCCCTCTATAAAGGCCTTGGCTAAATCATCCTTCTATCTCACCTCCCATTCCCCCTCGTTTCACTATAGGATATGCTATTTTTCCCGACAAATAGTAACGGACTGGCGGCGAGTGAACTTGTGGATATGCCGTCTGGACGCACCAGCAAAAAGGGGGCCGATCTGGATTAAACTCGCTCAGCCGCCCTTACACAGATGGCGGACTCCGGGCTTTATTTAAGTCCGGGGAACGATTAAAAAACACCCTGATCTAAATTGGCCGCCCAATTCAATGCTGGGTTTGCTTGGATAGGTTAACACCGAATTGTTTCCTAAATATGTATAATTCTTTCGCTGTCCCCCAATCTCAGTTAATAATTCCCGGAACGAGTCAAGCATCTCGCATCTAGCCCTAAACTCCACCAATATCACCAACGAGCAATCCCATTCAGTCTGTTTGCACTCTTTTATACCTTTAAGACGGAAAAATATGACACACTTTAATGCCGACCATTACGTAAAAAACGCATCCACAGTTTTTACGCATTACTGGGGTCCGTTTACAACTTTCAGCTAGATTTATATTAACCATTGCCCCAGTTATCCTTTCTCATTAACGTAAATTCTGACAGATTTGCCCTCAAATCCCACCAACAACTTTCAGTTCTATATCTAGCTTTTTTAAAATGGTTGCTCGTGTGTGTGGTTATATCCTCAATGAACCGAACCACTATAAAACACAAAATGAAAAATTCTAGTACTCATTGCCTGCTTGCTATTTGTCACCGTTATGAGAGGTTAAATGCCCAACAATTCAACACGTATCACCAGTTGTAGAAATCCATTGCTCCAAGTCGCTATGGGAGATCCCGGATCATTAAGCGCCACAGAGGATCAGGGATTAATCTAGTACCAAGGAGTTTTTAGATAACTAGTGAACAAACCGAAGCAAATAAATACTAGGTAACAAGTCTGATACGCTACCAGTCGCCTCCCTCCACTACGGGCTAAAGACCCCCATTTTGAAAGGAAGTACCAAAAAGCCGGCTTTCTGGCTGGAAACTTTTTATCTGATTCTGGGGGCGATATATACGGTTCCAAATTATTGCAGCCGATGAGCGGGCGATTGAAATTATCATCGACACAATTAAATGACACGGTAGCTTGAAGGTGGAATTGGCCGTTGTTTACCAGCGCAGTTGGGAAAGGATGCGGCAAAGACCGTGGGCCGCCGCCTTGATGGACAAAAGGATATTTTTTATTAACCCCGTACATCTTTAAGGAAATAATCTTCAACGGGCGCGAAGGTCAATTAAAGCACTGAGCCCGCCATTTGGATCGGCCTTCAGCTTACATTGCAGGCAACTTTATCCTTTGTACGTCGAGTACCCCCTCAACATCTTCCTCTAAGTAATACTGTTTCATTTTACGCTTAACCATAAAACATATTTCCATATTACTCTTTCCTCTGCCAAAGTATTCTTATTTACCTCTTTAGGTATTACCATAAACGTACACGGTCCCTCCACCAGCTTTATATATTTAAATATCTATTGCTTCCGTTTGCAAACATTTGAAGCCTCTCCAGCAGACGCATGGTGGATATTTTTAACTACTGGCCCTCCGTTGCCCTTCACTAAGAAGTGGATATCTTCCCTCACACGAGCTTTCTCCGCCTTGCTCTTGTGAGGCACTCTTCCCTGATTTAATTCGACCTCCAGACGGCCCCCTCATACCGATACCGCTCGTTCCACCATACGTTACGATCAAGTGTGTATGCTTCACAGTGCCCCTACTTTTACTTTCTTGCGCCCTTCTCTGACGTCTTCGCTCAATTCCCTAATCTTGCTCTAGACTATTAAGTCTTTGCGCTTGCGACCGTCAACACGATCTTGCTCCCCTCATCGCATCAATAAGTCATAATTTTAAATCCCACACCTCGTACAAACCGGTATTTTATTTGCCACCGTGAAACTTTTTATCCAGTACCATTTTATTTCTTAAGGAACTCCGTCTATTAACAATTTGACTTAATCATCAAACATTCCCCTTTTACCAAAAACCTTCCATTTTCTATCCGATTTAATAAGGTGGTTGTTACTTCTATGAAAATCACTAAAACCTATCAACCTCTTTAAGTCACCACGGATTTGCATCAACTGTTTCTTTGCGAAAATCCTACCGAGCGAATAGGCAAAGTGAATCCTATTTCCAAAAGTTGTTTTGCACCATTCCCTCTAACCATTTTTTTTCTTGGATGCCACATTACCATTTTCCATTAAAATTTGGGAGGAAACATTAGAATTTTTCAACATCTATTTTCTTGGTAAAGAATGAATGATGGTTAGCAAAAGTTCCAGTTATGTTACATACTTGTGTTTTAAATGCAAACACCAATTAGACTTCCGCTCTGCAGCGGGTGCCAACGATCCATACATCCTGCTCTAAGGCAGGAGGGAATATCTTTGTAAGTCCCCCAAGACTTTTGAATTTTTTCCCAAGTCAGTCGCTTTCAGGTCGGAAATAGTATTCAGCCTCCCGGTCCTGCTGGTAAAAGGCAAGCCGCTGACCGGCCCGTCCCCGACTCGATTCCCTCCGAGATACAGTCCTTTGGATGGGCTTCTCCCAGTCTAAAAAGCCGCGCAGTCTATAATAAGGCCAAACAAACAAACCACCAAAAACCCTACGTGGTTTTAAACGGCACCCAAACGATTAGTTTATGGCTGGGTGTTCTACGTCCCCTCGTTCTCATTATCGTGCTCCTGCATTTGATATTAAACTTTCCTCGGTGTACCACCTCTCCGGGCTGTCCTCACGTCACCCGGAATAACATCTTCAACAACACCCTCTCCCCGCGCTCACGTTAACCATTTAGCCTCACTCCTTTCCCAAAAATCTTATTGCCTAAAAAGAATTAGCATTCCAATGCGAGGGTTGCCTCTGCCAATACTCGGGCAACGTTCTTCGGCTTTTTTAAAAGGCACAAATTACATCTTGATAATTTTCATTCTCTTCAAACCAAACAGCATTTCGATAAATACTGTGTCCTATCAAGCCAACATCTATTTGCCCCGCCGCTTAGGGCGTTACTAAGCATTCACTATTGTACCCTACTTCTGCATCGAGTTTCTTTTCTTAGATTTTCAAATCTCTCAGGTACACTCATGGATCAATTTGGTATGCGGTCATAGCACCTGGTTGGCAGGCTTCAGCTCCAGAGCATTCATCCGGTCAAATCTGAAGGTCCTCGATCATCCCAACACACCATATCAAAAATCCCTTCAACACCCCTCTTTACAGTGAAGGCGCTGTTTGGGAGAAAACAGTCAAAGATCATTGGTCTCCTATTCCCGGGTGTTAATGTCGTGTATCGGGATGCGATTTAATAAAGTTAAATCTTGGAAAACTTTATTTGAAATTTCAATAGAGCTAGATTTTCCATCTGGAATATGCCTATATTTGTGTTTTTTCGAAAGATCTAATAGAAAAACCTCATGTTATGGCGTTCCTAAATTTTTTCAATTTCCGGCAGTATTTTATAATCGTTCTTCAATTCCACAGCCTAGCCATATAGCAATCCGGAATTTAACTGTTATTCTTTTACAATTCAATTTATCTGTTCCCTCTCTCAGCAGTGCGATCGACGTCAGCAATATTTCCTGCAAATAAAAATGGACTAACCGTTTGAACGTTGCACCCCGCATTTACCACAATTAAGTCGATACGTCAGTGTTCCAATGCCAAGCTTAACCGTGGAGCAGGCATTAGCTTTACCTCAGTACAGTTTTCATAGCCGTCGCCGCCTTAACCTTTGTGCAAACCACTTTAAACCTAAAAGCAACAAAGCCGGGCCCCACAGGGGGCCGCATCCTTTCAAACATCCGACGTGCCATCTTGGCTTCCAGATACCAGCACGATAGGTAATTTACATCGGTAGCTTTTAACTCATCTGGCCAATTCGAAGCACTTGCTCCTCATTTCCGCACCCTACAAGCCCGCGCAATTACCCGTAAGCGGGATGTTTCCCAATTTCATATCGATCCAAACCATGTTCTCATTTGTTTTGCTAAAATTTTTTTTCCTATTTTTTTTCCCTTTATCACTCTATCTCTTTGTGCTTTAATCGCCGGGTATTTTCCTTTTAAATTTCCTTTATTTTATTCGTACTACTTCATTTTCCATTCATAAATGCCCTTTTCATAGTCATCTGCAACCACATGGCTTTTAAACTCCGTCAGAGTTGCCTTGGTACAATATATTCCCCTAAGGTTATGACTACTACGTTTTTTCCTTGTTTTGTCTTAAAAAGTAGGGTCGTCCACATAGATGATGTTGAACTTTTTAGCTAGCGCACGTGCTTTTCAAAAACCACTTTCCCAGCCATGTTTAAATAAATTACCCGCTCTGATCCGTGTTCGTTTTCTCCAATTACGGTGTCTTGCCGGAGTCCCACATATAATGAAAGCTATATATGGGCGACTCAAATGTGAAACATAGGGCATATTTGTTTATCATGTGCCTCTGGGTTCATATAAACGCGTCTCGGCATACCCGTATTTCTGAAATCGTCCCAATGCCTTTCCTGCAAATTTAAACCGGGGCCGTGCTTCTCTATTTCGCATATTGATATCGTCTTTCCATAAACAACCCCGTCACATAGCAGCCGAAAGGTCCTTGAAAACTCAAGTTCCTCTTGCTAATTGTGTTGGTGGAACAAAGCCAAGAAAATTTCGCCCTTTCTTCACGGATATGATTTTCTACAACTCTTGCAATTACACGGGGAGGGTGTTGGTGGACCCTGCCTCCAGACTTCTATAGCATTATTCATTCACGGCATCCAATATTTGGGCAATTCCAGAAACCATAACATCTACCGGAATACTTAACTATCTACGCAGTCGGGCCAAGTGAAGTTGGCCATAATCTGATCTTTTCATCGAATCAAAGATAATTAACAGGGCCCCTCACTTCCAAGTGTTGCATCGCTAGCATCTATTCCGTAAATCTTAGAGTCGGCCGGTTTACGCGTTAATATCCTTGGCCAGACCCTCCATTAATCGATACCCGATTACAAATACATTTTCATACTATCTTAATCATTAGTTCCAAATAGCAGAACAACTACGAATATTCCCAAAAAAACCCGGGATTTTCAATTCATTATCGATTAACTATTGAAAATACCTCGACCCATTCCAAAAAGATGGACATTAAGGCTTTTCTTATTTCATTTTTTCAAAAACCTATCTATTGCTCCTTAATCTTATCGCCGCTGACACGCATAAGGAGAATCGGAAATATACCCCGGCTCCCGTTTGAACCAAAATTGTCCCTGGCGTAATAAAAATGGTTCCTTATCACATAGAGCAACCGAGGCAATAAATTTCTCGGAAGACGCAACTCCGGAAGCAATTAGCCCACACGAACATCCCTACAGAATTTTTTCATAGGTACGTTCTAACTTATGGCCAACGAACATTAATTTCCCTCCGTCTCACCTTATACACCTATTTCAAATCACAAGTAAACATGACTTCGCACTACTGTTAAGGGCCGCTTATGGTCCCCCTTTTGAATTCCGATAGGAAGCATCCCAGAATTCCATATTGCTTTTCACCTTTAAAACAGCATTGATATGCTCGCTATTCCCAAAACCATCCCTACCACGCCGAGCCGGCCTATTAAAGTGTTTACTTCAGTGAATTTAATTCCAGAAGCCACGTCCAATTGCCCCTCTATCTCAAAATACATATGGATGTTTTCTGGTTTCAATACAAACTGTAGGTTGTCAGTTAACCAATAAAATGATCCTTCTCTTTGTGCAAAAGTGACCCACAGATGGGTCAATTGCTCCCTTTACTTGCCGTAGCTCCCGGTGGGCATTATGTGGGATAACTTGGTCCACAATTTCTTCACCTGTGAAAGGCTGACTTTTAACACCTCTAAATCCGGAACAGCATTGTCACCGACAAATCATATATCGTGCACATGCGCCCACCAATTGGTTACCGACTGTATATGTGGGTATCCGGGAATTAGAATCCAACACCTTCATCTCCAGGGTTTAAAAAAGGCCAAAACTATATGCATGATACCCTCTTTGGACCCCATTAAGGTAAACACTTCAGTTTGTGGGTTTTAAAACCACACCAAATTTATCCTTGTAAAATTGAAGTAAATGACTCCCTCAGTTCGGCGCAAACCTTTTGATAACTGTTGATTATGATGTGCCCATCATGCCAACTGTGCATCTTTCACTGCATTCTGAACAGCTATGGCTCGGTTCCAAATCCAGGAGTCCGATACCATAGTTGAAATGGGCGGACTTACGGCCATCGAACCCCCCTTAACTTCTCTAAGTTTCTTAGAAAAATAGTAGTTTTCAACGTATTTAATCTATTCGCCGAATCATAATGACCCTCTGGCATTTTTATTACTCAACCAATACTTAATTTGTTGCCGATAATCTCCAACAAAAACGCTTTTGCTTTTGAAAAATTTTTATACTTTTCAAAGGCAACATCACAAAGAAGGAATTACTTCATGGCTTCTTTATTACTGGTAACATTGATATTTTGTAAGATTCAGATTACAATTCGCTCTCAGTTCATATTGCCGCAAGACTTCACGCTTTAGGTCTGTTATTTAAACCTGTACTGACGCTTTATTTTATTTCATCCTCGGGCAGGGCCTATATTTTGAGTCTTTACAAATGATAAAAAAACTAGTAGCAGATTATCCTTTATTGTCTTTTTCGAATGAATAATCTCCAAATCGTATAATTCTGCCGCCACTTTTTGGGGCAATTGCAGCTATCCCCTTTATTGACCTTCTGGTTCTCTTAGCGGTTTTCGGCCGTATCCACATCTTCACCAGCTTAATTGCTTATATTTTAAAACAATTCATTAACACATGCAGAAGCCAATGCCATTAGGATGCGAACGCAACCTCCTGGAATACCCTCTTATCGTTCTGACCTGTTTAAGACCTTTAAGTTTGACTGAATTAAAATTAAAAACTCTCCCCGGATAATATGAAGGTTTTTGGAACAACAATGCATATTACGGTATTAAATAGACCGCCAATGGAACTTCTCAATGGCGCATTAATCCCCTGTCCGCTTTTTTATTAATTAGGTATCCACCACTATCATTCAAGGATGAACACTTAAACGAACTGTTGTAACACATACCAACAATAATCCTTGCCACCTTTGATGGTGGTTAGAACTCTTTTTGCATACCTTGTATTGCAATGTTGAACTTCACCTTTTTTCAAATTATTGCCGCCTATTTATGGTCATTTCAACTATTGATACCGCGATTATACTTTTTAATTTGAAAGTTATATCCAAAAAAAAAAAAAGTCCTGGTTTTCACAGGACTTTTTCTATTCTATATATACTTTTTTAAAAGGTAAAGCTAGAACCCAGCCCCATACTCCCTTAAAAAAGAAGTAAATAATAAAAAAACCGCCGTGTCCAGAAATATTGCTTTGGCATTGTTCTGTAAAAAACTGGGCTTAAAGTAATTAATTATAATTTAAAAAACCCCAAACATCTAAAGCTTAATGTTTTTTTTATTTATTTCAGTTTAAAAAGCAATTAAAAATTTATCGATTTTACCCCCTAAATCATCAAATTTTAATACAAAATTAAGAGCGAAATCTATACCCCTAATTTATTGTTCGAAAAATTTAAACAATCCACATTGGGATTGGTCATATATTTTATCCAATAATAATCTAAAAACTTAGTTTTCAACTTATTTGCATTATTTTGATTTTTTTTAAAAAGTTCCACGCATTTTGGTCCCCATTTTTTTCCTAGTAAAAAAAATTGTCCACTAAATCCTTTGGAGGGGGGACCAAAAAAGCATTGAACAAAGTTTTCCCTTTTAGTAATTAAAAAAGGGGAAAAATTGTTGGGTTTTTGGGCCCCAAATGGAGCGGGTAAAACTTCCCACCATGAGAAAATTCTGGGACCAACCTAACCATTCTGCCCAGTTTGGGAATGGTCAGGCATTCTATCTCTCTCCTCTCCTTTGGTTTAGGTTGTT